>Ga0187871_10003152_pt1 | contig 12886 bp, 11 predicted proteins | sample June2016WEW_16_1_FD_132988 | JGI IMG/M metagenome (GOLD analysis project Ga0187871, IMG submission 132988) | Peatland microbial communities from SPRUCE experiment site at the Marcell Experimental Forest, Minnesota, USA - June2016WEW_16_10 | ecosystem: Environmental > Terrestrial > Soil >... | reverse complement strand
GGACTAGGCAGGCGGGTTCCCCGCGGCCGGCGGCCGGTCCCCGTCAGAACGTCCGGATCGCGATCTCCGCGGGCGCGGCGAGCAGCTCACCGATCTCCTGGTCGAGGCGGCTCAGGGTGATAGATACACCTGCCATGTCCAGGGATGTGCAGTAGTTGCCGACATAGTTGCGCCGGACGTTGATCCCGCGTTGGGCCAGCTGCTCGTGGGCGTATCCGTAGAGCAGGTACAGCTCGCTGATCGGCGTGCCCCCGAGCCCGTTGATCATGAGCGCTACGTCATCACCCTGGCGGAAGGGCAGGTCGCTCACCACGGCTTCAAGCAGTTCGTCGACGATCTCATTGGCGCTGACCAGCTTCTCACGACGGCGTCCCGGTTCCCCGTGGATGCCCACGCCCATCTCCATCTCGTCGTCCCCGAGCTCGAAGAGCGGGGAGCCCTTGGCTGGTGGCGTACACGACGTCAGCGCCATTCCCATCGTCCGGGTCACCGAGTTGACCTTGTTGCCGATGCGCAGCAACTCATCGAGATCGGCGCCCTGCTCGGATGCGGCTCCCGTCGCCTTGATGACGAAGAAGTTCCCGGCCACGCCGCGCCGCCCGACCGTGTAGGTCGAATCCTTCACCGCAACATCGTCGTCGACCAGCAGCGTGCCGATCGTGATTCCGTCCGCCGCCGCCATCTCCTGGCCCATCTCGAAAGCCATCCGGTCGCCGGTGTAGTTGTTGATGATGTGCAGCACGCCCTTGGGCGTAGCGAGCAGCTTGCTGGTCTCGAGCACGTAGTCCATCGGCGGGGCGGAGAACACGTCGCCCGGGCATGCCGCGTCGAGCATTCCCGTGCCCACGATCATCACGTGGGCGGGCTCGTGCCCGGACCCGGAACCCTGGATGATCGAGACCTTGTCGTCGCGAGGTGCGTGGGCCCGCATGATGAGGTTGTACTCAGGCACGTACCTGAGCGTGTCCGGGTTGGCCAGGGCGATGCCTTTGAGCATCTCGGGCACGAATTGCTGCGGGTCGTTGACAAACTTCTTCATCGCATTGTCCTCCGTGGATCAGGATTGAACTGGGCGCTTCGACCACTGGTCGGCGAGTGCCTCGAACATGACGGCGACTGCGACGGCGCCCGCGTCCAAGGTGCCAACGCTGCGTTCGCCGGTGTAGCTGGCCCGCCCCCGCATCGCCTGCATCGACCGGGTCGCATCGGCCCTGCTTCGCGCGGTTGCCGCCGCCGCCCGCAGGGTGGCTGCGGCGTCGTGCCCGGCGGCGATCTGCTCTTGGATGGTGTCGACCGCCGGGACGAGCGCGTCCAGGAGCGTCTTGTCCCCGACGTCCGACTTCCCGCGCGCCTTGATTCCATCGGTCGCAGCCCGGAGCATCGCCACGATCTGGGCGGGCTCCAGCCGGTCCGCGGATCCGGCGGTCACGCCCGCGCGCAGAAAGGCCGTCCCCCAGATCGGGCCCGACGTGCCGCCGATACGGCTGGTGATGACGACCGCGATCTTCTTGAGGAAGGTGCCGATATCGGCGCGGTCGAAGTCGTCCCAGCCCTGCAGGACCAGCTCGAAGCCGCGCGCCATCGAATAACCGAAGTCGCCGTCGCCCACCACGGCATCCAGGTCGCCGAAGTATTTCTCGTTGTCGACGGCGACCGTGGCGATCGTGCGGACGACGGCCTCGACGTCGGCTAGATCTGCGGACATGACTGCTCCTTGAGCCGGGAGGGTCGCCGCCGCGGCGCCCGGTGACGGATTGCTACTAGCCAGCAGGCTGGCCAGGTCGGCCAGGGTGATCCAGGCACCCGGTGTGGCCCGGCTGCGGTTGGCGAGGACCAGCGTGTGCTCTCCGCCGGGGTCACCCAGCGAGGAGACGACCAAACCGGCTTCGCTGAAATCCTCGGCCGCGGTGAAGTCGTTGACGGTGATCATGCAGGTCACGCCGGCTCCGGTGGCGGCCAGCAGGCCGTTTCTGGAGTCCTCGATCACCACGACGCGGTCCGCGGGCAGGCCGAGCGAGTCGAGGGCCAGCAGGTAGATGTCCGGCGCCGGCTTCTTCCGCGGGACGATGTCACCGGCGAACACTTTGACCGCGCGTGCATTCTCCGCCCCCACCGCCCGCTCCAGAGTCACGCGTACCGAGGGTTCGGCTGACGTCGACGCGACGGCCACCGGCCAGCCCGCGGCCAGCGCCTCGGCCACGACGCGCGCGATGCCCGCCCGGGGCGGGACGGCGCCGGAGGCGACCAGTTCGGCGTAGATCTCCGTCTTGCGGCGGTGCCAGGCGGCGACGGCGCTCCGCTGCCCTTCAGCATCGGCCGGCAGGCCGGCGGCCGCCACGAACTCGGGCGTGAGCAGGCTGGCCATCCGCTCCTTGCCGCCGCCGATGCTGACCTTCTGCTGGTAGTCCGCCACGCTCCAGTGGACGGGGAGACCGAATTCCTCGAACGTCTGGTTGAACGCGACCAGATGGCCGTAGCGCTCGGTGTCGGCCAGTACGCCGTCGCAGTCGAGCACGAGGGCCTGGGCCGGCGGGCTGGTCACCTGCTCACCAGGCCTGGCCTACGCTGCCGAAGCGGCGCATGTGATCAGCGGCCATATCCTTCACGGCCGTCCGCACCGCACCGAACAGCGAGGGAGGATCCCACGTATCACGCTCCTCGGCGTCGCGCAGGAAGGCCAGGTTCGCCTGCATGTACGTGACCTTGAGGGCGGTGGAGATGTTTACCTTGGCGCAGCCTCGCGCGATCAGGTCGGTGAACTGGGCGTCGGTCATCCCCGTGCCGCCGTGCAGCGCGATGGGGATCGGCTGCGCCGTCACGATGTCGGAGACCCGCTGTGCGTCGAGATGGGGCTCGGAGCGGTATACGCCGTGCGCGTTGCCGATGGCCGGCGCGAACACGTCGATTCCCGTCTTCCGGATGAATTCGAGCGCCACCGGCAGCGACTGCCGCTGAGCCTCTTCATCGGAGCCGATGTCGTCCTCGACGCCGGTGATGGCCTCGATCTCCCCTTCGACGTTCGCGCCGTAGGACCGGGCCTCGGCCACGACCTCCACCGTCTGTCGCTGGTTCTCCTCCACTGGCAGCCTGGAGCCGTCGAACAGGACCGAGTTCCACCCTGTGCGCAGGCAACTGGTGATGACCTTGCGATCCGGGCAGTGGTCCAGGTGCAGGCTGACCGGAACCTCAATTCCCGCCGTCAGCTCCTGCCACATGGCGAACAGCAGGTCGATGCCAATAGCCCGGACCGTCTTGACCGACGTCTGGATGATGACCGGGGAGCGCTGCTCCACCGCCGCCGCCAGTACCGCCTCCAAGGTCAGGTCATTGACCACGTTGATCGCCGCGACACCGTAACGCTCGCTGAACGCCCGGTCGACGATTTGCTTCAACGGCACAACAGGCACAGGCTGGACCTCCGCGCGGGGATAAACCCGGATGGCCCCAACCTATGGAGTGCAGCCTCGGGGCGGATCGGTGGAAATACCCATCTTGGGGGGAGGGCTTCCCCTACCGGCCGACCCGTCTGAGCCGGGCCTGGCTGGCCAGCGCGGCGAGTTCGGTGCGGTTACGGGCGCCGGTCTTCCTCAGCACGGCACCAGCGTGTTTTTCTACCGTCCTGATCGAGAGGACCAGGTGCTCGGCGATGAGCTTGTCGGGCATCCCCTGCTCCATCAGGCTGCGCACCTGGCGTTCCCGGTCGGTCAGGGCCGCCTCGGGCTCATCTTCCTGCAGGCCGCGGTATAGCTGCTGGAGTACGGGACCGGACAGGATGGCCTGGCCGCGCCCGGCCGCAATGACGGCGCGGGCGAGCTCCGGGCCGTCCGCCCCAATGTCCACGCAGCCGCGCGCGCCTGCGCGCATCGCGCTGGCGACCAGCTTCTCGTCACCGACCTCGCACAGGCCTACCACGGCCAGGCTCGGGTCCCGGGTGAGCAGGACGCCGGTCACGCCATCGTCGGGGCTGCGCCCCGTGGCCGATGTGTCCTCGGGCGGCAGACCGAGCTCGGTCAGGACCACATCGGGCCGGAGGTCCTGACAGGCGTCCAGCGCGCCGGCCCCCGTCGCGACCTCGCCGACCACTTCGATTCCCAGCTCACTGGCCGAAAGCAGCCGGACGATACCGGCACGTACCAGAGGCCGGGCCGCCGCGATGAGCACCCGCAGTCGCGGGTCGGCATGCTGATCATGCCGCCGGTAGGGGAAGCGGGAGCGGATCCGCGTGCCCCAGCCAGCTACCGAATCAACGTCCACCGTCGCACCGAGAACACGCGCACGCTCGCTGATCGCGCGCAGGCCGAAGCGGCCGCCCTGCCACTCGGCTCTCGGGTCAAAGCCATGGCCGTCATCTTGAACCAGAAGCGTCACCGCCGCCTGCTCGTAGAGCAGGCCAATCCGGACGGAACGCGCCTGGGCGTGCCGGACGATGTTGGTGAGCGCTTCGCGTGCTACCAGCAGGACCGCGTGTGACAGGCTTTCCTCCATCGCCACGGGCGCCCCTGCTGATACATATCTGACCTCAAGCCGGCCGATGCTCTCGGCCCAGGCTGCCTCCGAGCGAAGTGCGGCGTCGAGCGTCCGGCCGTTGAGCGGCGACGACGCCAGCCCCAGCAGGGTAAGCCGCGCCTCGGCGAGGGCTTCCCTGGCCGCGGTGCTGGCCTGCCGGAGCTGGGCCGCCACCACGCTGATCCCCTCGTTCGCTGCCGTCTCGGGCCCAGCGGGCTGCTGAGCCGCAGTGGCAAGATCCCGTTCGGCGCCGTCGAGATGCACCCGGATGCTGACGAGCCGCTGGGCGAGGCTGTCGTGGACCTCCCCGAGCAGCCGGTCCCGCTCGGCAGCGGCCGCTTCCGCGCGAGCCCGCTCCTCAGCCACCTCATGCATGCGGGCGGTGGCCAGGGCGATCGCCGCATGCCTGGCGAACAGCTCCAGGAGCTCCGCATCGTCGGGTCCGAATACGCGGAGATCGTCCCTGCTGAACACGATGCACGCACCGATGACGCGCCCGCGCCACTCCAGTGGCACACCAATGACACCACGCAATGTGGCACGCTCGTCTGCCGCCAGATGGCCGCCGGGTACTTCGTCGTAGCGGGTGAACCACACCGGCTTGCGGCGCGCCACCACGGCTCCGGTCATCCCCTCGGTGAGCGGGAAGACAGCGCCGGATTGGCATGCGACGCCAATGTCGGCCTCTTTGCGGTAGGTACCGGTTGCCTCATCGACGCTGCAGATTGAACCCGCGCTACAGCCGAGCAACTCAGTGCAGCGCCGCAAAATTCTTTCCAGCAGGGGCCGCAGCGAGAACTCACCGGCTAGATCCTCCGCCACCGCGATCAGCCCGGCCGCGCGTGCGGCAACACTCTGCTGGGTCTGCGGTAGCCCCGTCGGGCAAGGGTCGGCGGACACGTGCCCTCCGGATCTGGCAACGACGTTGTCGCACCACCGAGCAGTTTGCTGGGCGGATGATCCGAGCATCACCCGCTGCGCGTTACCACGTCAAGACCGGTTTAGCCTGGGCTCGCAGCTGGTCAGCGGGGGTCTGCCACGTTTCCATCGGTGCACGCGTGCCGTACAGCGCCGCCGCGGCCTCCTCCCGGTCCGCTACGGCGATGACCCACCCCGGAGACCCGGGCAGCGGATACGTGAACCCTGCGGGCCCCGAGGCGACGGAAAAGATGAGAACCTACAACGAGGTCACGAGCCGCTGTTACATGGCCGGGTCGAGGCCAGGTCCACTTCCAGCCGCTGCGGGCCGGAGAACGCGCTGGACCAGCGCGCCGACACCTTCCCGTCGGTCGCAATGGACGGCGGCCAACGAGGGCCCTTTCCCGACGAGGCCGTCGTCTGCTGGTGCAACGCGATTTTCGTCGTGCGGCAACTGCCGTGCGTACCGGAAGGCAGCTTCCAGATCTGCTGTGCCGAGTGGGCACAGGTCTCGATGTCGAGCCGGAAAGCGGTGTTGCCGCCAGGATCGGTCAGGCACAGGTTGGTGTGCGGGTTCACCAGCTCCCCGTTTGACTCATGGGTCCAGGTCTGTGTCACAGTGCCATTGCACGGATACCAGTCCACGTCGGTGCCGCTGTTTGTGCCGCCGCCCATGACATCAAGGCATCCCCCCTCGGTCCGCAGCGTGCTGTCGGTGTAGGCCGACCACTGCTGACCGGAGCTGCCGTTGCACACGTTTACGTACATCGGGTCGCCCTCGATGTTCAGCGAGTTCTTATTGGCCAGGCAGAGCCCGTCGATGCCTTTGACCTGCCCGGTCGCGGTGGGGGTAGCAGTCGGCGTGGAGTTACCGCCCTTCTCGTATACGGCTACGTACGACGCGCTCATCGACGCGCCGGATGTCGTGGCCGAAGTCGGGGTGATGCAGTGGCAGACCCCGTTCGGGTAGTGGCCGCCTATGGCCAGGTCGAGGATGATGAAGAAGCCGTGGTCTATGGCCTCCCGCCAGGCGGTCGTGCCGACCTTCGCCTCGGTGAACGTGCTCTCCACCCTGCCGTCTATGAGGAACTGCAGGGACTCCGCGCTGGTGTTGGTCCGGTTGATGATCACCGAGTAGGTGTGGTAACCGGTCTGGCACCCGGATCCAGCGGCAGGGCACGGGATGAGCGGGTGACTACTGACGCCCGCCGCGTCGTGCAGGAACTGCGCAGCCTCGTTCAGGCCGTTGATGTCCTCCAACATGTCCATCTCGCCGGAGGCGACCGGGGGGCCGCCCGCCCGCGCGGGCGACCCGAGTGCCCAGAACGCCGGCCAGTACCCCATCCCGTGCGCCGGATCCGGCTGCTCGATCGACGCGGTCATCTCCAGTTCACCGCCGGGCGGGGCCTGGAAGTCGTCGCGGGTGCTCTCTATCCGGGCCGAGGTCCAGCTACCGCCGCTGTTGATCGCCTTCAGCACCAGGTGGCCCGCACCGTCCAGGTAGACGTTACTGGTCGAGGTGGTGTTGCGGTTGACCTCCTCGTTGCCCGAATCCGTGCCGATGTCGTAGAACCAGTTGGCCGATGATGGCGCGGACCCGGCCGCGCCGGTGAAGCCGTCCCGGAACACGGTGGTCCATCCTGCAGGAGCGGACGGCACGGTACCCGCGAGCGCCTGCTGCCCGGTAGCCACGGCCACCGCGGCCCCGCCGAGACAGCCGGCCAAAAGAATCAGCGCGTTCAGCGCAACGCGGACGCGCGACGTGACCGGGCGGTCCATCTGTGCACCCCTCCTAATCCGGGACCTCGTCCCGCGTTACTGCGGCAGCATCCATTGAAGCGTGCTGCGCAGCTTACTCCAAGGGGGCTTATTCATTAAGCAGATTGACGCGCGTTTCCGCCGACGGAGTCTTATGGGCTGGCCAGGCGTTATTCTGTCCACATCTCCACAGCCCAAGATGAATATTTCCGCGATTATGCCGGAAAAGCCGCGATAAGGGAATGGCCCCTCCGTTTTGATCCCAGGTTTGCCCAGACCGGACTCAGCATCGAACCCGAACCGCCGTGAACCCAGAACCCTGGCCTTCAGCCTCAATAGTGCGCAAATCCGCCGGCCTCCGCCCGCAAACCTGCAGCTCTGCACCCCAAACGAACACCGACCCGGCGGTAAAAGTCAGGTTTGGCTGACTCCAATGACCGTGCCAGTTCTCCGCACGTCATGGCACGTATGTGCCACACCAAGCTTCGCCCCGCCCATCCGGCCCACTCGTCCGCCTGCACGAAATCCACGCTAATGCGTCGCAATCGTCCGGACAATGAGTACGGCGGTCGCAACCGCCAGAAATTTCAGGATTACCGCGGGGACTCGCACGAAGGCCTGGGATTGGCGGGCCTTCGCCTGCCTGTTCTTCGACGGCGGCATTCTGGCCGGACGATGCCATTCCAGTGCGTCGGCTAGTTCGGGGCCGGGCCGGTCGTAGATGCGGCGCCAGTCGGCCCACACGGTGGACAGGCCCCGCACCACCGGCCGTTGTCGAGGGGTCTCTGGGCCTCTGTGGACAGCAAAGACTGCCCGGTCAGGCTTTCGACGGTGTCACGTTCGCCTTGGCGGCGTTGCGTGCCTCGGCGAGTTCGGTGGCAGTGAAGATCGTGACGGACAGTCCAATCAGGATCGCGCCGAGAATCCGGGCGATGGTGAGCGAGTCGCCTAGCCAGAAGACGGCACTGGCCAGCCCGAAGACGGGGATCAGATTCACGATAATGCTCGCCGGGGCCGCTCGCACTCGGGCGATGGCGTAGTTGTAGAGCAGGAAGCTCGCGGCGTAGCCGATGATTCCCACGAAGATTGCGGCGTACCAGAACCTCGCGGCCACGTGGCTGGGTGCGGTTTCGACGTGCGTCGCCCACACGAAGGTAACTGCGGGAAGGATGAGGATCGTCGCGGTGGTGAACTGGCAGGCGGTCACCGTTAGCGGGTCGGACTCGTCCCCCATTCCTCGGGCGACGATCGTGTAGGCAGCAGCGCTGAGCACTCCGGCCAGAACGAGCAGGTCGCCGAGTCCGGCGCCCGCGAACGATCCTGCGCCTTCGAGGGTCGCGACGCCGGCCAGTGCTAGAGCGAGCGCCAGGGTGATGCGGCCCGTGATGCGTTCGTGCAGGAAGACGGCAGCCAGCAGGACGATGAAGACCGATTCCAGGCCGGATAGCAGCGCGCCGTTGGCGGCGCTGGTCCGAGCCAGGCCGAGCAGGTCGCCGGCGTAGGCGAGCGCTGGTTCGAATAGGCCTAGCAGCACCGCCCGCCGCCACGGCGGCGGTGGGCAGTGGCCACGCAGGATCACGATCGTCCACAGCACGGTGGTTCCCGCGATCAGCGAGATGGCCAGCAGCGTGATCGGACCGAAGCCGCGCAGGGCGTACTTGGTCACGCTGACCGCTGTGCCCCAGAACAGCGACGCGGTGATCAGCGCGGCGAGCGGCAGCCTGGTGATCATCGTCGCCCTGCTCGGCTAGTGGACGAGGACATTTCTGAACTGCCACGGATCGTCGGGGTCGATGTCCTGCGGGAACAACGGCGAGCGCCCCGTCAGCGGCGTCCAGGTGGTGAAGTGGTCTTCGACGGGGCCCAGGCAGAGCCGCTGCACCTGCACACAACGGGCGAAGTCGATCTCGTCGGCCTCGACGATTCCAGCGTCGGCGCTTTCCGCCGCCCAGACCATGCCGGCCAGCACGGCGGAGGTGACTTGCAGGCCTGTGGCGTTCTGGTAAGGCGCGAGCTTGCGGGTCTCCTCGACCGACAGCCGCGAGCCGATCCAGTAGGCGTTGCGGGCGTGCCCGTAGAGCAGCACTGTGTGGAGGGCACCGGCCGGCGCATGGGCGCGACCGTGATTGACCGTGAGCAGCCGGCACCCGAAGTCCGGCTGAGGTTCAAGGCCGGTCACCTGTGCCGGAGACTGGACCCAATGACTTGATAGCGATTCGTAGTCAGCCATGCGTCTAACTCAGCGCGTTCGGCGTGGCGACCGCATCGGGAGGGCCTCCCTATCTTGCTGCCGGTGCGGTCGGCCTGGGCGCGAGGTTGCCAGGCAGCCGAAACGCGGTGGGCAAGCGCCCACTCCGGCAGCAACGGACGCTGGCGCAGACTTAAGTGACCGGTTGGACCGAGCGGCGCGCGGAGCCGGCCATGAAAGATGGGTATGCGGCGCCCGTAATTTAGGGAGATGGCTCCGATGCAGCCGCGTATTCGCCGTTCTTACGATCTAGCTGTCCCGACCGGCGACCACCCGAGGAAGACGGCAGTGCCCCTCTACATGGATATCCACACTGTCCGCGGCGGAGCCACTGTCGATGGCGTCGTCAGGCCCATGCCGCAGACCTCAAAGTTCCCACACCACCGACCAGTTCGCCCGCCAGCTCGACATTGCTGGTCAGCAGGGCCCCGTCGGCCGTCGGCTCCAGCAGGTAGCTGCTGCTGGCGTGGAAGGGGCCGATCTGCCCGGTCACGGCGAGCGGGCTGGGTGGTGCGAGCTCGGTGACCTCGAAGCTCTCCTCGCTACTGCGGGGGAAGGTACAGGTCTGCCGGTGGGTGGCACCCACACCGGCCTGGCCGGGCGAGGTCTGGACGGTGCGCGACGATTCACGTAGTTCCACGCGGAGATGTTGCCGAATGAGGCGTACTACAACGTCAGGATCGGGTTCAGCGGGCCGTGTACCCGCCATCGATCACAAGTTCGCTGCCGGTGACGAACTTCGCCTCGTCGGACGCGAGGTAGAGGATGCCGTAGGCGATGTCCTCGGGCTCGCCCAGACGCCCGATCGGATGCAGCTTAGTGAGGTGGCGTCGTGCCGCCTCAACATCTCCCAGCTCGCGGCAGACGTTCTCGACCATCGGCGTCCAGATGAAACCGGGGTGCACCGAGTTCACACGGATGCCGTCCGCGGCATAGAACAGGGCGTCGGTCTTGCTCATGAGCCGCACGCCGCCCTTTGCGGCGTGGTACGGGGGCAAGTCCGGCGCGCCGACCAGCCCGTAGATGGAGGACAGGTTGATGATGCTGCCGCCGCCCGCCTGCCGCATGTAGGGGATCGCGTGCTTGGTGCACAGGAACACGCCATTGAGGTTGACCGAGATGACACGGTTCCATTCCTCCAGCGTGACCTCGTGGGTGGGCTTGTTCACTCCGGGGATGCCCGCGTTGTTGACCAGGACGTCCAGGTGGCCGAACGCGTCCGCCACCTCCGCGAAGACGCGCTGGATGGCTTGTTCGTCGGTGGTGTCGAGCTGCCAGTACTGCGCATGGCCGCCGCGCTGCTTGATCTCATCCGCCGCTTCGAGGCCGGCCTCCGACTGGATGTCGGTGACCGCGACCTGTGCCCCTTCTCGTGCGAGCAGACCGGCGGCCGCACGGCCAATCCCGTACGCAGCTCCGGTGACCACCGCAACCTTGCCGTCTACCCGGCCCATCTCTCCATCCCTTCCAAGCCCAGCCGCTCTGCACCCTGGAGCGCCCGCTCTGGATCCTTGGCCAGTACCGCGTGCCCAACGCGGCCGAGCCCCGCGACAGGTGCGAACCTATGAGACGCCGGACGGGTGTCGATAGGGCGCAAGTCCCAGGCCCGCGAGACTTCGGTCACCACTACCAACCACTGGCGCGGATTGCCGCAGGAAAACCGGCACAACTCCAGGCCGGTCACCCACGCCAGACCGTCCGCAGCGAGATCGCGCAGGCGGGAGGGCCGGCCCGGACGACATCGCCGCACGCCGCATCGTGGTGCAGCCCCGCGAGCAGGCCTCAGGCACACACGTAAGCTGCGAGTGGGGGCTAGCCGCGGCGCCCGGCCAGACATCCCGTTCGGAGGTTGTTCCCGTGATCGATCTTTCCGGCCGCGTCGTCATCGTCACGGGCGGCAACAGTGGTATCGGACTCGGCGTCGCCCGCGGCGTCGCCCGGGCCGGCGCATCCGTCGCCGTCTGGTCGCGTCGCCACGAGCGCAACCTCGCGGCGGTCGCCGAACTGGAAAGGCTGGGCGCCACGGCCATCGGCGTGCAGTGCGATGTCAGCGACGAGGACAATGTGGTTGGCGCCATGCGGGAGACGCTGGACCGGTTCGGCCGCCTCGATTGCCTGGTCGCCAACGCCGGGACGACCGGCAAGCAGTCGTTCACCGACATGTCGCTCGGCGAGTGGCACCGCGTGCTGCAGGTCAACCTCGACGGCGCCTTCCTCTGCTTGCGGGAGGCGGCCCGCGTGCTGGTCGGGCAAGGGCAGGGCGGGTCGCTGGTGGGCGTGTCGTCGACCAGCGCGATCGACGGGGCTCCCGGCCAGGAGCACTACGCCGCGGGCAAGACGGCGTTGCTCGCGGTGATGCGCGCCCTGGCCGTCGAGATGGCCCGGCACCAGGTGCGGTGCAACAGCCTCCTCCCCGGTTGGACCGACACCGAACTGCTGGCCGAGGCCAAGACAAACGAGAAGTTCGTGACCGCCACGATCGGCCGGACGCCGGTCCGCCGGTGGGGCACGCTGCACGATTTCGAGACCGTCGGGGCGTTCCTCGCCGACCCCTCGCTCATCTTCCATACCGGGGACAGCATGGTCGTCGACGGCGGCTACACGATCTTCTGATTCCCCATGGAGGATTGGTGGTCAAGCGCTCGGCATGACCGGCCGCTCGCACCGGGGGTGAAGTGGTACAGCGACGCGCTCGCAGGCCGAGCCGGGCGCCGTCTCAACCCAGATCAGCTGGTGGTGGTGGCTGCGGCGGCGGTGATGACGTCCACGAGGCGGCCGCGGCGCTGGTATTCCGAGCGCTGGGCGGCCGCGCCGTTGCCGCGGTGGAGCACCGCGTCAAGCAGGTCGGCGACCAGGAGGGTGTCCCCCGCGTCGGCCAGGGCGTCGCGGACGTGCTCGACCAGCAAGCCAGTCACAGCGACTGCCTTGTCCGGCCGGAAGGTGACCGGGTTGATCAGCACGTCGTCCAGGCCGGACCGGCTGGCCCGCCACCTGGCCAGCCGCAGTTGCTCGGTACGCGCCGGCGGGTCCGGCCGGCCCGCCTGCCAGTTGCGGGCCTCGGTTTCCACCAGCCCCCGGATCAGCGCCGCGATCAGCACGGCATCCTCGGCATGCTGGCACACATCGGCGATGCGCACCTCGACGGTCGGGTAGCGCTGGGACAGCCGGGCGTCGAAGTACACCATGCCGGAATCCAGCAGCGTCCCGGTGTCGATCATCTGCTGCACTGTGGCCCGGTACACCTCGACCGAGCCGAACTTGTAGGTCGGGCCGGAACAAGGCCAGCGGCCCCACGCCTGGTAGCGGAAGCTCGCGTACGCGCTGTCCACGCCTTGCCAGAACGGGGAGTTGGCGCTCAGCGCCAGCAACGTCGCCAGCCACGGCTGGATCCGGTCAAGCACGGCGACGCCCTCTTCGGCCGAGGAGATCCCGACGTGCACATGGCACCCGCAGGTG
>Ga0187871_10003151_pt1 | contig 12888 bp, 10 predicted proteins | sample June2016WEW_16_1_FD_132988 | JGI IMG/M metagenome (GOLD analysis project Ga0187871, IMG submission 132988) | Peatland microbial communities from SPRUCE experiment site at the Marcell Experimental Forest, Minnesota, USA - June2016WEW_16_10 | ecosystem: Environmental > Terrestrial > Soil >... | reverse complement strand
GGACTGCAGGAAGTCAGTTGCCTCATCTCCAACGAGGGCGCCGGAATTTCGCAGGCGATTGGGACCGGCGGACGCGACGTCAAACGAGAAGTCGGCGGAATCATGTTCCTGGAAGCCATGAAAGCCCTGGCCAAAGACGATCAAACCCGGCTGATCCTGCTCGTTTCCAAGCCGCCTCACCAGGACGTCCTCCGTCGGATCCAGAAATTCGCGAAAACAATTCGTAAACCGATTGTGACCTCGTTCGTCGGCGCCCGCTCAGCCGATGGTTCTGCCTCCACTCTGGAACAGGCGGCATTGACCGCCGTGGCGCTGGCGAGGACAGGATGCGGGCGGGATTGGCAAACGGCTTGCTGCACGGGACGAACAGATCCAGCGGATCGCCATGCGCGAGGCTTCCCGGCACAGGAAAGCCCGCCGATACGTCCGCGGACTCTTCAGCGGCGGCACATTCTGCGCCGAGGCCCAGATCCTATTCGAGGACATGCTCAAAGATGTGTACTCCAATGCGCCCGCAGGAGACGCGAAGCTTCTTCGGAATTCGCTCATCAGCCGGAAACATACGGTCATTGATCTGGGAGAGGACGAATTCACCGTGGGCCGGCCCCATCCGATGATCGATTTCACCCTGCGAAACCGCCGAATCCTCGAGGAAGCCGCCGACCCGGAAACGGCGGTCATTTTGCTGGATGTGGTGCTTGGCTATGGCTCCCATCCCGACCCGGGCGCGGAACTCTCGGGCGTGATCCGGCAGGCGTCTCGGACCGTTACCGTCGTTTGCTCGATCACCGGCACCAATCAGGACCCGCAGAACCGCGGCCGCGTCGAAGCCGCTTTGCGAAAAGCCGGCGCGATTGTGATGCCGTCGAATGCCGCGGCCTGCAAACTGGCCGGCCGGATTGCTCAATGCCTGGACGTGGCCGCGCAGCCCCGACCTCGGAGTCGGGGTAAACAGCGCGGCCCTACCCAGAAGAAGAATAAATGACCTCGATCGGTCAACTGTTCCGCAGCGAACTGAAGGTCATCAACATCGGGTTGCCGGCCTTCCGGCAGGCGCTGGACGACGCCGGCGTGACATCCGCGCAGGTTGACTGGAAACCGTCCATCGAGGTCAACCGGACACTCGCCAGCCGGGTGAAGAAGTTCCGTCCCGAGATCGAGAAATCCAACGCCGAAGTGGTGAAGATCATACTGAGCGGGATGCCGCAACTTGTCGGGTTGGAGCGGGCGCTGGATGTGATTCCGGGGATGACGTCGGATACGCTGCTGCATGCGGGACCGCCCATCACCTGGGAGCGGATGTGTGGACCAATGCGCGGGGCCATCATCGGCGCGTTGCTGTACGAGCAGAAGGCGAAAACCGTCGAGGAAGCCGGCCAGCTGGCGGCATCCGGCGCGATCAAGTTCTCACCCTGTCACGAGCACGCCAGCGTCGGTCCCATGGCGGGAATCATCTCGGCGTCGATGCCCGTGTTCGTGCTGAAGAATGAGGCCCACGGCAATTTCGCGTATTGCACGCTGAATGAGGGACTCGGCAAGGTGTTGCGCTATGGCGCCTATGGCGAGTCCGTGATTGAAAAGCTTCGCTGGATGGAACAGACACTGTATCCGGTGCTGAAAAAGGCCGTGGCCAAACTCGGCCGGATCGACCTGAAAAACATCATTGCCCAGGCGCTTCACATGGGTGATGAGGTCCACAATCGCAACCGGGCGGCCACTTCCATTTTCTATCGTGCGATAGCGCCGTCGATCGTGACGACCTGCGACAGTCCAACCGTTGCTGCCGAAGTATTGGAGTTCATCAATCATAACGACCACTTCTTCTTGAATCTCTCCATGCCGGCCTGCAAAGTCACCCTGGACGCCGCGCGGGGTGTTCGCAACAGCAGCGTCCTGGTGGTCATGGCCCGCAACGGCACCGATTTCGGCATCCAACTTTCGGGCACCGGGGACGAATGGTTCACCGGTCCGGCCGATGTACCCGACGCGCTGTTCTTTCCGGGCTTTACGCGCGCCGACGCCAACCCCGACATCGGCGACAGCGCGATCACCGAGACCGGTGGATTGGGAGGGTTCGCCATCGCGGCGGCACCGGCCATCGTCCAGTTTGTCGGCGGCAGCAGCCAGGACGCGATTCGGTATACGCAGCAGATGTACGAGATCACCGCCGGCGAGAACAATACCTATCAGATTCCCAGTTTGAACTTCCGTGGCACGCCGACCGGAATTGACGCCATCAAGGTCGTCGAGAAGAACATCCTGCCGTTCATCGACACCGGTGTGGCTCACAAGGAGCCGGGCGTCGGTCAGATCGGGGCCGGGGTGCTCAACGCCCCCGTCGAACCGTTCCGAAAGGCGTTTGAGGGTTTGGCCAGAAAATTAACAAGGAGCTAACAAATCACATGAACACCAACCAATTCTTGAAATTCATGGACAAGGTCCGGGTCTATGACCTGACACAGCCATTGAGCATCCATACGCCGCCATGGCCGAGCTACATGCCGCTGGGCATCCAGTATTTCAAGCGCATCGCCGGGGCCCACATGGGGCAGGGCGCCAACGGCCAGATTATTACCACCAGCAATCATGTCGGGACGCACATGGACGGCGAGATTCATTTTCACGCCAGCGGCCGCTCGATCGGGCATGTGCCAATCGAGGAATGGATCGGGCCCGGTGTGGTCGCGGACATCTCCCGGGACGTCGGCGACTACGATCTGTATTCGCCGGAAACAATCACCAAAAATGTCGAGGTCAAAAAGGGTGACATTCTGATCATCAACACCGGCTACCACCGTTATGCCTGGGACCAAAAGGGTTCCGATGAGGTGCGCTATTTCGTAAAACATCCGGGTCCCGGTCCCGGTTTTCATCAATGGGCCCTGGATATGAAGCTGAAATGGATCGGCGTCGATTGCGGCAGCGCCGATCATCCGATGAACACCATCATTCGCAACTGGCATCCCGCCCGGTTTGTCGAGGCGGAGAAGAAACTGAAAGCCAGATACCACAAGGGTTGGGACGAACTGTTTCCGCCGGATGAGTATTACCAGGTCATGCACATCAAGCTGTTCCCGAAACGACTCGTCCACGCCGAGAACATCGGCGGTGAGATCGAGAAACTCAGCAACCAGCGGTGCTGGATCGGGTTCTTCCCGTTGCGCGGCATCGAAATGGAATCCGCGATGGGACGAGTCATCGCGATGTTGCCCCCGAAATAAGGAGCGTACCATGGCAATCGCGCACGAGTTTGACTATGTGAAGCCGGCGACGCTGCGCGAGGCGGTCAGGACGCTGGCGCGGTTTGGCCCCCGGGCCCGCGTGCTCGCCGGGGGGACGGACTTGATCACGCTGATGGCCGAGAACATGGTGACACCCGACACCGTCGTGGACATCAAAGGCGTCCCCGGCCTGGACAAGATTGAATTCAAGCGCGAATCCGCGCAGGCGTCTGCCGGCGTCCTCACCATTGGCGCGCTGGTCACGTTCAGCGATCTGCGGGATTCTCCGGTTGTCGCCAAAAAGTTTCCCGTCATACGGGAAATGACCGGTTGGGTCGCATCCGTGGGAATCCGGAATCGGGCGACGATGGTCGGAAACATCTGCTCGGCGGTCCCATGTTGCGATAGCGGCCCGATTCTGTTGGTCTATGACGCCGCCGTCCTCGTGACCGGCCCGTCCGGCAAACGGAAGGTTCCGCTGGGGGATTGGTTTGTCGGTCCCCGCAGGACCGTGCTGAAACGGGGCGAGGTGGCGACCGCCGTGGTGGTGCCGCTGCCCAAACAGAAGCACGCTGCCTGCTTCGTCAAGCTGCGCCGGTACGAAGGCGAAGATCTCGCCCAGGCCAGCGTGACGGTGCTCGCGTTGGCCGGCAACCAGTACCGGATCTCCTTCGGATCCGTCGCTCCACGTCCCGTTCGCGGTGAAAAAATTGAGGCGCTGCTGGCCGGCCATCCGTTGTCGGACGATTTGATTGAAGCCGCGGTGCGACTGCTGCCGGAGGAGATTGCGCCGATCACCGATATCCGATCGACCAAAGAATATCGGATGCACATGGTCGGAGTGATGTTGGATCGCGGCCTCCGCGCCGCCGTGGCGCGATTGGCCGGCACGGGGCCGGCCTATGGCGTCAGCGTGATATAGGAGTCTTCCATGAAGAAACGGATCACCTTGAAACTCAATGACGAGACCCGCAGCCTCGACGTTGAGCCGAGCGATATTCTCCTGGACATACTGCGGGACGCGCTTGGAGTCAAAAGCCCCAAGATCGGTTGCGAACGCGGCGACTGCGGCGCCTGCACGGTGCTGCTCGACGGCAAAACGGTTCGCACCTGCCTGATCCTGGCCATCGAAGCCGACGGACACGAGATCACCACGCTCGAAGGACTGGCTCAGTCCGGTCTGACGCCCGTGCAACAGTCTCTGCTCAAACACAACTCGTTCCAGTGCGGATTCTGCGCGCCAGGCATGGTCCTTTCGGCAACGGAGTTGCTCGGCAGGAATCCCAGCCCGACCACGGATGAAGTCAAAGAAGCCATCTCCGGCAATCTGTGCCGGTGCACCGGGTACCAGCCGGTCATCGACGCCATCGTCGCCGCCGGCAACGGGGGCAGGGCCGCGCGTGATGGAAAAAAATCGGAGAAACCCGCATGAGCCAGTTCAAATTCGTTGGCGAATCTCCCGAGCGGATCGACGGGTTGGAGAAAATCACCGGCGCAGCCACGTTCGTGGACGACATCGATTTCGGCGCGCGGCTGCTTCACGCAGAAATCGTCGAAACCCCGTATGCCCACGCGTTGATCAAGAGCATTGATACGTCCCGTGCCGAAAAGGTCCCTGGCGTCGTGCGCGTGGTCACTGGCAAAGATTTTCCCTACCGTTTCGGACTGTACATGCAGGACCGGTTCAGCTTTCCGACCGATCGAGTACGGTTCGTTGGCGAACAGGTAGCGGCGGTGATTGCCCGCGACGCGAAGACGGCCAAGCGGGCGGCCAAGCTCGTGAAAGTGGTCTATGAAGAACTCGAGCCCGTTCTCGACCTCACCGAGGCGTTGAAGGATGATGCCGTGTTGGTACACCCGGACCTTGGCAAGTACAGCCGTTGTCCGTGGTTTTTCCCGCAGGCGGGCACGAATATCGCCCACTGGCGCAAGACCAGAAAGGGTGACGTTGACAAAGGGTTCGCCGAAGCCGACGTCATTCTGGAGGATACCTACACCGTCCCGCGCTACTCTCATTGCGCGATCGAGCCCCATATCGTCGTCGGCTTGTACGATCTGTCCGGACGGCTCACACTTTGGTCGGCTTCCCAGTCGCCCTATACACAACGGCACGTGCTGGCCCAGGCACTCGGCCCACTGGGGTTGACCCACCAGAATATCCGCGTGGTGACGCCCTATGTCGGCGGCGGGTTTGGCGGCAAAGCCGGCGTGTCGATGGAAATCATCGGCGCGGCATTGGCGATGATGGTCAAGGGCCAACCGGTCAAGGTCCGCTGGTCGCGCGCCCAGGAGTTCTACAACACCTACCAGCGGCAGGGTGTGATCGCCCGCATCAAGCTCGGCGCGAAGAAGGACGGCACCATCACGGCGATTGAGCACACGTTGCATTGGGACGCCGGCGGTTACGTCGAATACGGCGCGAATGTGGTCAACGCGGTTGGGCTGTCGGCCACGGGACCGTACCGCATCCCGAATGTGAAAATCGATTCTGTCTGCGTCTACACGAACCTTCCGCCCGGCGGGCCGTATCGTGGTTTTGGCTATTCGGAATTCCATTTCGGGCTGGAGTCACACATCACGCGTATGGCGAACAAACTCGGCATCGATCCAGTCGAGTTCCGGAGGAAGAATGCCATCCGCGAAGGCGATACGCTGGCGTACGGCGCCAAAATGAATCCGAGCGGCCTGGTCGAATCCATCGACCGCGTGGCGGCGGAGATCGGGTGGGGGAAGAAGGAAGTCTCGAAGGACCCCAACAAGGTCATCGGCAAAGGATTTGCCTGCTACTGGAAGGCGCCGGCCATGCCGCCGAACGCGGCCTCCTGCGCCTTTCTCAAGTTCAACGAAGACGGCAGTTTGAACATCGCCATCTCGGGGATGGAAATCGGGCAGGGTCTGTTGACGGTGATGGCGCAAATCGCCGCGGAGATTCTTACCGTGCCGGTCGGGAAGATTCGTGTGGAATTGCCCGATACCGATCGCAATCCGTACGAATGGCAGACCGTTGGCTCCCACGTCACCTGGGGTTGCGGGAATGCGGTGAAAGCCGCCGCGTTCGACGCGCGCGCCAAAATCTTTGAGGTTGTCGAGCGGGCACACGGGCTGTCTCCCGACACGTTGTATCTTGAAAACGAGCGGGTGAAGAGCCGGGAGCGCGCCGATTTCGAGTTGCCTCTGCGCGATTTCGTCATCAACGGCATCCAGATGAAACGCGGCAATTTCCTCGGCGGACCGATCATGGGCAGCGGCATGTTCATGCCCGAGTTCACCTCGGCATTGAGCGACCCGGAGACGAGCCAGGGCGGTCATCCCAACGTCCACTATACCGTGGGCGCCGCGGCGGTGAAGCTGGAGATCGACCGCAAGACCGGCAAGACCCGCGTGCTCAAGGCCGTCCTGGCAGTGGACGCGGGCAAGGCGATCAATCCACGCCTGGTGAAAGGCCAGATTGTCGGCGGCGTCGTTCAGGGATTGGCCACGGCGTTGTACGAGGACATTCGCTACGACCGGAAGGGTAAACTGGTCAACGCCAACTTTACCGATTACAAGATTCCGACCTCGATGGATGTGCCGGACGAAATCGTGCCTATCATTGTGGAAGTGGCGCAACCAGACGGTCCATTCGGGGCCCGCGGTGTCGCCGAGCACACGATGATCGCGGCGGCGGCGATGGTGGCCAATGCGGTCGAAGACGCGCTTGGCCGTCGAATCAAGACCATGCCACTTACCGCGGAGAAGATCTGCCTGGAATTACAGGGCATCTCCTACGAAGACGTCAAAGGCTCGACCATGGGTCTGTGCTTTGCCGGCCATCCCGACGCCTACCAGTTCCATACAAAATCTCCGGCAAAGAACCGTCAAAATCGATAAAATCGATAAAACCGTTAAAAGGTGAAACACTGGCGTTCTGTTCCGTCGGTGTGCTCTCCGATACCCGCAACTTGTCATTTCTGAGCGACCCCCAAAGACATGTCCGAGCTCGTCGTGGCGTACAACAAAGTGGTTAATGGAAGCCGAACTCTTGGGCCGGCTAAAGCAACGGCGGCTCCATTGGGTCAGTCTCGCGCATAGGCCCCCGGTCCGCTCCGTGCCGCCTTTTTGTAGGGCGGGATGCCTATCTTGTAGCTGGCCGAGCGCCGATCGCCGACCGCCGACCGCCGACACCCCGAATCCTTTTCGGGGCTGTGAAGCGCGGGTAGTTGATTTTCCTGATGAATTCGGCGCTTCGCAGAAGCGCCGCTACATCGAGATTACTTCCGCCGCCGTTTCCGTAGGAGCGAATTGCATTCGCGATGATCGTGCGCGCCCCCCCTGGCCGCGCGGCCCTACCGGCATACGCCTGCCACTGGCTTTGGCGACCCGAATCGCCGGGGGGCGGAATGGTTGGGTTCCAACCCTGAACTCTGAACTTTGAACTTGGAACCCGGAACGGATTTTCTGTTAATGGCGTCGCTGCTGTAGCGCCCTTAAGTATTCGAGGGCGGAACGCTTGCGAGGATTGGGATCGGCGGCCGCTTCCTTCGCGGCGATCAACGCGGCTAGATTCAACACCTGCACAGTCTCGCCGCCCACCTCAATGGAGTCAACCCGCGACGTGGCTTGCTCGTAAGTGCCGACTCCCAGCACATCGCTGAGAATGTCCAGGTCGCCAAACGCCGTATTCAGCGCAAATACCGGCTGCCGTAGCAACACCGCATCGCTCAGCGGCTCATCCCATCGCGCCCCAATATCAGTCAGCGCAGCCAGCAGCCGCCCACGGTTGGCTGCGGTATCGGTGTAGAGAATGTCCAGGTCGAAAGTCTGTTCGGGACACCCGTACAGCGTTGCCGCAAATCCGCCCACAACAATGTATTCGACCCGGTGACGATTCAGCGCTTCGATGATTTTGCGCGGATCGAACACAGGATGCGTTGCTCCTTGGCTTTGCGGTCGATTTTCGGCCACAACCCGCGGGCCTCGACTTCGCGCAGTGCGGCCATCAACGTCTCGACGCGTTCCGCCGGCGTCTTGCGCAAATTCCGTCGTATCATCTCGTCGAGATGCAGGTTCATGCCTGCAGTTTACCAAATACCGCCCAATGCTGCAACGGCCGACTGCCGACCGGCCGACCGCCGATCGCCGCCTGCCGTGTCGTTTCCGTTTCGCTCCCTCCGGTGGCACAGGCTTGCCTCGAATTCCCATTCGACGCGTCTCTGCCTGTGATCCAGCCGACCGCTGACCGCCGACACCCCGAATCAAGATCCGCCGAATGGGACCCAAAGCGGGTGTGATGATCCCCACGACGTTCCCCGAGCCGTGGACGGCGGAGGATTGACGATTCACTGTTCTTTGCTCCACCCTCAGAAATCCCTTAAGTAAACGCCGATGTCGATCTTCAGCCAGTCGCCGTGCCAAGCTTTTGCCTCCAGCCGGGCAAACAACTGCTTCCCGGCATCCATCAGTCGCGCCAACGGCGCGTTGGTGATGCGGGGGATGTACCCGAGCGCATTGCCCGTGGAATCGTAGACGCGGATCGCCAGGCTGTCGTGAGCATTGCTGGGTTCTCGCTGTAGCGCCACCGTCTCGCGCACCAGGTCGATTGCCGGCACATTTGGTGGTTGTGTTTGAGCTGCCGCCCGAAGCGCCACCAGCAGTATCGCAAAAAACACCTCCCTCCTGAATGGGACGAGACTTATAGTTGTGCGCTTCGGCATCATTCTGGCAGCCTGACGAGCCTCCTCAAAGCCAACCCGCCACCGAGAAGCCGTGGTCGGCCATGTTCAGCACGAGGTTGCGCCCCATGGCGCCCGGGTCGACCATGCCGATTTCATATCGTTGTTGTGGTTGCTGATTTGTTATAGTTTCGCCTTCAGAGCCGTTTACGGATGGATTTCAATTCCCGCCGACGTTTCGCGGTGGTCTTGGGATATGCCATTTTAAGGTCATTGAGCGCATCAAGGACAATCTGGGAGACAATCAACCGGGCATCTTCCTTATCATCGGCGGGAACGACGAACCACGGCGCTTCATGCGTGCTGGTCTCGTTCAGGCAATCCTCATATGCCTTTATGTAATGCTTCCAGTATTTCCGTTCATGAATGTCCGCGAGACTGAATTTCCAGTTTTTGTCCGGCTCATCAATGCGTTCGAGGAATCGCTTTCGTTGTTCGCCCTTCGATAGGTGGAGGAAGATCTTGATGATCCGGGTGCCGTTACGGTGGAGATGTTTTTCCAGGTCCACGATGGATCGATACCGTTCCTTCCAAATGGTCTTCTCGTCGAGCAACTCATCCGGAAGCCCTTCGCCACGGAGAATCTCCGGATGCACGCGAACGACGAGCACCTCCTCATAGTGGGAACGATTGAAAATGCCGATCCGCCCTCGTTCCGGCAGATGGCGCGTCGTGCGCCAAAGAAAATCGTGCTTGAGCTCCTCGACGCTCGGCTGTTTGAAACTGAAGACCTCGCAACCCTCCGGATTGACCCCGGACATGACGTGCCGGATGGCCCCGTCCTTGCCCGCGGCATCCATCCCCTGAAAAATCAGCAGCAACGCGTAGCGATTGAACGCGTAGTGAAGGGTTTGCAGTGAGCTCAACTCCGCAACGTGTTCTTCCAGCAGTTTTTGATACCGCTTCTTCGACTTGCAAAAAGGCTTCACCGTCGTCGGCCACTCGCCGAGTTTGACCTTTTCGCCGGGCCGCACACGGAAATCCTTTGAATTGATTTTCATCTTTATTCTTTCGGCCATGTCCGCCGCGTTGTTCGCGTCGGCTTATTTATGAGGTTCCTTTTCTTGAATCTCCCGCTGCGCTTTGTCCCAGTTCTGAGCGGATTGCCCGTCCCGACGGCCCTGTTGCTCATAGAGTTCGTACGCCCGGGTGGCGATCTGCGGCGTCAGATCGGCAATTGTCTTGGCTGTGATTTCAGTTTTTGCCTCAACTTTGGCTTCAGGCTGCCACTCGACTGTCGGCTTGGATTCCGCCCCAGCTTTGGCCCCAGGTTCGATTCCAGCTTCAGCTTTCGGCTTAGGTTCGGATGCCTTGGCTTCAGGCTTGGGCTCGGCCTTGGCTGCGAGCCCGGTCTCAGCTTTAACGGGATCAAAAATCCGATAGGAGAGCAGTTTCACGCGGTCATTCATGAGGAACCATACCAATGCATAGCCCCAAACAAACAATGCCCAGCCCCAGCCGAGGGGCGTCATAAACAGCCCATAAACCGCGATCAACGTCGCCACGATTTGCGTGCCGAGCACGGCCCCCCATAGAATCTTTGCCGGTCGGATGGACCAGAATGGGCCGCGAGTGCGCGTCAGGAAGATCGTCAGATGTCCGGCCACGGACAGCTTCAAATACATCAGCGTCTGGATGTGGGCGCGGTCCAGATGAAAGACGCGCTCACCGAGATAGAACAAGCCAAAGGCGGAGACCACCCCAATGACGCCCAGCACCGTGGAGATTCCCAGCACCATGCGCATGTTCCACGACTCGGGCTGATCCTTGTAATGAACATTGTCATACGCGATGGACAGGATCGCGCCGTCATTGAGCAACGCCAGCATCACGATCATCACCGCCGTCAATGGATAAAAGTTAAAGATCAGGATCGCCAGCGTCATGAAGAACAGCACGCGCAACGTCTCGGCGATGCGGTAGATCGCGTAGCTGTTCATCCGCTGGAAGATTCTCCGACTCTCCTTGATCGCGTCGATGATCACGGAGAGGCCGGATGTCATCAGCACGATGGCCGCCGCCGCGCGAGCCGCATCGGTCGCGCCCGAGACGGCGATGCCGCAGTCGGCTTTCTTCAGCGCAGGGGCGTCATTTACCCCGTCTCCCGTCATGCCGACGATGTGGCCGCGTTTTTGCAGGACGTCGACAATGTGGAATTTGTGTTCGGGGAACACCTGGGCAAAGCCGTCGGCCTTCTCGATGGACTCGGCCACCTCAGTCGTCTCCTGCTTTTTCGTGTCACCCAAGCTGGCGGCATCGAGGATATTTGTGCCCATGTCCAACTTTTTGGCGGTTTCCTTGGCGATGGCCAGTGCATCGCCCGTAACCATCTTGATCTTTACGCCCATTGCCCGCGCGGTGGCGATGGTGGTCTTGGCATCTTCCCGTGGCGGATCAAACAGGGGCAACACGCCAAGAAACTGCCATTGCCCGTCGCCCTCGGCCCGCGCCACGCCCAATGACCGAAAGCCGCGCGCCGCGAATTCGTTGACCGCCTTCTCGACGGAGGGCTTCACCTGCCCGGCATTGGCCGACAATTGCAAGATCACCTGTGGCGCACCCTTCGTCACCTTGAACTCTTTCCCGTCCTGGCCCTTGATGGTGGCCTCGGTGCGTTTATGCACGGGGTCGAACGGCTGGAAATGGACCACCTGATAACCCTGCAACGCCTCTTTGTTGTTCAGGCCGCCCAGGACGGCCAGATCAATGGTGTCGTTATTGTCCGCGCGCGACGCCAGCGCGCCATTGAGGATGACTTGCTCGGTGGGGACATTGTTCACGCTGAACGGATCGCCCAATGTCAGCTTGTTCTGGGTCAGGGTGCCGGTCTTGTCCGCGCACAGCACGTCCACACCGGCCAGTTCTTCGATGGCCACCAACCGGCTCACAATCGCCTGTTTCCTGGCGAGCAGGCGCGCGCCGACCGCCATCGTCACCGACAACACCGTCGGCATCGCCACGGGAATCGCGGCGACGGTCAGCACCAAGGCGAACTGCAAGGTAGTGAGAATCGGGTCGCCGCGGCAGATCGCGAAGGTAATGATCACTGCCACCAGCGCCACGGCGAGGATGATCAGGTAATCGCCGATCTTCAAAACCGCCTTCTGAAAATGGCTGACGGTGTGCGCCTCCTGCACCAGTTGCGCCGTCTTGCCGAAGTAGGTGTTTTCACCCGTGGCATAGACCAGGGCGCCAATTTCGCCCTGGCGGATGATCGAACCGGAAAACACTGCGTCGCCGGATTTGCGCTCGGCGGGCAACGACTCTCCTGTCAGCGCGGATTGATCCACCTCCACGGGGTCGCCGTCCAACAGTCGAGCATCCGCCGGCACAATGTCGCCCAGACGCATGCGGATGACATCGCCAGGCACCAACTCGCGCGCCGGCGGGTTGATCCACTTCCCGTCACGTTTCACCCGGGCCTTGATCGCCAGCTTGGCTTTCAGGGCGGCGATGGCATTGCCTGCCTCGCGTTCTTCCCAGAATCCGACCACAGCGTTGGCAACAAGCAACAGGAGAATGATAAAAAAGTCCGGCCAGTGCCGCACCACGCCCGACAGAATCACCGCAATCTCGATCATCCACGGGATGGGACCCCAAAAATAGGAGAGGAATTTCAGAAAGAGATTAGTCTTCTTTTCTTCAATCTCGTTGGGACCATATTGCGTCAGCCGTTTCTGTGCCTCGGTCTGGGTGAGCCCCTCCGGCGACGACCCCAATTTTTTCTCCACCTCCGCCAGGGGCAGGGATTTCAGATCGTCCTTCGCATCGGGCTTGGCATCCGGTTTGGCACCAGGCTTCGCATCGGGCTTCGATCCCGGCTTGGATTCGGGCGCCTTGGGCTTCGCTTCGAGAGCCTTGGGCTGGTCGGCATTGGGTTTCATAATGTGTATCCTTTCACGGTTTTGAATCTTCGAAATCGGGCGCGTTACACCTTTGCTTCCGGCGAGTCGGCG
>Ga0187871_10003147_pt1 | contig 12899 bp, 9 predicted proteins | sample June2016WEW_16_1_FD_132988 | JGI IMG/M metagenome (GOLD analysis project Ga0187871, IMG submission 132988) | Peatland microbial communities from SPRUCE experiment site at the Marcell Experimental Forest, Minnesota, USA - June2016WEW_16_10 | ecosystem: Environmental > Terrestrial > Soil >... | reverse complement strand
CCGCGCGCCTCCATTCACGGCGTCGAGCGGACGGTCAGCACCGAGGCCGCGGTGCCGGTGGGCGTGATCGCCGACACCGAGCTCATCGTCAAGGCGCCGTTCCGACTCCTCGCGTCCGGCTGCGCAGACGTCATCTCGAACGTCACGGCCGTGCTCGACTGGCGGCTCGCCGTGCGCCTGCGCAGCGAGGAGTACTCCAGCACGGCCGCTACGCTCAGCGAGTATGCGGCCCAGGAGATCATCGACCATGCCTCCTCCATCAAACCGAACCTCGAGGAGTCCGTCTGGTTCGCGATCCGGCCGATCCTGGTCGCCGGGATCGCGATGAGCGTCGCGGGTTCCTCCCGACCGTGCTCGGGCAGCGAACACCTGTTCAGTCACGCGCTCGACCGAGTGAGCGAACATCCCAGCCTGCACGGCGAGCAGTGCGGCGTAGGGGCGATCATGATGATGTACCTGCACGGCGGCGACTGGCATCGCATCAAGAACGCCCTCCACACCATCGGCGCGCCGACCACGGCCCGAGAATTGGGGGCCCGACCGGACGAGATCATCAAGGCGCTCGTCCTCGCCCACTCCATTCGCCCGGAGCGTTACACGATCCTCGGTGACAACGGACTCAGCCGCGAGGCGGCCGAACGGCTGGCCAGCGTCACGGGAGTGTTGGGTTAACATGGCGGAGATCACGCTGCTGGCGATCGCGGAGTCGCGCGAAGGGTTCGAATTCGTGTACGAGGGCGGGGCGCCGATCTGCCGCACGTGCCCGTACCGGCACGCCTGCCTCACGCTGGACGTGGGGCGGCGGTACGCGGTCACCAAGGTTCGGACGATCAAGCACCCGTGCGCCCTCCAGGAGACGGACGCCCATGTGGTCGAGGTCAAAGCGGTCCCCCGGTTGCTCGTCGTCGAGGCCCGCAGCGCGGTCGTCGGCAGCTCGGTCGAGACCGGCCGCTACCCGTGCCGGCGGCTCGACTGCCCGAACTGGTGGATCTGCGCCGGACCCTCCGTGCCAGCCAAACAGCGGTATCGCATCGAGCAGGTCGACCCGGCGCCCGCGGAATGCCTCATCGGCCGAACGTTGAAACGGGTGGACGCGATCTAGGCACCGATGCGGGGCTGTGGGGTAGCTACGGGCCCGAGGGAGGCACCTCGGCCCGCTCTATTGGTCCATCCTTCGGGCTTTGGGAGCCCGGGACCCCGATTCAAATTCGGGCAGCCCCATACGGCGCGGGGACGGGGAACGCGTGGCCGACCCCGGTGAGTCGGAGCGAAGGCACTCCGCGCCCGCCGCGCGGGGAGCCGGGACGGAGGCCCGCCCGTGAACGCGGTCCGGGTCGCCGCGGTCGTCACCGCGCACGACCGGAGGGAGTTCCTCCCCCTCGCGGTACGGTCGGCCCTGGACAGCGGGGTGGAGGAGGTGATCGTCGTACGGAACTTCGACGGCCCGATCGAGGGCTGCGAGGGCGCGTATCGGAACGTCCCCTGTTCCGTCCCCGACACGAACGAGAAGGAGGCCCGCGGGCTCGAGGCGAGCACCGCGGACGTCGTGGGCTTCCTCGACGACGACGACCTGTGGACGTCGGAGAAGGTGCCCCTGCTCCGGACCCGGTTCGGCGAAGACCCCGACCTCATCTATCTGTGCAACGCCCAGCGTCCGATCGATGTGCAGGGCCGTCCCGTCACGGCGAGCCACCGGGAACTCGCCGACAAGCATCCGGAACGGTTCTCCCTCTGGGACGGACGCGATTTCGACCTGCTCGTCCGCACGATCTGGCCGGGCAACAACTCGTCCACCGTCGTCCGACGCTCGTGGGGAGCGGAGTGGCTCCCCGCGTTCCGGGAGGCGGGATGGTCGGCCGACATCTTCTGGCTCGTGGCCGCCCTGCTCTCCCGACGGCAGGTCGCGATCGTACCGGACGTCGTGACGCTCCTCCGGCTCCACGACGCCAACATGTCCCAGACCCGCGGCTCCACCCCCGAGCAGTTCCGCGCCCGTCATCGGACCTCCTCCGAGCGATTCGCCCGGTCGAACGCCACGCTCGCGCGACTCTCGAACCAGCGCCTCGGACCTACCGCTCCGATGACGGCCTACCTCACGGAAAAGGCGGAATCGTTCCGATTCTTCGCCGACCTCGAGGCGGGGCATCGAGCGCGGGGGGCCGCCGCTCGAGCGCTCACCCACCGGGCCGGGAGGCGGGACCGGGGGGTCTTCCTCTCCGCCCTCGTCGCCCTCGCAAGCCCAGAGCTCGCCCGTCGGATGCTCTATCGTTCGAGCGTCCGCCGTTGGAGCCTCGGGTAGCGCCCCCGCCCTCCCCGGGCCGCGCGGGCGTTCGGCGGCTCCGAGCGAACCCCCGCAGGGCGACCATGAGGGATTTAACGGGCACCCGGATGGCGCGGGCCGTGCCTAGGGTTGGGGTCACCGGTTCTTCCGGATTCATCGGCGGGGCGCTCGTCCCCCGGCTGGCCGCCGAAGGCTACTCCCTCGAGCTGGTCGACAACCACACCGGACCCCTGAGGGTCGACTACGCCCAGTGGCCGGTGACCGAACTCGACTTTGCCGGCCCCGAGGCCCTCCAACGGCTGGGGCGGTGCGACGTGGTTCTCCACCTGGGAGCGGTATCCGGCGTCATGGCCTGCGCCGAAGACCCTTCGGGAAGCGCCCGGGTCAACATCGCCGGCACACAACGGCTCGTGGACGAATGCCGTGCCCGGAAGATCCCGGTCGTTTTTGCCAGCAGTTTCGCAGTCGTGGGCCACCCCGAGCACCTCCCGGTGACGGAGGATACCCCCGCGCGCCCCACCCACGAGTATGCTCGCCAGAAGGCTACCGGGGAGCAGATCGTGTTCGGGGCCGACGCCGGGCGCTCCGCTCCGGGCGCCGTCATCCGCATGAGCAACGTCTACGGTTCGTACACGGCCAACGGCAAGACGATCGGCAAGGGGAACGTGATCAACCTGTTCGCGCAGCAGGCCGCCCGGGGTCGGCTGGCGGTGAACGCCCCCGGAACTCAGCGCCGCAATTTCATCCACATCGAGGATGTCCTGGCCCATTGGCTTGCGGTGACGCGATACGTCCTCGACCACCCAGAACCTTCGACTCCGCTGTTCAACTGCGCCAGCGACGAGGCGTACTCGGTCCTCGAGATCGCGGACAAGTTCGTGCGGCTATGGAAGGAATCCCGACCGGGCGCCCCGGCGCTCCGCGTCGACATCGTGCCGAACCCCCGCGCCGCGATCGAGCTCATCGACCCCGAGTTCTCCGTCCGGCGAGATCGTACGGCGCAACTGCTGGACCTTCGCATCACCCGGAAGGTCGACGACACGATCCGGGAACTGCTCCGGGCCTCCGCAGGCGGGTAGGTCCCCCTTGACGCTCCCCTTCTCGGCCCCAGTCATGGCTTCCGAAGGGGGACCCACAACCCCATGGTTTTCCGTGACGATGACGGTCCGGAACAACATCCAGACCATCGCCGAATCGCTGGGGACGGTCCTGCCGCTTCGCAGTGCGGGGGGCGAACTCGTGATCGTCGATGCGGAATCGACGGACGGCACGAAGGAGTTCCTGGACCGCACCGCGCAAACCTTCCCCGAGCTCGTCGTGGTCTCTCGGCGGTGCAACCGGGGCATCGGGCGTAACCTGGCCGTGACGACGTCCCGCGCCCCGCTCGTGCTGACCCAGGTGGACGGGGACAACCGATACGTTTCCGGCGCCCTCGCCTCCGTGGCCGCGCGCCTGCGCGACCGCCCGCAGGTCGGATTGATCTTCACCGTCGGCGCGGCGGACCAGGACCCCTCCTCGACCCGGTTCTATGCCTGGCGCCGGGACGCGTTCGAGCGGGCCGGTGGCTACCCCGACACCCAGGAGCGAGAGGACCCGCCGCTGCTCCTGCGGGCCTTCCGGGCGGGATTTCCGGTAGAACGGTGCGTCCTGCCCCGGGTGGCGTATGACCTCAAGCCCCGGCCCGCGGAGTTCGCGGCGAGCGTTCCTCCGTGGCGCCGCGGCAGCCATACGATGTGGGCGGCGCGGAAGTTCCGGGTGATGGGCTACCGCTACTCGGAATATGCCCGTCTCCTCTGGTTGACCCGCCGGACCGCCGCCCGCTTCGCGGCGGGGCTGGCGCTCGGAGCGCTGGCCTACGTCCAGGGCTCCCTCCATCGGGACGGACAGGATGTGCTCGAGCGGAACGACGCGGTGTCGACGGCCCCGGTCGCACCCGCCTCCCGGGCAGGGGAACCCCGTTAGGGCTCCGATGGCTAGTGTGGGGAGGGGGGGACCATTGACCGTTACAGATCCGACACCTGAAGAGGCACCGACCGAATCGGCCAGCGCCCACATCGCTTCCGCCCAGATCTTCTGCGAAAGCTGCCGGCGCGAGACCGCCCACCGCGTGCTGCGGGTCACCCCCGGGCGGGCCCGGGGCGGGGCGGTGCGCGGGATCGCCCGCTGCAAGGAGTGCCGCCTCACGCACCCCTTCGAGTCGATCCCGGAAGCGACGGTCGACGTGACGGTCGTCGTCTCCGAGTTCGACCGATCGACCCGATCCGTCGTGAAGTTCCCCCGGCACCGTCGGTTGCTCGTCGGTTCCGGCCTCCCGTCGATGGAGCCGAGCCTGCGCGTTCGCCGGATCGACCTTCGGGGGGGTCGCCAGGCGACGGAGGCGCGCACCGAGGACATCACCACGCTCTGGGTCACCCGCGAGAGCCCGCCGTCGGTCAAGGTGTCGATCGTGACCGGTCGGCTGACGCGGACGACCCGGCTGTTCTACGCTCCGGGGACGCGGTTCGAGGTGGGGGCGTCGGTCCGGGTCGAGGACCGCCCGTTCTGGATCTCCGCCGTACGCGCGCGGGGGCACACGTGGAGGATGCGGGGGGACGTCTTCCCGGCCGAGGAGGTCGAACGGGTCTACGTGCGCCGCAGCGAGATGCCGCCGGCCGGTAGTAGGGACTGGAGCAGCGAGCGGGAGACCCCGAGCGACTCTGCGAGGGTGCGCTCCACCGTCGCCCGGTCCCGCTCCTCGCCCGGCACCAGGACCGCTCGGACCTCCCCCCGCGATTGAACCGCCCCTTCCGGCGCGGCGGTCCAGCGCTCGGCCCCCTCGTACCGGATCGTCCCCACCGCGATCTCGAGGGGAACGTCCCGGACGAAGTTCTTCGTCCCGTGGATCACCCAGGCGCCCCGGGGGACGAACTCCCCCGACGCGGCCGCCTTGGAGACCTGCTCGGGCGTGACCCAGAACGCGCTCGCTGACGCGAGCCCGGCCCGCCACGCCTTCGAGAAGGAGACCGCCCACTGCGCCGCTTCCCGGAGCGTGGGCTCCCCGACCGAGACGGGAGGGGTCGGTCGCTTCACGATCACGCTCGCGGCCCCGTGGAGGTCGGCGTGCAGGTAGTAGTCACCGTCCTTGAGGTTCCGGCGCACGACCAGGTCGTTGGACGGAGCGTCCCGTCCGGCGATCACGATCGCCCCCTCGGAACTGATGAACCACCGGAACTTCTCGAACCAGAACGGTTTCTTGGTCGCGCCCGGAGCGCCGGGAACGCCGCCGGTCCGGAGTTTCCGAGGCGGGGCTGGAGCCACCGTGCGGGCGGCCGTATCGGCGAGCGCCGCCCGCGCCCCCGAAAGTTTGGCCGTGCGGCGTTTCGCCTCTTCGAAGAGCCTGTGGGCCGACACCCGCGGAGAATCGGTGATGCCGAGCTCCACCGCTCGTCCGTCCAGATCGACCTTCACCGTGTGCTCGGGGCTCCCCTCGGCGCGGGCGCGTTCGAGCGCGGCTTCCGCCTCGGCGTAGTGGGAGAGGATCCACTCCGCACCAGCCTGTAGGGCCGCGATCTCGGCCGTCAGATCCTCGATCGCCCGGGTCTGCTGCTCGAGCATCCGCTCGATCTCCTGGCGCTCGGAGCTGACCTCCACCTCGCGGGCACTCGGAGGGACCGGGACGACCGCCCGGAAGAACTCGCGGGCGGCCTCCGAGAACGTGGCCCGCCGTTCTTCCCGCACCCCCGCGACCTCGATCCAACGGTGGGACGAGTAGGGCGTCGCATCGAGCAGGACGCTATCGCGGGTGTAGACGAACCCGGCCGGCCGGTCCCCGAGCTCCCCGCGGAGCTCGGCGAGAACGGTTCGGAGCGCACGCGCCCGATCCGCGGGCGCCGTGGTCGACGGCTCCGCTCCGTCCACCTTCATTCGGGCCACTAACTCCTCGGCGAGAGGCCCGCCGAGACCCATCCGTGCCGCGAGCGTGCTCGTCAGGCTGGTCCGGGAACGGGTGAGGATCTCCTCGATCTCCGTTTCCGAAAGTCCCCAGGGGTCGGCCCGGCTGGGTGGCCGAACGTACTCGGCGCCGACGCGAACGAGCCGGTGCGCCCACCTCCGGGTGAACGCTACGGCCGCGATCTTTCCGCCGAGCGCGACCGTCAGGTTGCCGGTGCCGAACATCTCGAGCGAGAGGAGCAGCTCGGACGAGGTGTCGCCTCGCGTCAGGGCGACCTCGAGGAACCGTTCTCCCGCGGGCTCGGAGACGCGGTCGAAGCTCGCGCCCGTCAGGAGACGGCGGAGCTCGCGCGCGAACGGAGAAAGCTCCTCCGAGCGCTCGGAGCCGAACGGGATCAGGGCGGCGTACCGGCCCGGGACCAGGATCAGCTCCCGACGGCCTTCGCCCCGGGCCCGAAGCGCGAGCGACCAACCGCCCTCGGCCAGGTCGAACGCCTTGTCGACGTGCGTCCGGTCGAGCGCGCGGACTTCGCGGACCACCGCGAGAGTGTCCAGGGCCGTGAACCGGTCCTTCGTGGTCGGCCCGTCCCCCATCGCCCCACCCTCGACCGGGCTCGCGACCCGCCGCCACGCATTAAGAGTATGTCGTGCTGGCCGCGCTCGTGTCGGGCTCGGGTCGAGCGACCTCGGACGACTGGCGCGCGAAGGCCCGCGAGTTCGCCGACGCGGAGGTCCGACCGAGGGCGGTCGCCATCGACCGGGACGACCGGATCCCGCCCGAACTGGTCCGTCGGCTCGCCTCCGAGCGCTTCACCGCGCTCGGACTTCCGGTCGAGTTCGACGGTGAACCGGCCGATACGGCGGCCCTGTGCGCGGTGTTGGAGGAGCTGTCCGCCGCGAGCGCGGCGGTCGCGGTGACGGTCGCGGTCCACCTGTCCGTCTGCGCGGCCCCGATCGCCCAGTGGGGCACGCCCGACCAGCAACGCACCTGGATCCCTTCGCTGGCCCGGGGCGAGCGGATCGGCGCATTTGGATTGACCGAACCGGGCGCAGGTTCGGACACCGCGTCGATCCGGACTCGCTACGACGGCCCGGCCGAGGGGTTCGTCCTCCGCGGCTCGAAAACGTTCATTTCGAACGCGGCGACCGCGGGACTCCTGCTCATTTTCGCGACGAAGGACCCCGCCCTCGGCTCCCACGGCATCACGGCGTTCCTTGTGCCCGGCGGCAGCGCCGGGTTCTCGGTGACGCAGCGGTTCGACAAGCTCGGGCTGCGGGGAAGCGAGACGACGGAGCTCCTCTTGGACGGGGTCCGCCTTCCGCCCGACGCCCGGCTGGGCCCGGAGGGTGCCGGGCTCAAGGTGGCCCTGAGCGCCCTCGCGGGGGGCCGGGTGGGGATCGCGAGTTGCGCTCGGCGTCGCTCGCGCGGCTTTCGAGGAGATGCGGCGATCGGTGCGGGCGCCGGATGCCGATTGGAAGCGCACGTTGCTCGCCCGGGCGTACGTCGAACTGGCATCGGCCCGGGCGCTCGTCGAAGAGGCCGCACGCCGCCGCGACGCGGGAATGCCGTTTGCGCTCGAAGCGTCGGCGGCCAAGCTCGTGGCGTCGCGGGCCGCCGTTTCGATCGCGTCGGCCGGAGTGGATGTGGCCGGACCGGCGGGAGCGCGCTCCGGGGCGGACGCGGAACGTTTCCTCCGGGACGCGCGCGTGTTCCCGATCGTGGAAGGAACCACGGAGATCCAGGAGCTCATCCTCGCCCGCAGCCTGCTGGAGCCCGAAAACCCGCGAACCGCTTAGTACGAGCCCCCGCTCGGTGGCGCGTGCCGGGTCGCTCGCGTACGCCATCGCCCGCCAAGGGCCATCGCCCGGAACCGTCCGCCTCGGTACCCCTGAGCGAGCTGCCGATCGACGCCGACCTCCGTCGCGTGCTCGAAGCCGACGGGATACATTCCCTGTTCCCACCCCAGGTCGCCGCGCTCGACCCTCTGATGGCCGGAGAAAGCCTCCTCCTCGCGTGCCCGACGGCCAGCGGGAAATCGCTGGTCGCCTACCTCGCACTGCTCCGGGCGACGCGTGCCCACCGGACGGGGCTCTACCTCGTCCCCCTCCGAGCCCTGGCGCAGGAGAAGGCGGACGAACTCGGACGGTTCGCCGAACTCGGGCTCAAGGTGGGGCTCTCGACCGGCGACTTCGACCTCCCGGCCGAGAAGCTTGACCGCTTGGACGTCCTCGTCGCCACCAGCGAGAAGGCGGACGGACTCCTCCGCCGAGGGAGCCCCTGGCTGGACCGACTGGGCGTGGTGGTCGCCGACGAGGTCCACCTCCTGCGCGACCCCGAGCGGGGGCCGACGCTCGAGGTGAGCCTCACGCGGCTCCGACGGAAGTATCCGGACCTCCAGGTCGTGGCGCTCTCGGCCACCGTCGGTAACTCGAGGGAAGTGGCGGAATGGCTCGGCGCCCGGCACGTGGCGAGCGACTTCCGCCCGGTACCCCTCCGCCTAGGGGTCTACTCGGACGGTCGCATCCTCTTCACCGACCTGTCTACGCGGGAGATCTCCGCGCCAGGAGAGGCGGTCCCTCGCCTCGTGCGGACGGTCATTGAGGAGGGAGGCCAGGCGCTCGTCTTCGTCAACAGCCGGCGCGCGAGCGAGCAGGTCGCCGAGGCGCTCGTTCCGACCGTGCGGGCCCTCCTCTCGCCGGAGGATCGGGAGCGCGCCCGCCACTGGACCTCCGAGCTCGGCCACGCCTCGGATGAGGACACGCAGGGGATGCGACGGTTGAGCGGCCTCCTGCCGCACGGAGTGGGGTTCCACAACGCGTCCCTGACGAACCCGGAGCGCCGCGTGGTCGAACAGGCGTTCCGGGAACGGACGCTCAAGGTCCTCGTGGCGACGCCGACCCTCGCGGCGGGGATCAACCTGCCCGCCCGCCGGGTGATCGTCCGCGACACGAGCCGGTACGAGGCCCGGATCGGGATGCAGGCCCCGATCCCCGCCGGGGAGATCCACCAGATGCTCGGGCGCGCAGGACGGCCCCGGTTCGACTCCGCGGGCGAGGCGCTGCTGATCGCCCGGACGGTGGAGGACGAGGAACGACTCCTGGACGACTACCTGTCGGCGCCGCCCGAGGACGTCATCAGCCGGCTCGCGGCCGAGCCGGCCCTCCGGATGCATGTCCTCGCCCTGGTCGCGAGCGGGGCCGTCCAGTCCCCGGCAGAATTGACGGCGTTCTTCGCCGCCACGTTCTACGGCCGCACCCTACCGCTCATCGAGCTCGAGACCAAGGTCCGGAACGTCCGTCGGTTCCTCGAGGAGAACGAGCTGCTCGCTCCGGGTCCAAGGTTGGAGGCGACACGGTTCGGCCGGCTGACGAGCGAGCTCTACCTCGACCCCCTCACCTCCGTGGTCCTCCGGCAGGTGCTCGAGCGCGCTCCGATCGGCGTGAAGCCGTTCTCACTCCTCGCCGCGATCGCGGCCACCCCGGACCTTCCACCGATGTACCTCCGACGGGACGACGAGGCCGACCTGATGGGCCGGTTCACCGACGAGGTCGAGGAGATGCTGGTGAAGCCGGACGAGGCACCGCTCCACCTCGACCTGGACGGGATCCTCGCGTCGCTCAAGACCGCCTCCGTCCTCGAGGACTGGATCAACGAGGTCCCGATCGTCGAGCTCACCGAGCGTTGGGGGGTCGGGGCCGGTGACCTTCGCACCAAAGCGGAGGACGCGGAATGGCTGCTGTTCGCCGCGGGCCGGCTCGCCTCCGTATTCCAGCGGCGTCTCGGACGGACCTTGGACGACCTCGGGACCCGGGTCCGGTACGGGGCCCGCGAGGAACTGCTCGACCTGGTCCGGCTCCGGGGGATCGGGCGGGTGCGCTCCCGCATGCTGTTCAAGGCCGGTTTTGCGGACCGGGAGGCCCTGCGACGTGCGCCGGTGGACCGCGTCGCCGGGGCGCTCCGCTCCCCCACCCTCGCGAGGATGGTCCTCAGTCAGCTCGGTCGGAAGGAGGATGGGGCCCCGTCCCCGGCCCCGGATCCATTTCCCCCACCGGAGCCCCGGCCGGGCCCCACGGGGAAGAAACCCACGACCCGCCGGCTCGACGAGTATCCGCCCGAAGGGTCGACGTGACCCATTCGTCGACGGGCATGAGGACGCGGACCACCGAGCGAGTTCCTCCCATGCCGCCCGGACGGATCTCGCGTCGGAGGTAGCCGGCCTGCTCCAGGCGGACGATCCGACGCCAGAGCGTGGTCGCCGGAAGCGGGCGGTTCCCCTCGGCCTCCGCGAACTCCGCCTCGCGGCGGCGGACCTCCCCGACCCGGGCCTCGCGGCCACGCACCGCCATTTCGATCGCGCGCACGACGTGGGGCTCGACCGCGACGGGCGCGGGGCCGACACCGAACGGGAGCCGGGTGCGGCCGGCGCGAGCGCCGCCGACGAGCTCCCGCCGAAGAAGGTCGAGTGCGACCTGGGCGCTCGCCCCGTCCTCGACCGCCTTTATGACGATCCGATGGACCAGCTCCGGGGCGACCGGTCGGCCGAGCGAGCGCTCGGCCCGGTCCCGTACGATCTCCCCGAGCACTCGGTCCGAGTAGGGCGGGAGGTGGACGGCCCGCCCGAGCGGGACGGTACCGCCGAGCGAACTCTCCACGGCCCGGAACCCGTCGGGAGTCCCGGCCAGGATCGTCCACGTGGGTGGGATCCCGCATTCCCCCTCCGGCAAGAACCGGTCGGGGTTCCCGAGCGCCCGGAGGACCGGCCCGAGGTCCGGGGCCCCGATCCCGAGGTCGTCGAACACGAGCACGGAGGGGCGACCCTCGCGACGGAGCCGCCGCAGGAATCCGGCGAGGATCTCGACCACCGAAAAGCCCCGCCCATCGAATCCGGCGTCCAGGTGACGCAGCAAGGCACTGGCGACACCGTGGGTGCCTCGCAGTCCGGCCGTGCGGACCGGCAGGACTTGCGGTGGGGCGCCTCCGGAGTGGGCGCGCAGGAGGTCGGCGGTCGTCCGCGCGGCGCGACGGGCCACGGTGCTCGTCCCGCTGCCCGACGGTCCGGTCACCATGACGACCCACGGCGGGGGGGCCCGGGGCCGGGGGGCGTCGAGCCGACGAACGACCTCGGCGACCTCGACCGTTCGCCCGGTGGCGACGGGCGGGAGCCAGTCTCGGGCCAGCACTTCGGGGTGGCGTGCATCGAACATCGCACGACCATCACCCCCCGGTATAAGAATACTGATGTAACCCAATAACGCAGAATGAACGGTGCGCGCGGTACCGGCGGCCGAAGCCCGCCGGCGTCGGCTCGATCGGTCCCGACGCGCGGCCCGACTGCGGTTCCTTAAATCCAGCGGAGGCTCGGCGGTGACCGGGAGTCACCATGGGGCATCGCATCACGCTCATCCCCGGCGACGGGATCGGTCCCGAGGTCACGGCCGCCGCGCGCCTCGTGGCGGAGGCGACGGGAGTTTCGTTCGACTGGGATGTCGTGGAGGCGGGCGAGGCCGCGATCAAGGCGAGCGGGACTCCGCTCCCCGACTCCGTCCTCGACTCCGTGCGGAAGAACCGTATCGCGCTGAAGGGCCCGATCACCACCCCGATCGGTGGCGGGTTCCGGTCGGTCAACGTCGCCCTGCGCCAACAGCTCGACCTGTTCGCTTCCGTACGACCCTCGCGCTCCATCGCGGGCGAGGGGACCCGGTTTCCGGAGACCAACCTGGTCGTCGTGCGGGAGGCGACCGAGGGGCTCTACTCCGGCGTCGAGCACTGGGTCGACCGCGACCACACCGCGGCCGAGACGGTCAACGTCATCACCCGGAAGGCGTCCGACCGCATCTGCAGGTTCGCGTTCGAGCTCGCACGCCGCGAGCACCGCCGGAAGGTCACCGCGGTCCACAAGGCGAACATCATGAAGACGACCGGCGCGCTGTTCCAGACCGCGTTCCGGGAGATGGCGGCGAAGTATCCGGACATTCCGGCCGACGAGCGGCTCATCGACAACATGTGCATGCAGCTGGTGAAGAAACCGGAGGAGTACGACGTCATCGTGACGACGAACCTCTTCGGAGACATCCTCTCCGACCTTTGCGCCGGCCTCGCGGGCGGACTGGGGGTCGCTCCGGGTGCCCTGTACGGCGATGGCCTCGCGGTGTTCGAGCCGGTCCACGGTTCCGCCCCCAAGTACGCGGGCCAGGACCGCGCCGATCCGGTCGCCGAGATCCTCTGCGTCGAGCTGATGCTCCGCCACCTCGGAGAAACCAAAGCGGCGGACCGCGTGTTCCGCGCGGTGTGGGAGACGATCGCGGAGAAGAAGGTCGTCACCTACGACCTGGCCCTGCCCGGGTACACGAGCCGCCCGGTGGCGGCCTCCTCGTGCTCTGCGATGGCCCGGGAGATCGCGCGAAAGGTCCCGCTCGTGGACCCGAGCACCCCCCTGCCCCACCCCGCGGGCAGCGCGGCGCCCCCCGCGTCAGACCCTGCGCTCGAGAGCTAGGTCGCGCGGTCGGCTCGGCGCCGCACCGTCAGTCGCCGAGCACCTTCACGACGACGCGTTTGCGGCGGCGGCCATCGAACTCGGCGTAGAACACCTGCTCCCAGGGGCCAAGGTCGAGGTCCCCGTTCGTGACGGGGAGGAGCACCTGGTGCCCGAGGAGGAGATTCTTGAGGTGGGCGTCCCCGTTGGTCTCT
>Ga0187871_10003146_pt1 | contig 12904 bp, 9 predicted proteins | sample June2016WEW_16_1_FD_132988 | JGI IMG/M metagenome (GOLD analysis project Ga0187871, IMG submission 132988) | Peatland microbial communities from SPRUCE experiment site at the Marcell Experimental Forest, Minnesota, USA - June2016WEW_16_10 | ecosystem: Environmental > Terrestrial > Soil >... | reverse complement strand
TAATGCGCAAAATACCAACAATTCATCTTCAATAATTCAAGGATTAGTTGTCACAACAATCCAAAATTTTGCAGAAGAGTATGTGGGACATTTCAATGATATTTTCCGGTATTCTTTATTGACTAAATTAATAGATGTATCAGAACCTTCTATAACAAATGATCTTACCACCATTACAATGAAAAAGAAAATTACACCAGTTTCTCCTAACAATTATACAATTGCATTTTCTAATGCAGGTGTTCCGGGTACTTTAACAAGTTCTACTTTTGTTGATTCGACTGATATAACTTATTCTTCTGGTCAATTATATTATTTAGATGATGATGGTAATGGTAATATTAGAACTTATAAATATATTGGTGCAATTAAAACATATACAAAATTAAATACAGGAACTATTAATTATACAACAGGACAAATAAATCTCAATAATTTTGATCCATCTTCGGTTACAAATTCTGATGGTACTTTAGATGTTATTGTACAACCACTTATAAATGATATAATTCCATTTCAGAATAATATAATTGTGATTGATGATTCAGATATTACAGTAAATATGGTAGTTAATTCTCCATTAGGATCATAAAATATGGAACAAGATTATCCATTTTTATCAGAATTTATTCCTTTACAAAGTACAGAATATGTGCGAAATACTTTTCCGACATTTTTGGAATTTATGCAAGCATATTTTGAATTTTTAGAACAACCGACAGAAGAATAATATGACTCCTACTCCATCTGGACCAGTATATGGAATAAAAACTATTCTCCAACAGAGAGATATTGATACTACTCAAGCAGCATTACTACGATATTTCTTTTATCAATTTCTTCCCTATATTCCAAGTACTATATTAGCGGATCCAAGAAAATTAATTAAACATATTAAAGATTTCTATCTTTCACGTGGATCTGAAGGATCATATAAATTATTATTCCAAATACTTTTTAATGATAGTGTTGGATTTTATTATCCGAGAAATGATATAATGATTGTAGATGGTGGAAATTGGTCCGTAGATACTATTATTAGAACAACCACCACAAATAATACATATGAATTTATTGGTAGAACAATTACCGGTGTTACATCTGGAGCAACTGCCGCAGTAGAAAATGTAGTACAATTTCAAATTGGATCCGATTTAGTCAGTGAAATTTATATTTCTGGATTAAAAGGTGTTTTCGATATTGGTGAACAAGTATCTGTTTTATTATCTTCCAATGTTACAGTTCAAGTAACTACTTATGGATTAGCAATAGGAATTGATCTTACCTATCCAGGGACCGCATATCAATCAGATGATATAATCACAGTAACAGGTAGCAATACAACTGCAATATTTTCAGTAAATATTTCTGGTGGAACTGCAATAGGTAGAGTTGTTCAAGCAACTTTTAATAACTATCCCCAACAAGCGGCTATTCAATTGGCATCATCTGCATCAACTCAAGATGGATATTATAATAATATGTTCATCACCATTACAGATGGTAGTGGTAATGGACAAATAAAACAGATTACCAATTATATAGGTATAACTCAAGTAGCACTTGTAGATACTAATTGGTTAACTCTTCCAGATTATACCAGTCATTATAGTATTGCGTTAGGAAATATTAAAACAATTAAAGTAAATGATTTTGGTATTAATTATTTAACACCCGTACCGGCTAATTTTACATTGTCGGGAAATGGTGATGCAATCGGAAATATTATTGTAGGTGCTGTAGGACAATATGCTGGAAGATTTGTCAATGATGATAGTTTTATCGACTGGAGAAAATATTTAGAAGATGATTATTATTACCAATATTTTTCATATGTTTTAAAATCTCATGAGTCATTAAACCAATATGAAAATGTAGTTAAGCAAAATTTACATCCTGCTGGATTATTAATGTTTGGCGATATTTTAATTGATAGTGTGCCATTTGTTCGGAAATCACATGCAATCTCTGGTACAATTGCACAATCTACATCTGGTGGCGTACTTCCATCTGGGGCCACTGCGCAATATAGTATGTTAGAAACTGTGGCACACCCACAAACTGTATTTGATGATAGTTCTGCATATCCAAATGGATACAATGGATTTTTAGGATCTACTACTGGAACAGATTTGGATGATCCATCTTGGATTTCAACAGGTGTTCAATTTTTAAATACTTTTGTTACCGATTATACATTACCAGTAAGTAATTCTGCTGAAACTTTAATTGTTGTTGCTAAAGCAAATGTATTATCTTCCAATGGTTGTGTAATGGGAAATATTGATACAAATAATGATTCTGGAGTTTCTGGTTATCAGATTATTGTAAATGTAGATGGATCTATATCTTTTCGAACACAGAAAATAAATGGAATTAAAAATAATTTACAAATACAATATCCTCCAGGATCTATTAATACTTCTGAGTATTTCTTTGCATCATTACGGTATTTGAATAATACTATTGTTGGAAATTTAAATCAACTTTCATCAATAGTGGGAAGTTTTGGATATAATGTAGATAATACTTTAGTTTCAAATAATTCACGCGGTATGTATTTTGGTATAGGAGGATATCATCGCGGGTATGCTCCAATGGTTCCACTATATGGTGACAGTTTATATGGAGATACTTTAACAGGTATTCCGGGTACATACAGTTTACCTGAAATGCTTTTACCGGGATATTTTAATGGTAATATTGCATATGTAGTTGCTTGGGAAAGATTTTTATCGGATGCTGAAGTGTCGAATGCATATCAATATTTGAAAAGTGTTATGGTTGGTAGAGGAATTCCCTTATATTAGATAAATACTTTATATGGCTAATCTTGCAATTGAATCAAATTTTTTCCGTGTCTATTCGGCTGCCAAATTCCTTGAGGGGCTCCAACAAACGCAATTATCTACCAATAATTTGTATGTATTTATTGGAAAAACAACACCGTGGGGTTCTCCAGACAATGCACCACAACCAAATGATACTAATGCGTCACGTGATGCACTATTTAATACAATGCTTGCAGTAAAAAGGGTTGCACCGTCTGATGTTATTTTAGTTATTCCAAATCATACATGGACTTCTGGTACGATATATACACAATATTCTTCCAATGGTGCTGAAGTTGGAGGTATATATTATGACCAATTTGAACCATTGTTAGCAATTCCTCCATTTTATGTTATCACGAGCGATTATAATGTATATGTGTGTCTCGGAAATAATAGTGGTGGAACATCATCTGTAATGCCAACAGGTACAGGAACAACTCCTATTACATTAGCAGATGGTTATTCCTGGAAATTTATGTTCCAAGTGTCTTCAGAAAATGTAACACAGTTTTTATCTACTGGTTGGATTCCAATATATACACTTACTTATAATGATGGTTCTTTACAATGGGCAATCCAATCGACTGCGGCCGCGAATGATCCTGGTACTGATTTCCCTGGTGGATTGGGATCGGATCCAGTATATCAATTAGGTGCAATGTGGGTTATGGTTGATATTGATTTTAATTATGATGAATCTGGAAAAATTTCAACTAGTACAGAATATCGTCAATTTGGATTATTATTAAATCCACTTGCATATGGTTCTTCGCTTCCATTTGAAGCATTGGTTGGAACTGGAACAACGAATTTAACATTATCAAGAGTAACAGGAACCTATAGTAATAATGATCATGTGACTGGATATATAAGCCATGCGACCGCATATGTTGTGGATTATGAGGGCGCTTTACCAAATGTTTTGCGCTTAATACAAGTATCTGGTGGTCCATTTATTATTGGTGAGACATTAACCGATGATACAAGTAGTGCAACATCTATTGTATCTGCAATTGCAAATCCAGATATTCAACCAAATTCTGGATATATTTTATCATGTGAAAATTTATCTACGGGAAGTATAATTACACGCGGTTCTACAGAGTTGGAGACAATAAAGATCGTGGCCCCTTTCTAACATGCAATGAAATAACCTAAATATAAAATAGAAGACAAATATGCCATTAACATTCAACAATGCCCCATTTTTTGATGATTATAATCCTTCCAAAGATTTTTATCGGATTTTATTTAGACCGGGATATCCGCCGCAAACAAGAGAATTAACGCAATCGCAATCGATTATTTCCGAACAAATTAACCGTTTTGGAAGTTATATATTTGCAAATGGTGCAATGTGTACACCCGGCCAAATAACATATAATTCCAATCAACCATATGTAGTAGTAAATTCAACATATTCCTCCGCACCCGTTGATTGGGCGGCATTAACTCCTGGTGTTCAAATTCAAGGTGTTACTTCTGGTGTTCTTGCAACAATAATTTCGATAGATGATATCAATAATGCAATTTATATTCAATATGTAAATTCTGGAACTAATAATGCGACTACTATATTTGCCAATAATGAAGTATTAAATATTCTTCCCGCAAATACAGGAATTGCACAAGCAGTTGTAACAAATGCAACTGGAATTACTGCGGCTGCATCTATTGATGCTGGTGTGTATTTCATTTTTGGAATGTTATTGGATGTTACTTCACAAACGATTATTTTGGGTGCTCCTAATACTTATGGAAATGGTATTTCATTTACACAATTTCCAAATGTGCGTGTTGGTTTGCAAGCAATTGAAACAATTGTTACTCCAGAAGATGATTCTTCATTATATAGTAATGCCAGCGGAACCCCAAATTATACTGCACCGGGTGCAGCACGTTATAAAATTACTTTAAATCTTATCGCAATTCCATTGGCAGCGGCCGCTGATTCCAGTTTTACCGAAGTAATGCGAATTTCAGATGGTACTATTCAATCACAAGTGCAAAATACTGCACTTAGTGAAATAATGAATACTTTAGCTCAAAGGACAGAAGAAACCAATGGTAATTTTATTGTTACTCCTTTTGGATTTGATCTTCATGAAAGTTTATTAAATTCTCCACTTAATACAAATGGTGGAATTTATTCATCATCACCTCCTGGTTATACAGATCAATTAGCATTAGGTATTGAACCGGGCAAAGCATATGTTGATGGATTTCGAATTAATACAATTGCAAAACAATATCTTCCAATTGATAAAGCCCGTTCAACTAATTTCTTTCAAAATTCTCATACACGTGCATATCTTGGAAATTATATCTATATCACTCGTTTATTTGGTTTACCAAATTATGATAAATGGCCACAAATAAATTTATATGGTACTCCAATTATTTCAGATGGTACTGCACCATTAACAGGAGTTATTGGAACCGCAACAATTCGCGGATTACAATTTCAAGAAGGATCTTTTCAATCTGTTGGTAATCCTGGTCCTATTTTCGAATGTTTCTTAACTGATATTAATATTACTAGCGGTGCAATTACAGATGTTAGATCTTTTGCAGTCTCAGATGGAACACTTACTACAACTGCAAATGTACTCTCTCAAGTGGATATTATAAATGTAGTTGGAAATTTTGCAATTGGTTCAGTTATTTCTGATGGCACAAATACAGAAACGGTATATGCTTGGGATACAACTAATAATTTACTTTTAACATTGCCTACCAATCTAGTTGGAAGTGCCACAATATCAATTCCAACAAATTCATCGATTACATCTTCCAATACAGGATCTGCTACCATTATTCAACGTATTACTTTATTTGATATAATTGATAATATTTTGATTTATCAACTACCCCAAAATACAGTATCCACTGTAAGAGATCAAAGTGAAAATATTACAACATCATATTCATATCGAAAAGTATTTTCTCCAGTACCACAAAATCCAACATATGGAACTGTTACCTTTGTTACTAGTGGAAGTGAAATATTTGAATCTATGTCTCCTGAAGATTATGTTGCAACTGTTGAAACTGGTGGTATTCCAGGAACTTTAATTGATGTAACATCTTCAAGTCCGACTTTTGCATCTGGGAATTCACAAATATCATTTAATGCTCCTGCTGGAACTACAGTTAAATTATCAGCCACAGTTATTAAAACAATTGCCGCAGAAAAAACCAAAACTTTAACAACACAAGCATTAACTGTTGCTGCATCATTATATTCTGGTGCTACATCTTTGGTTAATTTAGGTAAAGCAGATATATTTTCACTTACCAGTGTAATTGATAATGATACCACTTCAGATATTACTTCTTGGTATAAATTAGATAACGGACAAAGAGATAATCGTTATGATTTTGGTCAATTACAATTACAATCTGGATATCCTGCACCAAATTCAATTACAGTAACTTTCCAATATTTTACACATGGTTCTGGAGATTATTTTTCAGTAAATAGTTATAGTAATTTTGTATCTCCATTAAATGGACTAGATTGGTATGCATTAGTTCCATATTATTTTGGATCTAATGGAACTCCTTATGCATTACGCGATTGTTTAGATTTTAGACCACGTGTGGATGATGTTACAACATTTCCACCAGTTGTGGCCGTATCTACAATTCCCACTTATGTGAGTGGTATTGGTGGATTAGTTAAACCTAATGATGATATTGTTACAGATTTTTCGTATTATTTAAGTCGTGTAGATAAATTATATTTAACTTCAACGGGTGCATTTGTCGATCTTGAAGGAACACCAGCACTTCAACCATTAGCACCACCGGATCCATCAGATGGAATGGTAGTTGCAATACTTACGCTTCCTGCGTATACATTTACTCCAACTACAGTAACCATTCAAACAATTCCAAATAAAGTTTATACAATGTCAGCTATTGGTAATCTCGAAACAAGAATTGCTAATTTAGAATATTTAACTGCATTGAATTTATTGGAACAATCTACGGCTAATATGCAAATTCCCGATGCAACAACTGGTTTAAATAGATATCAAGCAGGATTTATTGTAGATAATTTCCAAAATATGAATGTCGCGGATTATAATAATCCAGATATTTCATTTTCAATTGATGCTGCAAATGGAATTATGCGTCCGGAATATATTACAAATTCCATCAATATGACATATGATGCTACACAAAGTAGTAATTTGGAAGTTAATATATTAAAACCAACTAATAATATTGCAACACTTCCATATACTGAAGCACCTATAATTACTCAAGGATTGGCTTCACGGCAAGAAAATATTAATCCTTATAATATATTTTCTTGGGCAGGATCATTAGTAATAACCCCAGCAACGGATACTTGGGTTGCAACTGATTATTTACCTGATGTTACTCTCACTAATAATACTTTATTTGATGCCACACAAGCGGCTGATAATGAAGATAATGTTTTAGGTACGGTTTGGAATGCCTGGACCTCAAATTGGATAGGTACTTCTACTTCTGAAAGTGGTAATATTCAAGTTCCAATAGGAGGTGCAGGTGGACTTGGATATCAACTTGCTGCCGTGGATAGTGCAGATGCCGCAGGTATTACGATTACAGCATCTACGCCAATGATTACGGCAACTACAACAACATTAACACAACAATCCAGAACAGGAACACAAACAACACTTGTAAATGTTCCAACACAAACCATAAACGATACGATTGTCAGTACAGGTATTGTTCCTTATTGCCGTGCTAATATAATTCAATTTGTAGCTAAAGGATTAAAACCATCTACTAATTTTTGGGCATTTATGGATATTACTCCAGTAAGTGCATTTTGTACTCCTACTGGCGGTTCATTGGGTGGACAATTAACATCAGATGCGAGTGGAATGGTTTCGGGAACATTTTATCTTCCAGATCCATCCACATCAAAAGTCCAATTTAGAACTGGTACTAGAGTATTTCAACTCTGTAATGATTCAAATCAAATAACTGCCAATATTACATCTTATGCTAAAGCAAATTATATTGCATCTGGTACATTAGATAATGATCAAAGAACAATTACATCTGTTGGTGTTCCGGAAATTCAAACAACATCCGTTTCGCAAACTTCCGATGTTCAAGCAGCAACACAATCTACACAATATGTTGTAGTTGGTGGTCCCGGAATTGGATATGTGGATCCACTTGCACAAGCATTTTTAGTTGGTACTTTGACCGGCGGTTTTTGTGCTACTTCAATTGATATTTACTTTGCAACCAAAGATAGTGCAATTCCAGTAACATTGCAGATTCGTGAAATGTTGAATGGCACTCCAACACAAACAATTGTTCCATTTAGTACAGTTGTAATGGATCAATCTTTAATTAATGTGGATCCTGTAAATGCTTCACTTAAAACTAATTTTTCGTTCCCATCACCAGTTTATTTACAACAAGGTGTTGAATATGGAGTGGTATTACTATCTAACAGTAATGCATATTTTATATGGACTGCATTGATGGGCGATTATGCAATCAATACAGATATTTTAATTTCTCAAGTTCCATATATCGGATCAATGTTCAAATCTCAAAATGCTAGCACATGGGTTCCTGCACCGGCAGAAGCATTTAAATTTACATTATATCGTGCAGTATTTAGTTATCAAAGTGTTTTGGGTAAATTGATTGTAGAAAATCCAGTATTACCAACTATTGTATTACCAGATCTTTCATTACTAACTTATAATGGGACCAATGTCATTCGCATTCTGCAACCAAATCACGGAATGCCAAAAGGTAGTTTAGTTACAGTTACAATTGCATCAGATTATTATTCTGAAAGTTATAATGGAATTGCAGTATCAGATATAGTACCAACTTCAAGTGGAGCCCTTCGGGCCTCTTGGACTAATGGAATTGCCGATACTGCTGTCGGTTCAAGAACTTATTATATTAGTAATGTTGAATTGGATAGTTATACCATTTTTATTACTGATGCTAGTAATAATCCAAAAAATTCAAGTTCTTCTGGATTTACGGGAAGTTTAACAGCAGTTACACAAAATTATCCATTTGATGTAATGATGCCAATTGTAAACGAATTAAATTTTAGTGGAACATCAACCAATTATTATATGCGTGGTATTACTGGAACATCGGCCGATGGAATACAAACACCATATTCCAAAACTGTTCCGAGTTTACCATCAGCATTAGGACAATTTATTCCAAATAAGAATGTATATTTGACACAACCACAATTAGTGGCATCGGATGTAAATGAACAAAATATTATTAATTTTGGAACTCCATTTGCAAATAAGAGTTTAGTTTGGGAAGTTGATTTAACTTCTACTTCTGATAATCTTTCACCAATGATTGATTTAACCAGAATTTCCGCATTATTAATTAGTAATCGAATTGATTTTCGTAATAGTGGAACAGATCCAAGTAGTTCACCAGCAAATGTTGAACCTGTATATGCGGCTGAAACAGCCAATCAGGGAGCAACGGATGCTTGTAAATATATTACACAACCTATAAAATTAGCAACAGCCGCGGATTCACTTCATGTTTGGCTTACATGTATGATACCGTATGGATCTTTAGTTTCTGTTTATTACAAGATTCTTCCGACAAATACAAATGCTACATTTACGAGCCAGCCATATGTATTGATTTATCCGGATCCAAATACAGATTTTTCGCCCGCACAAAGTCCTACTGATTTCCGCGATTATTATTGGCAAACCGACACACTTGGTACATTACCCCAATTCACGCAATTTGCTATAAAGGTAGTTCTTCAAAGTACTAATTCGTCAGCAGTTCCATTGTGCCAACAATTCAGGTGTATAAGTTTAGAAGAATAATATGATTCCTAAATATTTACCAATTGATAATCGTTCAAATTTATTCCGCGATACTTCTTCAATGGGAGTTGTAAATACCGATAAACAGAGTTTACATATTTATCGTAAGCAAAAAGAAAGAATTCTTTCCGAAAAGAAACTTTTAGCCAATGCATTTTTAGAAATTGATCTGTTAAAAGAAGATATGAAAAAATTATGGACATTAGTAAATAAGTTTATTACATGAAATATTCTTTAGCAATTTGCGGTGGTGGTATAAGAGGAATTATACCCTGTTCAATACTTGCCTCTTTAGAAAAACAAACTGGTAAATTAACTAAAGATATATTTGATTATGTTTCTGGAACATCAACAGGCGCATTACTTGCGGCCGCGATAGCCGCTGGAATTCCTGCAATTGATTTACTTTCTGTATATGTAAATCAATCTAAAAATATTTTTTCTCCTTCTGGTTTATTTGGTTTCACAAAACAAATAACACAAGGTTATAAATTTGATTCTAAAAATCTTCAACAAGCATTAATTAAAACATTTGGAACTCGTTGTAATTGGTCATGTAATTGTAGTTCAATTGGAATATTAATAAATGCAACTGCTATAAATGGTCATAATTGGTTTTTTGTTAAAGATAATATAAGAAATTCACAGACAACTGGAAATGTTAATTTAATTGATGCTGCGGTTGCAAGTGCAAGTGCTCCTACTTATTTTAATTGTTGGACTGTTCCTAGAGTTTATAAAGGACAATCGATATCGTTTTTTGATGGTGGTATTGGTTGTTTATCAAATCCGTCATATCAAATGGCTATAGAAATGTTTGAATATGATAATTATATTCCATCTGAAACTAAAATGATTACATTAGGTACAGGTTATTATCCATCTGGAAATACTGCGCCATCAGGATTAATAAATACTATTAATTGGACTGTAGATACTCTTATAGATTCCATTGATCTTGCAGATATTGATACTATTTCTGAATTAGAATCTTTAGGAACTTCCGCAGCATCTAATATACATTGGAATTCAATTTTAAAGGACAAATAAATGCTGACCAAAAGGGTTTATGGTTGTATTCCAACCAGTTTAGTTAATAGAGAAAAGTTTAGAGTTTTTCGTGGTGTATCAGAATTATCACTTCCAGAAGATTTAGATATGCGACCATTACAACCACCTGTTGTTGACCAGGGTCAATTAGGGAGTTGTACAGGAAATGGTATTGCTGAAGAATTAGAAGCACAAGCATTAGCACAAAATGAAACATTAACTATGCGTTCTCGGTTATTCATTTATTATAATGAAAGAGTAATGGAAGGTACTGTTAATCAGGATTCTGGGGCACAAATTGCTGATGGTATCACATGTGTTCAAAACCAAGGTGTTTGTTCAGAAACCGAATGGCCTTATGATATTTCCAAATTTAAAGTTAAACCACCGGTAAATTGTTATACTGATGCATCACAATTTAAAACTCTTACCGCACAATGTATTAATCAAAATTTAAATGATTTGAAAGCGGCTTTAGTATATGGAGAATCGGTAGAAGGATTATTTCCTCAATTTGCTCCCAATGGAATCGTAATTGGTATTAGTGTTTATGATAGTTTCGAATCAGATGTAGTTGCTTCATCTGGTGATGTTCCGATGCCAAATATAGAAACGGAAACTTTACAAGGTGGTCATTGCGTAAGACTTGTTGGATATACAGATAATGGATTGGCCGATATTCCACCACAAAGTTTTATTGGAATGAATTCATGGGGTATGAGTTGGGGAAAGAAGGGATTCTTTTCAATTCCATATTCATATATTACAAATCCAAATTTAAGTTCAGATCAATGGGTAGTTACTGCGGTTTCATAAAAAGATAATATTTATAGTTGACAAGTTATAAAGTTTGTGATATAATAGTATTAAGTAGAGGGTTTAATGAAAAGTTTTTTAATCGTAATTTCACTATTATTTGTCGGTTTATTTACCAGTTCTGCACAAATATTTCCAAATATTCCATTACCTGTAGGGGTTATGGGTTTCATTCAATATGATCAATTAGGTACTCCAGTAATTAATGGGGGTGTTGCAGCCATTTATCCGGTTAATGGACAATATGGGTTGTATATGACTTCAACTGCTTTACTTACACCACAAAAAGAAATTGATCCAATAACTCAAAAAAGTTTTTATGCAGTTACAACGGCATTCCGTCAAGGATTACATAAAGATATGTTTGATACTGGACGTTGGTCATTTTTACTTGGTGGTGATATTGGTCCGAGTATTGGTAATTCATCGTCAGCATCTACTAGTTTTTCAGTTAATTTTTCATCTTCAATTGTAGTTACACCGTATTATCAACTTAATCCGGCAATTAGTTTAGTATTTCCGATCCGGGGAGTTTATATTAAAAATGTAGGATGGAATCCTGAATTAGAATTTGGTGTTGTTATAAATCTTTCCAAATTACCTAAAGCTAAAACCTAAATACTTAATAAAGGAGTATAAATGAAATTTATTTTATCTATTTTCCTGTGTAGTATCTTACTTTTTGTAGGATGCACTCCAACAGGACAAACATCTAGTTTAGTAACCGCACTTAATGTGGTTGCTGATGCATCATCCGCGGCAGTTATAGTTGCAGAAGGATTAGTTGCATTAAACCAAATTACACCAGCAGATGCTGCTACAATTGCTTCATATGCAACCGCAGCATCAACCGCAGCACAAAATTCAATTGCGGAATTAAATTCAACAACTGATACTAATGTAACAAAAATTGAATTTATTACACAACAATTTACTATCGTAGTAGCTCCAGCATTTGGATCTACAGCATCACCTTTAATTGTTGCAGCAGAAAATGCTTTAAGTGCCGCAGTTAATTCTTTCTTAACACAATTAAATTTGCCACAAACTCAAATACTGGCAAGAACCGTTTCAACTAAAACAGTAACTATGGCTTTAGCAAGTTCAAAAGCCGATCAACAACTTTTGAAACAAATTCAAAAAACATGTGCTAATACAATTCAACAAGCACAAACATTAAAAGGAAATTAAATGAGCGTAACATATATTACAAATCCACCCACAGCAACACCAACATGTACACAAATCCAAGGTGTATTACCATTTACTGCCCCTGAAGGATATGATCAGTGTGAACCTTGCAGCTATCCTGGTATTAATGCTAATACTGTTGCATTAGGACAAATT
>Ga0187871_10003145_pt1 | contig 12906 bp, 7 predicted proteins | sample June2016WEW_16_1_FD_132988 | JGI IMG/M metagenome (GOLD analysis project Ga0187871, IMG submission 132988) | Peatland microbial communities from SPRUCE experiment site at the Marcell Experimental Forest, Minnesota, USA - June2016WEW_16_10 | ecosystem: Environmental > Terrestrial > Soil >... | reverse complement strand
GGAAAACTTTGAAGGTGCACGCGCCGGAATGGCGGGGCGCGAGGTCAACCAACGCTGGCAGCGCGAGATGGGTCAGTTTTTCGTGCAGCCCGACGGCGTGTTGCCCGATCGCGCCATGCAGCCGTTGCAAGAAGTCTTTCATTTGTAAATCGCATCTGTAATTCGCATCTGTAATTCGCACCTGTAACTCAGACAGGAGGATTCCATGAAGCCGGCACTAGGGGTATTTTTCCACTGGCTCGGCGGTCTCGCTTCCGCCAGCTTCTACGTGCCTTATCGCGGAGTGAAGAACTGGGCATGGGAAACCTATTGGCTGGCGGGCGGATTCTTTAGCTGGATCATCGCACCATGGGTCCTCGCGCTGATAATGACCCACGACCTGATTCGCGTGTTTCATGAGGCTCCCGCCAGCAGCCTCCTCTGGACATACGCTTTTGGGGTCTTGTGGGTGCTCGGCGGACTGACTTTCGGACTTACCATGCGCTACCTGGGAATGTCGCTCGGCATGGCCATGGTGCTCGGATACACCGCCGCATTTGGAACTCTGATGCCCCCCATTTTCCGAGGGGAGTTCTCGACCGTCGTCCTTGGGACTCATTCCGGCTTGGTGATTCTTGGCGGCGTTGCCGTTTGTCTTCTCGGTATCGCGTTCGCTGGATCGGCTGGAATATCCAAAGAGCGCGAGATGTCGACCGAGCAAAAGCGTGCCTCGATCAAGGAATTCGACTTGAAGAAGGGATTGCTGGTCGCAACTTTTTCGGGCGTGATGAGCGCCTGCTTCGCTTATGGACTGGCGGCGGGAGATCCCGTCAAGGCCATCACCATTCAACATGGCACTCCTATTCTGTGGCAGGGACTCCCCGTACTTGTCGTGGTGCTCGCCGGCGGCTTCACCACCAACTTCATCTGGTGCCTCATCCTCCATATTCGCAACCGCACTGGCTACCAGTATTTCAGTTCGGAGATTCGCGGCAAATTTCCCGCTCGCAACGAGGAATATATTCTTGAAACCGCGACTGATGCTCCCGCGGAGGAGATGGCGGTAGCCGTGGCCATCGCACAAGGGACGGCTGTGCGGGCTCCGATGCTTGCGAACTATTTCTTCTCGGCTCTCGCGGGTACGACCTGGTATATGCAGTTTTTCTTCTACACCATGGGTGAGACCCAGATGGGAAGATACAAGTTCTCCAGTTGGACGTTGCACATGGCCAGCATCATCATCTTCAGCACACTGTGGGGCATAGCGCTGAAGGAGTGGAAGGGTACTGGAGCGCGGACTAAACTGCTTGTGGTATTCAGCCTGTTAATTCTGGTGAGCTCAACGGTCATTGTGGGTTACGGCAACTACGTCGGCGCGCCTTTACACTGACTTTCTCTTCAATTAGCGCAAGAATCAATACCGCAAAGGAGACTTCAAGCTGGCAATAAAGCACATTACGGACGGAAGCCAAATCGCTCATCCATGCATCGACACATCGTGCTGGAAATCGTGCACCATCGCACTACTCCGCTTCCACGTCCCACTCAACCGCCGACATCGTCGCCGGATCCACATGGCTGTCCTGCAATTTCCTATTAAGCTCGCGCAATTTCGTCTGCTTAAATCTCTCCCAGGCCGCGATCTCCACCTTCGCTCTCTCGCTCGACTCTCGATAAACGTCGATCGCCTGCGCAGGCACCTCGCGATCCCCGCTCTCAACCGCGCGCAGCGCCGAAGCCAGCCCGGTGAACGCATCCTGCAAGCCGCCCGGCTCCCAAGGAGCGCCTTCCTTATTACTAACAATCTTTGAAATTTCCGCGAGTGCCTCCGCCACCGCCGACGAGAGCTCCGCGTTCTCTCCGCCGATTTTCTGCTGAACGCCCGTCAGCCCTTTCCGCACCGAACCAATCTCACCCAGCGCCCGCCGCGCCGCCCTCGCCTCCGCGAACATCTTTAGCCCGAGCTCCAATTGCCGCTGCAGTATCGCCGGAGTCGCAGTACACCGCGGATCCATAACCACCTTCACAATCTGGCTCTGCGCCCGCCCATCCACCGTCAGCCGCACCTGATAGCTCCCCGGCACAACCTTCGGCCCGCTAGGATTGCGGTTCTCGTAATCCTCGTCGGCGCTCGCTTCCACATTCCCCCACGCCAGATTCCAAACAAAGCGATGCATCCCCGGCGTCTTCTCCAGAACCTGCGGCTTCGGAAGCCACCGCTCCGCAATCGGAAGCGAAGGTTGTTTTTCCGAATGCTTCCCATTTGATTTCACATCCGATTTCACATCTGACGAAAACTTGCCCACCAATTTCCGCTGCCCATCAAAAATCTCGAGCGTCACATTACTCGCCGCCGAGGTCAGAAAATAATCAATCATCGCCCCACTAGGAGGATTCTCCGCCGTAGGTTCCTCCGGCGGCAGCGGCGAACCGAGAAACCCATCGTTGTCGATGCGAATCGCCTCCGCGGGTTTGTAGAGCGTTGCGCTTCGTGCCTGCGTTTGCGTATCGATCTGCCGTAGTGGAGTGATGTCGTCCATAATCCAGAACGAGCGCCCGTACGTGGCAATGATCAGATCGTCGCCATGTATCGTGATGTCACGCACCGATGTGACGGGCAGATTGAGCTGTAGCGGCTGCCAGCGATCGCCATCGTCGAAGGAGACATAAATCCCGAGCTCGGTCCCCGCGAACAGCAGACCCTTGCGTTCCGTGTCTTCGCGCACTGCGTTCACAAACGAATTAGGCGATATGCCCGTTGTGATACCCAGCCAGGTTTTTCCGTAATCGCGGGTGCGATAGATGTACGGACTCTGATCGTCCAGCCGGTGACGATCAACCGCAACATAAGCCACTGCCGGATCGAAGCGCGAAGCTTCGATCATCGCGATCTTGCTCCAGTCAGCGGGGTACGCGCTCGGTCCCGTTGTTGACGCTGCTGGAGTAGGGTTGCCTATGGCAGCCGGTGAAACCATTTGCCAGTTCTTGCCACCGTCGCGCGTAAGGTATAACCAGCCTGTGTCGCTGCCGGCCCAGATCTCATCCTTGTTGACCGGCGAGGGTGCGATGCTGTACACGACCCCGAAGCCGCGCTGTGTCGCGTTCTGGATCGTCACAGGGCCGGTGCTCGGCGCATTCGGCACAGCTCCCGTGAGGTCCGGACTGATCTGCTGCCAGTGCAGGCCGCCATCGGTCGTCTTCATCACGTACTGCGTGCCGAGGTAGAGCGCGTTCTTCTCGATCGGCGAGCGCACCAGCACCGGCGTCCACGTATCGCGGTATTTGCGCTGATTAATCTCGCTGCCGAAAGTCGGCATGGGCCACGGCGAGATGTCCTGGCTAAGAGAAGTGCGGCGGTCGAAGCGGATCACGCTGCCGTAGACGCCGCTCGCGTAGAGAATATTCGCGTCAGTGGGATCGGGCGCCATCCAGCCGCTCTCGCCGCCGCCCACCATGAACCAGTCGCGTCCGGTGATGAGGCCGTGGTCGGTTCGATTGGGGACGGCGATGGAGCCCGTGTCTTGCTGCGCTCCGTAAACGTGATACGGAAATTCATTGTCGGTGATGACGTGATAGAACTGCGCGGTGGGCTGGTTGTACCACGAAGACCAGGTCTGGCCGCGATTCACGCTGATGGTCGTTCCCTGGTCTGTGCCGAGAATGAGGTGCGAAGAATCCTTGGGGTCGACCCAAATCTGATGGTAGTCGTCGCCGCCCGGCGCGCCGCGCACAATCGAGATCGTCCTGCCGGCATCGTCGGAGCGATAGAGCGCGATGTTCGGCATGTAGATGACGTCGGGATTATTGGGATCGACGGTGATGCCCATGAAGTACCATGGGCGGCCGGTCAGGCGCGCGTCGCTGTTGGCCAGCGTCCAGGTGTTGCCGCCATCGTCGGAGCGATAGAGCCCGGATTACTTGCCGGCCTCGATCAACGCGTACACGCGCTTTCCATCGGGCGCGACGGCGACGTCCACGCGTCCCCAATCGCCATCGGGAAGGCCATTGCCGGTGAGCTGCATCCAGTTGGCGGCGCTGTCGGTGGTGCGATAGAGTCCACCGCCGGGACCTTGCAGCGGGGCGTATGTGCTCCACGGCGGCCGATGTGTGTTCCAGGTTCCCGCGAAAAGTATATTGGGGCTGGCTGCGGCAATGGCGAGATCGGAGACGCCGATGCTCGGACCCTTATCGAGAACGCGCGTCCAGGTTGACCCGCCATCGCTTGACTTGTAGACACCGCGCGTGTCATTGGGCCCATAAGCGTGGCCGAGCGCGCCGACGTACACGATGTCCGCATTTCGCGGATCGACAACGATTCGGCTGATCTGCCGCGAATCTCGCAACCCGACGTTTCGCCAGGTCTGGCCCGCGTCGGTGGACTTGTACACTCCATCGCCCGAACTCAGAGCGGAGCGGATGTCCGACTCGCCCGTGCCCGCATAGAGAACGTTGGGATTGGAGGGCGCGACTTCCAGCGCGCCAATAGAAGCGATCGGCTGGCCATCGAAGATCGGGTTCCAGGTGATGCCGGCATCGGTGGTCTTCCATACGCCGCCATCCACCGAGCCGAAATAAAAGGTAGAGCCATCGCCGGGGACGCCGGTAACTGCGACCGCGCGGCCTCCACGAAACGGACCGATGAGCCGCCACTGCAAACCGCTTAAGAGCTCGGGAGGGACCGTCTGGGCAGTCGCGGAGATGTTGAAAACGAGCGCAACTAAAACCGCAATGGCCGGCGAGAAAAACCGCACGCGATGATTCAATCGGAGGTCCTCTACCTGCAAGATGGTTGCGAATAGATTACATTACACGTTGCGAATTAGCGGCGCGACCCTCGACGCTGCAACCGCGATGTATTCCATGAAGAAATCTGCCGTCCTGCTCTGCGTCTTGTTTTTGTTGCTCGCTATAGCGGTTCCGCTCGGCGCACAAGTCGGGCTCGACACCCGCATCCTGACGGAGATGCAGTGGCGCAACATCGGTCCGTTTCGCGGCGGACGCACACGCGCCATCTGCGGCGTGCCCAGCCAGCCCAACGTCTTCTATTTCGGTGCGGTCAACGGTGGAGTGTGGAAGACAACCGATTTCGGGCGCACCTGGAACCCGATTTTCGATGACCAGCCCACCGGCTCCATCGGCGCAATCGAGGTCGCTCCCTCCGATCCGAATATCGTTTACGTCGGCAGCGGTGAGGGGCTGCATCGACCCGATCTCTCCGTCGGCAATGGCATGTACAAGTCCACCGACGGCGGCCGCACCTGGGCTCATCTAGGCTTGCGCGATGGCCAGCAGATTTCGCAGATCGCCGTCGATCCGCGCGATGCGAGCCGGCTCTTCGTCGCCATGGCCGGACATCCGTATGGGCCCAATCCTGAGCGCGGTATCTATCGCTCGACCGATGGCGGTCAGACTTTCGAGAAGGTGCTGTACAAAGACGAAAACATCGGCGGCAACGACGTCAAGATCGATCCCAGTAACCCCAACGTGGTATATGCCACGTTGTGGGAGGCGCGGGAAGCCCCTTGGGAGAATGGCGACTGGAGCGGCGCTGGCGGAGGGATCTTCAAATCAACTGACGGTGGCCAGACCTGGAACCAGCTCACCGGCGGCTTGCCCAGCGGCATCGTGCAGGCGTATATAGCGATATCGCGCAGCAACGCGCAACGGCTGTTGGCCTCGGTGGCGACGAAAGCCGGAGTCGAACTTTATCGCTCGGAGGACGGCGGCGCGAGCTGGTCGATTGCGACCACCGATCCGCGTCCCAAGATGCGCATCGGCGGCGGCGACCTACCCATTCCCGGCATCGACCCCAAAAATCCCGATGTGGTCTACAGCACCAGCACCGTGACGTGGAAGTCGACCGATGGCGGCAAGACCTGGACCGGCTGGCGCGGCGCACCAGGCGGCGATGACTACCAGAACATCTGGATCAACCCCAACGATCCTGACATCGTTATGCTCGGCAGCGATCAGGGAGCTATCGTCACTGTCAACGGGGGGCAGAGCTGGAGCTCCTGGTACAACCAGCCAACCGCGCAGCTTTATCACGTCAATGCCGATAGCGCCTTCCCGTATCGACTGTGTAGCGGACAGCAGGAGAGCGGGTCGGTGTGCATCGCCAGCCGCGGCAATGACGGCGAGATCACCTTTCGCGATTGGCATCCGGTTGCCGCCGAGGAGTACGGCTACGTTGTGCCCGACCCGACTGATCCCGACATCGTGGTCGGCGGAAAACTTTCGCGCTACGACCGCCGGACCACGCAGGCACAAAACATCCTGCCGGAACCGCTGGGCAGCCCGGACTTCCGCGTCATTCGCACCGAGCCGATTGCGTTCTCGCCGTTCGATCCGCACCTGATGTACTTCGCGGCCAACACGCTTTGGGCAACCAGCGACGGCGGACAGAGCTGGAAACAGGTCAGTCCCGACCTCACGCGCAAGACGTTCGAGGTGTCGGCATCGGTCGGAATCTACCGCTCAGAGCCGACTGCCGCGCCGAAGCAGCGCGGCGTGATTTACGCTCTGGCGCTCTCGCCGGTCGAGAAAGGTCGCATGTGGGCGGGAACCGACGACGGCCTGATCTGGCTCACAACCGATGCCGGTGCTCACTGGAACGATGTCACCCCGCCGCAGCTCTCGGCGTGGCAGAAGGTTTCCGTGCTGGAGGCCAGTCACACGGACCCGCAGACCGCCTACGCGGCCATCAACACGCTGCGGCTCGACGACCTGCGGCCGCACATCCTCCGCACGCGCGACTCGGGCAAGACGTGGACGGAGATCGTTAGCGGCATCGTGGCCGATCAAAATGTCAACTCGGTTCGCGAGGACCCGAAACGCAAAGGATTGTTGTTCGCCGGTACCGAAGGATCGGTGTATGTCTCGTTTGACGACGGCGATCATTGGCAGTCGCTGCGCTTGAACTTGCCGGCCACCTCAGTCCGTGACCTGTTGATCAAGGATGACGATCTTGCCATCGCGACCCATGGCCGCGGGTTCTGGATCCTTGACGACATTACGCCGCTGCGCCAGTGGGACGAAAAGGGGACCGAAGGCAGTGCGTTCTTATTCGCGCCTGAGTCGGCCTTACGCGTCCGTTGGAACACGAATCCCGACACGCCGCTGCCCCCGGATGTTCCGGCAGGGCAGAATCCTTTGGACGGGGCAATCCTCAACTATTACTTAAAGTCTTCCTCGTCCAACCCTGTCACCCTTGAGATTGCAGACAGCTCCGGCAGGACCGTCCGTCGCTTCTCCAGCGCCGACCCGCTTCCGCCGCCGAATCCCTTGCTGGAGATCCCGGCGTACTGGCTGCGCCCGCCGGAGCGGCTGTCACGCGCTGCCGGCTTCCATCGCTTTGTGTGGGGCATGCATTATGCGCCGGTCCCCGGTATCAAGCCGGAGTACCCGATCGCCGCGGTGTATATGAACACTCCGCCGCAGCCGACCTCGCCGTGGATCATGCCGGGCAAGTACACAGTCGCCCTCACAGTGGACGGCCGGCAATACACCCAGGCGCTCACGGTGGAGATGGATCCGCGGGTCAAGACGCCGCTCCCCGACCTGCAAAAGCAATTCGAACTTTCCAAGCAAGTGTATGAGGACTTGCTGAGGCTTCAGCCCGTCGTGGAGAAGGCCGAGGCTGCCCAGGCAAAGCTCAGGACAATGCGCGAAAAGGCAAGCGGCGCCGAGGCTGAAAAGCTCGATGCAATCAGCAAACAATTGCAGGCGTTTCAGGGTGGCGAGAGAAGGCGCAGGCGCGGACAAGCCGCGGAAAATCTGACCGGCATACGGTCGTCGCTTCTGCAACTCCTGAACATGTTCCAGGAGGCTGATCGAGAGCCTACCACGCAGGCCGCCGATCAAGTACCTAAAGTGCACGCGTCAACGACCAAGATTATTCAGGAATGGAACGAGTTTCAGACTCAGCAACTGGCATCACTGAACCTTCAGCTCTGAGCTGGGCGTCACGCCGGCGAGCGGGCTTGCCGCAGTTCGGTTCCGATCGGGTACCAAAGTTTCAAAATCGAACCGCTGTGTACTTTCGCGGCTCCACAGTCATCCTATCCTTGTAGTAGCGAATCGAACAAAGTAAGTTGCTGGTAGGCGCCCGACGCGCCAATCAGGAGACTTCGATGCGGCGATGGTATGTGCCCGTAACCGTTATAGGATTAGGTAGTGTAAGCGCGTTGTTGTTGACCGAGCGAGGACGCAGCATGCTGCGCAGGGTGCTGCAAAAATTCTGGCAGGCTCCCGACCGGCTGTTGGACTGGAACGGCAGTCTGGACAGCGAGCTGGACCGTATCCAAACAGCGCTGGATCGCATTGCCGATTCGCTCGATCCCCACGCCCAGATGGGACACTAGACCGAGATCCCGCAGCGCGCAAAGCCAGTCCCAATCAATCTTCCGCTGGTTCAATCAACTTTCCTCTTCCAGCACATCCTCGAACAGATCGGTTTCGCGCTTCGCCTCTTGCGGCTGGCTGGTCGCGGCCAGGTGGTACATCTCCAACGTTCCTAGGCTCTGGCCAAGGTTCTTCTTGACGCGCTCGAATAGCGGCGTCTGCGTTGTGTGCTGCTGAAATGCTTGCGTCTTCTTTTCAGAACGCTCTTTGCCAACCTCGATGCGTGCCGTGACCGGTGCCGGAGAGATTGGTTGGCGGTCGGCAAGGACGAAATCGGCCGCGAGGTAGTAAAGCTTCTGTGCGCGGTGCAGAGTTAACCCCTGTTGCAGTTGTTCGGGGTAGCGGTCCGGCCGTCCGGCCCACTCGAAGGCCAGGGTCGCGAAGGTCCCCGCCATCGCGTGATCGATGTGCCCGGTGAGTCCGCCGTCGGGCCCGAAGGTCAGCATCACTTGCGGACGCAGGCTGCGAATACGCCACACCAGATCGCCCACCACGCGATACAGATCGGCACGATCCAGGCCGCCGTCCGGGTAGTCGAGCACTTCGCCGTGACTGACATTGAGGACTTTGCAGGAGGCGGCGAATTCCGCGCGCCGCAGCGCCGCGAGCTCTTCGTTGCTGCGCGCCGTGCCGCGATTGCGGGCCGCCGTTCCCGCGGTCAGGCAGACGACGGAAGTCTCGACGCCCCGCTCCTGATACAGCAGCAGCGTGCCGCCGAAACCTCCGGCTTCGTCATCTGGATGGGCCGTGACACAGAGAAGTTTGCGCATAGCTGAGATTGGATGAGATTGAGCAGGAGCGAGCTTCACGCCCGACGATTTGCCGGTTGCGGCAGGCGCATGGGAGTGCCTGATTCCAGTTCGCTGACCAGGGTGAGCACAAACTCTCCCCCGCGCTGCCACCAGCCATGAAAGATCTGTTGCTCAAAGCGCGTCTGGAGTCGATGCCAGACGTCAATCGATGACGGCGATTCGGTCGCGGCATTAGTCGCCGCTATACTGCTTTCGAACGACGCAACCTCGACCTGCCGCGTGTCGATCCGCAGCCCTTCCTTGATCGCCTTGAGCGTGCTCTCCTTCGCACTCCACAGCAGCGACACGATTAGGAAGCGATCGGCCTGAGCCGCGCGCGCCACAACTTCCTGCTCCTGCGGCGTGAAGTAATCCGACACGAACGCGTCCGATCGCGGTTCGACGATCTCCAGATCGCAGCCCAGCACCGTTCCGCTGTCGCCTACCGCGCAGACCGCGCGGCTGTCGCGATGAGTAAGAGAAATAGAAACCGGAGCGGCGCTGCCTTCCAGAAAAACCTCGGGCGCGCCGGATGCGGCGGGACGTATTTCGATGGCAGCTAACGCTGACGGATCACACGGCAGATGCAGATAAGCCGCGACCGCGTGCTTCGCGGTCCATCGCCCGAGCCGCCAATCCAAGCGGCGTTTGGGGATATGAAAGCTGCCGAACCGCGCAACCTCAGCCACGCTGAGCCAGTCGGCGTCGGCGCGCACCTCGGCGACACCCTGTTCCAGCCAGTAGACCTGCATTGAAATCTAATTCCGTTTTCAATACCAGCATTGTCATAACGAGCCCGCGTACGGGCGGGGCATCCGCTTTCCTTCCGAGTCACGACAAGCAGATCCCTCGCTTACGCTCGTGATGACAATCTTCTGATTCGTCCTCCCTTTGGATTGCGCGTCGCCTTACCGCTTTTCGCGGCTACCTGACCGCCAACTCCTCCGGCGTCAGGATACTCTGCAGCGCCTTCAGCGGTTCGGCATCCACGCTATCGGGCAGTTCGATTGTGCGATAACCGCCGAGGCGCAGGTACCGGGTCCCGACGGCGTCCACCACTTCGGCGTCAAACGTCCCCAGTTCGGGGTGTGGAGTGACCAGCGCATAAAGTTTGTTTCCATTCGGCTTCCACGCGCTGGCCGTCGAAACCTGCTCGACCTTCCACGGTAGGCCCATGCGGCCCTGTGCCGCCATTTGCCACAACCCGGCGGTCTGGAAGCACAGCTCGATCATGCGTGGTCCCATCACCGTTGGCCCGTCAGACGGCCGGTGATTGTCGGGGAGATGCTGCGCCATCTCGCCGATGATGCGCTCGCCATCCCACCACGCCCGCTCGACTACCTGATACGCCGGACCGTGGAAGTAAATGCGATAGATCTGCGCAGCATTGACGATTCCTTCTGCCGAGAGCCGAGGCGCAGGTCCAGTCGCAACTTCGGACGCTTGCTTGCTGACGCGCACCCGCGCGGTGAAGTGCAAAGTCTCCTGCGGCTCGGGGCTGTTGGGTAGAGTGCGGCGCCCGATCAGGCGGCAGTCCGCGATGAGCTTGCCTGCTTGCGGATGGATGACCGCCTGAAGCACCACCGTCCGCGGTTCGTTCTTGTAGAACTTGAAGGGCGCGAAGAAGTTCACCTCATCAATTGCCTCGATGTGCCATCCGGGATGGAGGCAGAGTGCGACCTCGGCGAACGCCTCGATTCCCATCACACCCGGCAAGACCGGCGTTCCATCAATGCGATGGTCATACAAGAACGGCTGCACCGCAGGATCAAGCGTGGTCTCCATGGTGAGGCCGCTATACACCCCGACGCCGGTGATGCGGCCGAGCATCGGCCCTTGTTTCGCCAGCGCCGCGGTTGACGCTGACAACGCCTCCACATCCAGTCCTCCGGTCGCGTCCCATTCGTTCAGCAGCGCACCCAGTCGTTGTGCGATGACGATTTCACCGCGTCCGCCGGTCGTCAGTTCGCGACGAATGATGGGAATGCCGGCCTCCGGCGGGATCATATCGATGCCCGCCATCTCCATCATCTTGGGGATGGAGCCGCGGGTTGCCATGCCGATTCCGCCCCAGGCTGACCAATCGATCACGATGCCGCGCGTCTGCGGGCGCGTGCTGCGGAAGCTCGAAGTGTACTTGCACAGCAGATCGTTGGCGGCGCTGTAATCGGTTTGGCCGCCGTTGCCGAAGCGCCCGGCAACCGAGCTGAAGGCGACCGTCGCGCCCAGGGGCATGTCGCCGATGGCGTGCAGCAGGTTGAACCAGCCGTCCGCCTTGACGTCGAAGACCAGATCGAACTCGCGTGCGTCCTTGTCCGGCAGGAAGTGGCTGCGCTCAAGGCCGGCGGCATGCAGTAGCACGTCGATGCGCCCACTGCGCTGGCGGACTTCGGCGATGACCTTAGCCACGGCCTCGGCATCCGCTAGGTTGACGCTGAAGTAGTGCGCTGTGCCCCCGGCGGATTGCACCGCGCGGATTGCGCTCAAGGCTGCGTTTGCGCGTTCCAGCGCTGCCAGTTCTTTCTCGACCAGCGCAGGCGTGGCACGTTCGCCGCGCGCCTGAATGCGCGCAAACAAATCGCGCTTCAATCCTTCTTTGTCGCTAACGAATCGCGCCAGATCGGGATTGTTCACGTCCGGTTCCGGCACGAGATCGAGTAGATAGAACGTGCCGCCGGATGCGGCAGCAAGGTCCTGGGTGATGGCGGAGACGATGCTGCCGGCCGCGCCTGTGATCACGAAGACGGTCTTCTTGTTGAGTGTGAAGGCGGCTTGTTCATCGTTCGCTGGTTGCTCCTGCAACCCGACGGTCCAGCGCAGCCCGTCCTTGTACCCGATTTCGACGGCGCCTGGATCACGCAGCACTTCGTCGACGAGCAGTGTGGTCATCTCCCAGGCATGTCGGTCGGCAAAGTCCACGGCCTTCACCAGCGCTTCAGGCCGCTCGCGTTTGTATGCCTTGGTGAAGCCGACGACCGCACCGCCCATTGGGGATGCAGCACCAGCCTCGTCATACCCATGCTGTCCGCCCAGCCGCGTCGCCGTGACCAGGAAGGTATTCGCCGTGGCGATCTGCTCGTACAAGCGGCGCATGACGGCATAGAGCGCCTTCACCCTAAGTTGTAAATTCTCGCGCCAACCCGCAATGTTTATTCCACTGATAGGACCTTCATCGTCGAGTGCCGGCAGCCAGAAGACGCCCTGCACCGGTCCTTCTGCCAGCCAGCTTTCCAGGGTGCTCAGCAGCGTGCCGGTTTCGATCGTACGCGGGAGACGCAGAACAGCAACGCCGCGATGCTTGAGTTGATCGCACAGCGAGTCCGCAACGCCCGCGCAATCGGACATAACAATGACGCGGCTTCCTGGTTCAAGCGTCACGCCGGTGGTCTTGCACAATGTGAGCGGAGGACGAAGAACCGGGATGGGCACACGGCGCGGGATTTTGGCGGCGGCGTCGAAGCTCAGCAGCTCCGGAGGAGGTGTACTTGTTGCCGGTGTCGTTGATGTCTCAGCAGGAACTTCTGTCTTACTTGCGACGCCGGCCCGGTCCTGCGCGAACTTGATGACATGCGCCAGGGTAGGGAAGTCGCGCAGCTTCATGTTCTCGTCGCGGGGGATGCCGTAGGCCGCGCGCACGGATGCGAACATCTCCGCCTGCTTCACGGTGTCGATGCCAAGATCAGCTTCCAGGTCGAGATCGAAGTCGAGCATCTCTATCGGGTAACCGGTCTTC
>Ga0187871_10003143_pt1 | contig 12914 bp, 10 predicted proteins | sample June2016WEW_16_1_FD_132988 | JGI IMG/M metagenome (GOLD analysis project Ga0187871, IMG submission 132988) | Peatland microbial communities from SPRUCE experiment site at the Marcell Experimental Forest, Minnesota, USA - June2016WEW_16_10 | ecosystem: Environmental > Terrestrial > Soil >... | reverse complement strand
ATGCTTTGGCGACCTTTGCCAGTTCGCGGCGCTTATTGCGAAGCTTCTCTTCCAGGGCATCCAGTAAAACGGCATCGTAATGCCCGACCGCGTCGACGAGAGACGAAAGCAGCAGGTCGCGCGAAGGCTGCGGCCCGGCGAGGAACCCGGCCACCAAATCGCCCGCGCGCTGCCGCTCCCATTCGTGACTGGAGAGGCGCGCAGTGTAGACAAATGCGCGCTCTGATTTATAGCGGTCGAGAAGCCCCTTCTTGAAGAGCCGGTCGAGCGTGGTCATCACGGTGGTGTACGCGAGCCGGTTTTCCAGTTTTTCTACGACTTCGCGGACGCTGCTCTCGCCGGATTGCCAAACTACTTCCATGACTTGGATCTCGAGCGGACCGAGCATCAGGCCGCCAAATCGAGATGTAGGTGTTCTGATCAAAGCCATACCTCGTGTGATGAGCCTAAGAGCGGGAACCTCGTTTGTCAATCCGGCTTATCGCTTGTTCGACAGCCAGCTTCCCAATTTGTTGCCAATGAGCCATGCCGATACCGCCTTTTCGCTGGCCCAGCGTGTGTCCTGCCCAGAGCAGCCTCGTAGTCCGTAGTACTATGGTGTCGGGAGCCAAGACCGTGTGGACTTGGTTTCTAGGCCTAAAGTACCGCCCGCATGACGGTTACCTTACTCCCTCGTCACCCGCTCCAACCTGCGGCGTGTTCCAAAACGAACTTTATCTGCGTTAACTACGCGATTAATAGTTGCGTCGGGTAGAACCCCCGTGATACAAGTGCAGTACCTGCCAAGGGCACTTCGAAATCGAAACCAAGCTAGCTTTACGTTGTGCGTTCCTTAAGACAGTGTATTCAACTCAGTCTGCTGTTGGGCTCAAGCCTCCGCGTCCGTTGCGATTAACATATGTGCCGCGGAGAAGAAAGCAATAAGGAGAATCAAGAACAATGACAAAGACTAAGGTACTGGGCGTCTGCATTCTCGCTATGGGCGCCCTGTTAATGTGCAGCCTGCCAATGGTTGCTGCGGACTCGCCGCAGGCCATTGTGCAGCATGCAACCGCGTACGGCCAAGGGCACGTAACTCAGTCCTATCCAGTCGAAATTTTCGGCTTGCACGAAGCCAATCCCGTCCGTCACATTCCCAAACAATACATCAGGCCTACCAATGACTCGGTGGCGCAGCGTCCGGGAGCAGGTCCGGATACTGCTGAGTTCAACAACAACTACAGCGTTCTAGGCGTTGGCGTCGGCTTCCCGAATTACAGCGTGCCGGATGCTCCGCCAGACACCACCATGGCCGTGGGCGATACCGAAGTCGTTCAGGGCGTCAACGTCTCCTATGCTGATTTCAATAAGAGCACGGGAGCGGTTATTCCCATTAATGGGGCGGAAAGCACCCTCTTCTACACCCCTTGGCACGCACTGATCCCGAACACCCTGTGCGGCGAGCACAACCCCGGCGACATCATCGTGAAGTTTGACCGGTATGCACACCGCTGGCTCCTGATGCAGAACGTGTTTACTTCGCCGTACGCGGTTTGCGTTGCCGTTTCTATGACGAATACCTTCTCCGACAATATGTGGACCGTCTATCAGTTCCCGGTGGTCAACAGTGGCTTCCCGGACTATCCCAAGTGGGGCGTGTGGCCCGTGGGCGGTTCCAGCAACGGCTACTTCCAGAACTGGAATAATTTCGGTCCTGGCGGCGACGGCTTCCAGGGACCGGTAATGTGTGGCTATGATCGCACCAAGTTCCTGGCTGGCGATCCCACGGCCGAGCAGATTTGCTTCCAGCTTGATGGGACCGAAGACAGCTTGCTGCCGGCAGATGCCGAATCGGCGATCACGCCTCCCGCAACCGAAGACGAATTCTTCATCGGCAGCGTGGGCGACATCGACAACTCGCATCTGTCCCTCTACTCCATGCACATCAACACCTGGTCACCTGCCAGCGCAACCATGACGGGCCTCGGCAATTCGCAGCCCATTGCAGTTGCTCCCTACACCCCGTCCTGCGACGGCCAGTACGGCGGCGACTGTGTCCCGCAAAAGGGCATTACGGACGAAGCCGACTCGCTGGGCGATCGCCTGATGTATCGCTTCGCCTACTGGTCTGACCAGGCACAAAGCCACGCGACGGCTACTCCGCCGCTGCCCGCACCCCTGCAGCACTGGGCCGTCGATTTCGATGTCTGGAATGCGGCGACCTCTTCGATCGGCGTGCGCTGGATGGACTTTAACGCCAATCTCCGCACCGTCCCCGTTACCTCACTGAACATAATGCAGCAGGGTACCTACGTGGGAACCACCGGCGACAGCAATTATCGCTGGATGGCCTCCATCGCCCGCAACAAGGTGGGCGACATCCTGCTGGGCTACAGCGAGTCCAGCTCTAACCTGTATCCTTCGATCTATGTGGCCGGACGCGTGTACAGCGACCCCGCGGGCACACTGGGGCCTGAGGCCCTGGCCGCCACCGGCTCGGGCTCGCAGCCGGATACCGCCGATCGTTGGGGCGACTACAGCACCATGCTCGTCGATCCCTCCGACAACTGCACCTTCATCTACACCCAGGAGTACTACACGGTCACGGCGACCTTCTCCTGGAGCACCAACATCTCCAGCTGGTCGTTCCCGAACTGCCAGTAGAGGTTTGACCGTGTAAACCGGTCTATTGCATCGGGGCGTCCGCGAGGACGCCCCGATTTTTTGTGCGCTGGTAGTTCTTCCGCGCACCGCCGCCTCAGTTCCAAACCGGGACACCGTTCTATCTTGCTATCCCCATCTCTGCAGACCTGCTATTTGACCGAGGCTTAACTTGACCCTGCGTCAGCGAGGGCGTAGAAGGCGATTAGGGCCAAGGAGCGCCGAGCATGAGACCGGTCCACACCTTCAGCGTCGTACCGTCACTGCCAAAAGAAATTGAAGGGCTTCGCCAGATCGCGCATAACCTGCGCTGGTGCTGGAGTCACGACTCGGTGGAATTATTCCGCCGCCTTGACCGCGACATGTGGGAGACGTGCGGGCACAATCCGGTACTGCTGCTGGGCAGCGTGGAGCAGTCACAGTTGGATGCGGCAGCCCACGACGATGCTTTTGTGGCGCATCTGCGCCGGGTTGAATCGAACCTGCAACATTATCTCGCCGCCGACTCAACTTGGTTTCATCGCACCTATGGCGGCAATAGCGACCTGCCCCTGATTGCTTATTTCTCGGCGGAGTTCGGGCTGACCGAGTGCCTCTCGATCTTCGCGGGCGGCCTGGGCATTCTGGCCGGCGATCATCTCAAGTCCGCCAGCGATCTCGGCGTGCCGCTGGTCGGAGTTGGGCTGCTCTATCAGCAGGGCTATTTTCGTCAATATCTCAACCAGTCGGGATGGCAACAGGAGTCGTACGCGGTCAACGATTTCTACAACCTGCCCATCAGCCTGGTGCAAAAGCCCGACGGTCAGCCCATGGTGATTCACGTCGAGCTTGCGGGCCGCGTCGCGTACGCACAGGTGTGGAAAGTGCAGGTGGGGCGCGTGCCGCTCTACTTGCTCGATACCAATATCGGCTGGAACGCGCGCCCGGAAGAACGCGACCTCACCGACCAGTTGTACGGTGGCGACCGCGAAATGCGCATACGGCAGGAGGTCCTGCTGGGCATCGGCGGCTACCGCACGCTCCGCATGCTGGGATACCAGCCCACCGTTTATCACATGAACGAAGGGCACTCGGCTTTTCTCGCGCTCGAACATGTCCAACATCTGATGGCCGCTTACCAGCTCAGTCTCGCGGAAGCGCGCGAGTTGGCCTCCGCCAGCCTGGTGTTCACCACGCACACGCCGGTGGAAGCCGGTCACGATTATTTTCAGTACGACCTTATGGCGCGGTACTTCGGAGAGCGGGCGCAGAAGATGGGATTGTCCATGCAGCAGTTCATGGAACTGGGGCTTACCCAGCGCAACCCGGACTTCTGCATGACGGTGCTGGCGCTGCGGTCGGCGGCACGCGCCAACGGCGTCAGTAAGCTGCACGGCGAGGTCAGCCGCAAAACGTGGCAGGCGTTGTGGCCGGGTGTACCGGTAGACGAAATCCCTATCCGGCATGTCACCAACGGGGTTCACTTCCGCAGCTGGGTCTCGGGCGAATTTGAGCAGCTCTACGATCGCTACCTCGGTCCCAACTGGCGCGACGAACCCGCTAACAGCGATGTCTGGAGCCGGGTGCAATCCATCCCCGCGGAGGAGCTGTGGCGCACCCACGGGCGCCGGCGCGAGCGGCTGGTCGCCTATACGCGCGCGCACGTCCGAGCGCAGCGGATGCTTCGCGGCGCGTCGCAAGCGGAGATCGAAGCGGCTGCCGAAGTGCTCGATCCGGACGCGCTCACGATTGGATTCGCGCGGCGCTTCGCCACCTACAAACGCGCCACTCTAATTCTCCGCGATATGGATCGCCTCCGCCGTCTGCTCAGCGATGCGAAGCGGCCGGTGCAGTTAATCTTCGCCGGCAAGGCGCATCCGAAGGATGACGCGGGCAAAGAGCTCATCCGCAAAGTTACCGAGTTAAGCCGCGATCCCGTCCTCGGCCGCAACGTCGTTTTCATCGAAGATTACGGTATGGCAGTAGCCCGAGCTCTGGTGCAGGGAGTGGATGTGTGGCTCAACACTCCGTTGCGCCCCAACGAGGCATCGGGCACCAGCGGTATGAAGGCTGCCGCCAACGCGGTGCTCAACCTCAGCGTCCCCGACGGCTGGTGGGACGAGGTTTGGAACGATCCCACAATGTCGCACAACATGGGATGGGCAATCGGCAAGGGCGAAGAGTATTCCGACCCGAACTATCAGGACCAGGTGGAGGCGGAAGCGCTTTACGATCTGTTGGAGCGCGACGTTATCCCGACGTTCTATGAACGCGGCGTCGATCGCACTCCGCGCAAATGGGTGGAGCGGATGAAGGCCTGCGTGGATTCGCTCTGCCACTTCGTCAACACGCATCGCATGGTTCGCGACTACGTTGACGGCTACTACATGAAGGCCCATGCGCAGTTCCGTTTGCTCGAGCAAGGCCAGGCGCAGCGCACGCGTGATCTCGCCGCAGCCATGCAGCGTATTCAAAGCGGTTGGCAGGATGTCTGGGTGGCGAAGGTTGAGGATGGGCCAGTCGATAGTGTGCCGGTCTCGTCTTCCATGTCCGTGCGGGCGCAGGTGCATCTCGGCCGGCTCACGCCCGGCGACGTGCTCGTAGAGCTTTACGTCGGACGCGTGGATGGCGATGGCAATCTCGTTGACGGCGAGGCGGTCACGATGCGGCCGGAGCAGCAGAATTCCGGCGATACTTACACGTTCGCATTGAACACCTCGATCCATCGCAGCGGATTGCATGGGTTCACGGTGCGCGTCCGTCCCTACCATCCCGATATGCCGGTGGCGTTTATTCCCGGGCTGATCTGCTGGGCCGACGAATCGCGCGCTGCCGCGGCCGCTGCGGTGTAGGCCTACTACCACTCGTAGGGCTTGCGATTTGTTGAAAATACCGCGACTTTTGGTCTTCGCTTCGGGTCTATACTAGTGACGATTGTTGCTTAATTGCTCTCGTCGAACGCCCTGCGGAGGTACAACATGAATCGGCCTGGCCTGTTACGAATTCTCTTGCTCAGTTTGGCTTTCGCCACATTTGCATTATCGCCTGAGTTGGCTGTCGCCGGGGGTGCGCATGGCGGCGGGTTTGGCGGTGGTGGGTTCCATGGCGGTGGCGGCGGTGGTGGTGGTTTCCACGGCGGGGGAGGCGGCGGTGGCGGCTACCACGGTGGATCGTACGGCGGCTATCGCGGTGGCGGGTACGGCGGCTATCGCGGTGGTGGGTACGGCGGATATCGTGGCGGCTATGGCTACGGATATCGCGGCGGCTATGGCTATGGCTGGCGCGGTGGATATGGTTACGGCTACCGCGGCGGTTACGGCGGCTGGGGCTGGGGCGGATGGGGCTTCGGGCTCAGCTTCAACTTCGGTTGGCCCTATTGGGGATGGGGATATCCGTACTACTCGTATTATCCCTCTTACTACCCCTACTACCCTTACGGGTACGGCTATTACGCCCCGTCTGCGGCTCCGGCAGCGTATCCTGATCCCTCTGCCTATGGCCAGACGGGTAGCTACAGCTATCCAGGTCCCGCGGGATATGGTCAGCCCGGAGGCAACTACCAGCAGACCGGCGGCGCTTATCAGAGCGGTGCCGCGTATCAGGGCGCGTATCAGAATGTAGCGCCACCAGTGCGGCCGCGCAATTCCGTCCCGCAGTCAGCTCCCAGCTCGAGCGCTTTGACGCTGCACGACGCAGTGTATCGTCCGGCGCCGGCAACACCTTCGAGCGCGAGCGCAACCAGCTATCGTTCGGCGTCTGCTGTGCGCCAGCGTCCGGAGGTGCAGAACGTCATTCGAGCGCTGCGTGCGATGCCGCCCGATGCGCGGCAGCGGGCACTCGACTCCGGCCGCTATGGCAACTTGTCGGCTGAGGAAATGAAAGTCGTAAGAGAAGCTGCGCAGCTACCTCCGGCGTAGAGGGAACCCGTCTTCGGCTGACCATCGTCTGAGTCATGCGGGGCACGACCCAATGTCGTGCCCCTTTCCTCTTCTGCCGTGACTTCCATTCCGCAATAAAGGGGCTTTCTTGGGGCGTCACCGATACCTGTGACGCATCTCGCAGAGTTCCTGGCCATGGTTCAGCGATTGTAGAAGCGAAGGAGCTTTCGCGACATGCAAGGAAACGAGAAGGTGATTGCGCGCCTGAACCTGGCGCTGCACGACGAACTGACGGCGATTGTGCAGTACATGGTGCAAGCGGAAACCTGCGAAAACTGGGGTTACGGGCGGCTGGCCGGCATCACCAAGTCACGCGCTATGGAAGAGATGAAGCACGCCGAGGCGCTGATCGAGCGCCTGGTCTTCCTCGATGCCATCCCTGAGGTGAATGTCCCGTTGCAGCCGAATTTGGGTAAAGACGTCCCGCAGCAATTCCAGGTCGCGCTGGCTGACGAAACCGGCGCGATCCGCGAGTACAACGAGTCTGCGGCGATCTGCCGCGAGGCCGGAGATGCGGGTACCAAGGACCTGTTCGAACGACTGCTGCACGACGAGGAGCGCCATACCGATTACTTGGAAGCGCAGTTGGGCGCGATCAAGCAAATGGGCATCGGCGCCTATCTGGCGCAGCAGATGAGCAAGTAAGGCTCTTCGCGGGCGAACGGCCGAATTCGCAGACAACGAACGGGAAAGATAAACGCTGTGCGGCGCCACTAGCGAGCATCGCCGGTAGTACGCCTGCCTTCCGTAGTGACATCTGTCACAGCCCCACGTGATGCCACTCACGGCCCTTCGGGTCGTCGAAATCCTATCGTTTAGGCATACCACGAGCCGTAGTCCGCAAGTGCGGGGGAGAGGAAAGACCATGACGACAGCAGGCAATGGGAGCACCCAAACAGCCGGCAAGCGCGAATACAAGCCGCGGCTGATCTTCTGGGAAGTCACCAAGGGCTGCAATCTGCGCTGCATTCACTGCCGCGCCACCGCGACCGAGCTGATGTCGCCCACCGACCTGCCCACCGGCAAAGCGCTGAACATCATCTCGCAGATTGCCGACTTTGGTAATCCCATCCTCGTGCTCAGCGGCGGCGAACCCCTGTACCGCAACGACATCTTCCAGCTTGCCGAGTATGCCACCAGCCGCGGCCTGCGCGCGGCGCTGGCGACGAACGGCACGATGGTCACGAAAGACGTTGCCGAGAAGATCAAGAACTCCGGCATCAAGCGCGTGTCGATTTCACTGGATGGCGCCGACTCCACGACGCACGATACCTTCCGCGGCATCCCCGGCGCCTTCGACGCCGCCGTTTATGGGATGAAGAACCTGCAACAGATCGGCGTTTCCGTGCAGATCAACACCACGATTGCCCGCCACAACGCACACCAGTTGCCTGACGTGCTGGAGCTGGCGCGCCGCCTGGGTGCTGACGCGCTGCATACGTTTCTGCTTGTGCCCGTGGGCTGTGGTGTCGATATCGCCGCCGAGCAGATGGTGGCGCCGGAGGAATACGAGCGCATGCTGAACTGGTTCTACGATCAGTCGCTGACCGGCGACATCGAGCTGAAAGCGACGTGTGCGCCACATTACTTTCGCGTACAGCGGCAACGCCGCGCGGCTGATCGCATGGCCGGCAGAGTGCAAGCCGCACCGCCGACGTCCCACCCACGCGATATCGGCCCAACCGACATGACCATGCCAGGCTCGACGGGAATCTCGCTGAAGCCGAACGGCGGTCCGCCAACCGGTCATTCGGGCCATCCCGGAGGCCATCCCGGCGACATGAATGCGATGACCAAGGGCTGTCTCGCCGGAACCGGCGTGTGCTTCATCTCGCATGAAGGCGAAGTCTTCCCGTGCGGTTATCTCCCCGCGATCGCCGGCGACTTGCGCAAGCAGAGCTTCGCGGAAATCTGGAATGAATCCGCCGTCTTCGGCATGCTGCGCGACGACGACAACCTGAAAGGGAAGTGCGGCTGCTGCGAATTTCGCCACGTCTGCATGGGCTGCCGCGCCCGCGCCTACGCCGCCACGGGCGATTTCCTCGCCGAGGAGCCGTTCTGCGTCTATCAACCTGGAACATCGAACCAGATGGTTCGTGACGCGGCCGCCGCGACGGGTTCCCAGGATAGCGCTGCCTTTACGCAAATTGGCGGGAAGTCTTAGAGCGCTCCCGCTCGGACCTAAGCCATAGCCATCAGCGCCGGCAGACGGCCGCGCTTTCTACCTATCCTACTGCGTGAAACACTCTGGTTCGCATACACGTATCAGTCACAGGACGTAAATAAACTCGGCTCTGCGAGCGGTTTATGCGCTTGTATTACTGGCATCGCCGTACTCGGGGCATTTCTCGTGTGGAGCTTTGCACCAGCGCATCGCTAAGGGCCGCTGGTATTATTCGCTGAACATGGATGATCAATTCAATCCCGGAGCAAATGGATGAGCAAGAGCAGTAGCGCGGCCTCAGGTGGGATAGGTTTCGGCTCAGCGGCGGCGATGGTTCTGTCCTACTCCAAGTGGCACAGTGTTCTGTGGATGTTGCTGCACGGAATTCTTAGCTGGTTTTACGTTATCTACTTCGCGCTGCGATACTAGCGCATCTTCCCGGCACTATGGCGACAAACTCGTTCGACGGCTGCGGGCTCTCTCGATCAGCAGCCTAGTACTATGTGACGGTGCTCTGGCCCTCGGAGTAGAACGACTGAGGTTGCGCCATTGGGGGAGACGGTGAAATCGCGAATGCGGCCTATTCGGCGAGTTGCGGTCCTGCTGGTGCTGATTTCAGGCATTACGTTTGCGCAGTCGAGAGGCGGGCGTACCTTCCATTTGACTAGTTCCGCTTTCGCCTCAGGCGCTGGAATTCCGACGCAATACACCTGCAAGGGCGAGGATGTTTCCCCGGCGCTGGAATGGACTGGCGCTCCACCGAACACGGCCACGTTCGCGATCATCATGGACGATCCCGACGCGCCTGCCGGAACCTGGGTGCACTGGGTTATGTGGAACATTCCTGGGACGGCGCAGTCGCTGCCGGAAGGCGTCGCCAAGCATGAGCAACTCGACAACGGCGGACGTCAAGGCCGTAACAGCTTCGGCAAGATCGGCTACAACGGGCCATGTCCGCCGCCGGGACAGACGCATCGCTACTTCTTTCGGATATACGCTCTCGACCAAAAGCTTGATCTGCCGGCCGGAGCGACTCGCTCGCAACTGGATTCGGCGATGAAAGGCCACATCCTGGCGCAGAGCGATTACATGGGAACCTTCCACCGGTAGCGGCCGCCCGTGCCAGACGATTTCTTCATCCGCGAGGCCGACGCGGAAGACGCGCCGGCAATCCTGAACTGTCTTGCGATTGCATTCGCGCCTTACCGCGCCAGCTACACGCCTGGTGCGTGGCTGAACACGGTTCTCACGCCGGAGAGTCTTCAGCAGCGGCTTTGGTCGATGGACATCCTCGTCGCTGTATCGCCCCAAACCGGAGTTGTGGGCACGATCGCATTCGCCGTCAATGGCGACGAGGGACACCTCCGCGGCATGGCTGTGCTCGAGTCGTGGCAGGGCAGCGGAGCAGCGGAGGCGCTGTTGCTCGCGGCTGAAGCCGAACTTGTCAGCCGTAAATGCGGTCGCATAACGCTCGACACGACCGAACCGCTGCATCGCGCTATGCGCTTCTACGAGAAACACGGCTATCGGCGGTCGGGCAGAGTTACCGATTTCTTTGGCATGGGGCTGTGCGAATTTGTTAAGGAGCTTCGCGTCCCCGGCGCCCGATAGAATGGCTCTTCAGGAAAAGCCCTGATGGCCGCCCACTTGATCTTCTGGGTCATCTTCAACGTTTTCGTACTGGCGATGCTGGCGCTCGATCTCGGCATCTTCCGCAGCCGCGCGCCTGCGGTTGAATTCCGGAAAGCGATGATCTGGGTCGCCGTCTGGTTCGGGCTTGCCGCAGTCTTTGCCGTCCTCCTGCACTGGTTCGGACAAACGATGGTCGGCGGCAGCGCGCGGCCGAATTCGCAGCTCTCGCTGGAATTCATCACCGGCTACGTCATTGAACTGTCGCTCAGCGTCGACAATCTCTTCGTCTTTCTTCTCGTCTTCCGCTACTTCAACGTACCGCGCCCTCTCCAGCACGATGTGCTGTTCTGGGGCATCATCGGCGCACTGGTTATGCGTGGCATTTTTATCTTCACCGGAGTGGAACTGCTCGACCGCTTTCAGTGGATCACGTACCTCTTCGGCGCAATCCTGGTCTACAGCGGCGTGCGGCTGCTTCGGCGGCACGGAGCGGAAGTCCATCCCGAGTCGAATCCGCTGCTGCGCGTGTTGCGCAAGCTCTTCCGCGTTACACCGGATTACGAAGGCGGCCGATTCTTCGTGCGCCGAGGCGCGATCACCTACGCTACGCCGCTGGCGCTGGTGCTGATCGTAGTGGAGACCACGGACGTCGTGTTTGCCGTCGATTCGGTTCCCGCCGTGCTTGCCGTCACGCGCGAGCCTTTCATCGTCTATACCTCGAACGTGTTCGCCATCCTCGGGCTACGCTCGTTGTTCTTCGTTCTGTCGGGGATGATTGAGAAGTTCCATCTCCTCCACTACGGTTTGTCGATCATCCTCATTCTCATTGGAGCCAAGATGCTGGCGGCGAACTTTGTGGAGGTGCCGACCGAGATTACATTGGCTACGGTTGCGGCGATTCTGCTGGGTTCCGTGGCGTTTTCGGTCTTATTTCCTAACAGGGGGCCGGCATGTTAGATTACAAATGGCTTGATCGCCGAGATGGTGGCTTGGGTGCCGCTCTTCCGTAAGAAAAATGCCCCACGCTCTCCTTTCGCGCGCTGAGGGGCCAGCGCGGTCAAGCAAAACGTGGGGCGAAGTTTGGTGCCTGTTAGCTCCACACCTTACTACCAGTCGCAGTCGAAAGCAACACTAAAGAACCATATTTTATTAAAACTTTAGTGTTACTTTAGTCATGTGCTCCATGTGCCCGACAGATTGCAAAACCCTCGTTCCGCTATTAACGAATCCTGCAAGCTATCAACTCTTTACAATTGTGCAACTTATCGACGAAAGCTGAAGCGTTTTCTAGTGCCGGGTTGAGCGCGATTGCTTCCGGGCGGCCTATTGGCCGCGGAGCTTGGCTAAAAAGGCGAGCAACTCCTCAGGCAACGTCACCTCAAATTTAAGCAACTCCTGGGTGCGCGGGTGCTGGAACTCGAGAGCCGCAGCGTGCAGGAAATTCCTTCCGAGCTGCAGCATGCCGGGTGCGGGGTTCGTAGGAGCGGACTCCGCGCCGACCTGCTTGGTCGAGCGTCTGGGCGCGCTCGGTTTTAGTTCCTTGGCCGCGCCGTAAAGCGCGTCGCCAACCACAGGATGACCAAGCGACGACATGTGCACGCGAATCTGGTGCGTGCGTCCGGTCTCAATCCGCACGTCCACCAGGGCGAACTTGCCATAGGGAGACTCGATGCGCTCGCGCACTTCAAAGTGCGTCACCGCCGAGCGGCCCCCGCTGCCGCGCGTCGTCATGCGGGTGCGCCGCACCTGATCGCGGCTGATGGGCAGGTTGATGGTACCGCGGTCCTTCGCCGGCCAGCCGTGAACCAGCGCCACATAGCGCTTCTTGATCTCCCGCCGGGAAAACTGCTGCGCCAGCTTCCGGTGCGAAATGTCGTTCTTGGCGACGATAATCAGCCCGCTGGTTTCTTTGTCGAGCCGATGCACGATGCCGGGTCGCAGCTCGCCGCCGACTTCGGAGAGCTTGCCGAAGCGGTGCAGCAGTGCATTGACCAGCGTGCCGCGATTGCGCTCGTCGTCGGTTGCGCCCGCTCCGGCGTGCACCATCATTCCTGCCGGCTTGTTGACGACGGCCAGGTCGGCGTCTTCATAAATCATATCGAGCGGAATATCTTCGGCGATCGCGCGCAACGGTGGAGGCGGTCCTCCGGTCACGGTAATCTGCTCGCCGCCACGAAGCTTCAGCGATGGCTTGGCCGCGGAGCCGTTGACCAGCGCATTTTCTTCGCGGAGCAACTGCTGAATGCGCGCGCGGCTGAGGTCGGGAAGCTGCGCCGTCAAAAATTGGTCGAGGCGCTGGCCCGCGGCGTCGGCGGGTGCGGTTATCGTGATGGGCGCGCGCTCGGGCATCCGCGACGAGGATACAACAGGGCAAACATGTCAAGAATCGCAGGTGGTCACGTTGATGAGGGTGCCCGAGGTCTCGCGGTGTTCGAGACCTGGGTGACGGATACTGCGCCCTCGTACCCAGGTCTGGAAATCGCCAGACCTGGGGCACCCAATGATTCGGAATTTCATTCTGACCGCCTTCCAAATCAGTGGCGAAGCTTTAGCGAAAGTCT
>Ga0187871_10003142_pt1 | contig 12919 bp, 8 predicted proteins | sample June2016WEW_16_1_FD_132988 | JGI IMG/M metagenome (GOLD analysis project Ga0187871, IMG submission 132988) | Peatland microbial communities from SPRUCE experiment site at the Marcell Experimental Forest, Minnesota, USA - June2016WEW_16_10 | ecosystem: Environmental > Terrestrial > Soil >... | reverse complement strand
CAGCGCCTTCTCGCCGCCGGAAAGCAGTAGGACGTTTTGCAGCTTCTTGCCGGGCGGCGAGGCCACGATATCGATGCCCGAGTCGGCCAGGTTGGTCTCGTCGGTCAGGCGCATCTCGCCGATACCGCCGCCGAACAGCGTCTGGAACGCCTCGCGGAAATTCTCGTTGATGCGCGCGAAGGCTTCCGCGAATTTCTGGCGCGAAACGATGTCGATTTCGGCGATGGCTTTTTCCGTGTCGCGAATGGAATCCAGTAAATCCTGCCGCTGCACGCTGAGAAACTCCTGGCGCTGCGAAGCCTCCTGAAACTCCTCCATGGCCTGCGCGTTGATGGGGCCCAGGGCCTCGATGCGGGCACGAACTTCCTCGTAGAGACGTTCGGCCTCGGAGATGGTTTCGATATCCGGCACGGTCTCGCCGCCGGCGTCCAAATCCTCGACGGCGGAGTTCAATTCCTTGCGGCTGGTTTCGTCGAGATACTTCAACTCGGCCTGACGCCGGACGAGATCCACTTCGATTTGCGAACGGTTGGTGTGCGCGTCTTCGACCTTGACCCGAAGCTGCTTCAACTCGTCTTCGGTGGCGGCCAGGGTCTCGCGCATGCGGGCTTCCTCGGCGGCCAGGAGGTTGACGGCGGCCTCGGTTTGAAGCGCCTGTTCAGCGAGCGACGCCAGCTTGCGATCCAACTCGATGTTGTCGGCCAGCAGGCCTGCGCGATGCACGCCGAGGCGCTCGATTTCGGCCGCGATCGCGCCCAGCCGGGAGGTAGCCTCTTTATGCTGCGCTTCCAGGCGGCCCATGGCGGCGCGTTCGGCGCGATGCCGCTCTTCGAGGCCGGCGAGCTCCGCGCGCAACGCCGAATGATCTTCGCCCAGCGCGGCCGCTTCGATTTCGAGCTTCTCCAGGAACTGCCGCTGATCCTCCAATTCCTGTTCCCGCTGTTCCCGCAATTCTTCCTTTTCGGCGACGGCCTGTTGATTGCGTTCGCGCTGCGCCTGCGACTGTTCGGCATCGCGCTTCAGGCGGTCGAGCTCCAGCCGCGCCACGGAAAGCCGCGAGTTGGCGCGGTTATTGTCGTCGGCCAGCTTGCGCATCTCGTGTTCCAGCGCGACACGGTCCTTTTCGCGGGCCTGCTGCACGCCGCGCAAGCGCTCCAGTTCGGCGGCCAGGATGGCGATCTCGCGGTCCAGATCTTCCAGGCGAGAAAGCTGCTCGTCGAGCGCTTTCTGCTTGCCTTCAAGGACCACGGTCAGCTCGCGCGCTTCGCGCTTCATGGCCAGCGGACCGCTGGCGGTCTTCTTGCCGCCAGTGACGGTGTGGCCGTGATAGCAGAGCCCTTCGGTGGTCAGGAAGTAGAGATGCGGATAGCTGGTGGCGAGGCGCTGGGCGGACGCGCGGTCCTCGGCCACGAAGCACAACGAGACGCGCGGCAGCAGGGTGGCGGCGCGGTCGGTGAGGCCGTTGGTGAGGCGCAACGAATCGCTGAGGCGCGAGAGGATGCCGGTTTCCGGTCCGATGGGCGGTTCGGCGAGATGCAAATGGCCGTTGCCGTTTTTATCGGGATGCACCAGGAAAGTGGCGCGACCGTCGAGTTCGGCGCGCAGGAAGTCCAGGCCGCGGTCGGCCTGCGCCCAGTTTTCGACGACCACGTATTCCAACTCGTCGTGCAGGAATTCTTCGGCGGGCTTTTCGAACTGGGGGTCGACTTCCACGAAATCGGCCAGCACGCCTTGGGGCCGCAGGTCCTGCGCCTTGCCTTTTTCCAGGGCGGCGAAGAGTCGCTTCACGGATTCGGTGGTGTAGCTGCGATGCGCCAGCACTTCTTCGAGCGATTCCTTGCGCGCCTGCATCTGCGAGCATTCGGTGCGGAGCCGATCGATCGCGCCGCGCACTTCGACGGCATGCTGCCGGCGCACGCTGAGATCTTCCTCGGTGCGCTGCCGTTCGCCGGCGACCGATTCCAGCTCAAGCTGGCGCTGCGCCATGGTTTCGGAAAGCGCCTTGCGCGCCACGGCCAGCAGCTCCAACTCGGCGGCGGAGGTCTGCTCCTCCTTGTGCGCGCGCGCGGTTTCGCGCTCGATGCCCGCCAGGTATTCGTTCAGTTGGGCGAGCTGGTTGCGCAGCGTGGATACTTCGCCCAAGAGGCGCAGCACGGCGGTGCGGCTGGCTTCGATGGCTTGTTCGCGTTCGCGGACGGTGGCTTGCAGTTCCTCGCGCAGGCGGTTCTTCTCCAGCATGCGCTCGCGGGACTGGCCGATTTGCAGGTCGAGCGCGGCGACTTGTTGCTGGTGCGCGTCGAGATCCGCGCCGAGGCGGCCCAAGCGGAGCTCCAACTCCTGCGACTCGCGCTCGGCCTGGGCGATGCGCTGCTCGATGGCGCCGCTCTCCTTCACCTGCGCTTCCAGGCGGCCGCGGGTGCGTTCGGTTTCGACATGGCACTCGGCCAGCTCGCGCCGCCGTTCGGTGAGATGCTGCTCGTTTTGGTGGGACTGGCCTTGCAGTTCGGTGTGCGCCTGTTCTTTGGCGGCCACCTGTTCGGAGAGGCCGCGCAGTTCGGCGGAGGCCAGGTTCAGATCGAGCGCGGCTTTGGCGGCTTCGCGCTCCAGCATGCGGAACTTGCCGGAAAGCGCCACGCGCAGGCGGGCATCCATCTCGGTCTTGAGCTCGCCGTAGCGCCGCGCTTTGGCGGCCTGCCGTTTGAGCGAATTCACCTGGCGGGTGACCTCTTCCAGGATGTCGAAGACGCGCGCCAGATTTTGCTTGGCGCTTTCCAGCTTGGCTTCCGCCAGCCGTTTGCGGGTCTTGTACTTGGTGATGCCGGCGGCCTCTTCGATGACCGAGCGGCGATCCTGCGGTTTGGAGCTGAGGATCTGGCCGATGCGGCCCTGCTCGATGATGGCGTAGCTTTCGGGGCCGAGGCCGGTGCCCATGAAGATGTCCTGGATATCGCGCAGGCGGGCGGTGTGGCCGTTGATCAGGTACTCGCTCTCGCCGGAGCGGTAGAGCCGGCGGGTGATGGTGATCTCGCCGTTCTTGCCGTGCGGGGCGGTGATAGGGATGGGCCCGGCATGGCCGTTGGTTCCGGCGACGGATGTGGCGGCTTCGTGCGCTTCCTGATAGAGCAGGGGATCGACCAGCGTCATGGTGACGGCGGCCAAGCCCAGGGGCTTGCGGTCGCGGGTGCCGGCGAAGATGACGTCCTCCATGCGGGCGCCGCGCAGACTTTTCGCGGATTGTTCGCCGAGCACCCAACTGATGGCATCGCTGAGGTTGGATTTGCCACAGCCGTTGGGGCCGACGACGGCGGCGATGCCGCCGCCATTGAAGCGTAGCTCCGTGCGGTCACAGAACGATTTGAAGCCCTGCAGTTCGACGCGCTTTAATTTCAGCAAAAACGTTTACCTCGTCTTGCTCGGGGGATCGTAACCATACTAAACTCGTTGGCGGAAAAAGTAAAGTACATTCTATACTGCAAAAGGGGGCGCGTGGGGATCGGCCCCAAGATGTGGTATTGCACCTCCAGCGAACGCGTTTTGCGAGTGCGGAATCGAAAACGAAATTGACCAAACGAAGCGAAGTGAAAGAATTGTAGAGGTGATCGATTGTGTTTGGTTATATTTGGCTGCAATAGTTAAAGGTTCGCTTGTTGTTTGGGAACGCCTGGCACCCTTCCCTTCAGGTGACGAATCGCCTCTTCCACCGCCGCGGCAACATCCGGATGCAATCCGTCGAAAAAATAATCGCGCGGCACGCCCACACGCAAATCCCCGATCGGAGCGCGCAGCGCTTGCAAATAGTCCGGCACCGGTTCCGCCAACGTAATGGCATCCTGCGGATCGTAACCGGCAATCGCCTGAAGCATAACGGCGGCGTCTTCAACCGATCGCGCGATGGGACCGACGGTGTCCAGCGAATAGGCCGAAGGAACCACTCCGCGCGTGCTTACGCGGCCATACGACGTCTTGAATCCCACAACGCCACAGAACGCGCCTGGGATGCGCACCGAACCTCCGTCGTCGCTTCCCACCGATCCGAAGCACAGCCCAGTGGATACCGCCGCCGCCGAACCCGCCGACGACCCGCCCGTAATTCTGTCCGGATTCCACGGATTGTGTACCGGACCGAAGCAGCCGGTTGTGCCGGTCCCTTCGAAGGCCATTTCATCCAGGTTCAGCTTGCCCAGGAACACCGGGACCGCAGTCTTCAGCCGTCTGGTTACCTCCGCGTCCTCGGCCGGAATGCGGTCTTTGAATACGCGGGCCGCGGCGGTGGTCCGCACCCCAGCGGTATCGATGTTGTCCTTCAAAGCGATGGGAACCCCGTGCAGGCGGCTGGATACGCGTCCCGCTTTTCGCTCCCGGTCGCATTCTCGCGCCTGCTGCAGGGCGGAGGTCTCATCCAGCGTGATGAAAGCGTTCAGAACCGGGTCCAGCTTGTGGATTCGGGCCAGGCACAGCTTGGTCAGCTCCTCCGACGACACCGCGCCCTTAGCCAGCGCCTGAGCGGCTTCCGTGAGGGTCCAAGCCAGAGGATCGGCGGCCGATTGCGCGCGCGAAACCACTGCCATCGCCGCGGCGCCCGCTAGCAGGCCACGCCGGGTCACACTATCGAAACTCATAAATTTTCATTGGAGGGCGGGCAATATTGCCCTGGGGTCCCCTCCGGGGACGGCTTTCGGCCGGCTCAACCTAATGTGTCAAATCGTAAATGAAATAGTCCATCGCGATGCGGTACGCGAGCGCCGCCCACTTCTCCTGATACTTCGCATCGTCCGACCACTCCCAGGCATCGCCCAAATCCATGTTGTGGCAGATCGCCACCACGATGCGCCCCTTCTCGTCGCGAATGCAACGCCAATGCGGCACTTTCCCGGTGGGGCCCTTCTCGTAGGTGATGCCTGTATCGAAAATCTGCGCGCCAGGTACCTGAAACCGGTCCTGCAAGTCGTAGATCGTGTGAAAAATCGGGTCGCTGTCGGGGATGTCTTCGATGGGGCGGTCGGGAAAGACCCGCCGTAAGCTCTGGACGAAAGTGTCCCACTCGTTCAGCGGCTCCCGGGTCGCGTAATCGGGCCACAACTCTGATCCGTGAAAATCGTCGACCATCAAGAAACCCCCGCGCAGCAGGTATTCCCTCAACTGGTTGGCCTGCTCCTGGGGAAGCAGCCAATGTCCGACTTCCACCGCGTACATGATCGGCCAGTTGTAAACGTCGCCAGTACCGTCCAGATCCACAACCTGCTCCACCGAACGCGTATCGATTCGCGTCAACCGGCGGACACCTGCCAGCAGGTGCCGGTCGGATCGCGGGTAATCCATGGTCCACTGGCCGGGCCACGGACGGTTGGCTCTCATGCGAAGGCGCGAATTGTCCGGATAACCATAGATATCGGGATACCGAAGGCGCGCCCGGACCCAATCGTGCTGCTGATCCTTCCAGTCGGGCGGAAGAGGGAAGTCGTTGTACTCGATGGCCGGGTATTCTTTAAAGGGCCTTTGCGCGTGCAGCAGAGCCAGGAAGCCCATGCATCCGAGAGATCCCACCGCGAGCGCGGTACGGAAGCACATTGACATACACTTCAACCGTCAGGATAACACTCCGGCGCGAAGCCTGGGAACGCAGGGTTCACTGCTTTCCCAGGCGGCTCTTCAAATAATCCTGATATTCCTTCTGCAGCGCCGGGTCGCCAGGCCGGGGGTAAATGTCGGTCGAGTTGTACTTACCTTCGGCGAATTTCTTCTTCGTCCATTCGTCGTGGATGTGCGTCTCGTCCGCGGTGTCCACCACCTCCTTGACCAGTTGCGGAGGAATGAAGTAAACACCTTCACTGTCGCCAAAGACTACGTCGCCCGGCATCACAATCGCTTTGCCGATCTGCACCGGTATGTTGATGCCTGTGACCATGCAACTGGTCAGGAACGGCGGAACCGCCGCGCGGAAGTATCCGGCCATGTCGAACTCTTTGATCCCGTCGAGGTCGCGAATGGCCCCGTCGATCACAAAACCAGCGGCTTTCTTATAGATGTAGAAACCCAGATTGTCGCCGATAATACCGCCGGGGATGGCGTGCGCGTCCACCACCAGGACATCGCCGGCCTGCAGCAGGTTGATGGCGGTCTGGTGCGTGATGTGCTGGCCGCGCGGCGCGGAGGACGGCAGTCCGGCCCCATCCACATCCGCCACATCGGGACGCAGCGGCATCAGTTGCAAGGTCACCGCGCGCCCCACCAGTTTCTTGTCGGGATGCAGGATCTGCCAGTGGTTTTCAAACTGGTTGGGATAGCCGCGGCGCTCCAACCCGAACACCTCTTCCGCGGAGAGGCCTTTCACTCTCTCCAGGATCGCGTCGGGCACTTTCGGCCGTCCGTCGGGGAAGCGCTCGTAAGGGTTCGCCGCCGTGTACAACTTGAGCTGCTCCGGAGAGAGCTTGAACACCTGTCCCGAAGCCGGCGCGCCAGCCGCGACTGCCGCGAGCAGGGCGCAGAGCATGCCCCGCGCGGCCTTGTATCGAGCATTCACATCAACCATCTTGTGCCTCCTATGTATTTGCCTCGAACCAGGGCGTACCCGGGATCTGCGATTTGCGGGCAGCCTCGTCGTTCATCTCCACTCCGATGCCGGGGCGGTCCGGCACCGCGATGTAGCCCTTCTCGATGATCTCGCCTTCCTTCACCCAGCTTTTCCACGCATCCAGATGATTGATCCAGTGCCATTCGCAGACCAGAAAATTCGGCACCGAAGCGCACACATGCGCCGACGCCATGGTGCCGATCGGCGAAACCACGCAGTGCGGCGCGAACGGGATGTAATAGGCGTCCGCCATGTTTGCGATCTTACGCGCTTCGGAAAGCCCGCCGACCTTCTGAATGTCGGGCATGATGATGTCCGCCGCCTGCTTCTCCAGCAGCTTGGCGAATCCCCATCGCAAGTACAGATTCTCGCCGCAGCAGATGGGAGTCTTCGTGGCATGCCGGATATCCGCCATGGCGTCCAGGTTCTCCGGCGGCACAGGCTCTTCCAGCCACAACAGGCGGAATTCCTCGGCGGCGAGTGCCACCCGCTTACCGGTGGGAGCGTCGTAGAAGCCGTGCATGTCCACGGCCAGGTCCATTTCCTTCGGAATGGAATCGCGGATGTGGCGCATCTCGCGGACCATGCGATCGATCTCGCCGTTGCTGGCCGTGCGGTTCACCATGTCGAAGCGGGCCGGATCGCGCGCGTCGTCTATGTCCATCTTCATGGCGGTGAAGCCGACCTCTTTGATCCACGGCAGCTTGCGGGCGGCCTCCGCGCCCATCACGTCTTTCATGTCCGAATCGCAGTACATCCGGACGCGGTCGCGGAACTTGCCGCCCATCAACTGGTAGATCGGCAAGCCCAAGGCTTTCCCGGCCAGGTCCCACAAGGCGATCTCTACGCCGGACAAGGCGGTGACGTACTGGCCGGCTTGGGCGCCCGCAAAGATGCCCGACCGCCGCAGTTGCTCCCAGATGGCGTCCACGTTCAGGGGATCTCTGCCAATCAGGAAGCGGCGAAAGGCCTGCACCAGCGCCGGCGTGCCCACCGCGGCATCGGTGGATTCGCCTTGGCCGATAAGCCCCTGATCGGTGTAGATGCGAATGTGCGCCTGAGGGCCGTGTACCTGAACCATGGCCGTGCGTACGTCCGTGATTTTCAGACGGGGCCTCTGATAGGTCCGGGTGGCGGTTTGCAGCGCCTGGGACAGCGCCGGCAGCGCGAAGGCTCCGGCTACCGGCACGGCCGCGCTGTGCAGCAGGGATCTACGGGTGATGCCTTTCATAAGCGACCCTCCGCGTGGCGGCTCCATCGTCCTCGAAGCCGCTCTACGAGTGCAGCATACAATATTGCAAGCACGAATGATTGACGTGCGCGCTACAACGCGCGCGCGTGGCGCACAAGTTGTTCGGCGGGCGACATCAGCGCCACAGCGTATCGCGAACCGCTCAGGCAGCCGCGTTCCACGGCCAGGCTGCGGTAGTAGTCGTTATACCGGAAACCGTTTTCGCCGAGCCACATGGGAAACGCGGCGCACGCTTCGATCCAACGGTCGAAGACCGGCGTGATATCGAGGAAAGTATCCGCGCGGAATCCGTCGGCATCCTCCCAGTTGTCGGCGTAGAACATTTTGGGCACTGCGTGTGCTTTATCTTTGCGGGCGATGGCCGGCAAACCAGCGTAGAAGACGGCGTCGTTCACGATGTCGTAGCAAGCCCTGTGATCCTTATGCCAACTGCCCTTCCAGTGAGTCACGACGATGGCTGGTCTGTATTGGCGGATTATGTCGCAGACCGCCAACTTCACCTCTTCGTTCACTGGAATCTCGCCGTCGGACCAGGTAAGAAACGCGGCTTGCGCGGCCAGCAACCGGGCGGCGCGCTCGGAGGCCTCCCGCTGCATGGCCCCGTAGCGCGGCGCGGGAATAGACGCCGATCCCCTTTCGCCGAGGGACAGGCTGAGGAACACGCCCTGGCCGCCAAGGCTGGCTTCCAGCGCCACCGGCGCACCCATGGCGAAGAATGCATCTCCTGGGTGCGCGGCGATAGCCATGATGTTGGACCGCGACGGCTGGGGCGTCTCGCTGTCCGCCGAGGCGGGCCGTCCCGGCATCTGCGCGGCCGGCAGGGCGCTCGCGCCCAGTCCTATCGATTCAAGGAAGCGGCGCCGCGTGTGAACAGGCATGCTTCATCCTCCCGAAAGAAGTGTCTCGGAACCTCTGATATTCTATCCCGTAATGACAAATACCGCTGCGGAAGAGTACCTGAATAGAATTACAGAGATCGTGGCCGCGATCCGGCAAACACAAAAAGACAAGATCGTGGAAGCCGCGCAGGCGTTTGCGAAGTCCATTCAAGCCGGCGGCCGGGTGTATCTGTTTGGAAGCGGGCACTCCGTGATTCCGGTGCTCGATATTTTCCCGCGATACGGCAGCTTCGTGGGTTTCCAGCCCATCTACGATCCACGCCTGATGTGGTCGAACGTGGTGGGTCCGGGCGGCGCCAGAGAACTGCTGTGGCTGGAGCGCCAGGAAGGCTACGTGGCCGTGGTGCTGCAGAGTTACCGTCTGGAGGCGCGGGACTCGATGCTGGTTTTCTCGCATGGCGGCCTGAATGCCGCGCCCATCGAGATGGCCCTCGCAGCGAAGAAAAAAGGACTCGCGGTGGTTTCGGTTTCGTCGCATCAGAATCGCTCCCAGGCCAAGGCCACACATTCCAGCGGAAAGACGCTGGCCGAAGCATCCGATATTGCGATTGACAATTGCGTTCCGCCGGAAGATGCCTTGGTTGGCGTGGAGGGGATCGAGGAGAAGTTCGCCGCAGGGTCCACCGTGGCGGCGGTCTCGGTCGCCATGGCGCTGGTGGCGGAGACCGGCGCGCGCCTGGTGCGGAGCGGAACAAAACCGCCGACTTTTGTTTCGCCCAACGTGGGACTTCGCCCCGATCACAACCAGGAAGTCTTCCGCGCCTACGAACGCTTCATAGGAGGCCGGTCCTGACGGCCATGCATTTCATGCCGCCTATACTCGCGGCGGCGATGCTCTGGGCCCCTGTCGCGGCGCAATCGGCCCAGCCCGCGCCCTCCGCGTTTTTCCCTGCGGCGGTGTGGTACGGCGGGGGGAAAGCGCGCGCCCCCATGATGAGCCCCCTCAATTCCGGAAGCGCCGCCGAGTGGGGCAACGATCTGGATCAGATCAAAGCCGTAGGGTTCAATACGATCAAGTGCTGGGTGGATTGGGCCACGGCCGAACCGAAGCCGGGTGTCTTCGATTTCAAGAACTTGGAGCTGTTGTTGAAATTGGCGGACGAGCGCGGACTGCGCGTGATCATCCAGATCTATCTGGATTCGGCTCCGGATTGGGTGGGACACCGCTATCCCGAAGGCCGTTTCGTGGATCGCAGCGGGGCCATCGTCACCTCGCAATCCGCGCCTGGATATTGCATCGATCACGAGGGTGTGCGGCGGGAAATCGTGAAGTTTCTGGAAACGCTCTCGCGGGACGCCAACCGATCCCAGTCGCTCTATGGCTGGGATGTGTGGAGCGAGCCGCACGTCATTAACTGGGCCGATTTTTCCTGGCTGGCGCAACCGGAATTCTGCTTCTGTCCGGGCAGTCAGGCACGCTTCCGCCAGTGGCTGCGGACGAAGTACAACACGCTGGATGCGCTGAACGCGGCATGGTACCGCAAGTTCGAAAGCTGGGACCAGGTCGAAGCCCCGCGCTTCTCAACCATCCTTTCCTACGCCGATTACATGGACTGGCGCGCATTTATCGACGACAAACTGGCGGGCGACCTGAAGACCCGCACGGAAGCCATTCGCAGCGCCGACCGCACGCATCCCATCAGCAGCCATGCCGGCGCGCCTGGGCTGTTCACGTCGCCCACCGACGGTTATGGCGAACCGGACGACTGGAAGATGTCGGCCAGCACGGATTTCTACGGCACCTCGCTCTACCCGAGACACTCGGAATCGGCGCGTCCATGGCCGTACTGGATGCTCGCCGCTGGGCTGGATTTCACGCGCTCGGCCGGGCATGCTTTCGGCAAGGGATTCTGGATCGGTGAATTGCAGGCCGGGCAGGGCGCCACGGGTATGCGCATCGTAGAACCGGTGACCGCGCACGATGAGGAATTCTGGATGTGGCAGGCCGTAGCGCACGGCGCGCGGGAGATTGCCAACTACGCCTGGTATCCGATGAGTTCGGGCTTCGAATCGAACGGATATGGACTGATCAACCTGGATGGAACGCTGACCGATCGTGCGCGGGCGGCGGGCCGGGTAGCGGCGATCGTCGGCCGCAATGCGCGTCGCCTCAACCAGGCGCAGCCCGCGCCGGCCGAGGTGGCCATCCTTTACGACCGGCTCTCGTACATGGTCGGCGGACGCCAGCCCTCGCCATCCACTTTGGGCAATGCCGAGCGCGATTCCTTGCTGGGCTTGTACCGGGCGTTCTTCGAAACCGGGATTCCCGTGGACTTCGTTCACCCGATGGCTCTCGATGCGGATCGCCTGCGGCAATACAAGCTCCTGTTCTTGCCGTATCCGGTAATGCTGCCGCGAGGTGTGGCGGATGTGTTGAAGCAGTACGTGAAGCAGGGTGGAACGGTCGTAGCTGAGGCGCGCCTGGCGTGGAACGACGAGCGCGGCTTCGCCAGCCCGGTCGTGCCCGGCTTTGGCTTAGATGAACTGTTTGGCGCGCGCGAAATCCTGATTCGACCGGAGGCGGAACCGAAGATGCTCCTCTCTGGCCTGCTACCGGGGCAGACGGCTTTGGGAGCGGCATTCGAGGAGCACCTGAAGGCGCTGCCGGGCGCTCAAGTCTTGGCGACGTTTCCCTCCGGCGATGCGGCCATCGTTCAAAAAGCTTATGGACACGGCAAAGCGATACTAGCCGGAACGTTCCTGGGCCTTGCCTATCAGCGGAACCACGATGCCTCCACGCGGGCACTGTTGCTGGCCATAGCTGGAGAGGCGTTATCTTCAATGTGGCTGACGGCCGTCCAGGAGGTGGAGGTTCGTAGGCTCATCGGCGACGGCTATCAATTTGTTTTCGTCTTCAACCACGGGAATGAGAAGAACGACTACACACTCGAGCTACCTCTTCCCTGGAGGGCGCGTGTGCGCGACCTGTTGACCGGCGAGGACGTGCCCAATGCGCCCGTGGAGGCAAGGGGCTACGGTGTCCGGCTGCACAGGCCTCTGCTCAAAGACGGCATCTGGGTGATCGAACTGGAGCGCCAGTGACGCGCCGCTTCGCGCTGGTAGCCGACCTGGGCGGCACCAAGATCGCCGCCGCGCGCGTCGAGGATACCGGCCGGATCACCCACCGGCTGCGCGCTCCCACGCCGCCTGCGGGCGGCATCGCAGTGATCGATACCATCGCGCGTCTGCTCGGCCAACTGCCATCTCACGGCGCGTGCGCGGTTGGCGTGGATGTTCCCGGCATGGCCCACCCGAGCGGCGTGGTATGGGCGCCGAACATACCAGGATGGGAACGGATGCCGTTGGCCGGTATGCTTGCGGAGCGGATGCAGTTGCCGGCAGTAGTGGATAGCGACCGCAACGCATTCGTGACAGGCGAGGCGTGGCAAGGATCGGCGAAGGGCTGCCGCGAAGTAGTTTTCCTCATGATCGGAACCGGTATCGGTGCGGGAATCATTAGCGGCGGCCGCCTGCTTCGCGGGCATGGCGAACTATCGGGTTGCGCCGGTTGGATGGCGGTGCGCGATCGTTTTCGCCGCGGTTACGAAAGCGTCGGATGCCTCGAATTTCATGCGGCCGGGCCGGGCATCGCGCGCGCCGCCGCGCGCGTTTTCAAGCAACCGGTCACCGCGCGGGAGGTGGTGAAATTGGCGCGCGCGGGCGACGCGCGCGCGCAACGCGTGCTGGCCGCGGCGGGCCACTATCTGGGCCTGGCGCTGGCGAACCTGGTCGATATTCTGAATCCGGAGACGATCGTAATCGGCGGAGGCGTGGCGGCGGCCGGAAATCTGCTGCTCGATCCGGCCCGCCGGACGATGCGGCAATGGGCCCAACCATTGGCGGTGAAGCAGGTGCGCATCGCGCGCAGCCGCCTGGGAGAGCGCGCGGGCCTTCTGGGTGCGGCCCGGCTGTGCTTCGACCGATTCCAGGCTTCGCCATGACCGGCGGCCAGACTCCCATCCATCGAGGAGCGCTCCTGCTGACCGTGAACGCGTGCATGTTCGTGTTCGGCGTGGTGCTGCTGCTGATGGGATCCTTGCTGCCCAGCCTCCACGTGAACGGCGCACGGGCCGGCAGCCTGGGATCGTTCCCGCTCGCGGGCATACTATCGGTGACGGTAGTGATCGGTCCGGTTCTGGACAAGCTGGGAGCCAAACCCGCGCTCTCCGTGGGCTTGGGAATGGTGGCTGCGGCTTT
>Ga0187871_10003138_pt1 | contig 12934 bp, 10 predicted proteins | sample June2016WEW_16_1_FD_132988 | JGI IMG/M metagenome (GOLD analysis project Ga0187871, IMG submission 132988) | Peatland microbial communities from SPRUCE experiment site at the Marcell Experimental Forest, Minnesota, USA - June2016WEW_16_10 | ecosystem: Environmental > Terrestrial > Soil >... | reverse complement strand
TGCCCCGGCCCGCTGCCCGGCGTGATGCCCGGCGCGACCGCAATCATGCGCCCTTGTGCGCCAATCCGGGACAGCTTGTCCAGGTTCGGCGTTCGCGCCGCTTCGAGCGGGGTGAGAAAACCCTGTTCCGGCGTCGCCAGATCGCCCAGCCCGTCCAGGACCACCAGGGCGATTTTGGCCTTCGTCTTGACCGTCAACTTGGCATAAAGATTATCGAGGTTCATAATAGTAGTCGAAAATTACCAACCGCCGCATCATGCCGCCAACCCGCCCCGCCGTCAATTGCCATTGACAAGTTTTCAAGGACTATGCCGATGGCGCTAATTGAGCGGGAACCGGGGCGGGAACTTGCATGGGCGCGCAGGCGGACATTTTTGGCGAAGCGGATTGGGAAGGGGCATGCTGGCAGTCCATGGGCAATAGGAGACGATAGCCGGCGCTGCCTTCGGTTTGGATGACGCTTTGGCGGCTGTTGCCGTCCAGCTTCTGGCGGAGACTGCCGATATAGACATGGAGATCGTGGATTTTGCTTTCCGAGCCGGGTCCCCAAACGCATCGGAGCAAATGTTCGCGGGTGACCAGCTTGCCGGCATGCCGCACGAGGATGTGAAACACGGCTTCTTCCGTGTGTGTCAAATCCACAGGACAACCGCGAAGAGTAACCCGATGGGACAGGATGTCCACCCGCAGGTCGCCATGAATGAACAGCGGGCCGTCCGGCTCGCCCGGAATGGAGCGCTGGAGGACGCGCAGACGCGCCAGCAATTCAGCGGCGCCGAAAGGTATGGTCATGTAGTCGTTCGCCCCGCCATCCAGCGCCGCCACCTTGGTTTCTTCGTCGTCCCGGGCCGACAGAACCAGGACAGGCACCCGGCTCGATTCGCGCAACAGCGTCAGCACGCTCAGGCCGTCCATGTCCGGCAAAGCCATGTCGAGAATGACCACATCCGGCCGCCGGAGGAGCGCCTCCTTTATCCCGATGCGGCCGCACTCGGCTTCATAGACTCTGTAATGCCGGGGTTCCAGCACGGCGCGCAGCAGCCGCCGGATCGGGCGGTCATCATCAATCAGCAGAGCGATGGGATTGGGTTTCATTCAACATCTCTCATTCACGCAGGCAATATCAGCCTGTCCGGCTTTGCGGGGTAATAAAAAGAACGCCCCATCCCGTTAAAAAGTCGTTAAGAGCCCGAAGCGAAAATAAGGTCAAAACTATTTATGCTCTTGATATTCTTTTAACGCCCTTCATCCGCGTTTTAATTACCCCGGACTCGGCCCGTGTGGAACAGTGCCAGTATGAACAACGCCATGAGCGTATGCAGCGCGGAGGAAAGAACGGCGGCGGCCGGTGCCTCAACGCGGCAATCTCGTTTTCACGGAGGATCACCTATGCGTGCATTCGATTTTCAAGACAGCCGGGAGCGGTCCGGCGTTGCCGCCCCGTCATCCTTGTCGAGCGAGCTTGAGGCCGGCCAGGTGTTGGATGAGCGGTTCGAGGTTCTGGATGTCATCAATCGCGGCGGCATGGCGTGGATCTACCGGGCGCGGGATCGTCAGACGGGCCAAATCGTGGCTCTGAAAGTTCCGTTGATGCAGTATGAAAGCGATCCGGGCTTCTTTTCCCGCTTTCAACGCGAAGAGCATATCGGGCTGACATTGGAGCACCCGTGCATTGTGAACCTGCTGCCCGCGGCGGAGAAAAGCCGGCCCTACCTTGTGATGGAATATCTGGAAGGCCGGACGCTGGCCGCCCGGCTCCACGAACAGGCGCGGCTGCCCGAAGGGGAGGCCGCGCGCATCGCCAGCCGGATTTGCGAGGGCCTGGATTACTTGCACCGGAAAGGGGTGGTGCATCGGGACTTGAAGCCGGAGAACGTCATGCTCTGCAAGGACGGCACGATTCGCATCCTGGATTTTGGCATTGCCAAATCCGACCATGCGCGGCGCCTGACCTTTGGCGGCTTCTCGCCCACAATGGGCACGCCCGACTACATTGCGCCGGAGCAGGTCCAGGGTAAGCGCGGCGATAGCCGGAGCGACATCTACGCCCTGGGCGCGATGCTCTACGAAATGACCACCGGCTCCGCTCCCTACGAAGGCGACAACCCGCTGGTCATCATGAATGCCCGCCTTAGCGGCGATCCCGAAGCGCCGCGCAAACGGAATCCCCGGCTCTCCCCGGAAATTGAGGAGATTATTTTGCACGCGATGGAACGCGACCCGTCGAATCGCTTCCACTCGGCCGGCGCCATGAGGGCGCAGTTGGACGACTACAGCGCGGTCTCGTTGACAGAGCGGGTCAAGAGGCTGCGGCCTCCCCAACTGTGGAAAGCGCGCGTCCCGTTGCTGCCGAAAATCGCCGCTCTGGTTGTCCTGCAAATCGCATTTTTCTTTCTCCTCTTTTGGTGGTTCAGCCACCGGAGTCATCACAACAGCCCCGGGGCAACGGCGCAGCCCGCCGTTATTGAATCCGCGCCGCAATCGAAATGAATGTATGAAATCAACGGCGGTCATAGACCGCCGCTACAGGATGCCGGCCATAACCGAAATAGCTTTATGAAGACAATTCTCGTTCCTCTGAAACTGTCAAGCGATTCCCGCCCGGCCCTCGCCATCGCTGCGGATCTTGCCCGCGAACGCAAGGCCAAACTGGTGCTCCTGCACGTCGTGCAACTGGGTATTGCGGGCGAGGAGCGCGGGATTCAGCGCGCGCGCCTGCTCGATGAACTGGCCTGCGCCGCGGAAACGCGGTTGCGCCAACTGGCCGGCGGCATGGACGGCCCGGCGGTGGAAGTCCTCGTTTGCCCGGGGCGCCCCGCCGACACCATCGTCGAGATGGCAAGCCGCTTGGAAGCGGACGCCGTTGTCCTGCGGAGGCACAGTCACAGCCGCTGGTTCAATTGGCTGCATCCGAATACGGCTCTCAAGGTGGCGCGCCATGCTCCTTGCAGAGTATGGCTGGTCTCCCCGGGACAGCATGCCGGGAAATATAATCTGACGTTTGTGGCTCCGCGACTGGCCGGAACGGACGCCGGGGTGCGCAGTTCCGCGTCCCATGAGGCAGAGCATTCGCGCGGGGTTAAAGCGGAGGTTCACGCGGGCGCAGCGTGATGCTGCCAATGAACGAGTAATTTCCTCGATAGGCAATCCAGTTTTTCTTTGCGTTCACCGCCTTCCTTGCGCGAGACTTTCTCCGTGCAGCGACTCGGCAATAACATCGGCGGCTATCACGGCAAGACCATCGAAATCCAGGAGACTCTCAGGGAAATCGAGCGGGCCGCGGTGGAAAAGAACTGGACGCTCGATCACGTCCCCGGGGCGCCTGGCTTCATCGCCTGCCGCCGCGCTGTTCCGTCGCCGCGCCACCGCGTCTATATTTCCACCGGCATCCACGGCGACGAACCCGCCGGGCCGCTGGCTGTGCTGCAGTTGTTGCGCGAGAATCCCTGGCCCGGCGACGCCGCGCTCTGGCTTTGTCCCTGTCTCAATCCGTCCGGCTTTCCGCTCAACCGCCGGGAGAACAGCGGGGGGATTGATCTGAACCGCGATTACCGCCATCTGCAAAGCGCCGAAGTTCGCGCCCACGTCCAGTGGCTTGGCCGGCAGCCGGATTTCGACCTGGCGCTCTGCCTGCACGAGGATTGGGAGTCGCACGGCTTTTATCTCTACGAACTGAATCCCGATCGCCGTCCGACGCTGGCGGAGAGCATCATCGCCTCCGTGGCGCCGGTGTGCCCGGTTGATCCGTCGCCCGTGATTGAGGGCCGGCCCGCGCAAAACGGGATCATTCGTCCCGCGTTCAACCCGATGGACCGTCCGCAGTGGCCGGAAGCCGTTTATTTGGTAGCCCAAAACAAAACCCGTCTCAGCTACACCTTCGAAGCGCCGTCGGATTTCCCGCTGCCCGTCCGAGTCGCCGCGCTTGGCGCGGCCGTGCGCGCGGCAATTCGGCTGCTCTCGGCGGCGGGCGGCGGTGAATAAGTTGGGGACAAGCCGCGGCCAAACCGTAACGAAAACGCGCCTATGATAGATTCGGCCAATTCAGGCGGTAATCGGACGGGGCGCCGAAAGCGCGACGCGCTTCGACAGGGCGGAGATGCCGTCCGGCAGATGAACGTCCCAGCGCCGTTCACTGTCGTCCACTTTCAGAACAATGCTGGCATTGCAGGGAGGATGGTCGCCGGCGGCGGCGAGGATGAGGTAGTCTGGTCCCATTTGCGCAATCGGGATGGAACTCCCGTTGCAGAGCAACTGCATTTTAACAATGGCGGAATGTCCGCCGCAACTGGCCTCGAAAATCATGTCGGATGAACTTCTCATCGAAAACGCTCGCGATTATGCCCGGCGGCATCAGCTTCAATTGGCCGAGCGTCTGGGCTTCGGCGTTCACGGTATCGTTTTCATGGCGGAAAACAAGTCAAATTTTGGGAAAAGCGTTCTCAAGATACATTGCTCCGAGGAGCCATTTCTGCGGGAACTCGCGATCTACGAACGGTTGAGGGAGGAAGGCATCATTGAACTTCTTGGATTTAATGTCCCGGCTCTTCTTGGCGTCGACCTCCATTTGCGGATTATTGAGATGAGTCTTGTGGCGCGTCCGTTTGTGTTGGATTTCGCGGGAGCGTATCTGGATAAAGCGCCCGAATTCTCGGAGGAAATTTGGGCAAGTTGGCAGGCTGAAAAGCAGGAGCAGTTTGGCCCCCGCTGGCCGGAGGTCGAAACGGTCCTGTTCGCCTTGAAGCGGCTCGGCATCCACATGGTGGACGTGACACCCTCCAATATCGCCTTTGCGGACTGACCGGCCAAACCCACCGTCATCTTCTCCCGATTTCTCCCATTCGTCCCATCCTTCCCATTTGCCGGAGAGGCCAGTGGGTTGCGGTGAATAGCCTGTGAATATCATTAGCAAGTTTGTCGTGACGCACCCCCGCGAAAGGTGTTTCCATTATGGTCCCATGAGTGAAGCCATTCTTGAACAGGAACCGGGCGCGGCGGATTTGCAGAAATCCCGTCGGCGGACGCCCGCCAATTCCGCCACCGCCAGCACGCCCAGAATTGACCGTCTTCCGCCCAGCTCCGCCGAAGCCGAACAAGGCGTGCTCGGCTGCGTCCTCCTTTCCCCCAACGATTGCATGGGCGAGTGCATCGAAAAGCTCAAGGCCGGCCCGGAGGTCTTTTACGACCTCCGCCATCAGACTTTGTTCCAGGCGCTGACGGAAATGTATGACCAGCGCGTCGGCATTGACCTGATCACCCTCCAGCAACGCCTCAAAGACCGCCAGCAACTGGAGGGCGTCGGCGGCCTGGCCTACCTGGTTTCCCTTCCAGACGCCGTCCCTTCTGCGGCCGGCCTGGACTACTATTTGGACATCGTCATGGAGAAGTATCTCCTGCGCAAGATGCTCCAGACCTGCGCCTCCATTACCGGCCGCGTCTATGAACATGAAGGCGAGGTGGACACACTCCTGGATGAAGTCGAGCGCGATATTTTCCGGATTTGCGAAGAACGGGTGACCGGCGTCAACCCGACCATCCGCGACCTGGTCCACAAAGCCATTTCCACCATCGAGGAATACCACAAGAACCAGGGCATGCTCACCGGCATCGGCACCGGTTTCCTGGATTTCGACAAAATGACCACCGGCCTGCACGAGGGCGAGATGATCGTCATTGCCGCCCGGCCTTCGGTGGGCAAGACTTCGCTGGCCATGAACATCGCCGAGCACGTCGCCCTGGAGCTGAAAATCCCCACCGGAGTGTTCAGCCTGGAAATGACCGCTGATCAGCTCATCCTACGCATGCTCTGCTCCCGCTCCCGCGTCAACCTCCGCAGCATCCGCGACGGCTTCCTGGCCGAGCGCGATTTCCCCAAGCTGACCGGCGCCGCCGGGAAGCTGGCCGCTGCGCCATTGGTCATTGACGACACCTCGGCGCTCTCCATACTCCAGTTGCGCGCCCGGGCGCGGCGCATGAAACAACAGCACGGCATCAAGCTATTTGTCATTGACTACTTGCAATTGCTCCATTCTACTTCGCGCAAGGCGGACAATCGCCAGCAGGAGATCGCGGACATCTCCGGAGGCATCAAGGCCCTGGCGAAAGAACTTGCCGTGCCGATTATCGTGCTCAGCCAGCTCAACCGCGAACTGGAAAAACGCGGGGATAACGCCACGCCGCGCCTTTCGGATTTGCGCGAATCGGGCGCCATTGAACAGGATGCGGATTTGGTGGGATTGCTTTACAGAACCAAAGATGAAGATGAAAACAGCGGCCAAACCGATCAGGACGCCATTCCTGTGAAATTGTACATTGCCAAACAACGCAACGGCCCCACCGGGGAGGTGGACCTGACTTTCCTCAAGAGCTACACCCGCTTCGAAAGCGCCGCCAAAGTCGCCCTCGAAGATGTGCCCGCGGACTCCTAGATGAACCCCACCCTGATGAACCTCCTAATGCCCGCCCGCCGCCTCTTCGCGGTCCTGCTCTGCCTCCTGTCTTTCATGGCCCGCGCCCAATCGCCGGAGCTGATTCATAAAATCTACATCCAGCATGTCGGCCCCCCGGCCGTCAGCGACGCCTTTATTCGCGCCAATATCCGCAGCCGGGAAGGCGAGCGCATCTTCAACGCCACCATCGAGGGAGACATGGCCCGCCTCCACGACACCGGCTTCTTCTACAATAACCAGGTCTATCAGACCAACACCCCCGAGGGCATTGACCTGACCTACGTCGTCCAAGGCAAACCCATCGTCACGGACATCCACATCATCGGCAACAAGAAGATCAGCCTCAGCAAACTCAAAAAGAAGCTCACCTGCAAAATCGGCCAGCCCCTGGACGACCTTCAACTCATCCACAACGCCCTGGACATGCAGGAGCTTTACCAAAAAAAAGGCTATCAAGACTCCACCGTCAAGGTCCTCCCTTACTCCATTGATGAGGAGCACGGTCGCGTCACCGTCACCATCCAAGTCACCGAAACGGAAAAAGTCAGAATCACCGACGTCGTCTTCGACGGCGCGACCGCCAAGACGCAAAAAGAACTGCGCCATGTCCTCCAAACCAGGCGCTATTGGATGTTCTCCTGGCTCACCGGCACCGGCGTGTTGAAAAAGGACGAGTTTGAGCAGGACATGGACCACCTGCTCGAATTCTACCAAAACGACGGCTATATTGATTTCGCCATCGTCGGCACGAGATTCGAAAACACCGCCCCGAACAGAATGGTCATCCACATCATGGTTTCGGAGGGGCGCCAATACAAAGTCGGCACCCTGACCATCACCGGAAACACCGTATTCTCGACCGATGATTTCATCAAAGGAAAGGTCATCGGCGGCAAGCGCATGGTCCTCACCAATGTCCCCGGCGCCATTTTCAAGCCGGCGGCTTTCGAGGCGGATGTGGAGACCATTCGCGACATGTACGGCTCCAAGGGCCTTCTCTCCCAGTATCAAAACGGCAACACCATCGTCCAAGCCACCCGCGCCGCCAACACCGCCAGCGGCACCATGGACATCGCCATCAACATCCATGAAGGCGATACCAACCACATCGAAAAAATTGAAATCAAAGGCAATGCCGTCACCAAGGACCGCGTCATCCGCCGCGAACTGGCCGTCTATCCCGGTGAAGTCTATAACATGGTCAACGTCAAAATCAGCCAGCAGATCCTCGAACAGATGGAGTACTTTTCAAAAGTCAATGTCTCCACCGAGGACAGCGATCAGCCGGACCGCAAGAATCTCGTCATCGCCCTGCAAGAACAAAGCATGAGCAGCGCCAGCGTCGGCGCGGGCTATAGTTCGGTCGAGAGCATTGTCGGCATGGCCGAAGTCAAAATGAAAAACTTCGACCTCTTCAATCCCCCCACCTTTACCGGCGCCGGCCAGAAACTCCAGCTCATCGCCTCCATGGGTTTGCTGTCCCAGGATTACGAGATTTCCTTCATCGAACCTTATTTCCTCGGCAAGAAGCTCGCCCTGGGAGTGAGCCTTTTCCACAGAGAGGAGGATTACGACAGCTTGAACAGCATGTACAATGAAACTTTTGACGGCGGCACCGTCAGCCTGACCAAATTGCTGAGGCGCTATCTCAAGGGCAGCGTCAGTTACACTCTCGAACAAACTCACGTCAGCATCAATTCGGGCTTTTACACCAACACCGTCGTCCAAGTTGTCAACGGCACCAACACTCCCGTTGGGCCGAATATCTCCACCAACATTTACGACGAGCACGGCAGTTACTTCATCAACAAATTCGGCGCCAGCCTCGACTACGACACCCGCCTGGATTTTCGCAATCCCGACAGCGGCCAGCACACCGAATTGCTCACCCAAATCGCCACCCCGCCCGGCGACACCGACTTTTACAAACTCGAAATGAAGTCCAGTTGGTTCTTCAGGGGCCTTCTCCCGGGCCACATCATCCAGCTCGACGGCCGCGCCGGCGTCGTGGACACCTACGACGGGACCCAACAAGTCCCCATCTTCGAACGCTGGTTCCTTGGCGGCATGAGAGACCTGCGCGGTTTTCGCTATCACCAAATCGGCCCGCAGGATGAATATGGCGAACCCCTCGGAGGCGACACCTACTTCTTTGGCGATGCCGAGTACAGCATCCCCGTCTTCAAGTACGTCCGTCTCGCCTGGTTCTACGACATTGGAAATGTCTTTGCCGATCCCTACAGCTTTAAGTTGACAGGTCGTCAGACCCATTTTTTCAGCGACGACGCGGGCATCGGCCTGCGCATCGTCCTGCCCATTGGCGGGCCGCAAGGCGTGCCGCTTCGCCTCGACTGGGGCCTTCCCATCACCCACGACTCCGACGTCGGGTCCAACGGCCGCATTCAGATCGGCATCGGCTTCACCCGCGAATTTTAACCTCTTATGAAAAAATTATACACTGCCGGGCTTCTCGCCTTCTCCCTGTTCGCCTTTGTCTCCGGCGCCCGCGCCGCCGACTTCAAAATCGCCACCGTGGACTTGCGCAGAACCTTCGACTCCTATTACAAGACCGTCCTGGCCAGCAACGCCAACTCCAATACCATTGCCGAGCGCGACAAGCAAATCAAAGCCATGATCGCCGACCGCACAAAGCTCGAGGAGGATTGGCAGAAGGCCGAGGACGCCGCCAACAACCAGGCCGCTTCCCCCGAAGTCCGCACCCAAAGCAAGAAAGAAGCCGACCGCATCGCCATTGCGGCCCGGATCCAGAACGAAACCATCTCCAACACTTACGCCCATTCGGAACTCAAAATCCGCGAGGACATGGTCCAGCACGTCACCGACATCACCACCGAGATTCGCAGCGTCATGGAGGTCATGGCCAAAAAGCAAGGCTACACCATGGTTCTCGACCGCACCGCCCTGACCATGACCGGCAATCCCCTGGTTCTCTACACCAGCGGTGAAAACGACCTCACCGAAGCCCTCATCAAGGAACTCAACTCCACCGCCCCGCCGGACTTTGCGGTCCCATCCGCCAGCCCCAATCCCGCCAGCCCGCTTCCCTCCGGCGCCAACGTCAGAACTCCGCCCCCGACAAACACGCCCGAGTTCATCGGGCCGCGGCCCCCTCCTCCGTCCGGCACTAACGCCCGAACTCCGTCCGCCATGCCCGGTCCCTTCCCCAGATGACGCGCCGGGCCTTGCGAATTTCCGCCAATTGAGCCTAATTAAGCCATGTCGCCGGAACGTCTCACCATCAAAGCCCAGGAGGCTCTTCAACAAGCCCAGGAAGTTGCCGCGCGCAATGCCAACCAGGAAGTGGACACCCTCCACCTCCTGGCCGCTTTGATCGCGCAACCGGAAAGCCTCGTTCCCGCCCTCCTGGAAAAACTCGGCCTCCAAGTCCCCGTCCTCGCCGCCGCCGTCCAGCGCGAAATTGACCGCAAACCCAAAGTCCACGGCGCGCCTTCCGCCGACCGCTTTCTCAGCCCGGCTTTGAAAAAAGCCCTTGATGCCGCCGCGGCCCAGGCCTCCCAGCTCCACGACGATTACATCAGCGCCGAACACCTCCTCCTCGGCCTTCTCGAACAGCCCGAGCCGCCTTTGCGCAAAATTTTCCGCGACTCCGGCCTCACCCGCGACGCCGTCTTGAAAGCCCTTGCCGATCTCCGCGGCAACCAGCGCGTCACCGACCCCAATCCCGAAGACAAATTCCAAGCCCTGGAAAAATATGGCCGCGACCTCACCGCCCTGGCCCGCGCCGGAAAAATTGACCCCGTCATCGGCCGCAACGAGGAAATCCGCCGCGTCATGCAAGTCCTCTCCCGCCGCACCAAGAACAATCCCGTCCTTATCGGCGAGCCGGGCACCGGCAAAACCGCCATCGTCGAAGGCCTGGCCCGCCGCATCGTCAGCGGCGACGTGCCCGAATCGCTCAAAAACAAAAAGCTCGTCGCCCTGGACCTCGGCGCCATGATCGCCGGCGCGAAATTCCGAGGCGAATTTGAAGACCGCCTCAAGGCCTTCCTCAAAGAAGTCACCGCCAGCCAGGGCCGCGTCCTGCTGTTCATTGATGAACTTCACACCATCGTCGGCGCGGGCGCGGCCGAAGGGGCCGCCGACGCCGCCAACATGCTCAAGCCCTCCCTGGCCCGCGGCGAATTGCGCTGCGTCGGCGCCACCACCCTGGACGAATACCGCAAGCACATCGAAAAAGACCCCGCCCTCGAACGCCGTTTCCAGCCCATTTACATCTCCGAACCCAGCGTCGAGGAAACCATCGCCATCCTCCGCGGCCTCAAGGAACGCTATGAAGTCCACCACGGCGTCCGCATCCAGGACGCCGCCCTCGTCGCCGCCGCCACGCTTTCCCACCGTTACATCACCGGCCGCTTCCTCCCCGACAAGGCGGTGGACTTGATGGACGAGGCCGCGTCCCGCCTGCGCATGGAGCAGGATTCCATGCCCGCCGAATTGGACCAGCTCGAGCGCCAGATCATGCAGTTGGAAATCGAGCAAAACGCCTTGCGCAAGGAAAAAGACGACGCCTCCCGCGAGCGCCTCAAGAAACTCGAGCGCGACCTCGCCAATCTCAAGGAAAAAGCCGCCGGCGTCAAAGCCGCCTGGCAGAACGAAAAGGCCGCCATCAATGCCATTTCCATCCTCAACAGCCAGATGGAGGAAGCCCGTCAACAACAGGAAGCCGCCCAGCGCGCCGGCGACCTCAACCTCGCCTCCCAAATCCAATACGGCCGCATGCCCGATCTCCGCCGCAAGCTCGACGCCGCCCAGAAGGAGTTCGCCCGCCGCGAGGGCAGCCGCCTCCTGAGCGAAGAGGTCACCGCGGAGGACATCGCCCGCGTCGTCGCCGCTTGGAGCGGCGTCCCCGTCAACCGCCTGCTCGAGGGCGAGCGCGAAAAACTGGTCCACATGGAGGAACGCCTCGCCCGGCGCGTCATCGGCCAGAGCGAGGCCATTGCCGCCGTCGCCAACGCCGTCCGCCGCGCCCGCAGCGGCTTGCAGGACCCCAACCGCCCCCTCGGCTCCTTCATTTTCCTCGGCCCCACCGGCGTCGGCAAAACCGAGCTGGCCCGCGCCCTCGCCGAATTTCTATTTGACGATGAAAACGCCATGGTCCGCATTGACATGAGCGAATACATGGAACGCCACGCCGTCGCCCGCCTCATCGGCGCGCCCCCCGGCTACGTCGGCTACGAAGAAGGCGGCCAGCTCAGTGAAGCCGTCCGCCGCCGCCCCTACTGCGTCGTCCTCTTTGACGAAATTGAAAAAGCCCACGCCGACGTTTTCAACGTCCTCCTCCAGGTGCTGGACGACGGCCGCCTCACCGACGGCCAGGGCCGCACCGTGGATTTCAAGAGCGCCCTCATCATCATGACCAGCAACATCGGCTCCCCCATCATCCAGGAGTTCTTCTCCGGCGATAAACCCTCCTCCAGCCACGATCACGAACACATGGAAGAACTGGTCCGCGCCGAATTGAAAAAGTACTTCCGCCCCGAATTCCTCAATCGCGTGGACGACATCATCATTTTCCACAGCCTGGACGAAAAGCAAATCGCCGCCATCGTCGAAGTCCAGTTGTCCCGCCTCAAGGACCGTCTGGCCCAACAACAACTCACCGTCACCCTCGACTCCGCCGCCACCCGCTTTTTGGGCAAGGAAGGCTACGACCCGCAATTCGGCGCCCGCCCCCTCAAGCGCGCCATTCAGGAACACCTTCTCAACCCCCTGGCCATGAAACTCCTCTCCGGCGAATTCAAGCCCGGCGACACCATTAAAGTCAGCGCCGCCGCCGGCGCCCTGAAATTCCAGCCCCAGAAATGACCGCCGCAAATTAGATTCTGGAATAGTGCGATTGCGAACTGGAAGTGGTATGATACCACTTGCAGTTCGAAATTGCGCTGTTTCCGGGAAAATTGGCGGCGGTCATAGACCGCCGCTACAGTGCAAAAGCAAATTGGAACTGGTATTAATCCGCCGCCGACGACCCGCCATGCCATGAAAAGTCTCAAAGAAATCACCCGGGGCAACACCTTTGAGTTTTACGAGTACATTGTCAAATGCCTTGCGGGCGTGACCGTCGGCTCTCTCTTGCTAAAGGCATTCCCCCAACAAAGCGGACAGCTTTCCTGGCTGCTGATTTCCATTCTCCTTTCGATCACACACGACAACAACAGCAAGGCCGCCTACGACCGGATGCGGGGAAATATCGTCGGCTCGCTGGTGGGCCTGATGGTGTTTTTCCTTCACAATCCCCCGAATCTCCTCACCGTCTGCATCGGCGTAGTGGTGACGATCACGCTCTGTTTCAGTCTGGACTTGATCGCGGTTTGCCGGACGGCCCTCGTGGCATTCATCATCGTGATGATTTTTGAGGAAGCCCACAGCAGTTGGACGGGGGCGATCTACCGGATGGTCAGCGTCATTCTTGGCTGTCTAATCGGACTCATCATCAACTACACCTT
>Ga0187871_10003137_pt1 | contig 12936 bp, 8 predicted proteins | sample June2016WEW_16_1_FD_132988 | JGI IMG/M metagenome (GOLD analysis project Ga0187871, IMG submission 132988) | Peatland microbial communities from SPRUCE experiment site at the Marcell Experimental Forest, Minnesota, USA - June2016WEW_16_10 | ecosystem: Environmental > Terrestrial > Soil >... | reverse complement strand
TTCGCGACCGCGACGGCGGAGCGGCGATTGGCGTCATCGGCTCGACTCGCACTACGAACGAAGAAGCGTATCTGCTTTCGAAGTTCGCTCGCGTGGTATTGAAAACGAACAATATGGACCACCACCGCACCGCGGACTTCCCTTCCCTGGCGGCTGCGCTACGAGGCAAGGCGGATGCGACGGTCAGCATGGCGGACGTTTTCACCGCGCCTGCCATTCTGGTGGTTGGGAATGATCCGACTGAGCAGCATCCGCTGCTGGCCTGGCAGATTCGCAACAACGTTCGGCTGCATCGCGCGCGGCTTTATGCGATCAACTCCAAACTGATCAAGTTGCACCGGCAGGCTACTAGCTTCCTGTCGATCCCCGCTGGAGAGGAGGGCAAAGTTGCGGCTTTTCTTGCCGGCAGCGACGCTGCTGTGGATGCGTTGATCGGTTCCTCCACAAATAAGGCGGCATGGCTGGCGCTGCGCGACACGCTGCGCGGCGAGAAGAATTTGGCGATTGTTTTCGGCTCCGAACTTCGTGGCCGCGATCTTTCGAACCTCGTTAAGTTCGGTTCTGGAATCTCTGGCGCGAAGTTTGTGTGCCTCGCGGACTATGCCAACTCACGCGGAGCGGCCGACATGGGGTTGTATCCCGATTTGTTGCCGGGATATCACCCCGTCGCGGGAAACAGCGAGTTCCATCACGAGTGGGGTGGAATCCCGCACGCTGCGGGGCTTGATTTACCGGGCATGGTTGAAGCGGCAAAAGCGAACAGGTTGAAGGCTTTCTATGTTGTCGGCTCGAATCCTATCGGGCGATTGCAGATCGATCCATTCGCGTTCTCGAAGGGCTTTGTCGTCGTGCAAGATATGTTCCTGACCGAGACCGCGGTCGTGGCGGATGTCGTGTTGCCGGCCGCGAATGCATACGAGAAGTCGGGAACTTTCACAAATACATGCGGCGACTTGCAATTGCTGAAGAAGGCTGGCGAGGTCACAGGCACGAAAACTGACTTCGAGATGATCGTCCGCATTGCGGACGCGATGGGATTCGATGTCCGCAAGCTTGTGCCCTTCGGGGGTGGAACCTATGCCGACATGGGGCAGTCGCGCGGAGCACAATCGGGCGAGGCTGACCGGCATGCGGTATGGCTCGAGGCGCATGGGTTGGAGCCAAAGCTGAGCCCGTTCGATCCCACGGCGATCCTGGACGAAATTCAGCGGCTCGTTCCCGGCTATGACGTTTCCCGTATGAATCTGCTGGCGGGCAATAGCGAGCATACGTCGCTGGCCAAGGCTGGGCCCGGGGTTGAGCACGAACCTGGAAGTATTTCTCCGGCGAACGATAATCTTTTTAGTTCCGGAACTCTGGGACGCTATTCACGCGCATTGAAGTCGGTGGTCGAGAGTCACGAGATCACACCCGCTGAAGTTGCGGCAGACTGATCCTTATTTCGCGAATCAGAGTTCGCGAATCAGTTTTTGCAAATCAGCTTTTGGAGAGGAAGAAACGGCATTGTCAGTGGGCGCGTTCATACTCGTGTCGGCGATCAAGTCGGCGATCGTACTGGGCGTTTTGCTTACCGCGGACGCGTATACGGTCTGGCTCGAACGGAAAGTCGTGGGCCACATGCAGAATCGCTGGGGACCGACGCGGGTCGGGCCGTTTGGACTGCTGCAGCCGGCGGCTGATGGGCTGAAGTTTTTTTTCAAAGAAGATATCACGCCGCCGCACGTCTATAAGCCGCTGTTTCTGGCGGCGCCGCTGATGTCGCTGATCTTCTCCCTGATTTCCATTTCGGTGATTCCGTTTGGCAATTCGATCACGATTTTTGGCCTGAACATCCCGCTGCAGATTACAGATGTAGACATTGGGCTGCTGTTGATTCTGGCGGTTACTTCGATGGGTGTGTATGGCGTGGCGCTCGCGGGTTGGTCGTCGAACAATAAATACTCCTTGCTGGGCGGATTGCGGGCCAGCGCGCAGATGGTCAGCTATGAAATCGCGCTGGGACTTTCGCTGGTGGGAGTCCTGATTCAATCCGGCAGCTTCAGCCTGCGCGCCATTGTCGAGGCGCAAGGAGGACATTTCTGGGGGTTCATTCCCCGGTGGAATATTTTTCACGGGCAGATTATTGGCTTCTTCGTTTATCTGATGGCGGCTTATGCGGAGACCAATCGCATTCCCTTTGACTTGCCTGAGGCCGAAACCGAACTGGTAGCGGGGTACCACACGGAATACAGTTCGATGAAGTTTGCCATGTTTTTCATCGCGGAATACGCGAACATGATTACGGTGGCGTGCCTGGCCACGCTGTTATTTTTCGGGGGATGGCACGGGCCGCTGTTTGGACCTCCTTTATTGGAGGCGTTGCTGCCGCTGTTCTGGTTTGGGGCAAAGATTTTCTGTTTTCTCTTTCTTTATATCTGGGTGCGCGGGACTTTGCCGCGCTTCCGCTATGACCAACTGATGTCGTTTGGCTGGAAGTTTTTGCTGCCGGTGGCGATTGCGAATCTGGTGGCCACCGCGATAGCCGTGGCATGGTAAAGACAGTAGCCGGTACCTGGTACCCAGTTGCCTGTAGAGTCACTGGGCCTTACTCGCAACTGGATACTAGTAGCTAGGTACTGATTCATGAATTTTCATCTCATCTTATTCCTGGCTTTCGGAGCGGTTTGCGTGGGCGGAGCGGTTAACCTGCTGGCGCAGCGGCATCCCATCAACAGCGCGTTGTCGTTGATCGCAGTCATGGCTGCGCTGGCCGGGGAATATATGCTGCTGGGCGCAGAGTTCGTCGCGGCTGTGCAGGTGATTGTGTATGCCGGCGCGGTGATGGTGCTGTTTGTGTTTGTCATCATGCTGCTGAATGCAGGCGTAGAAGAACATACGATGGGAAGCCGTATCGCTGTTCTGCTGGGTGTGCCTGGGATGCTGACCGGCAGCGTACTGCTGGCATGGGTCGTGCTGCAGCATTCGGGAACGGAGCCGGTTCCGATCGGCGCGTTGCCCGGGCATCCCACAGATATCGCGCAGCTTCTGTTTCACGATTTTCTCCTGCCTTTTGAAGTCACCTCGGTGTTGATCTTGATCGCCATCATGGGCGCCGTGGTTCTAGCGAGCACGCCGGAAGCCGCGGCGGGGAAGGCGGACTGATGGTGCCATCTTATGTGCCGCTGTCGTATTACCTGCTGCTCAGCGGATTTCTGTTCGCTTGCGGCGTGGTCGGATTTCTCATCAAGCGCAATATTATTACCATCTTCATGTCGATTGAGCTGATGCTGAACGGCGTGAACCTTTCGTTTGTGGCGTTCGCCGCGCACTGGCACGCGCTGGCCGGCCAGGTATTTGTTTTTTTTGTGATGGTGGTGGCGGCGGCGGAAGCGACCGTGGGACTGGCGATCATCATCGCCGTTTACCGCACCCGGGAAACTTTGAATGTTGACCAGGTGAACCTGCTCAAACTATGAACCCGAATCTCAATCTGTGGGTGATCCCGATTCTGCCGCTGGCGGGGGCGACGATCAACGGCTTTCTTGGGAAGAAAGCTTCTCGACCGGGAGTGACCGCGGTCGCGCTTCTGTTCAGCGGAGCCGCGTTGGCGTGGGCCTTGATAGTCGCGGCGCGATTCTCATCGTTGACACTTCCCTACCACGAGTTCTTCGCGCACTGGATTCGTATTACCGGCTTCAGCGCGGATTTCGCCTTCTATCTCGATCAACTCTCGCTGGTCATGTTGCTGGTGGTAACGGGAGTCGGATTTCTGATTCACATTTATTCCGTCGGCTACATGTGGGACGACCCCAGCTACTACCGCTTCTTCAGCTATCTGAACCTGTTCATGTTTTTCATGTTGACGCTGGTGCTGGCGGGCAATTATCTGGTGATGTTCATTGGCTGGGAGGGCGTTGGACTGGCGTCGTATCTGCTGATCGGGTTCTGGTTCACAAAGGATTCGGCGGCGTCGGCGGGCAAGAAAGCATTCATTGTTAACCGCATCGGAGACTTTGGCTTTTTGATCGCGTTGTTCCTGATAATCAAGCATTTTGGTTCGCTGAATTTCGATCAGGTATTCGGCGCGGTGATGCCTTTGCCTTCCGAGAGTGCTGGCGCGGGGCTGCTGACAGCGATCGGCACTCTGTTGATGCTGGGGGCTTGCGGAAAATCGGCGCAGATTCCCCTTTACGTATGGCTGCCCGACGCGATGGAAGGTCCGACCCCGGTTTCGGCGCTGATCCATGCTGCGACCATGGTAACGGCCGGCGTCTACATGGTTTCCCGCTCGCACGTGATCTTTGAGCGCGCGCCAGCTGCGCTTACGGTTGTAGCAATCATCGGAACTTTGACGGCGTTCTTTGCGGCGACGATTGGCATCGCGCAGACCGACATCAAGAAAGTGCTCGCTTACTCAACGATCTCGCAGCTCGGCTACATGTTCATGGCTTGCGGCGTGGGAGCTTTTTCGGCGGGTATTTTCCATCTGATGACTCATGCCTTTTTCAAGGGCTTGCTATTCCTGGCAGCAGGCTCGGTGATTCACGCGGTAGGCGGCGAGCAAGATATGCGCAAGATGGGCGGGCTCAAATCGCTTATCCCGTGGACGTTTCTGACGATGGGGATTGCGACGCTGGCGATCGCCGGAATTCCGCCGCTGGCCGGCTTTTGGAGCAAGGACGAAATTCTGTGGAAGGCTTATCAGGTCAGCCCCGTCTACTGGTTGATCGGGGTGATTACCGCGTTCATTACATCTTTTTATATGTTCCGGCTGTTGTACATGACGTTCTTCGGCGACTACCGCGGAGCGCAGCCGGATGCACACGGCTCTCACGGCCATGACGCTCATGGACATGACTCTCATGGACACGGCGAACCGCACGAGAGTCCGATGGTCATGCTGGTACCGCTGATGATCCTGGCGGTGCTTTCGCTCGTCGGTGGATTCGTAGGCTGGGGCAATCACTTCGAGCACTTCCTTGCGCCTGTCTTCGGAACAGTCGAACCTGCAGCCGAAGCAGCAAGCAATGTCACGGAATACTCGCTGATGGGCGTCTCAGTGCTGGTAGCGTTTGCGGGATGGTGGTCGGCATACCTGCTGTATTACCGGCGGCCTGAACTTCCGCAAAAGATTGCCGATTCGCTCGACGGGCTTTATGAGGCAGTGGTGCATAAATACTACGTCGATGAACTATACGCGGTCCTCTTCGTGAAGCCCCTGATCGACGGTTCGACTCGAATCCTCTGGCAGGACGTGGACCGGAAAGTTATCGATGCGGCGGTAAATGACGCCGGCGATGGCGCGCGCCACGTTTCCGATGAGGCTCGCCACATGCAATCCGGCAACATTCGCTCGTATGCGGGCTGGATCGCGGCTGGTGCGGCGGTGGTGATTGCCTTCATGATCTGGATGGGGATGGACGCCCGATGAGGACCGACGATCTCAGCTCCATCATTCTTACGCTGGTGACGTTCGCACCGCTCGCGGGCGGGCTGCTGCTGATGCTGCTGCCGCGCCGCGACCGCGACATCCGGATTTTCGCGCTAGTCATTTCGTTGCTGACGTTTGTTTTATCTTTGCATCTGCCGGTTTATTTCCATCGAGGACACACCGGTTTCCAGTACGAGGTCGACCGGCAGTGGGTCTCCACACCAAACATCCACTACCACATGGGTGTGGACGGCATTTCACTCTGGCTGGTGGTGCTCACCACGTTTCTCACGCCGCTGTGCGTGCTGATTTCCTGGAAGTCGATTCACGAGCGGGCAAAAGAATTCTTCATCCTGCTTCTGATCATGGAGACCGCGCTGATTGGCGTCTTCACTTCTCTGGACTTGTTCCTTTTTTACTTCTTCTGGGAAGCCACGCTGATCCCGATGGCGTTGCTCATTGGCATCTTCGGCCACGGGCGCAAGGTCTATGCGGCGGTAAAGTTCTTCATGTACACCATGATCGGCTCGGTGTTTATGCTGGCGGCAATTCTGTGGCTTTACGCGCATACCGGCAGCTTTGATTTTGCGGTGATTCGCGACCGGATCGCCAGCGGCAGCGTGCTGCAGTTTCCGGTCGCGGCACAGTGGCTTTTTCTCGGGTTTTTTCTGGCCTTTGCGGTGAAGGTCCCTCTGTTTCCTTTTCATACGTGGCTGCCGGACGCTCACGTGGAAGCTCCCACGGCCGGGTCGGTGCTGCTGGCAGGCGTTCTCCTCAAGATGGGGACCTACGGACTGCTGCGCTTTAACCTGGGCCTGTTCCCTGAGCAAGCGCGGCGCAACGCTCCCTGGATCATCGTGCTCGCGTTGATTGGCATTATTTATGGGGCGCTGGTGGCGATGGTACAGCCCAACATGAAGAAGTTGATCGCGTATTCCTCGGTCAGCCATCTGGGATTCGTCGTGCTCGGAATCTTCAGCTTTACGCAGGCGGGACTGGACGGCGCGATGTTTGTAATGCTGGCTCACGGAGTTTCCACCGGCGGACTATTCATGCTGGCGGGCATTCTGCACGAGCGCCGTCACACTTATGAGATCACCGAGTTCGGGGGCCTGGCCTCGCCTATGCCGAGGTATGCTGCAGTCTATCTGTTCATCGTCCTGGCGTCGGCTGGTCTGCCTCTGTTAAACGGCTTCATCGGCGAATTTCTGGTGCTGAGCGGCGCATTTCAGGACAAGCCAATTTACGGGATACTCGGAGCCACGGGAATAATTTGGAGCGCCGTCTATCTCCTCTGGATGTATCAGCGCGTTTTCTACGGCAACATTACGCACCCGGTGAACAATTCCTTGAGCGATCTATCGGGATTCGAGAAGGCTGCGATCTTGCCGTGCGCGCTGGCGGCGCTGGTGATGGGCGTCGCGCCAATTCTGTGGCTGGGCGCGATTGATCCAGCGGTTCGGGCCGCGCTCACTCCCTTTGCACAAGTGGTGGGCAGGGTGGTGAGTCAATGAGTGCAGCTTTGGTCCCGGCCTTCGTGCAGGCGCTGCCGCAAGGCGCCGATTATCTCCGCATTCTGCCGGAGATTCTTCTCTCCATCTTCGGCATGATCGTGATGGTGCTTGAGCCTTTGCTCGACGAAAAGACTAGCCAGAAGATTCTTGGTCAGATCGCGCTGCTGGGTGCGCTGGCGGGGCTTGGGTCGACCTGGTTCATGGCGCAGACTCCGGGGCTGGCCTTCTGGAACATGGTTCAGGTGGACAGCTTCAGCGTTTTTTTTCATGTTCTGATAATTGCGATCACTGCCGTCGTCATTCTTATTTCGTACGAATATATGGCAGTGCAGCGGATTCGTGCCGGCGAATACTACGCTCTCATTCTTTTCGGCGCGGTCGGCATGGCACTCATGTCGTCGGCGGTTGAATTGGTTTTAATTTTCATCGCGCTCGAGATTTCCTCCATTTCTTCTTATGTATTGGCGGGATTCCGCCGGCACGAGGCTGCCAGCGCGGAAGCCTCACTCAAGTACTTCTTGCTCGGATCGTTCGCCACCGCGTTTTTTCTTTACGGCGTGGCGCTAATGTTTGGGGCCACGGGCTCGACGAACATCGATCGGATCAGCAATACGCTGCGGGCTGCCCCCGTTCCGCTACTGGCTTACGTGGCCGTGGCATTAATGTTCGTGGGCCTGGGCTTCAAGGTGGCCGCTGCGCCTTTTCACATCTGGACCCCGGACGTGTATGAAGGATCACCAGCGCCGGTTGTGGGTTTGATGTCAACCGCACCGAAGGCCGCGGCTTTTGCGGTACTGCTGCGCGTCGTTTTCGTGATCAATGTGCATGCGATTTTCTGGGTCATTTGGGTCGCCGCAGCACTCTCCATGACTCTGGGCAACATAAGCGCATTCGTACAAAGCAACGTCAAGCGATTGCTGGCTTATTCGTCGATCGCGCACGCCGGATATTTGCTGGTCGCCTTTGCGGCTGCACCGCAGCTCGGAACGTCGGCCGCGATGTTTTATACCGCCGCTTATGCCGCGATGAACCTGGGTGCGTTTGCAGTGGTCAGTCATTTCGCCAACGCGGGCGAGCGATACGTGACGCTGGAGGACTATGAGGGCTTGGGCCGCAGTTCCCCGCTGCTGGCAGCTGCGCTGACTATCTTCCTGCTCTCGTTGATCGGTATCCCGATGACAGGCGGCTTTTTTGCCAAGTTTTATGTGTTCAGCGCGGCTGTGAAAGCTAACCTTATCTGGCTCACCGTCATCGGCGTGGTCAACGGCGGCATAGGCGCCTATTACTATCTGCGCATCATCGTGATGATGTATATGCGGGAGCCGCGGAAGGAAGTTCCGGTAATGCCGGTTCCTTTTACGCTCGGCGTCGCGCTGGCGGCCTGCCTCGCCGCGACGCTTTACCTGGGACTTTTTCCCGGCCGCGTGCTGCAATACACTCAGGACTCCGCTCAGCAGCTACTCCAACCGACTCAGCCTCACGTTACTTCCTCCGCCCCTGTTCCAGCGGTTTCAGCGACCCTCTGACATGATCGATACGTTGCACCGCTTTCGGGTAGCTGCGGCGCTGGCTTTGCTGCTGGTTTCGCTGGCATATCTGGTGCAGATCGCAAGCCCCCTGCGTTTGATTGGCGACGGAGTCGACTATCTACTACAGGCAAGTTCCGCGGTCGACGGACACGGTTTCCGGGTGCACGGCGAACGGTCGATGCGGCCCCCGGGTTATCCTGCATTGATTTTTCTGCTGGTGAAAGCGGGCATAGGAAAGTCTTGGGCGATTGTTGCGCTGAATTGCCTTCTGCTCGGGATTGGATGTTGGTCGAGTTACTACATATTACGCAGTTCGTTCGGGTTTGAAGCTGCAGTTGCGAAAATCATCTGCCTGCTAACCCTTCTTTCATTCGTGATGGTGAAGCACGTTACGTATCCGTTGAGCGACGTCTGCTTTTTCGGCGCGTCGATGCCCTGTCTGCTACTTCTTCTACGAGCTGAAGCGGATAAAACTGCTGGCCGTTACTGGTGGCTTGCCTTTGCTGCTCCATTGCTGATGTTCTGCATTGAATTACGCACGATTGGAATTGCACTGATTCCAGCTCTTGCTTGGTCAACGGTAGGTGGAGCGGCCTGGGCCAAGAGCGTACCTCAAGGGCTGCGGCGGCATAGAATCGCGTCGCTTGTGCTCTTGCTGTTCGTGCTAGGAGCGGTGGCGTGGGCGGGAAGAATGCTTCTCCATTCGCGCTACTTGCAGTTCAATGCGAAGACTCTGCATAGAAGAGGAGTAATCGGCAATATCGTAGCGGACCTCAGCGACCACAGCATGGAATGGGGTGAACTGGCGGTGAACGCGCCGGTTTCGAAGTTGCCGGGGCAAATGGAGCTTCCAGTTCGTGTCGCTGGATTCCTGACACTCCTATTAGCGGCGACCGGAATCCGGGAAAGACGCCGGACGCTCGATGCATCGGTCTGGTATGTCGCAGGGTATGCATCTATAGTGTTCGCCTATCCCTGGTTCGATACGAGGCTCTGGTTGCCGGTCTTGCCGCTGCTGATGGGTTACGTTCTGGTTGGGGCCAGACACGTGACGCCGCCTCGTCTGCTGCGGCCTGCGGTCTTAGGTTATTGCTTTCTCTTTTGCGTGCTCGGGATTACCGCTCTCGGCTATAGCACGCGCGTGACCTTTGCAGGCCCGCGGTTTCCAGATCTTTACGGAGACGGTACCCTCCGAGCTACGTATCGACTTGCGCTTCTTGGAGAGTCGCCGAAGAGCGCGAGCGACGTCGACCAGGATTCCCTCTATTTATTGCGGCGTTACGAGTGGCGCTTATCCTCAAAGTAGTCCTCTCATGTTTTTCCGCAGACGCCTTCTTTCCATCAAAGCTCACCCTCATTCCTGGTTGGCAACGAGTGGAACGAAGCGGACGAGTTCACGCAGGGAATCTAGAGGCTGCCCATTGACCATGCGAATGAAATGCAACTGCTGAGAGTCTTCGGAGCCGAGAGGAATGATCATGCGTCCACCTTCGCGGAGTTGAGCGGGTAGGGCCGGCGGCAGACGAAGAGCGGCGGCGGAGACGAGGATCGCGTCGAAAGGAGCGAAGGCGGGGAGTCCGAGGGCGCCGTCGCCGGTGAAAACGCTGACGTGGGTATAGCCGAGCGCGGCAAGAAGAGTACGTGCACTCTCGGCGAGGGATTCGTGGCGCTCAATGGAGAAGACCTTCGCCCCAAGCTCTGCGAGCAAAGCGGTGACATAGCCGGAGCCGGTGCCCACCTCGAGAACCTTGTCACTGGAAGTCAGTTGGAGAGATTCGAGCATAAGGGCAACGATATAAGGCTGGGAAATAGTTTGGCCGTGGCCAATGGGAAGAGGATGATCTTCGTAGGCTTGGGCGCAGTAAGGTTCAGGTACAAATTCGTGGCGGGGGACGCGCAGTATGGCCGAGAGCACGCGCTCATCTGCGATGCCGCGCGCCCGCAATTGAGAGTCAACCATGAGTTGACGCGCGCTGGTCGGGTTGGGCATGAGGGGTGACTGGTGATCAAGAGTCAGTGATTAATGGTCAGCAAGTACGATCGGTGGCTAGCGGCTGATCACTGACGACTGGCCATTGCCTTTATTTCTTGCGTCTGCGAATTCGTATGTCGAAGCTGATGACACCATTCTGGTCGCGATTGCCGACGAGGGAAACGCTCCGATTGACATAGTACTCCCCCTGAATGATCTGCTGTGAACTCTGCGACACATTGGTGGAGTAAGTAAGCGACAGGTTGTTGGCGAACTGCTGCTCGATCGTGATCTGGGGGCCGTTGCTGACGGGATTGGTTATGGTGGTGAGTCCCTGAGGATCGATTTTGATATTGCTGGCGCCGAACAACCGCTGGAAACGGCTGCTGGCCGTGTCGTTAAGGGCCTGGTTCAGGATGAGATCGCTGGCTTGATCGGAAAAGACGCTCTGGCCGGACTGCTCCTGCAGTTGAGTTGATTCTTCGTTGGCGCGGCCCAGAGCGAGAAGCGCAATAATGTCCGATTTAGGCAGGGGTGGCTCGGAGCGGTAATTAATGTTGAGGCGCTCGGGCGTGCCGATTACCGTGATGTTCAGATCGTAGCTGCGGACGTGGCTTGAGGCCTGCAGATTGAGTTGGGGCTCGATGGCCACGGGATTGGCGAAGGTGATGTCGCCGCGCTCGAGAGTAAAGCGGATGCCGTGAAAAGTGGCTTTGCCTTCGAGAATATCGACACGGCCGAGAACGGCGGGCCGGGCCACGGACCCGCGCAGGCGGAGGTCGGCGTTGCCGGAAAGGCGGGCGATTGCAGTGCGCATCTGTAGTTCAGGAGCAGTATGAACATGGATATCGAGTTTGACGTTATTGAGCGGCGAGTTCGCGACAGTAACGCTCGAGAACTGCCGGCTGCGCTCCAGATAAGCGCTGAAATCGAATCCGGGAGTCACCGCAATCTTGGTGATGCTGATATCGCCGGAAACCGTGGATGCGGAGCGGCTGCCGATCCAATGCAATTCTGTGTTGGCTGTAGAGCTGACGCCGGGGGGATAACGCAAGCGAACATCCTTGCCCGTGGCGGTGAGATTGAAGTTGACCTGCCGGTTCACGTAATTGGCGTCGCCTTTGAGGTCGAGCGTGCCACCTCCGGTGCGGGCCGTAAGGGTCTCGATATGAAAGCGGTCGCGAGTGAACAGGAGCGAGCCGTTGAGTTCGCTAAGGCCGCTGGGCAATCCGGCGTAGGAGAGCGCACCGTTGCTCACTCGAAGGCGTCCCTGTGGCAGGAGTTCGTCAAAGGTGCCACCGACGGTCATGTTCATACTGACGAGGCCGGAGGAACTGAAGTCGGGGTCGAAGCCGGAGAGTAGTTTAAGGTCGAGCTGGCCCTCGGCGATGAGATTCATGGCGTACGGATCGGAGAGTTGGATGGAGCCATGTCCGGTCAGGTCAGTACCCTGCCCCACGAGGTGGAGCTGCTGAATGTTGAGCGACCGATTCGCAACCGAGAATCGAATGGCATCCTGACTGTGGACTTTAACATTCTCGACATCGAGTGAGAGCGCAGTCAGGGTACTGTCGAAAATCCATTGCCCGGGCCGGCGAAGCGGGCCGTGCATGTCGACAGAACCGGTTACAGAAGAATGTCCCGTGAGTCGGCCGGGGAAGTAGGCACGCCAGAGCCCGTCGAGATCGATCTGGGCCTCGTGAAAGGAAAGTTTGGCGGGATAATCATCGCGCAATTGAACGTCGCCGCTGAGCAGCAATGTGCCCAGCTGAAAATGGGACTTCCCGGTGAGATGAAGCTCGCTGCCCTGAGTGACGGCTTGCAGGTCGAATTCACCGGCGAATTCATGGGAGAAAATAAAGTCGCGGACGCGCACGTCGGCATTGATCGAAGGCGCGTCGGGCGTACCCGAGCCTTTGAGAACGAAGTCGGCGCGCCCTTCGAGCGGAAAACGACCCGACTGGATCTGGCGGATGCGGGCGAGGTCGAAGTTGCGGCCGGCGATATCCAGGCGAAAGGAGCGGGAGGAAGACACGTAGGCGGCGCTTCCGGTGACAATTGAATCGTCATGGATGAGATGGATGTCATCGAACGCAAATTCGCCCTGTGCGACATTGAAGCTGGCATCAAATTGCTGAATATTCTCACCGTAGGCAGAGGCATGCGTGAGATGGATCTGTCCCACACCGTGAGGATCAGACAAGGTACCTGTGGCTTGCACAAAGATATCGCCCTTGCCTGTGATGGGATAGTTGTATCCTGCGAGATCCTGCAGAGGAACGAGGTCGAAGTTGTGGAGGTTGGCACGAAGACTGAAGGCGCTATCTCCGGTGAAATGGCCGTGTTGCAGCCCGGCGGAAGCGTCGACTTCAGCAGAAGTGTCGTCATGGCGCAGCGTGGCGTTGTGCAACACGATGCCGTGGTAGGAGAGCTGAATCGAGGCGGAAAGAGAGTCCCATTGTGTTTTGTGGGAGTGAGTGTTCGCAGTGGCAGGGATAGTAATGTCGAAAT
>Ga0187871_10003134_pt1 | contig 12946 bp, 8 predicted proteins | sample June2016WEW_16_1_FD_132988 | JGI IMG/M metagenome (GOLD analysis project Ga0187871, IMG submission 132988) | Peatland microbial communities from SPRUCE experiment site at the Marcell Experimental Forest, Minnesota, USA - June2016WEW_16_10 | ecosystem: Environmental > Terrestrial > Soil >... | reverse complement strand
CGCGTACGCTCTCGGCATTGCCGAGCACACCGTCAAGAACCATGTCAAGAGCATTTTGAGCAAGCTGGATGTTGAGGATCGAACGCAGGCGGCAACTGCGGCCATCCAGCGGGGCATTATTCACCTGTAAACGGGAAGATTTCTGCAAGATAAGCTGTTACAACTGGTTCTCTGCCAGCACCACTGCATGCTTAAGCGACCGACAAATGGGCGCGCGCGGAATCTCCCCGTGCCGGCGGAAGTGATTGCGCGCCGCATCTATTTGGTACGAGGTCACAAGGTAATGCTGGACGCTGATCTGGCTAGCCTTTATCAGGTCCCCACGAAAGCGTTTAACCAGGCTGTCAAACGTAACCCGGAGCGCTTTCCGGAAGATTTCATGTTTCGACTCAATACCGACGAGGTGGGATCTTTGAGGTCACAGAATGTGACCTCAAAGAAAGGACGTGGCGGCAGCCGCTATCTGCCGTTCGTCTTCACGGAGCATGGCGTGGCTATGCTCTCTTCCGTGTTGAGGAGCAAACAAGCGGTGCAGATGAACATACTCATCGTTCGAGCTTTTGTGAAGCTGCGGGAAATGTTCTCGACTCAGAAGGCCTGGGCTGCGCGGCTGGAAAAGCTGGAGGCGAATCAAAAGCGTCACGCGTCGGTGATCACCATCTTGGCGGAAGAGATTGAGGATCTCAAGTGTCCACCGGCGCCGCCCAGCCGACGAATCGGATTCAATCCTGACCGGAAGTAGCGCAGGCTCCTGATCATGGCTCGAAAGGGCTAATAACCAGACACGCGCTGCTATCATCCTTATAATCAAGCTAGTTAGGCTGTTGGATCGCTCTCCGTTGAGTCTCTGGGATGGTGGGCTTTGCCCACCCGGGGTTGAGGCCCTCCGGAGTTTGTTCACCGGCCTGCTAGCTCGAATAACGGGAATTCTCGAAATCGAATGTGGATAGTCCGATTAGCCCTCCGCCGTCCTTATACCTTCGTCGTGATGTCGCTGGCCATTTTGCTGCTGGGCGCAACCGCTATCGTTACGATGCCGGTGGATATTTTTCCCTATATTGACATCCCCGTGGTCAGCATCATCTGGACCTATAACGGCATTCCGCCGGAAGAGATGGAAAAGCGCGTGGTAACAATTTTTGAACGCGCCATGACCACCACCGTCAATGATATCGAGCACATCGAATCGCAATCCTATTACGGCGTGTCGGTGGTGCGAGTCTACTTCCATCCCAATGTAAGGGTGGATCTCGCGATGGCCCAGGTGGAAGCCATCTCAAACTCCATTCTGCGCGGGATGCCGCCTGGAATCTATCCGCCCGCCATTCTAAAGTACGACGCCTCTAGCGTTCCCATTCTGCAATTGGGGCTCGAAAGCAAAACGTTAAGCGAGCAACAACTTTACGACATCGGGCAGAACTTCATTCGTACGCCGTTAGCCACCGTGCAGGGTGCGGCAGTACCTTCCCCTTATGGCGGCAAGATGCGGCAGATCGTGGTGGATCTTGATCCCGCCGCCATGTATAGCAAGCAGCTCTCCGCGACCGATGTGACGAACGCGCTGATTAACCAGAATCTGATTCTTCCGGCCGGAAGCGTGAAGATCGCCGATCGCGAGTATCAGGTGCAGGTCAACAGCAGCCCGGTAATTCTGAGTGAGATGAATGACCTGCCCATCAAGTCGGTGAACGGTGCCACGGTCTATCTCAAGGACGTCGCTAACGTTCGTGACGGCTTCGCCGTGCAAACCAACATTGTGCGGACCAATGGAACGCGCGGAGCTTTGTTGACAGTTCTCCGGAACGGGCAAGCTTCCACTCTCGCCATCGTGAACCAGGTAAAGGCTGCCCTGCCAAAAATCGAGGCCGGCTTGCCTGACGGAGTGACGGTCCGGCATCTTTTCGATCAATCCATCTTCGTGCGGGCTTCCATCTCCGGCGTCCTCAAAGAAGCGATTACGGCTGCACTCCTGACGGGACTGATGATTCTGCTGTTCCTGGGAAGTTGGCGCAGCACACTGATCGTCTGCATTTCGATTCCGCTCTCGATTCTCACCTCGATCATCATTCTCGATTTATTGGGTCAAACCATCAATGTCATGACGCTGGGAGGGATGGCGCTGGCGGTCGGCATATTAGTGGATGACGCGACAGTTGAAATCGAGAATACGCACCGCAACCTCTCCATGCGCAAGCCGCTCGTCAGAGCAGTGCTGGACGGCGCAATGCAGATCGCCGTCCCAGCGTTCGTTTCCACTCTGGCGATCTGCATTGTATTTGTCCCGGTGCTACTGCTCACCGGCGCTGCCAGATATCTGTTCACGCCGCTGGCCATGGCGGTGGTTTTTGCCATGCTGGCGTCCTATATGCTTTCGCGCACGCTGATTCCCACCATGGTGCACTTCCTTCTGAAACAGGAGGTGGACATGTATCGAAAGGGCGAGCACGGTGAGGGTGGAAGCGGGGAAGGTCATCCCTTCATCTGGCGCGTTCATTTTGCCTTCAATCGGCGATTCGTGCGATTCCGGTCGGCCTACACTGGCTTGCTGGATTGGGCGCTGGATCATCGCGGGGCCGTCTTAACCGGATTTCTGGTGTTCGCTTTTGGTTCGCTTGGCCTGGTGTACCTGATAGGCAGCGACTTTTTTCCGACTGTCGATTCCGGCCAGATCCGTCTGCATGCGCGTGCTCCGGCCGGCACGCGAATCGAAAGCACGGAAATGATCTTCGCCTCAATCGAAAATGAAATCCGTAGCGTGATTGCTCCGGGCGAACTGGATACGATTCTGGACAACATTGGCCTGCCGAACGGCGGTTTCAACCTGGGTTTCGGCGACAGTCCGACCATCGGCATGAGCGATGGCGACATCTTGATTTCGTTGAAGCAGAAGCACACTCCCACAGCGATCTATACGGAACGGCTCCGGAAGCAGTTGCACGAAAGGTTCCCGGACCTGGTGGTGTTTTTCGAAGCAGCCAACATCACCAACCAAATTCTAAATTTCGGCCTACCGGCGCCAATCGACGTACAGGTGACCGGACGCGACGCAGGGCCGAATTATAAAATTGCGCAGCAACTGGAGGAACGCATAGCTCGGATTCCGGGCGCTGCGGACGTTCACATTCATCAGGTGGTGGATGCGCCCGAATTGCGGATCACCGTCGACCGCACCAAGGCCGGACAGCTTGGATTAACTCAGCAAAATGTTGCCAACAGCTTGCTGATCTCGCTCAGCGGCAGCGGCCAGGTGGCGCCGAACCAGTGGCTGAACTGGGGCAATGGCGTCAATTACTCGGTGCTGGTGCAGACGCCGCAGTACAGGATTGACTCAGTGGATGCGCTCATGCGGACGCCCATCACGGCAGGAACGGCCGCGATGGTCTCGAACACGCCCGGATCGTTGGCCGGCGTTTCGGTGGCCGGAGACGCATCCATGGGAGCATCGCCCAGCCAAGCCTCGGCAGCTTATGGAAACCCGGGATCGCTGCCATCTCAAACACAATTGCTTTCAAACCTCGCCACCATCGATCACAGCATCGCGGCTGAAATTGTGAATCACTACAACGTGCAGCCGGTGTTCGATGTGTACGCCAACGTTGACCGGCGCGATCTGGGCGGCGTCACCAACGCGATAGAGAAGATCATGAGCCAGACGAAAGTGCCCAAGGCCACCACGCTGATGCTGCGCGGCCAATCCAAAACCATGCAGACTTCGTTTTACCGCCTGGGTCTGGGTGTTATCGCGGCCATCGTTTTGGTATATCTGTTGATGGCGGTCAATTTCCAATCCTGGGTGGACCCATTCATCATTGTGAGCGCTCTGCCGGGGGCGCTGGCCGGAATTCTTTGGATGTTGTTCATCACGCAGACCACTTTTAGTGTTCCGTCGCTGATGGGCGCCATCATGTGTATTGGCGTGGCCACCGCGAACAGTATTCTTATGGTGGTTTTTGCAAACGACGAGCGCATGGAGGGCAAGGGCGTGAGAGCCGCGGCGCTCTCGGCTGGGTTCACCAGATTGCGGCCGGTCTTGATGACCGCGGCGGCGATGATTCTGGGCATGCTTCCTATGTCGCTCGGGCTAGGCGAGGGCGGTGAGCAAAATGCGCCGCTGGGCCGTGCAGTGATCGGCGGCCTGCTGGTGGCGACTGTAACAACTTTGTTCATTGTGCCGATCGTATATACGTATCTTCGGAAGTCGGCGCCGGTGGATCATGACAAGCGAATCGAAGAGGAAGAGCGGGAGATTGTGCCCGGAGTGGAGGCCTGGCATCGGCACAGCCGCTAAAGCGAAGAATCTGAATGCGACCAGAAACAACCAACAACGAAGCTGAACTTCGCGCCGAGATTGAGGAGCTCAAACGCCAACTGGAACACAAGCACGCGGGCCCGAGCGCGGCCGAACATGTGGTCCAACCCTCCCGCCACACCATTCGCAATCTCATACTGGTGTTTGTCGCGATTTTGATTGTCGCGTTTGTAGCTGGTTATATCCCGCGCCACCAGCGGGAACTAAGGCTAGTAGCCGAGGCGGATACACATAATGAAGCTCTCCCGCAGGTTAGCGTGATGACTGCGCGCCGTGCGGAGGGGCGCGGCAACTTGGTTTTGCCGGGCAATATCCAAGCGGTCACCGAAGCGCCCATACTGGCGCGCGCTGAAGGTTTTCTCAAAACGCGTTCCGTGGACATTGGCGACCGCGTGACCGCCGGACAGTTGCTCGCGGAAATCGAAGCTCCGGATATGGATCAGCAGGTGCGGCAGGCGCAGGCCTCGCTGCAACAGGTACAGGCCGATCTGGAGCGCGCCACAGCGGCTCTCGAACAAGGCAAGGCCAATGAATCGCTGGCCAAGGTCACCGCGCAGCGTTGGGACAATCTGGTGAAACGCGGCGTGGTATCGCGCCAGGAGAACGATCAATATCAGGCACAGTATACGGCGCAGTCGGCCAATGTTCGTGCGCTCGACCGCGCGGTGGATGCCGCGAAAAGCAACATCGGCGCCGCGGAGGCCAATGTAGGGCGCCTTTCCGATCTGCAAAGCTACCTGAAGGTTCGTGCCCCCTTCGCAGGGGTAATTACATTGCGCAACGTGGACGTGGGGGCGCTGGTGAACTCAGGGAACACGCTGCTGTTTCGAATCGCGAAGACCGACGTGCTGCGGACTTACGTGAACGTGCCGCAATCCAGCGCCGCGGATATACATGTCGGGCAAACTGCCTTCTTGAGCACTTCCGAAGCGCCCGAAACAAAGTTCCCGGGCCAAGTGGCTCGAACAGCCAATTCGCTGGATCCCTCCAGCCGTACTTTGCTGGTGGAAATCCAGGCCGCGAATCCCGCTGGAAAACTGATGCCGGGGATGTACGTCCAAGTGGACCTGAACCTGCCTCGCAAGGATCCACCGTTGCTGATCCCGAGCGACACGTTGGTCGTGCGTCCGGAGGGCACGGAAGTGGCACTGGTGGCCGCTGGCAATAAAGTGCACTTCCAGCGCGTCCTCGTGGGCCGCGACTTTGGTGACCGCATCGAAGTGCTGTCCGGGATGAAGGAAGGCGAGAGAGCGATCGTGAACCCGAACGATTCGGTGCAGGAGGGTGTGCGGGTTCAGCCCGTCGCGGGAGCTGAGCCAAAGCGTCCGGCCAAAGCAGGCTCCCATTAGAAAATCACTCGCTCCCTTGCGGTCGAGAGAGCCCACATGAAAAAACTTACTGTTCCTATTTCCTTACTGCTCATCACCTCCCTAACTCTCCCCGCGGAGGACTCCGTGTGGCAGCGCCTGGCCCGCTCATATGCACCTCGTCCGGTGCCGCCGGTGGATCTGTCGAATTCGACGCGTCTGGATCAGGTTTTGCGCGCGGGCAACATCTATCTCTCGCTCTCCGACGCCGTCGCGTTGGCCATCGAGAATAACCTCGATGTGGAGTTGCAGCGCTATAACATGCCCACGGCGGATTCGGAAGTGCTGCGCGCCAAAGGCGGCGGACTATTGCGCGGATTCTCCTACATCCTGGCCGAAGCGCCGGTCGGAGTAGGCGGTCCAGCTAGTCCGCTGGTGACCAGCGCCGCGTCATCCACAGTCGCCGTAGGCTCGGTGCCTACTAACCCGTCCGAGTTGGGCGTGCTGGCCGAACAACAAACTAATCTGTCGGTTCTCGGAACCCTGCCGCTCTCCGACGGCCCAGCCATTCCTCAGTTCGATCCAGCGATCACTGCCCAAGCGAACTGGACGCATCAAAGCGCTCCGCAGTCGAGCCCCGGTAACACGGGTGTCAACGTACTGAATTCGAACACAACAGTGGCCAACGTCAATTACTCGCAGGGATTCGGACCCGGCACCCAATTGACCGCCGGCTTCGACAACATGCGGCAGACTCTAAACTCAACCAGTAGCGCTTTCACCCCTTTCACAGCCTCCAGCTTCGGAGTCACGGTGACGCAGCCGTTGTTGCGCGGATTTGGCCTGGCGATGAACCGCCGCTTCATCCGCATTGCAAAGAACGAACGGAAAATCGCGGATCTTCTGTTGCGTCAGCAATTGATCGCCACCGTGTACGGCGTGGTCCGGCTGTATACGGACCTGGTCGCTCTATTTGAAGATGTCAAGGTAAAGGAAGAGACGCTCGCGGCCGCCGAGAAATTGTATTCGGACACCAAGGCGCAAGTGGACGAAGGTACGCAGGCGCAGGTTGAACTGACCCGTGCTAATGCTCAGGTCTTTTCCATCCGCCAGGATCTCATCAATTCGCGCGGGTTGCTGGAAGAGCAGGAAGCCATCGTGAAGAGCGTGATTACGCGCCGCAGCGCGAGTCAGCCCGAGATACTGAACGCGCGGATCATTCCCACCGATTCCCTCAATATGCCGGAGAAAGACAATTTACCTCCGCTTCAGGATCTGCTGGCCCGGGCATTCCAGAACCGGCCGGACCTCAAGCAGGCCGGAGTCCAGGTTGAAAATTCCCAAATCAGTTTAGAGGGCTCGCGAAATGCGTTGCGGCCGGAGCTGGATCTGGTAGGCGTGGCGCAGAACAGCGGCCTGGCGGGCCAACAGAGCCCGGTAGGGCCTACGGCCGATCCGAATTTCCTGGGCAGTTACGGTGGCGCACTGGAGCAATTGGCCACGTTCAAGTATCCCCTCTATGAGGTGGGACTCCAGTTGACCCTGCCGCTACGCAATCGAATTGCGCAGGCCGACGTCGTGCGCGACGAAATCCAAATTCGTCAAACCGAAATCCGTCTGCAGCAGTTGCGTAATCAAGCCCAGCTCGAGGTGGAAGACGCGCTCGTAGCGATGCGCAAGGCTAGATCTTCGTATGAGGCTGCGCTGCAGACCGAGGCACTGCAAAAGGAATCTCTGGAAGCCGAGCAATCCAAATTCGAAGTAGGCGCATCTACTAGCTTTTTCATCATTCAGTACGAGAGCTATTTGGCGCAAGCCAGATCCACCGTAGTGGTTGCCAAAGGCGCTTATCTCAAGGCGCGAGCCGCATTGGAGCGCGCCGTGGGCACCATTCTGGATGACCATCAGGTTTCAATTGAACAAGCCATCCGCGGACGTTGAGACAGCGGTGTAAAAAGAATGCAAACAAATTGTACAAGCCTTCCGTTATCGCGATTTGACCGGTATACTCCAATTAGCACGTGTTTCCCAGCATCCAACTTGAACGCGTTCCGGCGTTGCGGCGAATCACGTTGCCGGAAATTGCCGAGCGCATCACCGGACTTTTGCTGCTGCTCCTGACCGGTCCCTTACTGATTGGTTCGGCTCTCCTGGTATCGGTCCTCTCCCGTAGGTCACCGTTAGTTGCACATCTAAGGATGGGCAGGCACAGCCGTCCGTTCTGGATGTTGAAGCTGAGATCCATGTGGGGACCAACTGCGCCTGCAGCGCGCCGCACCGGCTGGATCGAATACGTGATTGCAGATCCGCTGGAAGATGGCAAGGAAGCTTCCGATCCCAGGGTCGCCAGCCGGTTTGCTGCATTCTGCCGCCGTCATTCGATAGACGAGATCCCGCAGTTCTGGCATGTCGTTAGCGGCGAGATGTCGCTGGTTGGCCCGCGCCCGCTGACGCGTATCGAACTGGTTCGGCACTATGGTTCGGACGCCTCGGAGCTGGTGTCGGTGAAGCCGGGACTCACGGGACTCTGGCAGGTCTCAGGAAGAAGCACCATCAAGTACCCGGAGCGGGCATCACTCGATCTGAAGCTGGTGCGGGAGTTGACGCCGAAGATGTATTTGACAATTCTCGTGCGCACATTTTCGGCACTGGTTATCGGCCAAGGCGCGTGGTAACGAACCGACTCCGTTGAAGGCGCTGTACCAAATTCTGGCTCCTGGATTCCGGATTCCCTCGGAAATTCACCGTCGAACGGTGCGGCTGCGTTACCGAGCCGCGAGCGTAGAGCGACGGGTGGATCTGCGCCTAAGGCGCGCGTCTGACATACTCCTAGTGCATTCGCCTTAATCCCTCCGAGCAAACTTCGCGCTCTATAGTTTCATTCTTGCTTCTCTGTATACATTGTCGACGTTGTTCTGTCGATGGTTTTGGCGACATGCACACTTCCAATCGACGCGCCGCTATCTTTGTATGCTCTCTTCTAGTACTTACTTGCTACACCGTGGGTCAGAATATCGATAAGCCGCAGGCTGCGGTTTCAAAGAAGGAGACGGCCCTGTTGGCCGCCGTCACAGATGCCGCGCAGTGGAAACCCACCGATTCCCGCGTCGCGAAGGCGTACCGGGAGTTGGGCGACTTTTATTCTGCCGAAAGCCGGTATCCGGAAGCCGAGAAAATCTACCAGAAGCGCCTGGAACTGGAAGAGGACACTCTGGGCCGCGCCAATCCGCAGTTGATCGGGGCGGTGCAGGATCTCGCGCGAGTGAATTTCGCGCAGATGAAGTACGCTCGCACTGCGGAACTGCTGGAGCGGTCACTACGGATTCTCGAACGGGAGTATGGAGAACAGGACGCAAAGTTGCTCCCGGCCATCGAAGAGATCGGGAAGGTGTTGCAGGCCGACTCCAAGTATCCGGAAGCGGAGAAATACTTGCGGCGGGCGCTGGCCATCCGCGAACACTCCGCCGGCAGTGAAAGTGCCGACCTGGTAGCCGACTTGAGCCAACTTGCGCGCTTGTACGTACTGAAATCCAACTTCGCCTCCGCGCAGACGTACTATCAGCGCGTACTTAAGATCCAGCAAGCGGCGTTTCCGGCCGCGAGCCCCGAGCTGCTGCCCACACTCGACGGCCTGGCATCCTTGTCGTTCGAGCAGAGGCAATACACCGAAGCAGAGACGCTGCTTCGCCAAACGCTGGCGATTCGAGAAGGCAGCTTCGGGCCGATGCATTCCGAGGTCGCGAAGAATTTGGACCAGCTCGGATCGCTCTATGCGCAGCAGAAGAACTATGCGGCCGCCGCACGATGTTTCGAGCGCTCAGTCTTTATCTGGACCAAGGCTTTGGGATCGGAAAGTCCCGAGCTCACCGGCAAATACCAGAAACTGGCGGAAGTTTATGCAGCGCTGAACCGTCCGGTGGATGCAGAACCTCTAGTGCGCCAGGTGCTCACTACGCGCGAAAGCGAAACCGTGGCCAGCCTCAACACGTTGGCATCCATCTATATCGCCAGAGAAAACCTCACGGAAGCGGAGCCTCTTTACCGGCTCTCCATCGCGATTCTGGACAAGCGCGGCATCCTGACTGCCAAGCAGCGTCCGGTAGTAAGCGCGTCCGATCCAAGCCTGGAGCTATTGGCTGACACAGCTACCGATTACGTGGAGTTACTAAAGAAGATGAAGCGCAAAGGCGAAGCCTCGAAGCTGGAAGCCCGCATTCGGGCCATGGTGGGGAAAAACTACACCGGAAAAAAGCGCCAGAGCTAAGGTACAGACAGCTGAGAATAAATCCGGCGCACGTTCTTCGAGACGCTCTGATCCGTGCTTGGGAGATGGTTTCACGGACGGAGGTTTGATCACGTTCTTGTTTCTTGCATAGGCGTGCTTGAGCCAGCCTAGCTCTTTGCCGTAACGCCGGAACGAACGATAACGATCCAGTTCCTTTGCCCTCGTTCGGAGCTGAGAGGTCTATCCATGAGGGTGCCCGCTCGTTGGTTGTGGTTGGGGTTCAGATTATTAAACGACAGGCGGCACTCCTCCCACAACAGCGGCATCATCGAAAACTGAAATCAATTGAATCCCTCGATCCTTGCGGAATGGCGCTATACGGTCGAGCGCTATACGGTCGAGCAATATCACTTTATGCTTGCGGAGGGTTGCATATTCGATGTTCTCACCGCTCGGCCCTTTCCTTTTGACGTAGCGTGCAATCGCTTGATCTACGGTCACGCTCTTCTCCTGCGGGTCGGGATCGACTGTTCGCCTTCCATCTTCCAGGCGCTTAACCAGGTTGCGGGCCGCGTCCCAGTTGCTCGTGTCAAGGGATAGACGCCGTAGCTTCTTTGGTTGGGTAGGCGTTCATGCATCGAGTTGTACCAAAGGCTACGAACAGAACGACCGTACTTTTCCGACGGCGGTAGATGATCAACGCCACGCGAAAAAGTGTACACCGCATCGTACACAAATCGAGCGCCACTTAACATGTTCATATCAGCATATAACTGGCGGAAGCTAGTGGGAGTCGATTTCATGCAGCGAGTTGATACGGCGTAACTTATTGATTCTACAAATCGCTAGATTGGCCATTTTAGCTCGATTCCCGTTTCTATCGTACACCTATCGTACACGGAGCAAGCGTCAGGATTGCCTTCACGAGAAACTTTGCGCAAGTCCTCGATGATCGCAGCGATTCAACCTACGGCAGCGTGTGACCCTTCAATTCTTGATCGCGACGCGGACCGAGTAATTCACGCGGTTCAAGAGAACCGGCCTGTCTGCAAAGAATTCGTCAACGGCTTTTCGGGAGCCGTCCCAGTGACCGTAATCGTCAACGATCAAAACACCACCGGTCGAAAGAAGTGGATAGAGAATCTCAAGCTCGCGCCGAGTGGATTCGTACCAGTCCGTGTCGAGGCGCAAGATTGCAATCTGCTGCGGTGATCGCTCCGTCAAGGTCTGAACAACATCTCCGGGAACAAACTCGATGTCAGACTCCGCGACTCGGTGTTTCGCAAAAGTTTGCCTAACACTTTCCAGATCGGCATAGCACCACTTGCCGTCATCTGAATATTGATCCATATACTGCTGGGCCGGCGTACCGCTAATATCTACGTCCAATGGCGAAGGCGCCGTCATCCCCAGGAAAGTGTCATACAGCCATATCCGCCGCCGAGGCCCGCCTAAACGCTCGAGCGCCAACGCTCCCAGCAACGCGCTTCCGCCTCTCCAAACGCCGCACTCCACAAGGTCGCCGGGAATATTGCGTTTCACAACATACGTTACCGCTTCATAAAGCGCGAACATCGCTTCTTTACTGGTCATCGTATAGGAACGGCATAGCTCAAACAGATTGCTAAACACAGGGTCCCTGTCGACATCCGCAAGTGGATAGTCCTCGAATTTCTCGGAGTGACGACTGGAAAAGGTAATCGTTCGACCGCTCGACGCAGTTGGCATGGAAGCCTCAGTGATCGATCATAGCACGCACTTGTAAGGAAGGAGATTGTCCGGTGAACACTAACAGAACTGCCAAGTTTCGCGATTCTCGCCGACGGACCAATTGCTCTTCTCGTCCTCAAGCGAAGGAGTTAGCGGTCTGCGCCGTTGCTTGTCTTCTTCGTGGCTATCAATGCAGACGTGATGGACTTCTCAAGGCTGGGCTCAAGAAGGCGGACTCCGTTGTAAGAGAGATGCGTCTCATCCATGTAGAGTAGCCGCCCCTTGACTTCAACGATGCACTCTTGATTGGGGCATAGGTACTCATAGGGATGCACAATCTGGACCCTTGATTCAAGGTGCGAAACAGCTTCCAGTAGTGTTTGGTTCACGAGGTATTCCGTGTCCGCCACCGGTCTGTTCGGGTAAGCCGTTTGCTCGCTTGATCTGGATTGATTTTTTGCACACCCGTTTCCATCCACGCCTCTGAAGCGCGCCCGGGTAATGCAGCCGATGAGGTCCGAGGGTGGTAACGGGACTTGGCCAACGATAATCACCTGACGGCCGCTGTCCACCAACGTAGTCAGTAACTTTCTTAGGCTACTAATGAAGAGTTGGCGCGAGTCTCTAAACTTGGGCCGGGCGCCATCCGGTGTGAGTAGCAGCGTTCCATCAGCGAAGGCATCCCAGCGGGCAGCAAGAACTACAACACGAACGTGTTTCTCGGCGAGGACGGCCCTGAGTGCAGCATCATTGAACGCCTGACATCCCACCGTCATCCCATTGACCGGCAGAATTCTCACACCGGGAATCGGACTGCACCCGGCCTTCGTGATCTCCCGGCTTGTCACTCCAAGGCGTTGGCCGATCTCGTTGAGCGCCGGAGCGAGATGCGTAGCGTGGGAATCGCCCCAGAGGACGACCTCATACCGGGATGCGGGAGATGGCGCGCCCAAGAGGCAGCCTTCGGTTGCGGGAAGCGAAGCTCCTCGAGCCAAGCAAGGAGATTCTTGAAACAACTTTTCATCGGTAGCTACCTCCTTAAGGAAGCTACCGACGTCCAGTCCACGCGCCGGCAAGCCGTCGCGCATGAATATAAATCCGACTGCAACGAAGACGACGCTGGTCAGGAGACCCCCAATCACCCAGGCTCGGCTTCTGGACCTGACAACATTTGCTTCGCGGAACGGGCTCTCGACAAACCGCCACGACAGCCAAGCCACGATGAACGTGAGCACGATGAGGCTACCCCGTTCAACCGCGTCCAATTTGTGGTTGGCTATCAGTGGTCCGAATACCAGTATCGGCCAATGCCACAGGTACAGCGAATATGAGATCAGGCCTATCCAAACCAAAGGCCGCAGCGACAAAATCCTCCCACCGATCGACGGCCCCCCT
>Ga0187871_10003132_pt1 | contig 12961 bp, 10 predicted proteins | sample June2016WEW_16_1_FD_132988 | JGI IMG/M metagenome (GOLD analysis project Ga0187871, IMG submission 132988) | Peatland microbial communities from SPRUCE experiment site at the Marcell Experimental Forest, Minnesota, USA - June2016WEW_16_10 | ecosystem: Environmental > Terrestrial > Soil >... | reverse complement strand
CAGTACAGCAGCGACCACCTGCACGATCACCGGCCTGGCCAACGCCACCACCTACAACGTGACGGTCGTCGCGCACACAACAGTCGGCGATTCCGGTGCCAGTGCGCCCGCCAGCGTCACCCCAGGCACTAGGGTCGCGTTCACTAGTGACCCGTCGGACACCGTGGCGTTCGGAATCCCGTTCACCTATACGGTGAGCGCCAGCGGCACACCGGAACCCAAGATCACTAGGACGGGCCGGCTGCCGTCCGGGGTGTGGTTCACCGCCCACTTCAACGGGACGGCCACGATCACCGGAACACCCAAGAACGCAGCTGCCGGGATGTACCCGCTGACCCTGACCGCCAGGAACAGGAACGGAACCGCCACCCAGGCGTTCACCCTGACCGTGACTAGGGCACCGGCCATCAGGAAGATCCGCACCATCCGGATCCCGGTGGGCGCTTCCCTGCACCTGACCATCCGGGCCACGGGATACCCAGCCCCGGGTCTGACCGAATCCAAGCCCCTGCCCCCGGGCCTATCTTTCACCGACGCCCGCAACGGGACCGCCATCATCACCGGGACCCCGGCCGCCGGCAGCAGCGGCCACTATCCGCTCACCATCACCGCAAAGAACGCTTCGGGAACAGCCACCAGATGTTTCACGATCATTGTCTTCCGGCACCCCAACCGGAAATGACCGCTATGGCAGACACTGCAGTAAGGCACCCGGGTGAACAATCAGCTATATGCCTTAAAATGGCACCAGGTTCGCATCGAGGGGGTCAGGGGTTCGAATCCCCTCAGCTCCACCTGAAACCGCAGTTCAGAGCCACGGTGGTCCTGGCCTGTTCCTCTTAGAAGATCATTTGTCACTGGGATGTCACCCGGACAGAGCGGGCCCAGGTGACACACGTCGGTCCCAAACGGATTTCCCGTCATCCCGTGACACCTGCCCCAACCAGCTTCATGGGATTTGATGCCACGCCCAGCGCTGCGTCGGCGCCACCCGGGCCACACCACCGGCCCGCGAGCATGGAAGAGGTCGCTCATCGAGTTGACGAATACGGTTCGAGAGCTGGCCCAGCGGCGCGGCAATTCGAGAGCGTCCTCATGGATCGCTATCCCGAAACCGGGTCCGCTCGTACGCGGGGTCCCGAACATCGAGATCCGGCTACACCGCACCACGCTGTACAACTCGATCTACCGAGCCGACGATCAGCTCCTCGTCAACCAGCACGCATACGGCGTCCACGCCTCGCACGCTCCCGTATTCTGCCTCAACGGGGCAGAGCACGGCGACATGGCCGCTGCATATGTCGCGAGTTTCAAGCGAGTCTGGTTGGCTGCCATGCCGATTGTTACGCGTCACTCGCCATGAGCGTCTCGCGCCACCGATCGTGAGTACCGTCGTGGCGTGCCCTTCCGTGCGCCAGCGTCACCACCGTAAGCGTGCGTTTTGGCGAAGCCGTTGTCGCGGCCCCAAGATCGGCCGGCCATCGCAACGGTCAGTGACCGCGCCGGAATGCTACGGTCGGAGCGAGACACGCCGAACGACTGGACGGCCTGGATCGAGAAGGCCTTCCAGGCCGGGGACAGCCACCCAGTCGAGGCCACGGCCGAAGCCGTGCTCAGCGCCGACCCCGGCGCGCCTCGCAGTCCCGGCGCGACCGCTCGCAACGGTTTCTCGCCGTCGTCGCCCGGTCGCTGCCGAACCTGAGCGACCAGAACGTCCGCCGCCGCGCGGCCGGCCTGCTGCGGGTCCTCGGCTCGGTCCAGACCTGGCTGCGGATGCGCGAAGAGCACGGCCTCGACGGGGCCGAGTCGGGACCGCTCGTCACCTGGGCGTTCAAGATCCTGGAACGGGAGATCCGCGCCGGCCACCTCCCGGAACCGCCGAGCTGAGCGCCGGAGGTACGGACCCCGCGGGGACATCGGGCGCCGCTTGCGCGCAGCTGCCATAGAACCTGGCGAAGCCGAGGCCGTCCGTTCTCTAGGGGGCAGAACGGTACAAATAGGGCATCTTCACGGACCATCCTGGTAGAGCCATGATCAACTACCCGCCGCTGCCACGACAGGTGTTGCACATGAGGCCGGTCCCGCGTTGGCCAGGCTCCTGATCAGCGACGATAACGAGCACCACACCCTGGAGAGCTGTTGCAAAAGCTCTTCCAGAGTGCTCAAGCGCCACATTGCACGACAGTCAGGCGACCCCTAGAGAACGGCGGGTTTTGCAGACCGCCACAGCTCAGGTCAGGCGAACTAGGGAGTCTCCCTAGGGACTGTAGTCTTTGGACCAGCCGAGACTCGATTATACGCACGGTACTACCACCATGACAGAGGGTCGGAATGCAGAAGTTCTTCGCTGGCCGGGACGCCGACACGGGTCGCGGGTGGCTGGCCGGCCAGCGGCTTCAGCAACGGTTCTCCGATCCACCACGGGCGGAATTCATGGATCGCCTGCCCGCTGGTGATACGGGCGGCGGTAGTGGCCGTGTGGGGCTGGAGCGTCCTCCGGGTCAAGCCGGTTCCGAAAACGTGACCGGCGGTCAGACCCGCCTCCGCGCTGACCCCTGGGCCTCTCTGGTCCTTTCACCACTGCCGGGTCCGCCTGAACGGTCCGTAACTGCGGTCTGGTGGTCTCCTCGGCTACCTCCCCGACCAGCGCAACCGCGCTGGGTGGAGACGCGGCTCCGAAACACGTCCTAAAGGAACTCAGGCTTCCCCGCATGCAGATGGGAGAACGAAATGTCCGCTTCCGATGGGACCTTCACTGCTCAGGGCACGGCCTCACCCGCGGTCCTGAACGGGGGCTGGCCGGTCAAGTCGAAGCCGCCCTTCACCGCCACGGTCAGCGCCACGATGAGCGAGGACTACGTGGCCACCAGCGACGTGCTCATCGGCGGCGCGACGGCGCCGCTCGCCGTCTTTCACGATGACCACGGCACGACGGAAACCCTGGCGATCTGTGCCGATAATTTCCTTTACCACGTGGCCCGCAACCTGGCGAACGAGTCGGGTTGGACCCTGACGCCGGTGCACCAGGCCAACGCGGTGGATCAGGTCGCGGCCGGGACGGATGCCCTGTACAACGTGGTGCACGCCTTCTTCACGGCAGGCGGTCAGTTGCGGCACGCCACCCTGAACTCCGACAACTCGTGGACTGAATCCGGGACGCTGCCGCTGTGCACCGGGCTGGCAGTCACCAATGTGCCGCTGTCGGGGGAACTGATCGCCTACGGCGTGACCTCCAAAGGCGAGCTGCAGGTGGTCCGGCAGCAGGGGGATGGCAGCTGGGCCGCCGCCACCTGGACGTTCCCCGGCCCGCTCGACGCTGACGCGACGCTGCTGCAGATGATCGACGACCAGAACTGGGCGCTGGCCACGAAGTCGTCCACCGGACTCACCGTCTATACGGGCGCGGGCACGACCGTCATGCGCAGTCCGATGCAGCTGTCCACGCCCGGGCCGGTGGCGCAGGTACTGGTGGGCTACACGCACCAAAATTCCGTGTTGTTCCTGTTCACCGACACCACCGGAAAGCTCTACAGCAACGTCCACGTCACCGACGTGGTCACGCAGATACCGAACATCAAGGTGTCGAAGGCGCGGGCCGGTGTGGACCGGAGCAACCTGCTGCATTTCTACGGCACCGACGAGCAGGGCAAGCTGTCGGTGCTGCACCAGACGGGCTGGGACACGAACGGCCCGGTCTGGGCGCCGTGCATTCCGCTCGACGCGGGCCTGGCGCTGCCGGCCATCAGCAGCGACACGCGCAACATGAATGCCTTCTTCGCCGTGGGTCAGGACGGCGCGCTGCGTTTCCTGTCCCAGGACCCGGTGACGTCCACCTGGACGACAGCCCGCGCTCAGCGGCCCAACACGGCGCAGCCATATCACCTGACGCAATACCGAGCGCAGGTCAGCGTGGTCGACGCGAACGGGAACCCGGCGGCGAACGTGCCGATGACCCTGTCGGCCAGCACGGCCGCCAGCATCGTCGTCTCCGGCGTCAGCTACCTGGTCAGCAGCACCGCGCACGCCACGCTGACCACTGACGGGCGGGGGACCGTGACGCTGGCCACGCCCGCGCTGAGCCTGCACGCGCCGCCGCTGACCTTGTCTGGCGACGGATTCGCAGAGCCGGTGGTGATAACGCCGGACGCGGGGGTGCACGCTTACCTGGCCGGAACCGCGGGCCTGAACGGCAAGCCGCCGCTGACCCCGTCGAGCCTGTCTAGCACCCTGCAGACGGCGACCACCAGCGACGGCAGCAAGCTCGCCCCGGCCGCGGCCGGCAACCCCGATGTCGCGGGCGCGGCCGCCAACGGCATCATGCACTCGTTCGGGGCCGTCGCCGGCAGCGCTCAGGCGGCCGCGCTGGCCGACGCTGGGGTCGTCGGGTTCGCCCTTGACCTCGGGGACCTGTCGAAACCGAGCTTCAGCACCTTCACCAGCCTGGACGATCTGGAGGCCTACCGTACGGGGCTGCAAGCCGAGAACCTCGGCCTGTCCTGGGACGATTTCCTGCACTTCGCCCAGGATGTCTGGCACGGCATCCAGCAGGCGGCCAGCGCCGTCACGCACTGGGTCGTGAACCTGGCGGAACAAACGGTGGATCTGGTCACGCAGATCGGCAATGAGCTGATCAGCCTGGCCAACGTCGCGATCGACGGCATCCGCGAGGTCATCAGCATCGTGCACAGCATCTGCAACCGCATCGAGGCCTTCGTCGAGAAGGTCATCGACTGGCTGCGGGCGTTCTTCAGCTGGCGCGACATCTGGGACACCAAGCTGGCGTTCGAGGAGGCGCTGACGAATTCGGTGTCATTCCTCACCACGTTCGTGGACCAGCGGGCGGAGCCGCTGGTAAGCGGCTTCTTCGCCGGTCTCGAGCAGCCAATCCGCCAGGCCTTCGGTCACATCCCGGCGAAGGCCACGTTCGCCGACCTGGCGGGCGGCAGTTCCCTGGCCCTGTACGCGGGGCCAGAGCGCGAGAGTGCCGCGCGCGCCGTGCCCTCCCGTGCGCCGGTCCTGCTCAGCGGCCCGCAGGGGTCGGTCAGCCCTGGCGACTTCACCGCCGACTCGCAGCACAACTGGCTGCTCGACAAGCTGACCACCTATTTCGGCGCCGGCCCCGCGCTGACCACCGCCGTCGATCTCAGCGGACCGCTCCACGGTCTCACCGCGGCCTTCGCCACCGCCGGCACGCAGTTCCCCACCGCGGTGAGCAATTTCGCCACCGCCGCGATTAACGCGATCGCCGACCCGCAGGATCTTCCCCGAACCCCTCTCCACCCCCTGCTCGATCCGCTCGAGCAGATGATCCTGGCCGGGCTGGGCTTCGCCGACCATGTGATCGAAGCGCTGCTGGAACTGGTCAAGGCCGCGCTGAAAGGACTTAAGGCCTTCCTCCACATCCCGCTCAGCGACCTGCCGGTCATCGGCCCGCTCATCGGCGTCATCGAGCGGGCCCTGGACATCGACCCGTCACAGGTCACTATCACCGGCGTGTTCTGCCTGACGGCGGCGATCCCGGTCACCCTCGCCTACAAGATCACCCACGGCGCGGACGCGAAGCTCTTCCCGGGCGGCAAGCTGCCGACGGCCGCTACGGTCAGCGCGCCGCCCGCGCTGGGCGACCCGGTGGCCGATGCCTGCAAGTACTGCGCGATCGGCGCCACTGCGCTGTGGGCCCTGTTCGACAGCTGCCTGGACCTGGTTCCCGACGCGGGCAACATCGTGTTCAGCATCATCGACATCATCTTCCCGACGCTGATCCAGGTGTTCACCTGGCCGTCCGGAGTGCCGTTCACGCCCATCCCCGACGAGAAGCCGCTGGATAAGGCCAACCTCACCAACTGGGGTGCGGGCTGGGCGCCGATCCTGATCGACCTGGCCATGCTCGTCGCTCCCGAGCTGCCGTTCTCCCCGGGCGTCAAGCCATCCATCGCGCGCTACGTAGACCCCTGGGGCAAGCTCCTGCTGACCGGGACAGGGGCGTTGAATCTCTCGGCCGGGCTGGCCGCGATCGGGATCGACAGCAGCGACGGCGGCGCGGTCGCCGCCAACATCCTCGGGCCGCTGCCCAACGCCAGCCAGGCGCTGCGGATAGACGGAGTCGTGGAAGCCAGTGAGGGAGTCACGGCCGCCCTGAAGGTCTTCCTCGACTTCTTCACCGGCACCGGCAGCGCCGTGGCGATGGCAGCCGGCTGAGCCACTGGTAGTACCCCGGCCGCACTCCCTGAAAGGTCACGCTATGTCCACTGATCACGACGAGCCTGCCACGACACCCGCCATGTCACAGCCAGCAGGACCACACGCATCCGCCGGATCGTCGCCGGGACCGCTGCAGCCCGCCGACCTGATCGCCTTCCTGCAGCGTACGCAGCTGTCTTGCACGCAGGGCTATGACGTGGTCAGCGTCCTGGCCGCGGACCGGGTGAACGACCTGTTCGGCCAGCAATATGTCGGCAGGGTGGCGACGGGCGATGCGTTCGCGCCGGTCAGCGGCCGGGTGGCGATCGGCGGGAACCTGTATGCCTCGTTCTCGGGGCTTACGCTCGGGCCGCCGCTGATCTCGTTCTCGCCCGGCGCACAGCCGCAGGACGCGAACCTGCGGGTGGAGTTCCTGTCCGGCACCGTCACGACCGAAGAGGTCATCAATGACGTCACCACGGTGACATCGACCCAGCATGTGACGCCGGGCGGCGGGTTCGTGCTGACCGGTGTCGTCCCGCTCGCCGACGTGCGGGGCGACGCTGATCCGAACACGCACGAGGTACGCCTTGACATCGCCAACGGCTCCGACTTCGCCGCTCACATGAACATCCCGGGCGCCGCCGCGCACACGGCCCTCGGCCAGTATTTCCTCCAGCTGATGCAACAGGACGCCGGCTCGTGGGCCTACGTGCTCGGGTCGCTGAATTACTCCGCCGACCCGTCCATGAAACTGGTTCCCACCTCTTTCGAGATCGCCACCCAGGTCGACTCGGCTGACCCGGCTGACACCGGCCGCGTGCTGCTGTTCATCACCACCGCCTACGGCACCGCGCCAGCGGGGCGTCCCGCGGCGATGCAGCTCCAGAACATGGTCCCGGCCGGCTCGACCACCACCCTCATCGTGGCCAACCGGGTGCTGTTCGCCGACATGGTGCGCGATGCGATCCAGTCCGGGCTGGCCCCCTACGGCGCGACCGCCTCGGCCAAGCCCGCAGACCCGTCCATTCCATGGTCGCTGTATGCCGTGACGGTCCAAGGCGGCTCCCTCAATGTAGGGAAGATCAGCTTTTCCGATAAGGGGGTCAAATTCCTTTCGGGGACGGCCACGGGCGACGGAGAGGCCCTCAGGACTTATCCCAGCGACGTGGTCGTCCCCTTGGGCGGCATCGCGATAACCGCGAGCGGGAACGCAATCAGCACCGCGGCCGGACTGCCATGGAATCAACCATGGGCCGCCGTTCACGCGCAGGGCAAGGATTCATATCCCGACGTTGGCACACTGTCCATGACGGCGAGCATCACCGGCCAGCAGACACTGACCGTAGACGCCGCCGGCACGATCAACGTCAACGGTCAGCCGTCGGTAAGCGTGTCCTTCGCACCTCCATCGGTGCCCTGGTGGGACAGCTCCACAATCGCGAACGAGGCCGGCGATGACGTCGCAGCCCAAGCCCGGCCGGCACTGGAAAAGGCCCTTTCAATCCAGCTGCCAGCCATAAGCACCTTCGCGGTAAATAACCTGCTCTTCCCAGAAGATCACAATCTGACCTTCGCCAGCGCCCACCTCCCCGGTGACCTGGTTACCTTCGGCGACCTGAAAACGTCGGCCATTACGGTGGCGCCGCTGTACGCGACCCTGACCCCGGGCCAGACCTTCCGGTTCTCTGCCAGCGGCGCCAGTGGCCCCGGCACGCACTGGGGCCTCGGCCAAAACCCGGCCGGCTCCATCGGGGCCGACGGCACCTACCAGGCACCCGACGTCATCACCGGCACCACGCATGACGTGGTGACCGCCTGGACGATGGTAGGCGAAACGCGGCAGACGGCCAGTGCCGTCGTGACCATCGTGCCTGCTGGGCTCACCGTGAGCCCCGATTACGTGGTCATGGCACCAGGCGCCGCACCGCAGCCGTTCGTGGCGTCAGACGCGGGCGGGACCGCAGCCGACATTCACTGGTCCCTGGTCGGCGCAGGTACCCTCACCGGAGACGGCGTCTATACGCCGCCGAACGAACTGAAAGCCATGCAGGCCGTGACGGTGCGGGCCACCCGCACTTCGGACGGCTCCACCGCCGATGCGCTGCTCGTCCTGACGCCTTACTCGCCGCAAGGAGTGCAAGCCAGCCCTGCGGCGCTGGCAGGCCCGCTGCCCGCGGGCGCGAGCCAGCAGTTCACCGCGGCCACGGTGGACGCCGAAGCGACCCCGGCCAGCATCACTTGGTCAGTGCTGCCCGCCATCGGAACGATCGACAGCGGCCTCTATACCGCGCCGAAGAACGTCACGGCGCTCACGACGGTCGCCGTCGTCGCGACCGCTTATGGCCCGTATGTTTTCGGGCTGGCGACATTGCAGATCGCGCCCGCGCCGCCGCAAGCCCGCTCGGATTAGACCACGGAACCGACCTGGTGATCTCGGAACCGGGTCGGCGTGGCGGACGATAGGGGATTCGCTGCCGGGAGCGGGCTCGCCTGCCCCGGCAGCGCGACTCCGCGGTTGTGGTCTCCTGTCGCGTGCTCACCACAACTCCGGATCGGGCTCGCCGGCCAGCATCCCGTCGCGGGCGCTGAGGTGGTAGCGGACGTAGTCCAGGTAGGCGCCGCTGATCCGGCGCCGGGCCTCCCAGGCGTGCCGCGGTGGTGCAGGTGAGCGTGCAGGACGTCCCACCAGATGCTGCGGCCGATCGCGAACCCGATCCGCCCGGGAACCGGCGCGGCCACCTGGAGCCAGTGATCAAGCTTGTCGTGCGGGGCGTGCCGGCCCGGCACGATGCAGCGTGCCTGCCGCCCGCCGCGCTGGGCCATCGCGGCCACCGCGCCAGCGTCGTCGTGCCGGTCGAGGCCCTCGAGCCGCCGAGCCTGCTGCTCGCGCAGCGCCGGATCCATGCCGCGATCCCCAGGGTCGGGCCGGCATGGCCGTCTGCCCGGCACTGCGGCCCGGATCAGCCCTGAGTTCGGCAAGGCTTGGCTGATCGAGGAAGGCCTGGCAGGACTGTGCTACGTCCGGAACCAGATATCCATGTCGGATCTCCTTTCTTGAAGAGATCCGGAAAAGCCAGTGACGAGCCAAGTGACAACGACCCCAGGCAACGCCAGCCATGCGGCGACGGACCACGACGGCACTTCGCCACTAGCTGCCGTGACGCGACGCCGAGCGACCGCGCCGGACGGAGTCTCCATGCTTCGCATCGAGGGGGTCAGGGGTTCGAATCCCCTCAGCTCCACTTGAAAGTGCAGGTCAGGGCCATAGTGGTCCTGGCCTGTTCGTCGTTGAAGATCATTTGTCACTGAGATGTCACCCGGACGGAGCGGCCTGAGGTGACACACGTCGGTCCCAACCGGATTTCCCGTCATCCCCTGACACCCGCCCCAGCCAGCTTCCGGGAGTAAGCAGCGGCCCGGCTGGCGATGGTGGGCAGCGGTGTCGGGTGCGGCCCGCGGGGGCCGGATACGTGCCCAAACGCGGACTGCCTGCTCCGCCGGTGCAGCTCATCGTGCCCTTGGCGGCGGTCTTGAGAACCGCTACGCGCCAGTCCTTGACTACATGGCCTTGTGGCTAGTCCCGCTCGGCCACGAAGGTTCCCCAGCCGACCCGGGACACCACCATGCCCTCCCGCTGCAGGGCGCTGAGGGCCTTCCGCACCGTCCCGGCCGCCAGGTCATATTCCTGGGCGAGTGAGACGACGGACGGGATCCGGTCACCGGGCGCGTACTCACCTGAGTCGATCCGGCTGCGCAGCAGGTCCGCCAGTTGCTGCCAGGGCGGTATCGCCGACGACCTGTTGATCATGATCACACGATAGATAGCTAACCCTCACCCTGGCGATACACGATGAACCATGATGAACCATGACACGATTCAGCTATGGATACCGAAGGTGCCCAGGACGTCACCCTCGCCGGTGCACTGGAAGAGTTCGGCGCCACCCACCAGCTTCACGTCGAGGAGTTCTGCATCGTCGCCGTCCGGCGCCCGATGCCGCAGAGCCAGGAGGTCACCACCGGGCGCACCGTAGCCGAGCTCCTTGCCAAGCTCCGCGCCGAACAACACGGCAGGCCATGACCATCGTGGCCGTGCCCTGCTCGCACCGGGGCGCCGTGGACCTGATCGATAGCCGCTACCCCGCCGATGAGCGCCTGCACTTCCCGGCGGGCGAGTGGCGGGAGTTCCTGGACGCGGTAAAGGCTGGCCGGTTCGACCACGCCGGCGACTCCGCCGGCGCACCGCCTGGATCCGGAGAAGGCGCCGAAGATGTGCCCGGACCCCAAGTTCAGGCCGCGAACCGGACTGACTGACGCGGCAGAGGTAAGCACCCATTACCGGGCGTCGCCGGCAAAGTAGCAGAGCGGGGTCGGATGCGGCTGGCCGCTCCTGACACCGGTCGTGGTGAGCAGTAGCAACGACACCATGGCACTCCGCGGGCTACGCAGCGGGCGCCCGCTCACCAGGGTGAGGCGCTGAGCGGGCCGCTACTAGCCGGTGGCAGTTGGCCTGTAGCCGAGGAGGACGGCTGCCAGTGCTGACCGAACTGCGCCCGGGGCGCAGGCCAGTTTGTGTAGCGTGCGTCGTGGATGATCCTGATGAGAGCAGCGGCGATCGCGCCGAGCCTGCACTGGCGAAGGCAGCCGCCGGAATAGTGGGAGCCGCTGCGGGCATCCGGCTCGGTCCAGGCATGGCTCTTGTCTTTGGCGCAGCCGGTCCCCTGTTTGAAGGATTGGCGGTGAAGTCCTGGCAGGAGTTCTGGACGGGAGCACAGCGGCGGGCTGGGGAGATGCTGGAAACGGCTGCCGATGAGGCCGGCCTGGATGCCGAAGAGCTGGCCGACCGGATCGCCGGCTCGGACCAGGCGCAGCTCCAGACCGCCATCGCGATGGCGGCGGCCGAACGCACCACGTGGCCGCCGCAGGTCAAGGCGCTGGGAAAGGTTCTCGCGGAGGGCCTGATAGCTGAGGGTGATGCTGTTGATTTGCCGCAGTTCGCGCTTGAGGCGATGGCTGATCTTGGCCGGCTGCATGTGAGTCTGCTAGATCTGCTGGTCCGGTATGAGCCGGGGGTTGCCTCCGATGGGACCAGTCCGCGGCCCTATCAGCCCACTGGTGGCGACTGGATGGCTGGCCGCCGCTCCTGGGCGGAAAGATGGATTCTCGAATACCGGCCCCATCTCCAGCCTGTTCTCACGAGCGTGGTCGGAAGCCTGGTCCGGCACGGCCTAGCCCACCAGACCGACAGGACGCCCGAGGCGATGGAACAGCTCGGCAAGGATTTCCAGGGCCAGATCAACCGGCAAGCATCACTCGCAAAACGCACTAATAAGCCGAAGCCTCCCACTCTCCGCCCACCCGTGATCCGACGCATAGAGCGAAGCTGGTCACCCACAGAACTGGGTGAGCGGGTGCTGGGTTATTACATTGAAGCCGGCGCGGGATCTTGAAGCCGGCCCTCCAGGGCAAAGTGGCTGATAATTAAGTAACTTAGACACGCCCAGCAAATATCACATAACACAATCATGCCTTCGCCTTACCACCAGGGCATTACGCTCTCGCGCATGACTGAGGTTTCTGGCTATCAGGCTTGGATCGAGAGCGAGGCGGACCAGCGCGTCGCGGAGACCGGCCCGCTGCGCCTGGATCGGCCGCTGGAAAGCGGCTTCATCGGCGTCATCAGGACCAGCGTCAGTTCGTCGTGGGACAACGCCGGGAACACCGAGGTCGTCTGGTTCTCTGCATTCACCCGCGACGGTGCCGAGTACCGGGCTGAGCGCAGGGTGCTAGACCCCGACCCAGAGGATCCGCAGCCATGAGGTCCGACGTTCGCCTTGGCCCGCTTTGCCTGGTGACTGTCGCTTCCCTGGCTGTCGGATGCACGTCACCGGGCAGCACGACTACGACAAAGCCCGTGGGAACGGAGACTTACGCCACCGCTGCCGCGAGTCCCACGCCGGACATCGAGATAACCGTCTGCGCTCGCTTTGACAGGTTCGTCTTTCCTGGCATCGCGGCGACGCTCCATAACGCGGTCGGGAAGGGCACCCCCAACCCGCCATACAGGCCTGCCCAGGCCAAGCTTCTCCGGGACGACTTGAAGCTGTCTCACCGGTCCTCCCTTGTGGAAAGCCAAGCTAACGATTCCACTTTCGCCGGCTACCTTCTCGAGGCCGGAGCGATGCTCGGCGTGGTCGGGGGACCGTACAGCACTGCGCTGCAAGCAGAGACAGCAGCCAGTGATATCGGCCATGTCAACGGCTACTGCAAATACGACGCTTCATGATCGACGCCGGTAACGGCCCGTACCCGCCCGGTTGGACCGGGCGCAGTGTGCGTATACCCCCGTCACGTCGGTCTTTGCCTGCCGCTCTATCTCGTAGGGTGTGACCGTAGCTGCGGTCGGCCCGGCGCTGCCGTCCTGAGCCGAACGGTCGTCAGTAGTTTCGAATGCGCTAGCGGAGGCTCCTCTCCGACCCGGGCCAGGAGTCAGTTCTGGGAGCCAACGTGGTCAAGCTCGATCAGACTGTCTCGGACGGCACCGGGCTGTGCGCAGGTAGGAGGCCCCCGCTCGGCTACCGCCGGCTCACGAGGTCCCGATATGTCAAAGCCCGCATGGCATGCAAGTCCTGGTGTTCCTGTGGCACGTTCCGCCGAGGTCACGGCAGACTGACCACCAAGCCGGCCGCCGCATTTGGTCGGCAGTAGGCGCCTTAGCTATAGGACGGTGAGTTTCGCATGTTAGAGGTGATCTGGGCCCAGCTCGCGGGGACGGTTT
>Ga0187871_10003131_pt1 | contig 12961 bp, 12 predicted proteins | sample June2016WEW_16_1_FD_132988 | JGI IMG/M metagenome (GOLD analysis project Ga0187871, IMG submission 132988) | Peatland microbial communities from SPRUCE experiment site at the Marcell Experimental Forest, Minnesota, USA - June2016WEW_16_10 | ecosystem: Environmental > Terrestrial > Soil >... | reverse complement strand
GTGTCGAATACGGGATATCCGAGATTGCCGGGCTTGAAGTAGAATTTCTCCCAGAAACCGGGTTTGCAGTGCGGGATATGGTTTTTGCGGTATTTGCCGAGGTACTTGCCATCGGCGTCGATCACGGCGGTGGTGTTGTAGTAGGTCCCCGTGGCTTCCTCTTCGTACAGCGGCACGGCAATGACCATGCCGTGTTTTTTGGCGAGTTGCTGCATCAATCTGACGGTCGGCCCATCCGGTACGCGCTCGGTGGACTCGTACCATTTGATCTCCTGTTCGCAGCAGAAATACGGGCCGTAGAAAATCTCCTGCATGCACAACACCTGCACGCCCTTCTTGGCCGCCTGCGCGATGAGCTTGACGTGTTTCTCGATCATCGCCTGCTTGATTTTCTTCACTGTCGACGTGCCCGGTTCCGGGCTCGTCGCCTGAATCAGTCCGCCTCGTACGATCCGTGCCATGTGCCTGCCTCCCGTTGGTTGCTCGTCAGTAAATATTCGTCTGTCGTTTCACGCCCGTGTAATCGTAGAACACCGTCTTGAGTTGCGTGAAAAAGTTCAGTCCTTCGTCGCTCATTTCGCGGCTGCCGTAGCCGGTCGCCTTGTACCCGCCAAACGGCAACTGCGCTTCGCCGCCCACCGTCGGTGAATTGATGTGGACCATGCCCGCCTCGATCCGGTCCGTGTATCTCATCGCCAGGTTGGCGTCGCTGGTGTAAATGGCGCAGGTCAACCCAAACTTCACGTTGTTGGCCACCTTCATTGCCTCCTCGAAATCACTCACCTGAAACACGGCCAACACCGGCCCAAATACCTCTTCCTGCGCGAGAGTGTTTTCCGGCTTCACGTTGTCAAAAATCGTCGGCGCCACGAAATACCCTTTCGCGAGTTTGCCCTCGGTGAGCGCGTTGCCGCCGATCAGGCATTTGCAGCCCTCCTTCCTGGCGATTTCGATGTATCGCAGATCCGTCTCAAATTGCGCCTTGTCCACCGCGGGCCCCATGCCCACGCCCTCTTCCATGCCGTCGCCGACCTTGATCTTCCTGACGCGGTCAATCAGCTTCTCGATAAACTCCTCCGCGATCGCCTTGTGGAGAATCAACCGGCTGGTCGCGGTACAGCGTTGGCCCGTGGAGCCGAACGCGCCCTGGGCGCAGCCTTCCACGGCGAGATCGATGTCCGCGTCGTCCATCACCACCAGCGGATTCTTCCCGCCCATTTCGCATGTGACCTTCGCCAGATGGGAGGCAGCTTGCTTCGCCACCTGACTGCCCGTCTCACATGAACCAGTGAACGACACGGCTCGCACGGTTGGATTGTTCACCAGCTCATCGCCAACGGTGCCGCCGCTGCCGTACACGAGATTGAGAACACCTTTGGGCAGGCCGGCGTCTTCGTAGATTTTTACCAGCAGCTCGGCGCAGCCGGGCGTGTTGCTGGCCGGTTTGAAGACGACGGTGTTTCCGGCCACCAACGCCGGGGCCGTTTTCCACACGGGAATACAAAACGGGAAATTCCACGGGGTAACGCAACTGACCACGCCGAGCGGCTGGCGCAAGGTGTAAACGAACGTGCTCGGCATTTCGCTGGGTGAAGTCCGGCCTTCAACTCGAAACGACATGCCCGAATAGTACTCGAGCAAATTGATGCCCTTTTGAACTTCGCCGCGCGATTCGCTGAGCACTTTCCCTTCCTCGCGGGTCATCATGCGGGCAATCTCTTCCTTGCGTTCGTAGGAAAGCTGGACGGCTTTGGCCAGTATGCGGCCGCGCGCCGGTGCGGGCGTGTTCCGCCACGCCGGAAACGCGGCTTGCGCCGCGGCAATCGCCGCTTTCGCCTCTTCGCGCGTCGATTGCGGCGCGTGGCCGATGATGTCGTCGGTATTCGCCGGGTTGACGTTCGGGGTGGTTTTGCCCGATGAAGAATCCACCCACTGCCCGTTGATGTAATTCCGGTAATGGTGCGGCTCGGTGGAGGACTTGCTTTTGGCTTGCGGTTTTTTGGTGAGGACTGTCGATGACATGTTAGGAACTCCTGTTCTGGCTCCCGAAAATCTCTCGTGAGAGTTGTTCAACGGCGTCGTACGGGTCAAGCTTTCTCTGCGCTACATCGGTCAGGATATTTTGCGCCCGTGGTATTTCCAAAACGCGGAGTATAGATGCCGTCATTCGCGATTGCAACAGGCGAATCACCTCGGCGCGGGCTGCCCGCTCACGCCGCCGGGCCAACTCGCCGGAGCGCACAAGATAACCATGATGCGCCTCGATCGCGCCACAAAACGATGCCAGTCCGTCACCGGTTTTTGCCGACGCGTGAATCGTGGGCCGCTCCCATTGTTTGCCCTCGGCTGAAGGGATCGTGTCCCGGCCAGTCGTGCCCGCGTTCATCAAATCCACCTTGTTGATCACCAGGATATCGGCGATCTCCATCAGGCCGGATTTCGCCCGTTGGATTTCGTCGCCCAATTCCGGCATGAGAATCACGGCAACCGTGTCGGCGACTTCGGCGACCTCAACTTCGTCCTGTCCCGTGCCAACCGTTTCCACGATCACGATGTTGAATCCCGCCGCGTCCAGCGCGTGAATGATTTGCGGCGTTGCGTCGGTGAGTCCCCCCTGATGATGTCGCGTGGCCAGACTGCGAATGAACACGCCGTCATCCTCGCTGTGGCGTTGCATCCGCAGCCGGTCGCCGAGCAGTGCCCCGCCCGAGATCGGGCTGGTCGGATCAATGGCGATCACGCTCACCGTCCTGCCCTGCCGACGGAATTCGCCGATCAACCGATCGATCAGCGAACTCTTGCCCACACCGGGCGGCCCGGTGATGCCGAGGATGCGCGCGGTGCCTGTGCGCGCATAAAATTCCGCGGCCAATGGCTCGCCGGCCTCCAACCGTGTCACCAGTTTCGTGAGCTCTTTGTTGGTCATGCTCGTCTCGACCGCGCGCTTTTCTTCAGGAATTCGGCGATGCTGGCGATGGTGCTGCCGGGGCCGAAGACCTCCCGGATGCCGAGCTTCTTGAGCTTCTTCACGTCTTCATCAGGGATGATGCCGCCGGCAAACACCAGTACACCCTTGATCTTCTCTTTCCTGAGCAATTCCATCACCCGCGCGAATTGGGCCATGTGGCCGCCCGAAAGCGAACTCAGCCCGATGGCGTTGACGTCCTCCTGGATTGCGGCCTGCACGATCTGCTCCGGAGTATTGCGAATTCCCGTGTACACGACCTCCATCCCGGCATCCCGCAATCCCATCGCCACGACCAGCGCTCCGCGTTCGTGGCCGTCCAGTCCGGCCTTGGCAATCAACACTTTGATCGGGCGTTTCATTGGAGAGAATCCAGAAGTCACGAGCCAGAATTCAGAATTGCCGAAGCGTAGGCTTCGCAGACAATCAGGTCTTCAAAGGTCTTTGCGGGCGGCCGTTCCATTCTGTCTCCTGTCTCCTGTTGTCGTCATTCTGGCTTCTGGATTCTATCTCCTGACTTCTTCCGCTAAATGCTGTGCGTTGGCCGATATTCGCCGAACGCGGCTCTCAACACCTTGCAGATTTCTCCTACGGTCACATACTTCCGCACGCAATCGATCAGGATCGGCATCAGGTTCTCGGAGCCTTTCGCCGCTCGTTCCAATGTCGCGAGGCATTTCTCGATTTTCTGGCGACTTCGTTTTTGGCGGAGCGCGGCCAGTTCCCGGCGGCGGCGCACTTCGAGTTTCGGGTCCACTTTCTGCGTTCTCAAGGCCGGTTTCTTTCCGCTGACGAACTCGTTTACGCCGACAATAATTCTGTCTTTTCTCTCAACCGCCTTCTGGTGTTCGTAGGCGGCGCGGTAAATCTCCTTGTAGACGTAGCCATTTTCGATGGCTTTGAGCATCCCGCCCATGTTGTCGATCTTGTTCAAGTATCCACGCGCCTGCCGCTCGAGATCGTCGGTAAGCGATTCGACGTAATAGCTGCCGCCAAGAGGGTCGGGTTCGGCGGTCACGCCCGATTCACAGGCAATGATCTGCTGTGTGCGCAACGCCAGCAACGCCGATTCCTCCGTCGGCAGCGCAATGGCCTCGTCCCGGGCGTTCGTGTGCAAACTCTGCGTGCCACCGAGCACGGCGGCAAGCGCTTCGAGCGTTGTGCGCACCACGTTGTTTTCAGGTTGCTGGGCGGTGAGCGTCGAGCCGGCCGTCTGGGTATGAAACCGCAGCATCATCGACCGCTCATTTCTTGCTCCAAAGCGATCGCGCATGACCTGCGCCCAGAGCCGACGCGCCGCTCGAAACTTGGCAATCTCCTCGAGGAAGTTGCTGTGGCAGTTGAAGAAGAACGCAATGCGCGGCGCAAAGCTGTCGACGTCCAGGCCCCGCTCGACGCAGGTTTGCACGTAAGCGATTCCATCGGCCAGTGTGAACGCGATCTCCTGCGCGGCGGTGCAACCGGCCTCGCGCATGTGATAGCCGCCGACACTGATGGTGTTCCAGCCCGGCACTTCCTTCGCGCAGAACTCGACGATGTCGGCCGTCAGACGCAACGACGGCTGCGGCGGGAAAATGTACGTGCCGCGGGCGATGTACTCCTTGAGAATGTCATTCTGCACCGTACCGGAGACCTTGATCCACGGCACGCGCTGCTTCTCGGCGACCGCCAGGTACAGTGCCAATAAGATGGATGCCGTCGCGTTGATCGTCATCGAGGTGCTCACTTGATCCAGCGGAATGCCGTGAAACACCTGCTCCATGTCCGCCAGCGACGAGATCGCGACGCCGACCCGGCCCACTTCACCGAGCGCCATCGGGTCGTCGCTGTCGTAGCCGATCTGCGTCGGCAAATCGAACGCCATCGACAGGCCGGTCTGTCCCTGCGCGAGCAGATACCGGTATCGCTTGTTCGTTTCCTGGGCGGTGCCGAACCCGGCGTACTGGCGCATGGTCCATAATCTCCCGCGATACATCGTGGGGTGGATCCCGCGCGTAAACGGAAACTTGCCGGGTTCTTCGCGTTCTGGCTCCTGGATTCTGCCCCCGCTTCTCATTCTGGCTCCTGACTCCTGACTTCCGTCTCCTAAATTCTGCCTTCCCTCGATGTTGCCTTCGCCTCCCTCATCCCTCCCTGGCTCCTGGCTCCTGGATTCTGGCTCCTGGATTCTGTTTCCCGGGCTCCTTACTTCTGAATTCTGTTTCCCGGGCTCCTGTCTCCTGACTCCTGACTCCTGGCTCCTGTCTTCTGTCTCCTGACTTCTGAATTCTGTTTCCCCTCAGCCTCGCACAATTCGACCAGCACGCCGTGGGCGGATTTCGGATGCAGAAAGGCGATCTTCGCGTCGCCGGCGCCGACGCGCGGTTGTTCATCAATGAGCCCCACGTTGGCCGCTTTCAGCTTCTGCAGTTGCCCGGCGAGGTCGTCGGTTTCAAGCGTCAGATGATGCAATCCTTCGCCGCGTTTTTCGAGGAATCGCTGAACGGGACTGTCGGGCGAGGTCGGTTCGAGCAATTCGATCGTGGTCTCGCCCGCCTGCAGAATTGCCACGCGCACTTTCTGCTCGGGCACCTCTTCGATCCGCGACAGCCTGAACCCGAGTATGTCGACCCAAAACCTGCTGGCCTCGTCAATGCTCTTCACCGCAATGCCCACGTGGTCGATCCCGTTGATCATATCACGCCCCGCCGTTTGAATTCGGCACATTGATCGGCATCATAGCCCAGATCGCGCAACACTTCTTCCGTGTGCTGGCCCAACAGCGGCGGCGCGCAGCCGGCTTCGCCGGGAGTCGCCGACAGCTTCAGTGGCACGCCGGTCATTTTGACGGTCTTGAGCCTGGGATGTGGACGTTCGACGACCATTTCGCGGGCGCGGACCTGGGGATGTTCGAGCACTTCGCCGACGGAATAGATCGGGCCGCATGGGATGCCGCCTTTTTCGAACAACACGAGCCATTCGTCGGCAGTCTTTTCCGCAAAAATCTTTTGGAGGATCGGGTACAAATCGTCGTGATTCGATACGCGGCCCGGGTTGGTGGCAAATCTCTTGTCGGTCTTCAAATCCGCCCGTCCGATCAGGTCGCAGAACTGGCCCCAAAGACGGTCATTGCCTACCGCCAAATTGAAATAGCGATCCCTGCCCTTGAACGTCTCATACGGGACAATCGTGGGATGCTGGTTGCCCTTGCGGGTCGGCGAGCGGCCCGTGCCGAAGTAAATGCCCGCTTGATACGTTAGGAATGAGATCTGCCCATCAAGCAGTGACACGTCCACCTTCTGGCCTTTGCCCGTGCGCTGACGCGCCTGCAGCGCCAGCAGAATGCCCAATGTCGCGTAGATGCCGGCGGTGATGTCCGCCAGCGAGGTGCCGGTTTTGTACGGGGTCCCGTCCGGGGCGCCCGTCAGGCTCATAATCCCACCCTGACCCTGAACGGCAAGATCGTAGCCCGGACGGTTCGCCCACGGACCCGTATGGCCGTAGCCGGTGACCGACGCGTAAACGATTTTCGGATTCAGTTTCGCGACAGTTTCGTAACCAAACCCGATGCCCGGCAGGAAGTCGCGGCGGAAGTTCTCCAGAAGCACATCGGAGCGTTGAATCAACCGCGTGAGGATCTCCCGGGACTCGGGCGACTTGAGGTTCAATGTCAGCGATTTTTTGCCGCGATTGACGCTGAGAAAGTACACGCTCTCACCGTCCAGAAACGGCGGTCCGTACGCGCGCGTGTCATCGCCCTTGTCGGGATTCTCGATCTTGACGATCTCCGCGCCGAAATCGCTCAGCAACATCGAACAGTACGGCCCCGCCAGTATGCGGGAGAGATCGACGACGCGGATGCCGTCAAGAGGTTTCATCCTGTCAAGGCTAACGATGCACGCTTGTCCCCGCAAGCGTTTTCCGCTACAAGCGGGACCGGAATGAGGATCCATATTATTATAGTCGCGCTGACGACATTGATTCCCGCAATGGCGTTTGCCGACCCGCCAAAGACCAACCAGGATGCCCGGGCGATCCTCGAACGGGTGCTGGCCAACCGTCCCCAGAAGGATTTTTCGCTTAAGGCCAGATTGTTTGTGGTAACGCAGGAGCCGGTTCCCGTGGAGATTTTGGTGAAGAACACCGCGGAAGACACGCGAACCGTTTACCGCGGCAGCAACACCGAGGCGCTCGTCGTGCAACCGCTCCATGGCCTGCCGAAGTTTTATTTGCGCGGCGTCGGCGAACTGACCGGCGCGAAGCGGACGCAACCGTTGCTGGGATCACAATTCACCTACTACGACCTTGGCCTGGGATTTCTCCACTGGCCGAATCCGAAATTCGTCGATGAAGAACGCGTGCGCGGCCGCGATTGTTTCGCCATTGAGACCAAGGCCGAAGGCGAGCCGTATGCGCGCGTAAAACTGTGGATCGACAAGGAGTACTTTGCCCTGCTGCGGGCGGAGGGCTTTAATGCGGACGACATTCTCGTGCGGCGGTTTGCCGTAACCAGTTTCAAGAAGATCGGCGATGTGTGGATCCCCCGCGGGTTGGAAGCGGCGCGGGTGCCAGCCGCGCAGAGTCTCCCTTCAGAAGAGAAATCGCGACTGGAAGTATTCGAGGGCGATTACAACGCGCGTTTGCCGGCGGAATGGTTTGACCCGGAGAAATTTGCTGCGCCTGCTCCAACCGGCAGGAGCAATTAGGATCAGTGCCTCTGGTAGGCGGGCTGGCCCAGCCCGCCGCAGCGGTTTCCCGGATGCGGCCCTCGTCGTGGGTAGGGACGAACAGTTTACCCCGAATTCTTTTCGGGGCCGACTCGTCCGCGCCGGTGTAGCCGCGCCTCTGCGAGGCGCGTCCGGTCCCCCTGTCGTTGGTAACCCTACCTCACCCAAGTGCGCCAGACTCTGCAGTTGAGTGGTCACTTGCGGGCGATTCGGAGAACGGCGGCTGGGGGACAAGCCCAAGGTTCCGCAACAGCTCGTGATCGGCGTCGGCTTCGGGATTTTGGGCGGTCAGGAGCTTGTTTCCGTAGAAGATGGAGTTGGCGCCCGCGAAGAAGCACAGCGCCTGTCCTTCTGGCGAGAGCCGGGTACGGCCCGCCGAGAGCCGGACTTTGGCACGTGGGAAAACAATCCGCGTTGTCGCCACCAATCGCACCAATTCAAAGACATCGACCGGCAGTTGATGCTCCAAGGGCGTGCCCGGCATGGCCATCAGACAATTGATCGGCACGCTCTCGGGCGGCGGGTCGAAACCCGCCAGAACTTCCAGCAGCCGAAGTCGATCGGCCACCGTCTCGCCCATCCCGATGATCCCCCCGCAGCAGACGGAGATGCCGGCACGTTGGACGGCGCCGATCGTATCGAGGCGGTCCTGAAACGTGTGGGTGGTGACGATTTGAGAATAGAACTCGGGGCTGGTGTCGAGATTGTGGTTGTATGCGGTCACTCCGGCGTCTTTCAATCGCCGTGCTGCCTCATCGGTAAGCTGGCCGAGGGTGACGCAAACCTCCATGCCCAGTTTGCTGACCTCTCGTACGGTTTCCAGGACCGACTCAAATGATGCCGTTCCCTCCCGAACGCCTTTCCAGGCCGCGCCCATGCAGAAACGGGTCGAGCCGTTGAGTTTGGCGCGACGGGCGACCTCCATAACTTCATCGGTGGACATCAGATGCTCGGCATCGACGCCGGTTTTGTAGCGGGCGCTCTGTGAGCAGTAGGCGCAATCCTCACTGCAGCCACCGGTTTTGATGCTCAGGAGGGTACAAAGCTGGACTTCATTGCGCTGCCAATACTGGAGATAAACGTTGCGGGCCTGCTGGATAAGGTCGAAAAAAGGTTGCGAATACAGTTCTTCGAGGCGTTTGAAAGCGCAGGAACCCATCTAATTTAGACCCCCAAGTATCTGTGCATGAGCGGCTTGTGTAATGAAATCGTTTCGCCAGCATCAAAATCTTACAAAAACCGCGCACGCATTGCAAGAGTAGGGTCGTTCTGCTACCGTTATTGCCTTATTCATGGACAAGGTTATCCAGACTATTTGTGGCATGTTGCAAAGCCCGGATGGCATGCGGCGCTGCGCGGCGGCCATGGTTATCGCCGAGTTGAAGCCCAAGCAGGAAACGGTGGTCAAGGCCCTTGGCGACACGCTGAAAGACGCGAACCAACTTCTTACGCGCTATGTACTTGAGGCGTTCGAGGCTATTGGCACGCGCGCTGTCGTCCCGTATGTTCTTCCCTTGCTGGATGCAACCGAGATCGAGACCAAATTGCGGGCGGCGGCCATTATCGCCAGTGCGGGCGGCGACAATGTATCGAGTCTGCGCGATCAGTTTCTCAAGGCCAACCCACAGCAGAAACGCGTGCTGGTGGATATTCTGGCGCGAATCCACAACCGCGAGGCGATGCAGTTGGTCCTCGACGTATTGTTCGACACCGATTTTCAACTCGTTCAGGAAACCTGCCAGGCCGTCCGCCGCCATATCGGCGATGCGGAACCGAAGACCCGCAGCGCGCTGCATCGGCAGATCGCGAAGTTCATGGCCACGTCGCGGGTCAGGAAGAACGACCGCGTGTTGACGTCGTGCCTGCTGTTGATCGGGTACATTGGCGCATCCGACGCGCTCAAGGTTCTGCTGAAGTACACCACGCCGAGGAACCTGGGCTACATCCGGCGCAACGCGCTGATCGCGCTGAAAGGCTTGCCGTACACTGGCGCAGTGGTCAATCGCGTCGCCGGCCAGATGCTGAAGTACCTTGGCGAAACGGATTATCCGAACGTGGTCCAGAACGCGCTGGATATCATTGAGAAACTGCCGCTGGGCAAATCGTTCGACTCGCAGTGGCGCAAGCTGCTCAAAAGCAAACACGCCAGCGTCCGCGCCCTGGCGGCTCGCAAGCTGGCGTCCAACGACAGCCCGGCGTCCAATCGCCTGATGATGGCGCTGCTGGCTTATGAGGACATGCAGGTCAGCGAAATCGCCGCGGGCGCGCTGGCCCGGCATAAAGGCTCGACCAGGTTATTGCTGGCCGCGCTGGCCCGCGAACGCAAGCCCGAACGGGCCTGGCGGTTGGCAAAGATATTAAAGCCGCACAGCGGGTCGGTGGACAAGAAAACCGCGAGGAAATTTCTTGCGCTGGCCGCCCGCACGCTGGAAGCCGGCGAACCGCGTTATGAGACGCTGCTGTATTTCCTGCGCAACATCGACCCGGCGCTGGCGGACGGCGTCTATCGCGAAGTCGGCTTGAAATACAAGAAGGCGCGGAAGTGGGCCAAGGCGGCTGATTGCCTGAAGCAAATCGTGCGGTCCGACACCGTCGATAACGAACTCCGCTTTGAACTGAGCGTCTGCAACATCAAACAGTCCGCCAAAGATCTCGCCCAGCATCTGCGCGCCGAGGATCGCGCCTTGCGCTCGTTCCAGGCGTTGCTGCAGGACAAGGGATTCAAACTCTTCGACCGTATGAAAAAGGAAAAGGCGCTTGATGGCGCCGACCTGTACTATGTCGGTTTCCATTTCAGCGATGGCTCGGGGGAAGAACTGAAGTTCGGCCGCAAAATCCTTGAATACGTCGCCCAGCGCTGGCCGAAGACCAAAGAAGGCAAAGCGGCCAGGAACAAGCTCAGGCTTCCGCCAAGATCGCAGGTCATCACTCCCACGCCGGTCCTTCAGCCGGCCAAGGCCGAGTGAACCGGCAGAGAAGACAGAATCCAGAAGTCAGGAGCCCGAATTCAGAATTGCGGAAGCATAAGCTTCCAGAAGTTTGCTCACCTCTTCAAGTTGAGCCAGCATCGAATTATTCTCGCCGTATCCAAGGTCCTTGGCCAGAATCAGGTAGTAACGACTTTCTTCAAGAGAGCCTTGCGCAATATTCATGAAGCGGACCTTGTCGGCACAACCTTTCTTCTTGAATCCTTCGGCAATGTTCGCAGGAATCGACATGGCCGCTCGTCTCAACTGCGACGTGAGGCCATGGATTTCGGTTCTGGGAAAAACCTCGCTGAAACGGTAGGCACCCAGCACGAATTGGTGGGCCTTTTGCCAGACAATCAGATCCTCAAAACTCTTCGCGCGCGGTCGCTCCATTCCGCCTCCTGGATTCTGCCTCCTGTCTTCTGTCGTCGTCATTCTATCTCCTGGCTTCTGACTCCTGTCTCCTGCCGTCACTCTGTCTCCTGCCTCCTGTCGTCATTCTGGCTCCTGGCTCCTGAATTCTGGCTTCTGTCTCCTGCCGTCACTCTGCCTCCTGTATTCTGTCGTCGTCATTCTGCCTCCTGAATTCTGGCTCCTGTCTCCTGTCTTCTGTCTTCTGTCTTCTGTCCCAGTTCATTCGCCAGCATGATCCACTGTTCCACCGCTAGTTCCTCCGCGCGGGCGGTCGGCGCCACGGCAGCGGCGGCAAACGCCTTGTCGGCATCGCCGAATGGCGCGAGCAGTTTGTGAAGCATTTTGCGGCGTTGAGAAAACCCGGCGCGCACGATCTCGTGAAACGGCGCCTTCGCTCGCAATTTCACCCGCGGATCGCGACGGTCCAACACCACAATCGCACTGTCCACTCGTGGCGCCGGGTGGAAACACCGCGGCGAAATGACGTGAGCGATTGTCACGTGGTAGCGGAGCTGGGTGAACACAGTCAACGCGCCGTAGTCCTTGTGACGCGGCGCAGCGGCCAGCCGGCGGGCGACGTCCCGTTGCACGGTCAGAATCATCGCGCGCGGTTTGTCCTCTCGCTCGACCAATCGTTCGAGAATCGCCGTGGAGATGCTGTACGGAAGATTGGAGACGACCTTGTACGGGGCGGCGACTTGAAAATCCGGCCGCTCCAGTACCTCCACGGCATCGCCTTCGACCAGGTCGATGCCGGCCACCTGTTCCCGCAGATACCGGCACAGTCGCACGTCTTTCTCGATGGCCACAACCCGCCGCGCGCGCGCGATCAGCTCGACGGTCAGCGCACCCAGCCCCGGTCCGATCTCCAGCACCGTCTCGTCGTGCCGAAGATTGGCTTGTTCGATCAGAATCCGCAGGATATTGCCATCGACGAGGAAGTTTTGCCCCAGCGCTTTGCTCGGCCGAATGTCGAGTTCGGCCAGTAACCCGCGGACTTCGGTCAGCGTCATGCCGTGGATTGTTTCAGCCATACTGCCCGGATGTAAAGAAGTACTTGCGCCAGTCGTCTCCTTGGTTCAGGGTTCGCGGTTCAGGGTTCAGGGTTTGGAATGAATAACCTGGAACCGAGAATCTGGAACCGAAGACTGCCATGAAGTCTGACAGATATGCATGGAACCTCTTGAAACGTCTGGAACTTCCGATTCCGACCGTATGGGGCTGGGTAGTACTGCTGCTTCTCGGGGTGGCGCTCATCGCGGTTGGCGTCCGAGAGACCCACCCGTTCTTGACGGTGAACGATCCGGTCCCCAGCAAGATTCTTGTGGCCGAGGGGTGGCTTCCGGATTATGCGCTGGAACGAACGGTGGCTGAGTTCCATCACGGCCAGTACGACCGGATCCTTGTAACCGGAGGGCCGATCACCTCGGGCACTTTCCCATGTGGCACATGTGGCTACACCAATTGGGCCGACATCGGCGCGGCCGCATTGGTTCGGCTTGGCGCCGGTACGAATGTAGTCGAAGCCGTGCCCGCCGCCGGCGTTCTACGGGATCGGACATACGCATCGGCGGTAGTTTTGAGGGCATGGTTTCATCGCCATCAAATCGGCGCTACGTCGTTCAATCTCGTGACCATGGCCGATCACTCGCGACGCTCCCGACTGCTGTTCACGAAGGCGCTGGGCCCGGAGTATCATGTGGGAGTCATCAGCATCGAGAACACGGAGTACGACCCGGACCAATGGTGGAAATCAAGCGAGGGTGTGCGCACGGTTGTCGGCGAAGTGATTGCCTACGGCTACGCTCGCTTCCTGTTTTGGCCGCCCGCCCCCGGGTGAGTAGTGGGTAGCAGGTATAGGTCTGAACCCGGTTACTCGACGTTGTAAATTGTAAAGCGACCCCTTC
>Ga0187871_10003130_pt1 | contig 12963 bp, 11 predicted proteins | sample June2016WEW_16_1_FD_132988 | JGI IMG/M metagenome (GOLD analysis project Ga0187871, IMG submission 132988) | Peatland microbial communities from SPRUCE experiment site at the Marcell Experimental Forest, Minnesota, USA - June2016WEW_16_10 | ecosystem: Environmental > Terrestrial > Soil >... | reverse complement strand
ATCGCGGTCTCGGTCCACACGCCGCCGGTTTCGGCAGGCGGCGTTAGATGGAACACCTCGCCCATCTGCGCGCCCGAGGTCATCGTGCCGTAGAATCCGCCATTCCCATCGCTGAGCACAGAGTTGGGAACCAGCGCGTCCGGACCGCTGGCCGACTGGTAAATCGTAGTTAACCTGGCCGCTCCCTGGGAATTACAGACCACCGCGGCCAGCATAATAATAGCCCCCACGCTGATCTTGGCGATTCGCATGCGAACCCTCCTGCTTTTCGGATGCTAACATGCGAGGACGCCGCCTTCAAGGCGAATCGCGACCAGAGGGTACTAATCCCGCAGGACGCTCCGCCGGTGGAACAGCAACGCGGCCAGCAGAAAGAAAACCACCGCCCAATCCAGGCCGTAAGCCAACGCGGTCAGATGGTCGAGCGCGGATGTCTGTTTCAGGGAGGCTTCCGTAAGGGTGAGAAAGCGGGTCTCCGAAAGCAGGTTCGGCGAAGGCAGCACGGCAAAAAGTGCCGAGCGAAGCCAATCCGGCAGGAACCACACGGGATGACCCGGCACCACGATGGACTCGAGCACCATAATCACCAGCATGATGGCGAACGAAATGACCGGATGCAGCACCGTGGCCAGCAGCATGGCGAGGCCGCTATACAGCGCGTAGCGCACCAGCGGGTACACGATCAGGAGCCAGGGGGCCGGATGAATGTGCCCGCCTCCGATGGCGGCCAGCAGATAGCTCAGGGCCAGCATCATCGCCACGTAGCAGCCCATCAATAGTTGGACCCCTAGAAACTTGCCCAGCAGGAACTCCCGGCGTTCGATGGGCCGCGCCAGCACGGCCAGGATCGTCCCACTCCGGATATCGCTCCAGACGGCATCCGCGGCGGCCCACGCCGCCAATAAGCTGCCGAAGCCGCTGAGCAACGACATGATGCCGCCGATCATGCCCGGCGCCATACTCTCGGTGTGCGGAAGGCCCGGCGCTCCGGATTGCGATCTCATCACCATCAGAGGCGTCATCATCAACAGCACCACGATGGCAAACAGGGCCAGGAAGAGTATCATCAGCTTGTTGCGCAAGAAGCCGGAAAACGTCAGCAGGGCTATCGCGCGGATTCTCATTGGGGCTTCTCCGCGTCGCTTACCACCTTGAGGAACAGGTCCTCCAGGCTGCTCTTCACCGGATACATAGCGGTGACATCGCAGCCCGCGGCCCAGAGTCTCTCGACAGCCTCGCGTTTCAAAGCCGGATCGGCCAGGATGCGTATGCCTTGCGGGCCGCGCTCGATAGCCGCGCCGTGCTCCGACAGAAATCCTTCCATCTCTTCGGGCAGTTGGTCCACGTGGATCGCCACGCGTCCGCCGCGGCCGAGCAATTCGGCCAGCGGACCCTCCCGCACGAGTTTGCCGCGGTCGATGATGATCACCTGACCGGCGAATTGTTCCAGCTCACGGAGATTATGGGAGCTCAGAAACACGGTCTTCCCCAGCGATTGGAGCGCCAGCAGGATTTCGCGGACGTCCCGGCGTCCGGCTGGATCGAGGCCGGAGGTGGGCTCGTCCAGCACCAGCAATTGCGGATCGTTCAACAGCGCCTGCGCGATCCCCAGGCGTTGCACCATGCCGCGCGAGTACTTGCCGATGCGCAGCTCTTCGTAACCGCAAAGTTGCACCTTGGCGATCAACTCCGGAATGCGCCGGCCGGCGATCGCCGTATCCATGCCCGCCAGCGCGGCGTGGAACCGCAGCAGCTTGGGCGCGGTCAGAAAGGGATGAAAAGCGAAATTCTCCGGAACGAAGCCGATCCGGCTTTTGGCTCGCACGTCGCCCGGCGGATAGCCCAGCACGCTCACGTCGCCGGAATCGGCGAAGAGAAATCCCATCAGCGCGTTGATGCAGGTGGTCTTCCCTGCGCCGTTCGGCCCTAGAAACGCGCAGACCTCTCCCGCCGCGACTTCAAACGAGACGTCCGCCAACGCCGTGACGCCATCGTTGGAGAACCGGCTGTGGTAGTACTTGGTCACGTGGCGGAATTCAATGGCTGGGGGCATTCGGCGCTCCTTGCATGGGGAAGTTATTGGGCATGCCCACCTGCCCGTCGAGGTGCATCTCCAGGCTGGAATCGAGGCCCACCTGTGCGTATGCGACTTTGCCCTCCACGTCGATCACCATCAGCGTCGGAATGGCTCTCACCTGGTAAGCATCGGCGGCGGCGTGCGCGCTATCCAGCAGGACTGGAAACGGCATCTTGAGTTCGGTCGCCGCGGTTTCGGCCGCCTCGCGGTCGTCATCCAGGCTGATGGCCAGGATCTCAAAATCGGTTTTGGCCTGCGCTCTCTTCTGGTAGAAATCGCGCAGGACGGGCATCTCCATGCGGCATGGACCGCACCAGCTCGCCCAGAACGTGACGATCAGGGCTTTCTTGCCGCGGAAGTCCGCGATGGACACGTGCCGGCCATCGAGCGCCGTCAGCGTGATCCCGGGCGCCGGTTTGTGCAACATCTCGACGGTCTTATCGTTGCTCGCGATGCGGGTGTCCAACAGCTTGGCCCGCCAGGTGATCAAGATCGTGAAGAGGGCCAGCGCCGCCAACGCGGCAGTCGTGCCGGCCGACGGTTTCGTGACTGGGGCGGTCGCCACCGAGGTAGCCTGTAGGTGGATTATACCAGCCGGATTTCGTACCTAATCCACGCCGAAAGCAAGCAGCACATTCCCGGGCATGCCGCCCAATGCTCCATATCCCGAATTCACGAACAGCATGCCTCCGGCGGCCACCGGCCCGGATGCGCTCATCGATCCGCCCTTGGCTTTCACGCCGTTCACCGTCGTGAAATCGCGCAGGGTGTCGAAGTCCCAGATCACCGCGCCGTCCGCCGTGTTGTAGGCCCGCAGATGGCCGTCCATAGACCCGGAGAAGACCACGCCGGGAATCAGCGTGGCCGGCGCCATTTGCGCGGGAGTGCAGCCCAGCGTCCCCATGCACTTGGGCTCCATGGGCGCCGCGTACCAGGCTTTCTCGCCCGTAGCGATGCGCAACGCGAACAGGCCTCCACCCAACTTGGGATCGCCGCCTTCCGTGGGCCCGCGCAGGGTGTAATCGGAAAGCGGCACGTAAACCTTCTCCCCGTCCGCGGCGGGACCGAACATGATGCCGCCGAGGACACCGCCCTTGCCGAGGCGCCGCTCCCACTCGACCGCGCCCTTGTCGTCCGGGTCGAGCGCCCACATCACGCCGGATTTCTGCCCGACCAGCAACCGCCTCTCGCCGCCGCCGAGCGAAACCAATATGGGGGACGCGCCAATGTCGGTATCCTCGCCCGGTTTATCCGGGCAATTCACCTGGCCGGGAAGAACGCACCCGACGTTCCAATGGTCCGCGGGCGTCAGTTGCTTCGACCAGAGGATCTTGCCGGTTTCCATGTCGAACGCGAGCACGGCGTCGCTGGCCGTGGTCTCCGGTCCGGAGTGTTCATTGCCTGTTCCCACATACAGGACTTTGCGCTTGGCATCCACCGTCGGCGCGGACCAGATCGAAACCCCCGACGGCCCCATCATCTGCGTGCCGGCGGAGTTCAGGCGGGTAGGCTTCGGCTCCGGAATCGTGTAGGTCTTCCAGAGGCGCTCGCCATTGCGGGCGTCCAGCGCCACCAGGCTGCCGCGCGCCGTGCAGCACTTGTATTTCGGGTCGCCGGCGGCCACGAATTCCTCCGCGCCGGTCGATACAGGCACATACAGCCGTCCTTCATAGAGTACCGGGCTGCCGGTGATGTGCGAGAAGGGATGTTCGTCCACGCGCGTCTTCCAAAGCAGCTTGCCGGTGTCCGCGTCCACCGCGTAGGCGGTAGACTGGGCATCGCCGAAGTATACGGCGTGGTGGCCTTCGCCTCCGTATGGTGCCACCTCGATGGCGGTGCGCACGCCCTGCGCCGCCTTGAAAGTCCAGTAGGTGCAGCCGGTGTGGGCGTCCAGGGCGTATACTGTGCCGCCGGCACTCCCCACAAACAGGCGCCCATCGGCGACGCTCGGCTGCCCCAGCGCCGACGTTGCGCCCGGAAATCCGAATGCCCACTTCACCTTCAGCTTGCCGACCTGGGCGCGGTCCAGGCCCGCGGCCGCCGTAGTTTGCAGGCGGCTATTCTCCGGATCGACGCTCCAGCCATGCCAGCCGCGCAAATCTTTCAAGGGCGCGGGGGCCGACGGACAGCGCCCGCCGCTCACCTCCTCCGGCTCCTTCGAGCCGAGATAAGCCGCGATCATCATGCGTTGCATCACCGGCAGCGAACCGGCCACCAGGATCATCTTGCCGGTCGTCAGGGCATCGAAGATCATGGTGCGCGACATTTGCCGGAGCGCCTCGGGAGTGGGCGCGTGCGTCGCACTTCCCGCCTTATGACAACCGGCGCAGTTCTTTTCGAAAAGCTCCGCGCCGCTTTGGGCCTTCGCCTGGGCGAGAACCAGCCAGGCGGCCAGCAGGATTCCCGTAAAATTTTTCATCGCTTGATCCTACGTTTGCGGTAACATTCTTGTCAAATGGAGTCAATTCTGGAACTGCGCGACCTGGTGAAGCATTTCCCTAACCATCGCGCCGTCAACGGCATTTCGCTGAAGATTCCGCGGGGCGGATTCTACTCGCTACTGGGCCCTTCGGGCTGCGGCAAAACCACCACGCTGCGCCTGATCGCCGGCTTCGAGTCGCCCACTTCGGGCGAAGTCCTGCTGGATGGCGCGGTAGTTAACGAACAGAAACCTTACCAGCGAAACGTCAGCACCGTTTTCCAGAATTACGCCCTGTTCCCGCACCTGACCGCCGCGGAGAATGTCGCCTTCGGGCTGAAGCGCAAGAACCAGCCGGAAATCGAGCGAAAGGTGCGGGAGGCGCTGGAGTTGGTGCGCCTGACGGGCAAGGAATCGCGCCATCCGGCGCAGCTCTCCGGCGGTGAGCGGCAGCGCGTCGCCCTGGCCCGGTCGCTGGTGCTGCAGCCGGACGTGCTGCTGCTCGACGAGCCGCTGGCCGCGCTCGATCCTAAGCTGCGCAAGCAGATGCGCCTCGAGCTGAAAGAAATGCAGCGCCGCGTTGGGATCACCTTTCTGCTGGTTACCCATGATCAGGAAGAGGCGCTTTCCATGTCCGATCAATTGGCGGTGATGAACAACGGCGCCATCGAGCAGGTGGGCACGCCGCAAGATGTCTACCTGCGCCCGCGCACGCGTTTCGTGGCCGGATTTCTGGGGGCAGTCAACTGGATCGACGGCATCGGCTTGCGTCCGGAAGTCACGCGCATCTCGCGCGGATTGCCGGCGAACGGTGCGCGCTTCCGCCCCGCCACCGTGACCGGTTCGGTGTTTCTGGGTAACTGCGTGCACGTGCTGGCGCGCCTCGAAAGCGGCGAAGACGCGGTCGCCGAAATCCCGCGTAACAATGGCGCCTACCAGGCGGGCGAGTCCGTACACTTCTGCTGGAATCCGTCCGACGAGATGATCCTTCCATGACCGCGGCTTCCGGCTGGGAGCGCTTGCGCGCATGGTTTCTGCTGCCCGCCTGGATCTGGATGGCGGTATTGTTCGCCGCGCCGTTCGCCATCGTGATCGTTTACAGCCTGCTGACGCGCGGCGCGTACGGCGGGCTGGGCCTTCCCTGGACCCTGGAGAATTTCGCGCGGCTGCTCGATCCCCTGTACCTGGGCATCGTCCTGCGGTCATTCGTCATGGCGGCCGCCACGACGGTCATTTGCCTGCTGCTGGGTTTCCCCCTGGCGCTGTTTATTTCGCGCGCGGGCGGGCGCAAGAATATCTATCTGCAGCTCGTTATCCTGCCTTTCTGGACCAGTTTCCTGGTGCGGATTTACGCCTGGATGTTCCTGCTGCGCGACACCGGATTGATCAATACGGCGCTCCAGCATCTTGGGCTGATTCACGATCCGCTGCCGCTGCTGTATAACAATGGCGCGGTGCTGCTGGGCCTGGTGTACGGCTATCTGCCGTTCATGGTGCTGCCGGTGTATGCCACCCTGGAGCGCCTGGATCCGGCTCTGGTGGAAGCCGCCGCCGACCTGGGCGCGAAGCCTTGGCCTACGCTGCTGCACGTGATCCTGCCGCTCTCCGTGCCCGGGATTCGGGCGGGCAGCATTCTGGTCTTCATCCCCGCGCTGGGCGCTTACCTGACGCCCGATTTGCTGGGCGGCGGCCGCACCGTACTGATCGGCAACCTGGTCGAGAACCAGTTCACCAACGCGCGCGACTGGCCCTTCGGCGCGGCCCTCTCGGTGGGACTGATGGCCCTGGTGGGAGTGCTGGTGCTGCTGATGCTGCGCAGCGAGCGGGAGGGGTTGGTATGAAGCGCTGGCTCGGCTTATACGCCGCCCTGGTCTATCTCTTCTTACATCTGCCCCTGGTGATCCTGGCGGCGTTCAGTTTCAATTCGTCGCGATTCACGGTTTGGCAGGGTTTTTCGCTGCACTGGTATCGCGCGATTTTTCAGGATCGGCAGCTTGGCGAATCCGCCTGGAACAGCGTGATCATCGCGGTGGTGGCCACCATTTTTTCCACGATTGCCGGCACGCTCTGCGCTTACGGCCTGTGGAAACGCGGCTCCGCGCTGCTTTCCGGATCGCTCTACCTCTCGCTGGTCACGCCCGAGATCGTGATGGGGATCTCGCTGCTGGCGCTGTTTCAGTGGTCGTTCCGGTGGCTGCACTGGCGGCTGGGATTGCACACCGTGATCCTGGCGCATGTGGCGTTTTCGATCGCCTACGTGGTGATCGTGATCGCGGCGCGCCTGCGCACGTTCAGTCCCGCGCTGGAAGAAGCCGCGCTGGACCTGGGCGCCACCGAATGGCAGGCATTCCGCTTCGTTACCTTGCCGGCGTTGCTGCCCGGCATCGTGGCCGCCGCGCTGCTGGCGCTGACGGTTTCCTTCGACGACTACGTGATCACCAGCATGGTGGCGGGCGTGGATTCCGAAACGCTGCCGATGGTGATTTACGCCATGGCGCGCCGCGGCGCCAGTCCCGTGATCAATGCGATTTCGGCCTTGATCGTAGTGGTTTTCGGCGCGCTCGTCCTGATCTCCGAACGGATGCGCGAAGCATGAGGCGTGTGGTGAACCGGCGAATCTTCCTGATGAGCGCGGCCGGACTGGCCGGATGCGCGCGCGGGCGGCCGCGGCTGAACGTTTACAACTGGTCGAACTACGTGGCGCCGGATACGATCGCCAACTTCGAACGTGAGTTCGGAGTGCACGTGCGCTATGCCACTTACGAGAGCAACGAAGAGATGCTGGCGAAAGTGCTCGGCGGCAACTCCGGTTGGGATGTGGTCTTTCCCAGCCACAACCGCATCCCTCCGATGCGCCAGTATGGTCTGCTGGCGCCGCTCGATCACGCGCGTCTCCCCAACCTGCCGAACCTGGAGCCGCGCTTCCAGAGTCCGCCCTGGGACCCGCGCCTGGAGCATTGCGTCCCGTACATGTGGGGAGCTACCGGGATTGCCTACAATCGATCGGCCGCTCCCCCGCCGGACGCCTGGGCCGACCTGTGGAACATCCGCTTCAAAGGCCGTCTGACTATGCTGGACGATCCGGAAGAAGTGCTGGGCGCTTGCCTGCTGAAACTACGCCTCCCGTACAACTCCACCGGCGAGCGAAGCCTGCGCCTCGCCGAGCGCGAGGCCATCGCCCAGAAGCCCTTGTTGCGCGCTTACCTGAACGCCGAATATCGCGACCAGATGGTGGCGGGCGATATCCTGGTGGCGCACTCCTGGGCGACCACGGCGCAACAAGCCATTGACGCCGCTCCGCAGCTTGCTTTTGCGTATCCCACTGAAGGCTTCCCGCTGTACGGCGATAATGCGGTGGTGCTGCGCGAGAGCGGCCGCGCGGAACTGGCTCACGACTTCATCAACTACCTGTTGCGCGCGCCGGTGGCGGCGGCCATCGTGGAAACGTCGCGCACCGCCACGGCCAACGCCGCCGCCCAGGCGCTGCTTCCCGAAGAGTTACGGCGCAATACTACGCTGTTTCCTGCAGCCGATACGCTCGCGCGCGGGCAGTGGATCGCCACCATGCCCTCCGCTACGCAGCGTTTGCGCGACAGGATGTGGACGGAGATCAAGTCGGCGTGAGCCTCTATTTGGGGTAAATATTTACCCTACCGAAGCATGGGCCTGTTCCCAGCACGGCAAACGAGTATATTAATCGAAGGTGCCCCATTCATTCCGCATTTCGATTTTCGCCCTTCTCCTCCCCCTCGCCGCACTGCGCGGCCAGTGTACACTGCCGCCCGCGCCGGGAGCAGGCACTCCCGATACCACCTTCGACCAGTTCTTCATCCAGAACGGGCCGGGCTGGACCGGCGCCGACGGCACGTATTCGCTGCTCCTGCCGAACGGGCAGGATCTTTGGATCTGGTCGGATTCCTACATCGGCACTGTGAATCCCCAAACGCGCCTGCGCTCCAGCGACTTGTTCCAGGCACATAATTCCCTCACCATTCAGGATCCGTCCACCAACACGCTATCCACGGTGGGCTACCCGCCAAGCACCAGCTCTTACTTTGCCCCATCCAATTCGCAGGACTGGTTCTGGCCCGGCGACGGCATCGCGATCCAAACCTCACCCGGCGTCTACTCGATCGAGGTGCTCCTGCTGGAGTGGACCGGAGTTTTTCAATTCGTGGGGAATTCGGTGGCGACTCTGGCATACCCCAGCATGAAACTGGAATCCATCAAACCCATTGCTTTGCCGGATCTGAGCATCGAGTGGGGCACCCGCCTTTTCAAGGAAGGCGCATACTACTATCTGTACGGAATCATGGACCCGGGCACCGCGAACAAGCTGCCATACGTCGCGCGCTTCTCGAAATTGACAGCCCTCACCGATCCCACCCAGTGGCAATATTGGAATGCAACCAGCCGCACATGGGTGTCCGGCCAATCGAACGCCACGCCTATGGCCGGGGTGCCCGCGATCACCAACGAGTACAGCGTACACCGGCTGAGCGCCGCGACCGGGCCATTCTATCTGATGACCGGAATGGACCCCAAAAATCCGCCGTATCCCGGCTGGAAATACGTCACCACCTATTACTCTTGTTCGCCCCAGGGCCCCTGGAGCCGCCGCACGGTGGTCTACACCACGCCCGAAACCGGCGCGCCGGGTTGCTCGGTGGGGACCCTGGACACCTATGATCCGAAGGCGCATCCCGAGTTTCCTTCGTCCGCGGGTATCCTGGTTTCCTACAACGTGAACGCCACCAATTCAGCCGATCTGGTGTGCGCCAACGACTACAAACCCAGCTTCATTCGCGTGCCCATCGCCGGGCTGCAGCTTACCGCTCCCCAGTAACCGGACCGCTGTTTTCGGCGGCATAATCCAGTTGCTGGCGTACGTAGTCGCGCGGGTAGGCCATCGTCACGCGATCGCCCTTCAAACTGAGTTGCGGATTGATGCCGGCCCAATAAACAGGGAGACTCAGCTTTGCATACCGGCTCACCACCTGGTCCCGCAGTTGGGGATCGAAATGCACCCCGTAGCGGTCCACCAGCGCCTTGATGGCATCGTAGTCGCCCTCCGCCTTGATGCGCATGAGTTCGGCGAGCAGAATTCCCACGCCCTGGTGCATCTTGTCATAGTCGCGCACGGCGATGTAAGTCTTGCCGCCGCGATCGAATTGCTCGATGGCGCCGGTCTTATCCATGATGTATCGCACGATCAACTGCCGGTCGCGCTGATGATCCTCTTCGATAGTGTCGCCTTTTAGAATCCGCCGAAGCTGCATCAGCGCCGCCGTGGCCGCCGAATTGTACATGGCTTTGCCCACGTCCGGGCTGGAAATCAGCCCCAACTCTTTCAATTTGGGATCGAAAACGTTCCACAGCGCCATCAGATCGGCACGCGCTTCTTCCAGCGTGGAATAGTATTCCTTCAGATAGTAGCTGGGTTCGTGCGTCAACTTCGGACTCAGCTTGCCCGACCCGTGTCCGATGACTTCGTGCAACTCCGTCATCAGATCTTCGGCTTCGTCGCCATATTTTTCGCCTAGCGCGATGACCTCCGGCGAGGGCGCGAACTCCCGCAGCGCACCCAGCCCCGCGGCGTGCTCCAGAGCATGGCTGCTGCCGGTGAACATGAAACTCTTCGAGCCGTACTTTTCGTGTACTTCGTTCTCGTTCGGCAGGTTATCGCCGATCGTGGTGACGTGGAAGTCGCCCGTTTCAATTAGCGCTTCCACCGCCTTGGCCACCGGCGGTCTCACCCCCTGCATCTTGTATTGGGCGAGCCAGGGCGCATGGTCCTCGAAATACTGCGCATTTTCGGAAAGCTTGCGCATGCGCCCGGCCAGGGCTTCGTCGGTCACCGTGACGAAACTCTGCGAACTGCCTTTGGCCCCGCGCGCATCCCGATACACTTCGATAAATCCGTTATCGAAATCCACGGCCGGATTGTCCTGCACCCAGTCGATGCCGAATTGCACCCAGTCCCGCGGGTTTCCGGTTTGAAAGAACCGAATCAGCGCGCCGATGGCCTTCGCCTGCGGGGGATCGGCATACCCGCGCGCCTTTTCGAGGGCGCTATTGGCCCGGCGCAGATATTCAGCGTAAAGGCCCGGCCGAATCTTGCCGTCCGGCGTGCCGGCGCGGTAAACCTGCTCAGCCAGTTTGCCGTCCGGCAGTTTGGCGAGCCGCGAATTCAACGGATATTGCTCATGGAAGCCCTCAATTTCCACCATGCTCAGCCCCGGAGAATAAAAGTTATTGGAACTCGCCTGCAGAATATCGAGCTGGCCGCGGGGACTCTTGGCCGTAATCATCGGCTCGAAATCCGGGTCGAAAAGGGAGGCCTGCAACGCATCGGCCTCCGCGGCCAGTCCGGGTCCCGCGGCTTTCTTGAATTCTTCGATAGTGCAATCCGGCAGGAATTTTTGCGACGTCAGCTCGTTATGATTGCCTTTGTTGGCCCAAAACAGTTTGGTGAAATCGAGGATCTTCTTCATGGCGTCCGGCGGCACTTCCCGCGGGTGCGCGACGATCGCTTCGAGCAGACGTTTCTGGCGCAGGCCGAATCGCGATAACTGGTCGTAAACGATCGGATCGGTATCGATCGAAGCCTGGCTCAGCCAGTAAGCCAGCGCCTGTTGCCGCGGTGTGAGCTGATTGAAACTGTCCGCCGTCAATTGCACGAAGCCCGTGCTGCCGACGCGATCGGCCAGGGCGCCATCCTGCGCGGCCATCGCGGCGCAGAGAGCTAAAGATAGAAATACGCTGCGTATCAATTTGTGCCTCTAGAATTATGGTAAAGCAGATCGGGTGTGTCGTTCGTCGCCGGGCGCTACTATGTTCTCTATGAAAGCACCCTGGGCACTCCCGCCTGCACTGCTGGCTGCACTAACGGTTGCCCTGTGTCTCCCCTGCCGGGCGGCGCCGCCCGCCTGGTTGTCAAGCGCCGTGATTTACGAAGTCTTCCCGCGCGATTTCTCGCCGTCGGGCGATCTCAACGGCGTGACCGCGGGCCTCGATCGCCTGCAAAAACTTGGCGTGGACGTGGTCTGGCTCATGCCTATCCATCCCATCGGCCAGGCCAAGCGCAAGGGCACCCTCGGCAGCCCGTATTCCGTCCGCGATTATTACGCCATCAATCCCGACTACGGCACCAAGGACGACCTCAAACGCCTGGTCGCCGAAGCGCATCGCCGCCGCATGCGTGTAATCATCGACATCGTCGCCAACCACACCGCCTGGGATAGCGTGATGATGCAGACTCCCGAATTCTACAAACACAATGCCGCCGGCCAGATCATTTCTCCGGTTCCCGACTGGGAAGATGTTGCCGGGCTCGACTACTCCAACCCGCGCCTGCGCGCTTACATGATCGACATGCTGCGCTATTGGATCCGCGACTTCGACCTCGACGGCTTCCGCTGCGATGCGGCCGGCATGGTGCCGGTGAGTTTCTGGGAGAGCGCCCGCTTGGAAGTGGACAAGCTCAAACCCGGCCTTCTGTGGCTCGCGGAATGGCACGACCCGGCGCTTATGGCCAAGGCCTTCGACCTGGATTATGCCTGGCCGCTGCACAGCACCCTGGCCGCAGTTTTTGCCAAGGGCACGCCGGCACGAGACCTGCGCACCGCATGGGAGGAGGAGCGCGCGCAATATCCGAAAGGCGCCCTGCACATGCGCATTTCCGACGATCACGATGAAGAGCGCGCCATCGTGCGCTTCGGCAAAGGCGGCGCGCTGGCCGCCTCCGCGTTCATGTTTACGCTGGATGGCGTGCCCCTGATTTACGAGGGCATGGAGGCAGGGGACACCACCGAATCGGGCGGCCCGCCGCTGTTCGAGAAACTGCCCGTGTTCTGGAAGATTGCCGAGCGCCGTCCCGAGTTTCCGCGCTTCTATGCCGGCATCGTCGCGCTTCGGCATGCGCACCCGGCCCTTCAGCAGGGCGAGACCGAGTGGCTGCGCAATTCAGACGATGGACGTGTCGCCACCTATCTGCGCAAAGGCGCGGACGAGGAATTCCTGGTGGCGATCAACTTCTCGAATCAGCCTTTTGTGGGGGTGGTGGATGCCGCCGCGGCGGGCTTCACGGAGATCAGCCCGGGCCTCGAAACGCCGCACCCGTCGGCGCTGCCGGCCCTAGCCCTGGATGCCTGGGGATTCCGCATTTTCAGGCGTCTTTTGCCCGTGGCGCACCGTTGAAAACCCAATTGGGGGGCGGGCAATCATGCCCGCAGCCGCTTTCAGGCGGCCAAGCCGGCTCGAAAGCCGGCTGCGGCCAGGATTGGCCGCCCTCCAAATTGAGTCTTCATCACATTTGGTGGCCCGCAGGGCCATCCTGACATGCTTCAGACGTTGGTGAAAAAGTAAGTCGTTCGCCCGGAAGCGCCCAATAAAGCGGTTGATTAAGATCTTCTTGGCTTGTTTTATGCCGGATTCTGGGGGGTTTTGGTGCCCCAAAGCCCCCTTT
>Ga0187871_10003129_pt1 | contig 12966 bp, 9 predicted proteins | sample June2016WEW_16_1_FD_132988 | JGI IMG/M metagenome (GOLD analysis project Ga0187871, IMG submission 132988) | Peatland microbial communities from SPRUCE experiment site at the Marcell Experimental Forest, Minnesota, USA - June2016WEW_16_10 | ecosystem: Environmental > Terrestrial > Soil >... | reverse complement strand
GTTCGGCTTCGACATCATGTCGGTACAGGAAATCATTCGCCTCCCCAAGATGGCGAAAGTCCCCCGCACGCCGGGCTACGTGGACGGCATCGCCAACCTACGTGGTGTGGTGCTGCCAGTCATCGACATGCGCACCCGTTTCGGTATGGAGCGGGCCGAAGAGACCGACCGCACTCGCGTATTGGTGGTCGATATCGACGGCGTCAAAACCGGCTTGCGCGTGGATCGCGTCAAACAGGTGACTCGTGTTTTGCGCAGCGAAATTGAACCGCCGCCCGCAGCCATCCGCGGGACCTCTTCAGACTACCTGGAAGGGGTCGTGAAACTCGATAAGGGGCAGCGCATCGTCATGGCTCTGAATGCGGCCCATGTCTGCGAAATCGGCATTACCCATAAGGCGGCTCCCACCAACGGCGTGGCGTCGAATTCGGAAGCTGCAAGCCCCGAATCGGCGGACAAATCGCGGAGCGTCGACGCAGAGGTCCAAAAGGTCGTCACCTTTCGCATCGCCAAAGAGGAATTCGCCTTCCACATGGAACATGTCAGGGAGATTTTGCGTGTCGAGACTCCCAATCAGGTTCCCGACGTCCCCGACTACGTGCTGGGAGTGCTGACGGTTCGCGGCCGCATTCTGCCGGTCATCGACCTGCGGCGGCTGCTGCAGCAGCGATCGCTGGCGGATGAGTTCGCCGATAGCTGCCGGCCCCTGCGGGAGGAGTATGAGCGCTCGCTGGATCGGGCCGCCAAAGTTTTCGCCGAAGATTGGCAGCAAAAGGTGGAACCTACAGTAAGCTTGCGCCTCCGCCAGTGGCTCGCTGAAACCAACAGTTCCAGCCAATTGCTGATGGAAACGCTGGCGCAGGCGCGCGGGCAGAACGAAATGGTCATCAAGCAACTTCAGCTCCGGACGAAGTACCAGGAGCACGGCGAACGCGATGCCGCGCGCACTTGCGGCGAGGAATTGGTCTCCGCAGGCCAGAAAACGATTGATGCCTTGCGTAAGTTCGAGGAGCAGATTGCGCAGAACATCCAGGAAGACCAACGCATCATCGTGGTGGATGCCGAGGGTTTCGTGCTCGGTTTGGTGGTGGATCACGTTCACGAGGTTTTGAACGTGCCGAAAAACCTGATCGAACCGCCGCCTCGCATCGCATCCAGTGGCGGGATGGAACTGTCGGGAGTTGCCAAACTGGACGACGGCGCCCGCTTGATCATGTTGTTGGACGTTGCCAGCCTGATGAAGGACCAGAAGTTGCGTGAGGTCAGGAGTTCGTCGGCTCAGACCGCCGATACACAGGGGAGCGGCGAAATCCACAAGGCCGGGGCCGACGGAGCGGAACTGAGCGAAGTGCAACTGGTGACGTTCATGCTAGCCGCCGAGGAATACGGTGTGCCGATTTCGCAAATCCAGGAAATCGACCGCCTCGCCAAGATCACCAAAGTGCCCAAGGCGGCGGAGTTCATTGAGGGCATCACCAACCTGCGCGGCGAAGTAATTCCCGTGCTGGACACACGAAAGCGCTTCGAGCTCGAAGTCAAACCGCCCGACGACCGGACCCGCATTATCATCGTGGATCTCGGCGGCGTCAAAACCGGCCTGGTGGTGGACTCCGTGCGTGAGGTGCTGAATCTCGCCAGGAAGGACATCGCCCCGCCACCCGAAGCCATCGGGAGCGGAATCGATCAGCAGTTCATTTCCGGGATCGGCAAGGTGGACTCGGGCAAGCGCATGATCGTGCTGCTCGATGTGGAGAAGATTCTCTCCCGGCAGGAGCAGGCCCACCTCTCCGAGGTTACCGCTTAGATTGCACTCCGGGCCGGGGCCGGTCAGCGGCCCCGGTACCTCCACAAAGCCATGGGCAGAATACGCGTGTTGGTGGCGGACGATTCCGCGTTAATGCGGCAGACCTTCAAACGGATCATCGCGGGTTCGGCCGACCTGGATCTCGTGGGGCTGGCACGGGATGGCGAAGACGCGGTAGCGAAAGCCCGGGAACTGCGGCCCGACGTCGTCTCGATGGACATCAACATGCCCAAACTGGATGGCATCACGGCCCTTCAACTCATCCTGCAGGAGAAGATTTGTCCGGTTGTCATGGTTTCGTCCCTCACCCAGCAGGGCGCCGCGACCACCTTTGAGTGCCTGGAGTTGGGGGCCTTCGATTTTGTCTCCAAGCCGGATGGCACGGTCTCATCCAACATGGGGGCAGTGGCGGATGAACTGATCTCCAAGCTCAAAGCCGCGGCGTCGCGAGGCATCGTGGACCGGCTGCAGCGTAGCCGTGAGCGCCGCAAGCCGTATCAGCCCCCAGCGCGCGCCACCTTTGAGAACATCGCCCGGCAGCGGGCGATAGCCATCGGAATCTCTACCGGTGGGCCGGCGACTCTGCAGGAGGTATTGCCGCAGATTCCGGCGAGCCTGCCGGCCAGCATTTTCCTGGTGCAGCATATGCCGCCCGCCTTTATTGCCTCTTTTGCCAAGCGCCTGGACGAGCATTGCGCGCTCAAAGTTATAGAAGGACGTTCAGGCATGCCCGTGGAGCCGAGCGTCTGTTACGTGGCGCCGGGTGGTATGCATCTCTGTTTGCATCGCAAAATGACGGGCGAGGTGGTGATCCGTACTCCCGTCACGCCTGCCACGCTGTTCGTGCCGTCAGTCGGCGTCATGATGGCGTCGGTTCTGAATATCTACGGGACAGACACCATCGGCGTCCTGATGACCGGCATTGGAGACGACGGCGCCGATCAAATGGTCGCGATTAAGCAGGCCGGCGGGTACACCATCGCCGAGAGCGAGCAAACCGCAGTGGTTTACGGAATGCCGCGCGAAGCTGTCGAACGTGGTGGAGCGTGCGTGGTGGCGCCCAGCCATGGAGTAGCGGGAGAAATCTTGAAGGCGGTCCGAAGGACAAGGGAATGAGCAGCCTCAACGAGTACATGGAGAAATTGGACAGCCCCGATGAAGCGGAGCGTATCTACGCGGCCGAAGATGTCGGGTACTACAATGCCCCGGAAGGCGTGCCGCCTCTTTTGGAACGGTTGGGCCAAGAGCCTTCGCGGGCGGTTCGCGATGCTATCTTCCAGGCTCTGATCCGCATCGACGCGGACGCGTCTATCGAGGGTTCCGTACGATTGCTCGAAAGCGAAGATCCCCAGATCCGCAACCAGGCGCTGGATGTGCTGCGCCGTAAAGGCGCGCGGTCGGTCCCGTTCCTGAATACCGCCATGCGAAACGGCGGCAAGGATCTGAGGAAGTTCGTCCTGGACGTTCTGATCGGGGTTCAAGCCAGCGGGGTGGAAGCAATTTACGAGGCCGCCCTCTCCGACCCGGATCCCAACGTGGTCATCACCGCCGTGGAGAATCTCGGCCGAACGCGGGCTACCGAGTTCCGGCGACGCATTGAGGACCTGCTGGAGACAGGTCTACACCCCATGTTGGTTGGCGCTTGCCTGGAGGCTCTCGCTGGCATTGGCGACAATTCGTCGTTAGCGGCAATCCGACGCCGCTTCCCGGACCTGGCGGCGATGCCGGACTTCTTTCTGGCGCCATGCCTCAAGGCCCTTGGCGCTCTGGGGGCGGCCACGGAATTCGCCGAAGTGACAGGTTTGCTGGCCGTGCGCGGTCCCCAGCTTCGCCCGGCGATTCTGGGCGCGCTGGTCGCCATTCATCAACGCCACCCGGCGGAAGCCCATGACGAGGACCTGTTACCGGACTTGCGGGCGGTGGTTGACAGTGGATGTCCACCGCTGTGCCGTTACCAGGCGGCGCGGGCATTGGGCTTTCTGTCCTCTCGCGACGACGCCTACCGGTTTCTGGTCTCCTGCCTGTCCAGCCCGGAACGCCTGGTTCGCCTGGGCGCGATCGAATCCCTGCGAGGCGCACGGCGGCCGGGGTTGCAGGACGTTCTTAATGCGCGCGCGGCCGAAGAAACAGACGAGGAGGTCTTGCAGGCGCTCGGCTGCTAACGGATCACCATGCCAGACCTCTCCGTGGAACAATTCCAAAGCCTGAGCCAGCAGATCTATCAGAAGCTGGGGCTGCACTTCGATGAAAAGAAGCTCTACTTTCTGAAGACGCGGGTTGCCAGGCGCATGGCGGCACTCGGGATCGACGAGGCGCGGGAATATGTCTTCAAGCTCAACTATGCCGACCCGCAGGGGCTGGAGATGCAGGCGCTCGCCAATCTGATCACCACCAACGAGACCTACATGTTTCGCGAGTACGACCAATTGCAGGCATTCGCTAATTTCTGCCTGCCGGAAGTGCTGTCGGCTAAGCAGGCTCGGGGGGAGAGAAGCTTGCGGATCTGGTCCGCCGGTTGCTCTTCCGGCGAAGAACCTTACACGCTGGCGATGATCGTTCAGGACGTTTTTCCCCAGGCTCAATCCTGGGACTGCGGGATTGTCGCCACCGATATCGACGAAAACATGCTCGCACGCGTGGCCGCGGCGCGCTACGGAGCCCGGTCCGTGGGCGACGTGCCCGACGAATACCGGCGGAAGTACTTGATTGAGGATGGCGACGAGTGGGTGGTGCGGCGCAGAACGGCAACTCTTGTCGAGCCCCGCCATCTCAACCTGCACGATCGTATGGCGATGAGGTCCATGCGCGGCTTCGATTTCGTTTTCTGCCGCAACGTTCTGATCTATTTCGACGATGCGTCGCGCAAGGCGGTGGTAGACCATTTTTACAGCGCCCTGAACCCGGGGGGCTACGTATTTCTGGGACACTCCGAATCGATCGGACGCGTGACGACGGCTTTCAAGCTAAAACGCTTCGAAACCCACCTGGTCTATGTGAAGGAATAGCGCTATGCATGGCAAGAAAACAATTCTAATCGTGGACGACTCGGAATTCGTCAGGAGCTACCACTCCTACATCTTGGAACAGGCTCAGTATCGGGTGATTACGGCAGTAGACGGGAGTGACGGGCTGGAAAAATTGTACACCAACGCCTGCGACCTGGTTCTCACCGACATCAATATGAGCAACATGGATGGTTACGAGTTCATTCGGCGCGTGCGCGCCGACGGAAAGTACAGCTCACTCCCCATCATCATCGTTTCCACGGAAAGTGAAGGCAAGGACAAGATGAAGGGATTTGAGGCAGGAGCGAATCTTTATATCGTCAAACCAAGTTCGCCGGAAATGATGGTCGAGAACATCCGCATGGTGCTGATCGCCAATTAAGAACTGGCCGCGAGGACGATTCAATGGCTTTCTCAATCGCGAGCACCGAAGGCAAACAGATTCTGAAGCTCGAAGGCGCCATCACCATCCGGCATGCTCAGGATCTCGCCGCCAAACTCGGCGAGCATCTGGAAGAAGGATTGCCCCTGGTAGTGGACGCCGCCGGGCTGGAAGACATTGATACCTGCATCCTGCAGCTCATTTATTCGCTGCGCAAAACCGTCCCGGCGCTTTCGTTCGACAAACCGTCGGATGCCTTCCTGAATGCGGTGGACCGCTGCGGTCTGCGGCGGGATTTGCTGGGCGGACGGGAGGATTTGTGAAGACCGTCATGACCGTCGACGACTCCTCCAGTCTCCGGCAAATGGTGACCTTTACGCTGCGCGATGGCGGCTATGAAGTGGTCCAGGCGGTGGATGGTTTAGATGCATTGTCCAAACTAAACGGCCAGGAGATCCACCTCTTCCTGACGGACATTAATATGCCGAACATGGACGGGCTCGAACTCACGCGCCAGCTTCGGACTATGCCCCAATATCGGTTTGTCCCCATCGTTTTGTTGACTACCGAATCGCATCCCGAAAAGAAGCTGGAAGGCAAGGCAGCGGGAGCCACGGCCTGGATTGTAAAACCGTTCCACCCGGACCAACTGTTGGCGGTGGTGAAAAAGGTCATGCGCTAAGACGCGGCGGAAAGGGCAGCCATGTCAGTAGACATTATGGAGCAGATGCGCACCGCATTCAGAGCCGAGGCCCTCGATCTGCTGATCGAGCTCGACTCCGCTCTTCTGGCGCTGGAAACGGAATCGGGCGATTCCAGCCTGGTTCACCGCGTGTTCCGGGCCATTCACACCATCAAGGGGTCGGGCGCAACGGCGGGTTTCACTCGCCTTGCAGGGTTCGCCCACAAGATGGAAGCGGCCTTCGAACTGGCGCGTGACGGGCGTCTCGCCGTTACGCCGGAATTGATCGATTGCGGGCTCAAAGCCTGCGACGTGATCCGGCTGATCGTCGACGGCGCGGAGGATGGGACGGCCGTCAGCGGGGAAGCGGAAATAACGGCAGCGTTCACGCGCCTCCTGCCGGCGCCGGAAAATCCCAAGCCGGAGCGAAGTGAAAAATCGCAGTCGAAAGCCGAGGCCCGTGCGGCCTTTGAAATTGTCTTCAAGCCGAACCGCGAGATGTTCTATTCCGGAGCGGACCCGGTCACCCTGCTCAATGACTTGCGGGAACTGGGACAGGCCCATGTCACGGTCCATGCGGATCAGGTGCCGCCGTTTCCGTCACTGGACGTCGAGCAATGCTATCTGTGGTGGGAGATCCTTCTGGTCACCGACCGGGATCGGGCCGCCATCCAGGAAGTCTTCGTGTTCGTCGAGGACGAATGCGAGGTGCGTATCCGGCTTTTGGAGGACCAGGGCGGAACCGTCGCGCTTCTCGGGTCCGTGCCGGCGGAGGCTTTCGATCTATTTAGAGCCGAGTGCGAAGACCACCTGGAACGCATCGAACTCGACGCCCTCGAGTTGGAGGAGCACCCCGAATCCCGGGACAACCTCGATTCGCTTTTTCGGGGCATTCACAGTATCAAAGGCAATGCCGGCGTTCTGTTGGGCCAGGTCAGGAGCGCCACCCTCCGCGACAGTCATCCGCTGCAACTGCTGTTCCAGGTGGCCCACGGGCTGGAATCGCATCTCGAACCGTTTCGGGGGGCGGGCGCCGCTCCAGTGCCGGACGAGACCATCCAAACCACCCTCGAGACTTGCGACGCCATCCGCAGCCTGTTGGGAAGTCTCACCCACAATGGCGCCGGCGGCCCGGTATCGCCGGAACTGCTGAACCGCCTGGAAATCCGGAGCGGCAATAAACCTGACAAAGAGGCTGTGGATGGACGGGAGGCCGCGTTTCTCAATACCACCTCACAGTGCCTCGAGATGATCGCGGGCTGCCTGGCTCGATTGGAAGGCGAAACCGCGCCCGCCGCACCCGTATTCGAAACCTATCGCCGCGGTCTCACCACTCTGTCGGCGGCCGCCCGATACCGGAACTGCACGGAACTGGATGAACCATTAGCGCAACAACTCCGCATACTCGACGCCGCCATCAGAGATGGCGAGACATTTGGCAGCGAAGAGCGCTCCGTCCTTGGAACCGCCTACCAGTCGGCTCGTTCGGTGCTCGACCGTATGTCAGGAGCCACCCGCGAGAGTCACGGCCCGGAGCCAACCTGTACCCTCCAAGCCGCGCCGAACACTCCGCCGGAACGATCGGCCCCTGCCACGTCGCCTTCGACCGTCCGCATCGATCAGAACAAGCTGGATCGCCTGATGCGGGTGGTCGGCGAACTGCTGGTGGCTCGCGGCGCATTCCCCCTGCTGGTGCAGAAACTCAACGACGGAGCGAATGGCGCGGCATTGGGGAAAGATCTGAAGGAAGCTGGCTCGAATATCTCCCGCATCGCCGACGAGCTCCAGACCAGCGTCATGTCGATTCGCATGCTGCCGGTGAAGACGGTTTTCCAGCGATTCCCCCGCCTGGTGCGCGACCTCGCCCGCTCGCTTGGAAAGGAAGTTCGATTAGTGCTGGACGGCGAGGGCATCGAACTGGACAAGACGATTCTCGAGCAGATCGGCGATCCGCTGGTTCACGTAATCCGTAATGCCGTGGACCATGGTATTGAGCCGCCGGAGGAACGGCGCGCCAAGGGGAAAGATCCGTCCGGACAATTGACGTTGCGGGCCCATCACGAAGCCGGAGGCGTCGCTATCGAGATCGCCGACGACGGGCGTGGCCTCGATGCTGCGGCCCTTAAAAGCAAGGCCATCGCCAAGGGTTTGCTCACGCCGCAAGCCGCTGCTGGTATGACCGATGAGGCTGCGTTCCAGTTGGTATTCCTGCCTGGGTTGACCACCGCCGCGAAGGTCACCGACGTTTCCGGCCGCGGAGTGGGGATGGACGTCGTCCGCAGCAACGTCCGCAACCTCCAAGGCACAATCGAGATTCGATCGAAAGCCGGCCAAGGCGCCACGTTCCTGATCAGACTGCCCACCAGTCTCATGGTTTCCAAAGGCATTTTGCTGGAAGCGGGAACGCAGGAATACATCCTGCCCTTGAGCAATATACGCGACATGGTAAAGGTGCCGGCCGAAGCGACGCACTCGTACCACGGACTCACCCTGGCGCAAATCCGAGGAACAATCTATACCATTTTCAATCTCGCCGAAATGTTGGGACTTGTCCCCGTCAAAAAGCCGGAACTTTCGGTGGCAATCGTGGAGGCGGGCGCTATGAGATACGGCCTTGTCGTCGATAAATTTCTCACCGAAGTCGAGGTGCTGGTCAAACCCCTGACCGGCGGCTTGCAGCAATGCAAGGAGTTTCAAGGCGCGGCCATCATGGGGGATGGACGGGTGGTTCTCGTCCTCAACGCCCTGGAGTGCCACAGCCTTAGTGCTTGCCGGACTTCTGATCCTGCATCGTCTGCTGCATCTTCTTGCCCATCGCCTCCATATCGGCGGCCATCCGTTCCGGATGGCGCTCGACACTGACCGCAAAACTGCGAATATCGAGGGGCATTCCCCAGAGAATTTTGCGCTCGGACGGCGCCGGGGGTCCGCCAGGTTGACCCGGCTGCGGTAGGGGCGTGGGCAGCTGGAACACATAAAACGACCCCCCGGCGAGCTTCTGATGCGGATACTGCTGCAGGTATCCGCAGTTATGATTCTCCAGGATGGATATCGCGGCGATGGCGACCCATTGGCCTGCGTCGCGTTCGGAAGGCTCCTGGCAATCCCAATCGCGGGCTTGCGGTACCACCAGCGTGGGGTCGGTGAGCGACGCCCAGTCGAGCGCGATGCCGGTCAGGTGATGCTCCTGGGTGAAGCGCTCCACTTCCGGCAGGCCGTCATTCCAGCTCACGTTGGAATCGTTCAAGAGCTGGTATGCGGGATGGCCGAAGCTCAGACTGTTCACGAAAGGCAGAAAGTACGGGTAGGCCATGGCGATCGCCGCGAACGAACCGATTGCCGCGATGGCGACGGCGGTTTGCCAGAGTCTGCGTCCCGGCAGTGCGCCGATCGTGCGTGGCAAAGGGGCCAGCATCAGAATCAGCAGCGCGACCGGCATCAGGAAATGCCGGATGCCGAGATCCAGCAGCGACAGCAAACAAATCGTTAGATAGACGAAGAATCCGATCATCAGCACGCGCCAGTGGGGACGAACCCCTTCGGGAATGGCGCGTACGCCGCCCTTCCGGGCGAGGAGGCCGGCAACTGCCGCGATCGCCAGCAGCGCCAGAAAGCCGAGCGTCGATTTCAAGGCGAACACTACCGGGAAATAGTACGGTACACCGTGGGAGTAATTGTGCCCCATAAGATATGTGGGGCGCACTCCGGTAGCCATCATGAAGAGAAATCCGCGCAGGTACAGCCAGATCGGCATCAGGGGACGGCCAATCAGCCGGACCAACGGTCCGCTGCCGAGAGCGCTCATAGCGTTCAGGGGCTGATTCCACGAGAAAACCAAGTACACCGCGTAGACCAGTCCGGCGGCCCAGAGTGCGCCGCGAAACACGCAGCGCCAGCGCTCGCCCCGCCATTTCTTGCGGGAGAGCTTGTCGGCAGGTTCCGCGGCGCTGGGCCAGCGTCGTGTTTGCAGGAAGAGCGCCAGCACCACCGGGACTAACAGCACGCCCGTGAATTTCGAAAGCAGCGCCGCCGCCCATGCCGCGCCGAAAAGCATCGCGTTGCGGCGCGACGGCGTGTCCCAGATCTCGCCCAGTCGCCACAGCGCAATCACCGAAAACAGCGTCACCGGAAGATCCGTCAGCACCAGCGGACCGAAGACGAGAAACGCCGGTGTAGTCACGTAGGCCGCCAGGCAAAGCAGGCCGCCCGCCGGTCCGCCGATGCGGTACGCATAGCGGTACAGCACCCACCCCAGCGCGAGCGTCAGCAACAGCATCGGCAATCGCGCCCACATGATGGTGGATTTCCAGTCGTTCCAGCGTCCGAGAATGGCATCCCCGAACGGAAACTGCCCACCGTATGCGTAAAAGAAGTCCTTCGAGATCTGCCACGCCGGGCCGGAGTAATCGGCGCGCGTCCCCATGATGGCGAGGGGCAAGCCTGCCAGTAATTTTCCCAGCGGCGGATGTTCGCCGTTGAGACGCATATCGAGACGCTGCCAATAACTCAATCCCGCGCCGACGTGCGCGAATTCGTCGACCGTCACCGACTCGTGCAAGACGGCTCCGCCGGCGACCAGAAACATAGCGGCGAGCAGCACAGCGGCTGCCAGATGGGACGCAGATTTTGACATGCTCCGTTACTTCCTGGGTGTACGAATATCACCGCGCGCGGGTTCCCCGTAAATAATCCCCCGCCCGTTCATCCCAAGATAACCCTGCCGTAGACTCGTGGGTCTGCCTGGATCACCGTGGGGCCGCCGTACTGATGAAGAGCATCGTTGATCTGGACCCAGGTTGTCCCGCTGTCGTCGGAGCGGTAGATCGTCATGGCGGAGCTTGCAGTAGGCATGCCGTACAGATAGACGGCTGGAGTATGAGTGCTGCCGGCGGCGCCTACCGCTACGGAATTCGCCCAGCTGACATTCGAAGGATTGGTCCACGTGACGCCGCCGTCCACCGAGTGGAGCAATCCGAGGCTGCCGAGCGGCAGCCAGATGTCGCCGCTTTGCGAAAAGTTCACCACCGGAGTGCCGCAGTTGGAACCACCGCACACCGGAAGAATGGCGGAATTCACCCTGGAAAAGGTGGTCCCTCCGCTCGTTCCGGTGCTGTAAAGGCGGCCGTTTACATAGGCGTAGAATAGGTTGGGCTTGACCTTGTCGGCGACCGCCGTCACCGATCCACCAAGGCCGGATACCGAGGTCCACGTGTTGCCGCCGTCGGTGGAATACTGCGGGTTGGAACCGCCGTTCGAAGGGGTCCACATCAGCATCGCGCCGCTGGCGTCCACGGCCAGTACTCCGCCGTTTCCGCTATTGACTCCGCTCGCGCAGTTGGGCATTGGATTCCACGACATTCCGCCGTCAGTCGAAAGCGCTCCGTAAGTGCACGGACTCGTCGATCCACTGTTGGGCGACTGCGTGCGCACGATCACCGCCGGATTCTGCCCCGCCCAGTCGAGACTGCCCACCGTGGTGGCCACCGGGTTCGAGTACATTCCGGCGGCCGGCGATACCGTGAAGTCATCGTGGCGAAATCCGCCTATGTCGCCCATCCCGCTCAGAAGGCTCGCGCCGGCCGTGGGGCTTATCAAGGCGGTGATGGCTGTCTCTTCGATGCCCAGCGCCTGCACCGACCATGTAGGCGCCGAGCCGGACGCCGCTACCGAAAGGTTCTCGGTAGCATACACCGTCGCGCCGGTGCCGAACATCAGGTGATTCGTATTGGTGGGGTCGATCAGGACGCCCGACATCCACCAGCCGAACTTGGCGCTTCCTGCAGGCGGAGAGGTGTTCCCGAAAGTCAGCCACGGGGAAAAAGGCTGGAAAACTGAGGGGCCGAAATAATAGTTACCGGCGTTCAAGCCACTGACTCCGGCGGCAGAAGTAAGGTGCGCCAGGTCGGCCCAGGTGTTGCCGCCGTCGTGGGTGAGGTACACGGTATCGACGGGATACCATCGGTCGAGCGTGGTCACGGCGACAGTGCCGGAACCGGTGAGATCTTGCGTCAGCCCGCAGAAGCCGCCGCGCTGCGACGTCTCGCCGTTGGCCTGATCGAGCGGGGGAGTGATGTTGGTCCAGGCGCCGCTCGACGGATTGAATTTCTCCACCACGCCGTAATTCATGTTGTTCGGCCCGGGATAATCGCCGTACGTGACGTAGAGATTTCCATCCGGGTTCACCACTGCCCGCATGGGAGCGGGTGCGTGCGTGCCGCTCGAAACGCTGAACGGCCAGGAAATCGGCTGGCCGGGAAGCGCTGCCCAGGTGGCGCCGTCATCGGTGCTCTGGTAGATCGTGGAGGTGGTGTAGACGCCCGCGTAAATCGTGCCGCTGTTCACCGGGTCGAAGACCACCCACTGGATGCCGAACCCGTCGCTGCTATCCTGCAGCGGGAAGCTGGCGACCTGATTCCACGTCTGGGCGTGGTCTTCACTCTTATACAGACCGTTGGAGCGCGTGCCCATCATGAGCTCGCCAGGGTTGAACGGATTGACGGCCAGGCGCTCGCCCGCATCGCGCCCGTCGCTGTTCGAGGCCATCTGAAACGGGACATTGACGGTGGTAAACGTGTCGCCCTGGTCGGTGGAAATCAGCATGGCCGTGGGGCCGCCCGTGTACATGCCCGCCGCGATATACAGGCGTGTCGGATCGGTGGGATCGAGCGCGATGCTCTCCGGGCCGTTCAGGTTGTAATTGGCGGCCGTTTGGAAATCGGTGAGCGGGATCCAATGGCCGTCATGCTGGTTCCATCGGTATGCGCTGCCGATGTCGGTGCGGAGATAGATCAACCCCGGCGCAGTAGGATGCGCTACGAACCCCGGAACATATCCGCCGGCGACAATCCGCACCGGCCGCCATACATAAGAATCGCCGAGTTGCCCGTTCAGGCGGAACAGCAAGATTGCCGGAATCGCGAACAGAAGCAGAGAGAATCTGCGCAAACCCATGGTCTTCATATTAAATCGTAAAAAACAAATCAGCCACAGATGAACACAGATAAAGCCAGACTTCCCGATCCCTCAGCGTCCTCCGCCACCTCAGCGCCCTCCGGTTTTGACTTTGACTTTGTTTTTCTCAGCGCCTCCGCGT
>Ga0187871_10003123_pt1 | contig 12979 bp, 8 predicted proteins | sample June2016WEW_16_1_FD_132988 | JGI IMG/M metagenome (GOLD analysis project Ga0187871, IMG submission 132988) | Peatland microbial communities from SPRUCE experiment site at the Marcell Experimental Forest, Minnesota, USA - June2016WEW_16_10 | ecosystem: Environmental > Terrestrial > Soil >... | reverse complement strand
TTTTCGCTCGTTACGAAATCTGGGAAATCCCCGCCGTCACTGACGCATTACGGCGGCTCGCAAATTTTTCTGGACTTATTCAGGAGATTAGTTTATGCTGGGATTCCGTAAGAGACGCGCAGTGAGAAATCGCATATCCAGTTCCGGTTTGGGATTGTTGCGGCACTCGGCGGAACGCCGGAAGGCGGCTTTTACGCTGATGGAATTGCTGGTGGCCATCGCGGTGATGGTGATTCTGGCGGCCATTTTGTTGCCCGCTTTGAGCCGGGCCAAGGAGTCTGCCAGAAACGTCAACTGCCTGAGCAATCTGAGGCAATTGCAGCTTTGCTGGCAGATGTACGCGGACGATTACGCGGGCGTGTTCGTGCCCAACGACTGGATTGCCACCGAGGGGAGCGGCGCGCCCAATGCCCAGGATTTCTCGCAGACATCGTGGTGCGACGGCGACGCGCGGACGGACACGACCACAAGCAACATCCAGCGGGGGCTGCTCTTCCCCTACAACACCTCCACGGCGATTTATCATTGTCCTTCCGATCTCTCCACCATCGAGGATGCCGATGGAAACCCGCTGCCCCAGCTTCGCACCCGCAGCTACAACATGAGCCAGTCGTTGAATGGATATCCGGATTTGACAAACATAGACATCGGATTGCCGGTGGACACGTTGCAACCTTGCTTTGCGAATTTTGACGCCATTACCAACCCGCCGCCCTGCGACCTTTTCGTTTTCCTGGACGAGAATGAAGTGACTTTGTTGGACGACCAGTTTGGATACCCGTCGCCGGGATGGGGTTCGGTGTGGTGGGACATGCCCTCCAACCGTCACACCCAGGGCGCCAACTTTTCCTTCACCGACGGCCATGCCGAGCACTGGCGCTGGCAAGTCCCAATGGTGCCTTCTTACCCAACGGGTTATGTCCAACCAGTCCCCCCGGAACAAATGCCCGATTTCACGCGGGTGGGAAACGCGATGCGACAAAAGGTGTTCGATGGATTGGCAGATTGACAAGATTTGACTGGACTTATCCGGAGTGGCCGGGCTAATCTCACAACCGGCAAGAGACGGGCAGTGAAAAATCGTGGATTCAGTTCCGGTTCGGGATTGCGGCGGCGCGGGGCGGAGCGCCGGAGTGCGGCTTTTACGTTGATCGAATTGCTGGTGGCCATCGCGGTGATTGCAATTCTGGCGGCCCTGTTGCTGCCTGCTTTGAGCCGGGCCAAGGAGTCGGCCAGAAATGTCAACTGCCAGAGCAATTTGAAGCAATTGCAGCTTTGCTGGGTGATGTACGCGGACGATTACGGGGGCTTGTTCGTGCCGAACAATTGGATTGAAACCGAGGGGATCGGCGAATTCGCCCAGGCCTCGTGGTGCGAAGGCAATGCCCGCACGGATACCACGACCTCCAACATCCAGAATGGGCTGCTCTTCCCTTACGCCACGTCCGCGGGGATTTACCATTGTCCTTCCGATGTCTCCACCATTGAGGATGCCAAAGGGAATCCGCTGCCGCAGCTTCGAACGCGAAGCTATAATATGAGCCAGTCGGTGAACTCTTATGGTTTGACAACAAATACGGAAGCGCCGGGTCCGGTTCAGGTTGCGGTGGATGCGGTGCAGCCCTGTTTTATGGGCTATTTTGCGGTCACCAATCCGCCTCTTTCCCAGCTCTTCGTTTTTCTGGACGAGAACGAGGGAACACTGGATGACGATCAGTTCGGATATCCGTGCCCGGGGTATTATGGTCTATATATGAACTGTTGGTGGGACATGCCCTCCAATCGCCACACGCAGGGCGCCAATTTCTCCTTTGCGGACGGGCATGTCGAACACTGGAAGTGGCATGTCCCAATGACCGCTTCGGCGCCTCCCGGCACTTCCCAACAGATCCTCACCGGGCAAATGCCCGATTATCTGCGGGTCGGAAGCGCCATGCGGATTATCACCGTGGACGGCACCAACGCGCTTTGACAAGTTCTGCCCCCCGCGCTCGGCCGGACGCAATTCCCGCTTGCACTCCGGCCGCGGAGTGTTATTTGTTGATGGCTTTTATGAACTATAAAATTTCCATTCGCGCCGCCTCGCTCACCCCCTCCATCACCCTGGCCGTGGACGCCAAGGCCAAACAGATGAAGGCGGAGGGCGTGGATGTGGTCGGCTTCGGCGCCGGCGAGCCGGACTTCGCCACCCCGCGGCACATCGTCGAGGCGGCCATCAAGGCGCTCAACGACGGCTTCACCAAATACACCCCCAGCAGCGGCATCCCGGAGTTGCGCCAGGCCGCCGCCGACAAGTTCAAACGCGACAACGGCCTGACTTACAAGCCGTCGCAAATCATCATTTCGTGCGGCGGCAAACATTCCTGCTGCAATGTGATCCTGGCGCTGTGCAATCCGGGCGACGAAGTCATCATCCCCGCGCCGTATTGGCTGAGTTATCCCGAAATGGTGCGTCTGGCGCAGGGAACGCCCGTCATCCTCCAAACCTCCGACGAGACGGAGTTCAAGATCACGCCGGAGCAATTGCGCAAGGCCATCACGCCGCGGACGCGGCTGTTCATCCTCAACTCGCCGAGCAACCCGACCGGCTCGCTCTACACGCGCGAGGAAATCGAGGCGCTGGGGGATGTCTGCGTGGAGAACGATGTGCTCATCATGAGCGACGAGATTTACGAAAAGCTGGTCTATGACGGGGCGGAACATGTAAGCGTGGCGTCCTTTTCGCCACGGCATTATGAACACACCATCATCGTTCACGGCCTGGCGAAGGCTTATTCGATGACCGGTTGGCGGATCGGCATCACGGCGGCGCCGGAACCGATTGCCAAGGCGATTGACGCGATCCAGAGCCACAGCACGAGCAACCCCACTTCGTTCGCGCAGAAGGGGGCGGTGGCGGCGTTGAACGGGCCGCAGGATCATCTGCCCGTCTGGCTGGCCGAGTTCGCGCGCCGCCGGGCCTTCGCCTGGAAGAAGCTCAACAGTATCCCCCGCGTGGCGTGCGTCAACGCCAAAGGCGCGTTCTATCTCTTCCCGAACATCTCCGGGCTGAAGCTCAAGTCCATGGATTTCTGCGCCCAGCTTTTGGAGCGGGAAAAAGTGGCGGTCGTGCCGGGCATTGCCTTTGGCGCGGATGACTACGTGCGTATCAGCTACGCGACGAGCATGGAGAATTTGGAAAAGGGCCTGGCCCGCATCGAAAATTTCGCCCGCTCCCTCGTGTAGGGAGTGTCAACAATAAATAATTCATGTTTTGCCAGGGCGGGCCTCCCGGCGGGCCGCCGAACTGAACGGGGTGGCTTGGCCGGAGCCTCGTCCTACCGAGTTAGGCGAGGCCGGGCGGGCCTCGGGCGCGCCTCACTGTCCCCGCGGATCGGTCCGGCAGAACATGATGTATTCCGCCAGGAAATTGATGATCACCGGGTTGGCAATGTCATCGTGGTCCTTCATTATCTTCGTATCCACCGAGACAACCGGGAATGGATCGCCGGGCCGGTAATTGCCTCTGGGCGCCAGGATGCTGTCGTCAAAGTAATTCGTGGTGGCGGGATTATTGGGACGCCATTTTTCACGTTGCGCGCGGACGTTGTCAATGGACGCCCGCCACTGGTTCGGCTTGTGAAGCTCATGCGCCTTTGTCGCCGGATTGAAGGTGCTGTTGCGGCCGGTCAGGGCCTCGGCGCTGATGTTGGTGTTGTAAATCAGGTCATGCGTCACAAACGGCTCGAACCAGCCCACCGCATCCAGGTTCGCATTCCGCTGTTGCGCGTCGCGGTTCTTCTCAAACAGCGTCGCGAAAAACTGACCGAGCGGAAAAAAGTAATGCGTGGCCCAATCTCCCTTCGAGGTGAAAATGGAGAGGACCGGTCTTTGGCTTTCCGGGTAATGGCCGACGATCACCGCCAGTTGGTTCAAATTGAAATGGCGCGACGCCTCGAAGGCGGGATTGAGCAGAATAATCTGGTCGCCCAGCGGCTTAAGCGGCCTGCCCTCCGGGACGGTGTCCACGAAGCGTTCGGTCACAATTTCCGAAAGGGCCGAATAAACCGCCGCGGCGCCGAAGCTGTGTCCCACGAGGATCAACTCCGTCGGCGGCGCGTCGGGCGGGAGGGATTTGTTGCCGGCCTTCTGCAAGTTTTCCAATTCCACCAGCAATTCGGTCAACGCGCCGGCGCCGCCGACCTTGTGCGCCGTGTTCTTGCGATTCCAAAAGCTCAGTTCCTTGAACGGCTCGAGGGTTGCGGACAGCCCGCGCCAACCGGCATAAACCCCCACAATTCTCCGGGGGACGTGGTTGGTTTGGGCCAGTTCGGCGCCGTTGAGTTGCGCCAAAGTCGAGCGGAACATGACGACGTTGGTATTGTTGACAGCCGCGTTGTTCTTCCAGCCATGCACGAACACCACGATGACGATCCCCCGCGAATTATTGGATCGCCCGATGCCCGCCTCCTCGCGGATCATCTCTTCCACCGCTTTTGCCTGGCGTGGATTCCAATACCAGCCCTGGTCGTCGAACTCCACAAACCCCAGCTTATAGTCCGCGGTGGACTCGATGACCGGGCCGGCGCCGGTCGCGCCGGTTTGGGCGGGGTCGCTGGGCGTGAAGCTGGTGCGAAACGGCCGGTTGGAAGTGCAGCCCGCCGCGAAAAGCGCCAGCACTCCCGCGGCAACCGCCAGAATTTCGAGCGAAATGTTCATAACAAGACCCTCTTTTTTTAATCTTTATTAGCCTTTAATAGCCTTTATTGACCTTTACTTTGGGGCTTGGATAAAAGTGGATTTCGGCGGTCGCTAAAGGCCAATTCAAGCATAGTGAAAAAGTGAAATTACCGGGTTCTTGTGGGACATTTTGTCCCATTCCGATAAGCCGGGACGATCCGCATACGGGAGATATGGGCGCACCCGTTCCCCGGGAACGGCCATGAAGCACCCGCGCTCCGGCCCGGTTTCCGCACGCCCTTCTTGGCATTGCCATGCTCACTATGGCAAATTAGCATTTAACGTGGCACCCGTCAACCGGAAAATGCCGTGAATATTCCAGTTGGGTGCATGTCAATTTTATGGGTCGCGGTTTCCGGTTCTTAATCTTAATCTTATTCCTAATCTCCATCCTTAAGAGAAGAAGAGATTATGATTAGGATTAAGATTAAGATTAGGAGATGGGAATCCTACCAAACAAGCTCACGAACGCTTTAGTACATTTACCAGGCAATGGAGACACCCGAAATAGCGGTAGGTCGCGGTGCAATCCACCAACCGCACCTCAAAGCCCAGTTCCTCCCAGACGGCGCGCGCGGCGGCGTTCAGCGCCTCCGCACCCCGGTAATACGGCAGATAGACGATCCGCCGGTCGCCGGCGCGGTCCAGGAGCACGTTGACATAAGTCAGGTAGGTTCTTCCATCCTGCGCGGGCACCACCGGGATGCGCACAATCCGGTAGCCCATCGCCGCGCATTGTCCGGCAACCGCGTCGAACAGATGTTGTGTCGCAGCCGTGAAATCCGGCCCCCCGGGCAGATTCATGAATTCCACGCTCCCGCCCCGGTCATCGGCCTGGAATTGAGCCGGCAGCAGACTTCTTCCGAGCCGGGGATCGCCCACCAGCATGATGTGCCCGCCGACCGAGGCCATGAACATCCCGGCGTGATGGTCGGGCGACTCGTCCAGCAGGATGACCCGGCGCTTGACGGCGTTGGCGAGCGTGCTCAGGAATTTCTCCCGGCCGTCCACAGTGTGCTGAAGATTGCGTTGCAGGACGCGCGGCACGACAAATACATTGTCGCTGTCCGATAAAAAATCGCCGCCGTCAAAATAAAGCCCGCTGCGGACCGCCCTTGCCGCCGAACCGATCGCCGTCGCGATGTCCTGCCCCACCCTCTCGTCGCCGGCGCGCGCGGGCCAGACCTCGTCCGCGTTTTCCCCGCGGGGACTCCAGAGGGTTGTTGCGCCCGACGGCAAGGACGGCGTCAGCGCCACCCAGCGGTCGCGCGACCAGGCCGTGATGGGATGATGCGTGAGAATCGGGTCAAGCCGGCAACGGATACTGCCCGCCAGCGAGACGAACTCCTCATAAGCCGGACGGTCGGGGCACACGACATGCACTGTGACATCAGGATCAAGCGCGCCCAGGAAATCGCGATAGGCGGCAGCGACCGCTTCCCTTGCCGAAGGCTCATACTGGACCACCAGTTCGCGCATCCGGCCATCGCACTCGGAGAGAATCGGCCCGGACGCCGCCGTCCCGTTCGGAGTTCTGCCCGTCAAAGCCAGGATCGCGAACCCAACCGCCACCCCTATGACCGCCCCCGTCGCTGTTTGCCAGCGGAGCATAATAATTCCCGTTCACCGGGAAGCCGCAATCACCGCAGGCTTGCCGGTGGCCGGGACGGTGGATGCGGACTTGGCCGCCGGTGGGACGGTGGAAAACCTCATCGCGACAACGCCAGCCACACCGCGCAACCGGAGCGGCGTTGCCGGCGCATTGCCGGAATTGGCCGCGGTTTGGTTCACTTGCGACAAGGAGACGGAAATGGAACTGTTGGCGGGCAGATTCGTCCGGGCGGCAACGGGAACCACTTTGGTTTCATTGGCCTTGAGCGCAAATTCAAACTCCTGGTGCCACAGATCAGTTGGCATGATAAGAATCCGCGACATCATATCCTGCGGCCTTTCAGCATACAGGGTCGCACAAATCACCGCCTCCGACGGCTCCTTGAGCGTGTTGACCGCCCGCAGTTCAAATTCAGGCTGATCGCCCGCCTTGAACTTGCGGCCATCGGCGGCTGAGAGTGTCACCTCAATGCCGTTGGCGACGAGCTTCGGATTGGCGATGGTCGTTGCTGTGGGGTTTGTGTCCGTTCCGGTCATGGTTGGACTTGCCAGAAACACAACGGTGAGGGTGGCTGTCCCCAATGCCGTTGACGCGATTGTCAAAAGGTCTTTTGTTTTCATATCTCATTAGACGCAATCCCCGCGAAATTGCTCCCGAAAAAAAATCAGATCGCAGAGCACCCCTGACCGTTGTCAATTGTGATTGCACAAGCCTTTGATTTGCAAGGACTTGCGCCTTTTTCCAAGCGCCGTTCCGAAACCGTCTGGGAAAAAATGCGCGTTTTCGTCTAATAAAGTGTCGCATCCGGTGTCATATAGGGTGAAGCTGGCGACGTTTGGGCTTGGCCAAACTTGTCGCGCCCAGTGCAAAAAAACAAAAAATGTCAGAATCATGACTGAAACAGTCAACTCTTCCTCTTCCCCGGCGTCTAAACAGATATAATCATGGAAAGCATGCACACCGCTGCCGCGAGACGCACTTTACCTTCCCTTTACCTTTACATGTTTCTGGTGATTACGGTCACGGCGTCGTAATGTAGTCGAACTTGGGGTTTGGATCAGGGATTCCACAACATCGCGGCGGGGAGGCCGCAAAAATTGGAAGTCCAACCTGTGGTTCCAGGAAGGTAATTGACAGTCGCACGGGTGTCCCCGCGAAATACGCCGTTTTCGGTTTTGGGGGCATTCCCCGTGAAATAGACGCTGATCAGCCTGGGGCAGTCGGCGAACGCCTCCTTCCCAATGCTGGTGATGCTGCCGGGGATAGTGACGCTGGCCAAGTTGGAGCAACCGGTGAAGACACCCTCCAAGATGCTGGTCACGCTATTGGGGATATTAATGTTGGTCAGGCTCCCGCAACCGCGGAAGGCCTCCTTCCAAATGCTGGTGACGCTGTTGGGGATCGTGACGTTCCTTAGGCTGGAGCAGTTTTCGAACTCATGCCACCCGATGCGGGGAACACGGTTGGGGATCGTGACGCTGGTGAGGCCGGAGCAACCATCGAACGCGCAGTCCCCGATGTTGGTGACGGTGTTGGGGATCGTGATGTTGGTCAGCCTGGAGCACTCATCGAACGCGTAGTCCTCGATACTGGTGACCGTGTTGGGAATTGCACAGGAAGCTGCACCATTGCCAGCCGGGAAACAGATGAACTGGCGCTGGTCTTTGGAGAACAGGATTCCTCCAAGGCTGGTATAGGCGGGATTGTCGCCTGCCAAGGTTATGCCTATCAAGTTAGTGCAGCCGACGCCAGCCATGTAAATGTTCGTGACGGTTTCGGGGATCGTGATGTTGGTCAAGCTGGTGCATCCATAGAAAGCGGCAACAATCATGCCGACGCCCCGAGGGATCGTGACGTTGGTCAGGCTGTCGCACCCTGCGAGCGCTGAGTACCAGATGAGCTCGACGCTTTCGGGGATCGTGTAAGAGGTCGCGCCATTGCCAATAGGGTAAGAGATGAGCCAGCGCAGGTCTTTGGAGAACAGGATTCCTCCAAGGCTGGCATAGGCCGGATTGTCAGCGGCGACGTTTATGGCTGTCAACGAAGTGCAATCCGCGAACGGGTTCACCCCGGTGTTGGTGACGCTTTTGGGGATTGTGAAGCTGGTAAGGTTGGAGCAGCCATCGAACGCATGGCCGCCGAGACTGAGGAGGCTATTGGGGATCGTGGCGTTGGTCAGGTTGCAGGAGCCAGCGAAGGCGTAGTCTCCGATGCTGATCACGCCGTTTGGAATCGTGACGCTCGACAGGTTGGAGCACCCATGGAAGGCGTAGTCCCCAATACTGGTCACGCTGTCGGGCATCGTGACGGTGGCCAGATTGCAACACCCATCGAACGCGTAGTCCCCAATGTTGGTCAGGCTGTTGGGGATCGTGACGCTGGTCACTCCGGCGCCAGGGAATACAGAATCTCGCCCATCCCCGATGCTGGTGACCGTCAACCCGTTGATCGTGCTGGGGATGGTCACCGTCCCGCCGGACCCGGTGTAGTTGGTGATGGTAGCGGTGCCGTCACCGTAGTTTGTATAGCCGAACTGAGCTTGCGCCGCCTGCGCCGCCAACAGTATTATGCTCAAGCGACCGAGAAGTGTCAGTGTCCCTTTCATTTGGCCGTAATTATAACGGCGGCGTGGAGAATTGACCATCGAAATCGGCTCTCCGACTACGAATACGGTCATTACGGAAAGCTCGGCCGGAATCACCGCAAAAACGCCGCGAACCCGCCATTCAGGCCCCCGGTGTCAGAACATTGTAACGCTTTCCCACACTCTACGGATGGGGTCGGGATGTAGCGGGGTGTAGCGGGAGCGCAGCGGGCCGCAAAGAAGCGGTTTCTCATAGGTAATGTAGCGGTGTAGCGGGTGTAACACCGGTTTCCCCCCGCGCATTGGAGCCTTGGAGGCCCAAAAGGTCCAGCCGCCTGTCTCCCTGGTGAAGATTTTTGTGTGGCGCCACCAGCATGAAACACGAAGGCAGAGCAGGGGGAGCGGCCCTTTACTTCTTGCCCCCGCCGCGGCGTTGTGCGCGGCGCTTGGCGTCAAGCAAACGGCTCGCCGTGGACGCCGCTTCCGGCGCGGGCTTTTTCCCGTCCAGCGGCGGCGGCGCGGCGGATGCCGGCCGGCCTCCCGCGGCGGGATGGGCTTCACCGGTGTCGGCCGTCACCGGCGTTTCCGGGCGGAACAGGTCCGGGCTGGGAGGGGCTTCCGGGACGGGTTGCTGGGCGCGCACTTGTCCGCGCCGGTTCAGCAGCGCCGCCAGGGAATCGTCGGCCTCCTTGGGGCGCGGAATGCCTTTCCAGAAGAAAATCCAGCGGCGAAGTATCGCGGCCCCCTTGAGCCATTGCTCCGCATCCAATTGAATGCGCCGGACTCCCACGTCAAACGGAAAGAGCAAAATGGCGAACCCCAGCAGCCAATCCCGCAAATCCTGCGGCTGAAAGGTCTTTTGCCGGTCGTGCAAGAACGGGCTGTCGGTGGCGGGGTTCAACACTTTTCCGCCGCCCAATTCCGCCAGCCGGCGGAGCAGGCTCAGGTTCGGTTCCGAGTCGTCGAACTCCGGCGAATAATTCACGCTCAGGCCCAGCGCCTGCGAACGCCCGGTGCCGAGGTCCAGCAAGTTCATCAAATACGCGCCGACGTCCTTGGTCGGAAATTTCGCCTCGTAATGGCCGGGGCCGGTTTGTTCCAGGCGGACGATCTGGGTTTCCCCCCTGGGGCTGACCACAACCGTTTCCAGATTCAGAAAATTCCGGTAATTGCCCCGCGGGTCCACCGCCTCCACGCTGATGTGGCCCTCGCCCTTGTCCACCGCGACCTCGGTGGTGAAATCGGACGCTTCGACGCGCCGCAAGCTCCACAGCGCCACTTGCATCCAGAACTGCCGGTACTTCTCCCAGCCCAGCCAATTGGCCGCCCATTTTCCCTTCGCGTCGGAAGTCCACGCCACCGCGCGGCCCAATCCGAATTGCCAATGCGCCAGAAGCGGATCGCCCTTTTGCGTGACCAGCGGGATTTCCGCCCGCGTCTTGGGCGTCGTGCAAACATAACCGAGCAGTTGCGGAAATTCCTCCGGCCCAATCCCCTTGACCAGTTCGCTGGACACCTGCATCTGCGGCTTGAACGGCTCCTCAAAGATGGCGGACTTCAAAATCACCGACGCTTCCTTGATGAAGATTTGCGGCAAATCCATCGCCGAATCCACCGGCCAAAACTGCCCGTGTCCTTCCGCCGCCAGCCAGCTCATTGTGTCCGGGGCCACATGCCCGCCGATCATCACAGTGCTGATGGTGATGTTGGAAGCGACGATGCTGGCCACGAGATTTTTCTGCGGCGCGGTGGGATCGCCGTCGCTGAACACGACCATGTGTTTGAGATTGGCGTGCGAAGCGCAGAGCGCCTCGAAGGCCATTTGCATCGGCCCCTGGAAACTGACCATGTCGCCGGGGTTCATCCCCGAGATCAGGCGGCCCATCTCCTTTTTGTCGCCCACTTTGGCGAGCGGAAAAAGCCACTGGGCGTTGCCATTCCACAACACAATCCCCATCTCATCCCCCGGCCCCAGCGCGTCCAGGGCGGCGTAGGCGATGTCGCGCGCCCAGCCGTTGCCGCCCGGAAATTCGGTGGCGTGGCAAACAATGGCCAGCGCGCCGTTGGGCAGGACTTTCTTGCTGCTCAACTCCATTTCCACCGGCAGCGTCTCCTCCAGCGGCGTGCCGCGATAGCCGCCCGCCGCGAAAGCCTGGTCCCCGCCCAGGCAAACCAATCCCACGCCGAAATCCCGCACCGCGCTTTGCAGCAACCGCATGGAGTCCAGTCCCAGGTCGCCCGCCGCCATGTTGCACAAAAAGATCGCGTCGTAACTTTGGATTTCCGCCAGCGTGCCGGGAAAGCGGTCGGTCAGGTGCGCGTCCAGGCCGCCGGATTGCAGCGCCGCCAGCAGTGCGGCGTCCTCCTTGGGATTGCTGGAAACGATCAGCACCCGCGGGTTGCCCTGCACGGAGGCGAAGGCGGTGGCGTGATTATTCTGCGGGATGGAATCGTGCGGCGCCTCGATCTGCGCGTCATACTTGTAGAATCCCGCCTGGTTCAGCGTCTGCGGAAAAGTGAACAGGTTCTTGCCCGCCGCCAGTTCCACCTTCTGTTCGCCCAGATAAGTTTCGTTCAGATACAGCCGCATCGTGCCCGTCTGCGCCTCGTCGGATTGCACCACGATCTTCACGTCGAACGTGGTTCCCTTCTTCAACCCGGACGGAACGCTCAATTTTCTGACCGACACATCGCTGCCCCGGCTCACCCCGAGCGGCACCACGTCCAGCGTCACCCCCAGCGGGCGCGCCGCCGTCAGCGCGGAAATGGCGTCGCCGACGTTTTCGTTGCCGTCGGACAAGAGGACCAGGCGCTTCTGGCCCGTTTCAGGAAACGCCGCCGTGCCCAGCCGGATGGCGCTGGCGATGTCGGTGCGTTGCGAGCCGACCACCGCCTGGATTTTGGCCAGGTCAACCTGGGCGTTGGGGCGGGATTCAATGGCCGCTTCGCTTCCGAAAACCAGCACGCCGGCCAGATCGTTGGCGTTCTTTTCCTTCGCCGAGTCAACCACATATTTCAGCGCCAATCCCTGCTGGTCCGACGGCGGGCTGGACGGCACGCTGTCCGAGCGGTCGAGCAGGTAGAAAACCGTCATCCCTTCGATGGGCCGCTTCCATTGCAAGCCTGCCATCGCCAGCGCCAGCGCAATCGCGACCAGCAGCCGCAGCGCCAGCGCCGTCCAATGGCGCCACGGCCCGATTTGCACATCCGATTTCCACGACAGCCAGATGAGCCACGGCACCGCAAACACCAGGGTCAGCAGCCAGATTGGATTGGTGAATTGGAAGTTCATCTCACGCGCCCGGCTCCTTCCGCAAAAATTTTTGCACGCGATGATTCAGCGCGTCCGCCACGTAAAGATTCCCCTTGGAATCCAGCGCGATGCTCCACGGCTCGCTGAATTGCCCCGGCGCTCCGCCCGGTCCGCCCAGGATTTCCACCGGCCGGTCCTGCGCGTCAAATATCTGGATGCGGTGGTTGCCGAATTCACACACGTACTGCCGCCCCGCCGCGTCCACCGCGATGTCATAAGGATAACTGAATTCCCCCGCGGCGGAACCGGCCTTGCCGTAAGCGCGCAAAAATGCGCCTTCCGCCGAAAAAACCTGGATGCGCTGGTTGCACGAATCCGCGACGTAAATCCGGTCCTGCGCGTCCACCGCCAATCCCTCCGCCCGGCTGAATTCACCCGGTCCATCCCCCGGCCGCCCCCAGCCGCCGAGGAGTTTCAGCCCGTCCGCCGTGAACTTCTGCACCCGCTCCGACGCCGAATACTCGCAGACGAAAATCTCCCCGCGCGAATTGACCAAGGCCCCGCGCGGCATCCCCAACTGACCGGCGTTGGTCCCCGCCGCGCCCCATTGCGCGAGCAACTTTCCCATTGGCGAAAACACATTCACGCGCGAATAATGCGGCTCGATCACCACGATATTACCGTTGCGGTCGCGGCACATTCCCTTTGGTTTGCCCTTGTCGGTCTGCGTCATTTGCCAGTCCAGCAGAAACACGCCGTCCGGCGAAAACTTTTGCACGCGCGCCGTCATGTCCACCACATACAAATTGTC
>Ga0187871_10003122_pt1 | contig 12981 bp, 9 predicted proteins | sample June2016WEW_16_1_FD_132988 | JGI IMG/M metagenome (GOLD analysis project Ga0187871, IMG submission 132988) | Peatland microbial communities from SPRUCE experiment site at the Marcell Experimental Forest, Minnesota, USA - June2016WEW_16_10 | ecosystem: Environmental > Terrestrial > Soil >... | reverse complement strand
TACAACGTGTTCGACGCCGCGCTGCCGTTCGGCGGCTACAAGCAATCCGGCTGGGGCCGCGAAATGGGCCACGAGGTCCTGAACAACTACACCGAAGTCAAGGCCGTCACCACCCTCCTGTAACACGGTCCACTCATGCGGGCCGGCGTGCGATAGGGACGATGCGCGCCGGCCCGAATGAGCGGTCCGCGACGAGCTGCACGAGTCCGGCGTACCCGACCGGCCAGGTGACCGGGCGGCCCAGGATCGTTCCCGGCGTGACTGCGGTGGGCTGGGGATATGACAGACCTGCCGGGCCGTTGGTCCCTTGTGAAGACGTGAAGGCCGCTGGGAGGATGGAACTTTACCCTGCGATTCAGGACAGGATCCCGCCGATGACCAGCTCTGACACCATCGCCGCCGCGCTATCACCCGAGGGCAAGCTCATCGGCCGAGTCGCCTTCGTCACAGGGGGCACGCGCGGCATCGGCGCCGCGATCTCCCAGAGCCTGGCGCGCCAGGGCGCGACGATCGCCGCCGGCTACGGCGGCAACCTGGCCAGGGCCGAGGCTTTCGCGGAAGAATTCCGCTCCAAGCACGTCGATGACGGCGTCAAGATAACACTGCACCAGGGCAACATCGCCTCTGGCGACGACTGCCGGCGCGTGGTCGGCGAGGTCATCGAGCAGCACGGGCGGCTCGACATTCTCGTCAACAACGCGGGCATCACAAGCGACGCCACGATCCCCAAGATGACCGACGACAGCTGGAACAAGGTGCTGTCCGTCAACCTCTCCGGCGTCTTCTACCTTTCCCAGGCTGCGCTGGAGCATATGCTCGCGCGCGGCACGGGCCGCATCATCAATGTCTCGTCGGTGATCGGGGAGATGGGCAGCATCGGCCAGGCCAACTACGCGGCGTCGAAGTCAGGTCTCTTCGGCCTGACAAAAGCGTTCGCGCGTGAGGCAATGTTCCATCTCGGCCGCTCGGGAAAGCTCAGCGGCAACAGGGTCAGCATCACGGTCAACACGGTCACCCCGGGCTACGTCGCCACGGAGATGCTCGAGGAGGTGCCGGAGAAAGTTCTCGAGAAGATCAGGTCTCAGATCCCCATGGGCCGTGTCGCGGAGCCGGAAGAGGTTGCGCGTGTTGTCCACTTCCTCGCCGCCGACGCGGCCGGGTATATCACCGGCCAGGTGTGGGGGGTCAACGGCGGTCTGGACATGTAGCGAACACACCCCTATTTACGCCGTCGATTCGAGGATTAGTCGTGGACGCGGATGAGGACGGCAGCCCCGGTGTCGCCGGCGGCGCAGCCGGTGAAGAGCCCGGTACCGCCGCCCCGGAGACGGAGTTCCTCAATCAACTCAGTGACCGAGCGCAAGCCGGTCGGTGCCTGGGGGTGGCCGAAGATGAGGCTGCATCCGTAAGCGTTCATACGGTCGAGCGGATATCCGGTCTGCCTTGAAAAGTAAATGTCGTTGATCGCGAACGGGTTGTGCGTCGTCACGGCGTCGAGCTGACCGAATGTCAGTCCCGCGTCATCGAGCGCGGCGCGAGCGGCAGGTACCGGCGCTTCCGGCATGTGCGTCTTGCGGACACGCGAGAAACCTGCGGAAAGAATGGTGGCGACTCCCTCGCCCTGGCTCATTTCGCGTGCCTGCTCGGTGATGGTCACGATCGCGCCGGCGCAGCCATCGGCAGGATGCGTCTGGGTGGCGAAGGTGTGCAGCCCGTCCCGGCTGGCCGGGCGCAGGCCGGTGATCTCTCCTAGGACTACCGGACGGATCCCCTCGTCGGCATCGACGACCGAGGTTTTCCGCCGCTGCTGAATCCGGGCCTCGACCATGTACCGCCGCTGGAAGGCGCGATCGTCGGCCAGTGATTTCTGGTACTGCTCAGAGCGCATCGCCGCAAGTTCATCGAGTTCGGCCCGGGACACCGCGCCTTCCCCGGCCACGGTGTCGCCGGCTTCGAGCATGGACGTCGAGGCCCACGGATCCCGGGCAAAACTGTCGAGGACCCAGTGAGTGGACAGGGGTGCACCGCCCTGCGCTCCCGGCTGGGGGTAGAGAACCTGCGGGCCGTTGCTGGTCCGGTCGGTGGTGACAACCAGCGTCGTGCTGCCGCCCGCGCTGAGCCGGGCAGCGGCCGCACTGAGGCAGGCCACGGATGTGGCGCACGCCTGGCTGATCATCGGCCCGCTCACCCCGGCGGCGCCGATCCGGGCGGCGAGCAGTGGCGCACCGTAGAAGATGTCCGGCTGGGGAACGGTCCAGCCCAGGATCAGTTCCTCGATGAGGGCCGGATCGACTCCGCGGTCGGCCAGGGCCCGGGCGGTGACGTCGGCCGCCAGGTCGAGGCTGGATACCTCGGCGAGGGCGCCCTGCCATTTGGTGAACGGTGAGCTCCAGGCGAAACCGGCCGGGATGGCGACGTTGCTATAGCGCATGCGACCTCTTCCTCGCGGGCGTGATGACATTGTCCGGGACGGGCTCGCCGTAGAGAAGCTCGACCAGTTCAGCCCGGTTGGCCAGGACACGCCGCTGGTTGACGTATCCCTTGTCGGTGATCTCGCCGTCGTCCAGGCTGGCCGCCTGGGCCAGGACGATCAGCCGCTCGATGCGAGCGGCTGAGCCCTGGCCGGAGTTCAGCGCGGCGAGCAGGGCCCCCATATGCTCCGCGAGTTGCGCCGAATGCAGGACCGGCCCGTGGCTCAGCCAGGTCCCGGCCAGGCTCTCGGGGAGTTCCGCGGAGTTGAGCCAGGCCAGGGCGCCGATCGTGTCGCGGCCCTCCCCGGTGATGACGGCGTCGCCGATGATCGGTGCTGCCGAGAGCAGCGCCGTCCGCAGGGCGCCGACCCGGACGAAGGTGCCGGTGGACAACTTGAAATCTTCGGCCAGCCGGCCCCGGAACAGCAGTCCCCGGGCCGGGTCGGCAGGGTCGGCGAAGCTGACCGCGTCCCCCGGGCAGTAGAAGCCCTCGTCATCGAAGGCGGCCCCGGCCAGGTCGGGGCGGCTCAGGTAGCCGGGGGTGACGGCGACGCCGCGGACCCTGATCTCATAGACGTCCGGATCGGCCGGCACCAGCTTCAGCGTCACGCCGGGGAGCGGGTTCCCGATGCAGCGGCCATCGGCGTAACCGAAGTGCGCCGTGGTCGCGGCGGGCGCGGTCTCCGTGGTCCCCCATGACCCGGTCACCGGGATATCCCGTCCGGTGACGTCCCGGGCCAGCGTCTCCAGGCGGTTCCGCAGCGTGGACGGCAGGGCCGCGGCCGCGTTGAAGACCAGCCTGACCCGCGCGAAGAACTGCCCGGCCAGCTCGTGATCGGCCTCGAGCGCGGGGACGAGCTGGGCATATCCGGCCGGCACATTGAACGCCATGGTCGGGGACACATCCCGGTAGTTCGCGAGCGTCGCGGCAATCAGGCCGGGCGCTGGACGCCCCTCGTCGATGTAAAGGGTGCCGCCGTTGGCCAGCACCATATTCATGTTGTGGCTGCCGCCGAACGTGTGGCTCCAGGGCAGCCAGTCCACGAGCACCGGGCGCTCCTCCGCGAGGAACGGCCACGCCTGCCGCATCATCTGCTGATTTGCGCACAGCATCTCGTGGGTGGTGAGGACGCCCTTGGGGATTCCCGTCGAGCCGGAGGTGAAAAGGATCTTCGCCACCGACGCTCCGGTCACCGAGGCGAACGCCTCCTCCAGCGCCGCCCCCGCAGGGGTCGCCAGCAGCGTCGGCAGCGAGTGCTCCTCCAGGCCGCCCTCCCCGGCGATCACGAGGGGATCGCCGGCCAGCGCGCCGATGGCAGCGGCGAACGGCGCCACGGTCTCCACGTACACCGCTCCGGGCTGCACCAGGTCGCCGATCACCCTGAGACGCTCATGGTCCTTGCTCTGGAGCGAATACGCCACGCTGACGGGCAGCACCGGAACACCGGCCAGGTACGCGCCCATGGTCACGAGGAAATGGCCGATCGAGTTACCCGACAGGATCATCAGCGGACGCTCCGCCGACAGGCCACGGTCGAGCAGCGCCTGCCCGACGGGATTCGCGGCGGCCAGGACCTCGCCGTAACTGCGTACCTCCCACGAGCCGCCGGCGGTGCGCTGGGCGACGCAGGGGCAGGCGGGCTCCGCCGCGGCCCAGGCGCGCAGCCATTGCGCGGCAGTCGCCGGGTAAGGCGCCAGCGGTTCGGGCGACGTGAGCAGCACACTGCCATCGGCCCTGGCCTGCCGCACTACGGAGGGCGCCGCGAAGAGCTCGCTCATTTCGCCATGCATCCGCGGACGGCCGCCACCCAGTCGCGCAGGACGGCGAGGTCGGTAAGGCGGGTCAGCGATTCTGGGGTGACCGCGACGCCGCGGACCTGGGCCGGGGAGCTAAGGTCCTGGGGCGCGGCGGCGGGCAGCCCGTAGCGCGCGACGGTGTGCGAGAGCGCCAGCGCCTGATGGAACCGGGCGACGTTGGCCAGCGTCGCCAGCGAGGTGCCGGGCAGTTCCTCATGGTCCGCCACGATGAGCAGGTCGGCGCCGGCGGCCAGGAATTCCCGCCCGAGATCGACTACGACGCCTGCTGCCACGGCGCTCGCCCAGGCCGCTCCCGCTGGGAGGGCCTGTCCGGCGATGGTGGCTGGGCCGGGCAGCACGGCGGCCAGCGCGATCGCGTCGCCGTAGGATGCCCGCAGCCGGCGCGTGGCCTCCAGCGCGACCTTGAGCTGCTCACTGGCCAGGATGGACTCGGCGGTTGTGCAGCCGGCCAGCAGGACGGCGGGGTCGGTGACCGGGACGCCGTCCGGGCCGACGGCCTCGATCAGGTCGCGCAGCGCGTTAGCCAGCTGGGTGGGGTCGTAGACGAAGTCCTCGGCGTCCCGCTCGGCGATGCGCGCGGACACGTGCAGCGCGAGCGGGACCGCCAGGGTCCCGCCCGGCTGCCCGGCCGCCAGGCTGCGGGCCACCGCGCGCGGCGTGCTCACCGGGTCACATCCGGATGAGCGGGTTCACGACCGCCCCGTCCGGCCAGGACCCGAAGAACTCGAGGATCTCCTCGGGCGGCTTGCGCTGGCTCCACTCGGCGTCGAACTCCTGGTAGGGACGGCCGCGCTGCAGCCGCGCCGCTACCTGCGCGGCCCGCTCGGCCCGGGTCGCGTCCGCGTCTACCTGGCCGCGCCCGGTGAGCACCACCCCGTAGACGTTGCGGGCGACGTCTGCGGACACGAGATTCTTGGTCACGTCCCGTGCCACCTCCTCGGGGGCACGGTCCAGCGGGTCGCCGTAGCCTGTGCCGCCGGTGGACAGCCCGACGATGATGGCGTCTCCGCCGTTGACGGGGTGGACCGCGCTGCCGTACGGCTGGGCCACTACCGTGCCGCCGAACTCGCCGGCCAGCAGCGCCTCCAGGGTGAGCGTACCCGCCGTGGCCGTGGCGAGGGCCTCGCCCACGTTGATGCCGGCCAGCACGATCCCGGGCACGGTGGGCTGCGCGTAGCCGCCGAACAGCGGCTGCGGGGTCTGGATCCGCGAGTTGTCCGCGATCGCCATCTGGAACAGGTACGGCACGTGGTGGGTGACCCACAGCTGGGCGGTGCCGACCCCGCCGCGGTGCTTGCCCGCGCCGCCGCTGTCCTTCCAGTGCGAGCTGAACGGGATGATCATGGGGAACTCATTCTCCATGCTCTCCACGTCAGGCGCCCGGCCGAACGCGCACCAGGGGAAGCCGTAGGCGTCCATGCCATCACTGGTGGCGCGGGCCCCCTGTCCCTCGGTGTTGATCGGGTAGGCGATCATGTCGGCGAACATCGCGCCCCACTGGCTCATCCCGGCCAGCACGATCGCGTTGCCGCCGTTGCCCTGGCTCGCCGCCACCTGCCGCCACTCATCCGAGCCGAACCGGGCCCGGCTGACGCAGTTGGCCACCGCGCTCATCGCCCCGGTCGCGGCCATGACCGAGCAGGACGTCGCGGCCCGAGCGTCGGGGGAGAGCATCGAGTTGGGCGGGAACACGAAGTCGATCGGCTGGAAGGTGGCCGAACTGACCGGCAGGTCGTGGAAGACGTACTCGTAGATGTAGTTGGCCATGTGCCCGATGACGGCCTGCGGGTGCGCGTTGTAGCTGGACGGCGTCTCCGGGCTGGTCCCGGTGAAGTCGAAGAGCAGGTGGTCGCCCTGCTTGATCATGGTCATCGAGCAGTTGCGCATCAGCCCGCCGGCCAGGCCGGCCGCGTCGCTGAACGTCACTGCCCGGTAGGTGCCGTCCGCCCAGTCCGCGATGCGCCGCCGGGCGCCCGCCTCGGCCTCGTCCAGCATCCGGCGCATCAGGCCGACGACGAAGTCCTTGCCCTCGCGCTGGAACATCTCCAGCAGCCGGATCCGGACCCGGTCGGCGGTGGTGGCCCGGGCCCGCATGTCCACGGTGACGTTGGCCTCGGCGCGGATGCCGAAGGCCGCGAACATCTCCAGCACGTCGTGATTGATGCGGAAGTTGGTGCCGACCCGCATCGGGGGGAGGTTCATGCCCTCTTCGAAGCGGGCCTTGGCGGTCAGCGGCATCCCGCCTGGCTCGACCGCGCCGGTCTCGGTGGTGTGTGACAGCGCGGCGGTCCAGGCGACCAGTTCACCCTCGAAGAAGACCGGCATGATCGCGACCTGGTCGGGGTTGTGGATCCCGCCGTACAGCGCGTCGTTGGTGTACCAGATGTCGCCGTCGTTGATGCCGGGATTCTCCGAGTGCCGGGACAGGATGTACTTGATCACGATGGGCGGGATGACGGCGTGCAGGTAGGTGCCGGCGGACGCGTTCACCAGGTCGCCCGCGGCGTTGAACATGGCCACGATCGAGTCGCCCGCCACGCCCATGGACGACCGGGAGGAGCGCATGAAGATCTCGTAGCCCTCGTCCAGGACGTCCGCGGTGCGCTGAATGGCGATCTCGTAGTCGCCCGGGGTGAGCTGATCGGCGCACTTGCGCTCGTACGGGCTGGGCTCCGTGACCTTGAGGGCGGCCAGCTTCTCTTCCAGGGTGGGGTATGTCATCACTTCACCTCGCTGGGGGCCGCTGCGTCTTCGAGGATGCCGAGGCCGTGCGTTTCGATGCGGAACTGCTGCCCGGGCGGGATGACGATCGTGGAGTACTCCATCTCCGCGATGGCGGGGCCAGTGATCAGGTTTCCGGGCTGCAGCGCGTCGAAGGAGTACACGCCGGTGTCACGCCGCTCGCCGAGCTCAGGCCAGTACGCCGAGCGGCTCGACGTCCGGGCGGCCGCCGGGTCGGCGTCCCCCAGCGGGTGGACGGGCAGCTGGAGCTTCTCGGTGATCACCGTGGCCTTGAGGATGATCCCGTCGATGTACACCCCGCCGGGCTTGTTGATCACGTGCGGGCTGAACGCCTCGGCGAACTCCTTCTCGAAGTCGTCGTACACCCGCTGCGCGTCGTCGTCGGACTCGATCGCCAGCACCGGGCAGGACACCCGCTTGACCTGGACCAGCCCGCCGTACAGCATGTCCAGCTCAACGCTGAACACCACCCCGCGGCCGGCCAGGCCCTGGGCCTGCAGATCGTGCTCCGCCCGGTCCATCAGCTCACGGACCCTGGCGTTGAACGCGTCCCGGTCGATCACGATCTGCTCGGTCATGGGGGCCATGAACTGCATCCGGCCGCTCTGCTCGTACACGTGCATGATGTCCATCACCGAGCTGCCCAGCGCCGAGAAGACCGGGGCCTGCGGGAAGATCACCGCGGTCGGCACGTCGCCTCGGTAGCCGGCCACGTGGGTGGGGCCGCCGCCGCCGTAGGCGAACAGCGCGAAATCCTCCGGGTGGTAGCCGCGCAGGTGCACCTCGCGCTTGATCGCGGAGGCCATGTTCTGCTCGACGATGCGCCGGATCAGTGCGGCCGCCTCGTCCACGCCCAGCCCCAGCGGCCCGGCGATCTTGTCCTGGATGGCCGCGACGGCCTTGTCCCGGTTCAGGGGCATCTTGCCGCCGAAGTACCCGTCCGGGGCGATGTAGCCGAGCACCAGGTCGGCGTCGGTGACGGTGGGCTCGGAGCCCCCCAGGTCGTAGCCGACCGGGCCGGGATAGGAGCCCGCGCTGCGCGGCCCGACCTCGAGCCGGCCGCCCAGCAGGTCGTTGATCCAGGCGATCGAGCCGCCGCCCGCGCCCATCGTGGTGGTCTGCAGCATCGAGATGCCGACCATCCACTTGTCGATGATCGGCCGGAACTCATACGACCGGACGGACGCGTCCACCACCATGCCGGTGTCGAAGCTCGTCCCGCCCACGTCGGAGGCGATCACGTTGCGGTAGCCGAGGGCCTGGCCGATGTGGAACGAGCCCATCAGCCCGGCGACCGGGCCGCCGTTGAACGTGCGGCTGGCGGTGGTCTTGAAGATCTCCGCGCTGCCGCCCGTGTTGTGGGTGAGCAGGAACGTGCCCCGGTACCCGTTGCCGCGCAGCTGGTCCCAGGTGGTCTCCAGCTCGAACTTGATGCTGGTCTGCAGGTAGGCGTCGAGGATCGCGGTCATCGTCCGCTCGTACTCGCCTACCTTGCCGACCACCTCGTGGGACAGGACCACGGGCAGGTAGCCCACGTGATAGCCCTTGTACTCCTCGCGGATGATCCGGCGGACCGCCCGCTCGTGCGCGGGGTTGGCGAACGACCAGAGGAGGGACACGGCGATGGCACGGGCGCCCCGGTCGACCAGGTCGCGCAGTTTGGCCCGTACGTCATCCTCATCGAGGGGGCGGATGATCGTGCCGGCCGAGTCGACCCGCTCCCCCACGCCGACGATCATGTCCCGCTCGACCAGCGGCGCCGGCTTGCGCTGCACCGCCAGGTTGCGCCGCTCGCTGATCCGGGTCCCGTCGGTCCACTGGGCGCCCCGGCCGATCAGGATGGCGTCCTCGTGCCCCTCGGTGGTGATCAGCCCGAGGCGCGGGCCCTTCCGCTCGATCAGCCGGTTCATCGCGACCGTGGTCGAGTACCGGACGATCTCGACCTGGGGCAGGATCTCATCCAGCGGCCGGCCCAGCTGCTCCGCGCCCGCGTTGAGCACGTTGACGAAGCCGACCGACAGGTCGTAGGGAGTAGTCGGTGACTTGGCGACCAGCCGCTGGTCATCCCAGGTCAGCACCAGGTCGGTGAACGTGCCGCCGACGTCGATGTCGATCGCCTTCACCGTGCGCTCACTTTCTGGGCTACCAGCTTCCCGTGCTCGTCGATGCGGGCCGCGCCGGACGCCAGCCGGGCCTTGATCGCGTCCACGTCCAGCGCGGTGTCCTGGGTCAGCGGGTGGCCGGGGGGCAGGTACTCGCTCTCCACCTGCCGGCCGCAGCCGGGGCAGTAGAACTCGACGATCCGGATCCAGGCGCCGTCCGGCGCGAACGTGTACTCGCCCTCGATGACCGGCGGGTGGATCTCCCGCGGATCCCGCTCGGCGACCAGCAGGCCGCGCTTGTAGTTGCCGCGCAGGTCACCGAGGTCCTGCCCGCAGTCGTGGCAGTGCCAGCGCTCAGTATCCAGGTCGGCGTCGAGATACTCAGCGATGTGCAGCCGGGTCTGGCCCGTGCTCATGCCCGTGCTCGTGTCGGTGGTGCTCATGACCTAGGCCTGCTTCCGGGTTAGGGACGCGTCGCCGCGCGCGTCGGTGGACAGGACCCAGCCGTCGGTCACCAGCCAGGTGTAGGTGCCGCCGTCGGCCAGCAGCGGCCCCGTGAGCTCCTGGCCGATCAGCGCGCCGGCGTCATGCACGGGCAGGGCCCCCCCGGGGCCGTACGGCGACGAGCGGGTCCCGGGCGGTTCCCGGTCCTGACCGGGGGCCGCCGGCTGAGTGAGGCGGGGCAGCGGGTAGCGGGCGGTGAGCCGGACCAGGGTAGGCGGCCCGTCCAGGGAGGTGGCGAACTCGTCGGGGCCATCGGCCTGCCCGCCGGCGCTCGACGACGCGGACCGCAGCTCCCATTCCAGCGACGCCGCGTCGGCGTCCAGGCCCTCGCCGCGGAGGTCCCGCCGGGCCTGGCGGGCCAGTTCGGCGCCGGCCCGGTTCAGGTGGCCGTTCCCGGCCAGGGCCGACTCGTACACGTGCACCACGTCGGAGATCGCCGAGCCGTAGGCCGAGTAGACGCTGCCGAACCGGAAGAACCGGGCTGCCCGGGCGCCCAGCCGGTCGGCCACCGCGGTCACGAACAGCGGGCCGTTGCCGCCGTAGGCGTAGAGGGTCACCCCGGCCGGGTCCCAGCCGACCCGCCCGGCCACCTCACGGGCCAGCCCGGCGACCGCGTCCCAGGCCGCCTCGGCCACCGCCTGGGCGGCCGCGTCGGCGTCCAGCCCGAGCGGCGCGCCGACATGCTTCTCTAGCACCGCGCGGGCCAGGCTCACGTCGAGGGTGCGCCGCCCGCCGAGGAACGCGGTGGGTGAGATCAGGCCGCAGACTCCGAAGGCGTCCGTGATCGTCGCGTTCCGGCCGCCCAGCCCGTAGCAGGCCGGGCCGGGTGCGGCACCCATGCTGTCCGGGCCGAGCGTCACCACCCCGCTGGCCACGCGCGCGACGCTGCCGCCGCCGAGCGCGATCGAGTGCAGCACCGGGAGATCCAGCTTCAGCGGGATGCCGAACAGGTCACCGGTGTCCCGCAGCACCACCCGCCCGTCCTGCACCGCGCTGGCCTTGGCCGTGGTGCCGCCCACGTCGATGGCGATGACCCGGGCGTCCCCGCGCTCCGCCGCGGCGGCGGCGCAGGCGTGCGTGCCGAACAGCGGGCCGGACTCGATGGTGTCGAAGGCCTTGGTCTTGCCGATGCGGGCTACCCCGCCGTTGATGTGGCCGATGAGCACGTTGCCGTGCCAGCCGTGCTCGTCCCGGACGATCTCCTCGGCCCGGTACAGCGTGGTGGCCAGGGCGGGGTGGACGTAGGCGTTGATCAGGGAGGCGATGGTGCGGGTCGAGTCGTCCGGGCGGAGCACCACCTCGCTGCCGGCCAGCGCCGGGATCGAGCCCAGGAAGTGGTCGGGATAATCCTGGGCGATCATCTCGATGATCCGCTCCTCGGCGCTCCCGTCCGGGAAGGCACCGGCCAGGCTGATGTTGATCCGCCGGATGCCCTTGTCGAGCAGGGACTTGATGGCGTGGCGCACCATCTGCTCGTCCGCATCGGCGGGGATGCCGCCGATGTCCGCGGCGGACACCAGCGTGCCGATCACGGTCGCCGCCGCGCCGGGGTCGTAGAGGTCGGCTTCGTGGCCCGCGCTGACCAGGAGCCCGAGCTTGGGGCCGGTCCGCTGGGCCAGCACGTTGGAGGTGATCGTGGACGACCAGCGGATCACCTCGACCTGGGTGAGCAGGGCCCGCAGATCACCGAACCCGAGCGCGTCCCGGGCGGCCTCGAGTATGTCCACGAACGCGATCGTCACGTCGTGCGGGGTGGTCTCGACCTTCAGGGCGAGCACCGTGTCCTCGCCGCTGACCAGCCCGTCGGTCATCGTGCCGCCGGTGTCGATGTCGATGTTGTACATCCCGCGCCGCTCCTGTCGTCGTCGAAAGGCTGGACCGCCCGCGACGACCCAGGCAACATCCTGGTTCACATGTTCGACACACCCATTGCGGATCGGCAACACCTTGTAGCCGGACTTGGCGCTGGCCGCACAGAACTCTGCACGCCCGGCAAAGCCCTGGCCCGGGGCGGTTTTCGTTGCGGAGAACTGGGCGGCCGGGAACGGGGCCGGCGCGGTCGCGGCTGATGCCTAGTGCGGTGACCACGAACGTTCACCGGGTTCGGTGACCTTCTGCTGGCGTCCACGTGCTGGGGTATTGCTTCACACTCGTTCTTGTGGGGGCTGGATCGAGTGCGGGAGCAGTGATGGCGGAACGGGTGCGGGCGAGACGGCTGACCGATCAGGAGGGTCAGCGGCTGCAGCAGATCGTGCGCCGCGGTAAGCATGGGTCCATCCGGGTCCGCCGGGCGCTGATCATCATGGCGTCGGCGTCGGGCACGACAGTCCCGGCCATCGCCCGGCTGGTCGCCGCCGATGAGGACACAGTCCGCGACGTGGTCCACGCGTTCAACGAGAAGGGCCTGGCCGCGCTGGACCCTCAGTGGGCGGGAGGCCGTCCCCGCCTGATCACTGAGGACGATGTGGAGTTCATCGTCACGGCGGCCACCACGCGGCCGGAGAAGCTGGGCCTGCCGTTCACGCACTGGAGCCTGCGGAAACTGGCCGCCTACCTGGCCGCGAACCCGTCCCGGGCAGTGCGGGCCGGGCGGGAGCGGCTGCGGCAGATCCTGCACCAGCACGGGATCTCTTTCCAGCGGACCCGGACCTGGAAAGAGTCCGCAGATCCGCAGAAAGACGCCAAACTGGACCGCATCGAGCACGTGACCAGCCGCTTCCCGGATCGGTGCTTCGCCTTTGACCAGTTCGGGCCGTTATCGATCCGGCCCGTCCACGGCAGCGCCTGGGCCCGGCAGCGCAGGCCAGCCCGGCTGCCCGCCACCTATCACCGCACGCACGGAATCCGTTATTTCCACGGCTGCTACTGCGTGGCCGAAGACCAGCTCTGGGGCGTCACCCGCCGCCGCAAGGGCGCCGACCACACCCTGGCCGCCTTGAAGTCGATCCGCGCGGCCCGGCCCGACGGCGCCCCCATCTACGTGATCATGGACAACCTGTCCGCGAACAAGACTCCGCCGATCCGCGCCTGGGCCAGCAAGCACAAGGTCCGCCTATGCTTCACACCCACCAGCGCCTCCTGGGCCAACCCGATCGAGGCGCAGTTCGGGCCATTGCGCACCTTTGTTATGGGCGGCTCGGACCATCCGAACCACACCGTGCTAGCCCGGCGCCTGCAGGACTACCTCACCTGGCGCAACGCCAACGCCCGCCACCCCGACGTGCTGGCCGCCCAGCGCCACGAACGCGCCCGCATCCGCAGCGAACGCCATCAACGCTGGGGCCGTCCCAGATCGAAAGCCGCCTGAGCTAAAGCCGGTGAACGTATGTGGTCACCGCACTAGC
>Ga0187871_10003121_pt1 | contig 12982 bp, 10 predicted proteins | sample June2016WEW_16_1_FD_132988 | JGI IMG/M metagenome (GOLD analysis project Ga0187871, IMG submission 132988) | Peatland microbial communities from SPRUCE experiment site at the Marcell Experimental Forest, Minnesota, USA - June2016WEW_16_10 | ecosystem: Environmental > Terrestrial > Soil >... | reverse complement strand
ATGGCTCTCACGAGGTGGGCAAAGTTGCCGCTGGAGCGAGCTACTTTGCCAACGCTCCCGGATGAATGCCTTCGGCAAGCGTGAATGTGGAACCGACGCTGCCAACGACTGCCGACTTGCGCGTCAGCCCGATGCGTTCCCGCAGTCGGTACACCGCTTCTATGCCAGTGCAATGTGCGCCCATAAGGTTCGCGACTCTGAATTCCTTCAGTTTGTCGCCCGTCCAGTTCAGTTGCTCGTCGGTGGCCGGGAACAGGTGGAGGCCACCCAGGACCGCGTACACTGGTTGGTTGGGAAATCGCTCTGCCGTGTACGTCAATATATTGACGACGCCGGCGTGCCCGCAGCCGGTCAACACGACCAGCCCCTGCGGGGTGTTGAGCACCAGCGACTGATCCTCGGGAATATTGTCTTCGACCAAGCCGTTCGGCGTCTGTACTTTTCCGCTCACGCTCCAGTTGCGCTCCGGGTACTTACGTGGCACCGGGCCGGTCAACCACGCGCCAGGGAAGATCTCGACTCCTTTGGAGTACTCGATGATCTTTCCTCCACCGGCTTCGTAGTCTTTGCGGATAGCGATCATGTCATTTTGTTCGCCCTTCGGTGATGGCCGGCTGTAGAAGATCCCCTGAGCGACGTACGCCACCGACAGCGCCGCCGGGTTCTTCTTCATCATCTCTCGGCGCAGTGTCATCAGTCCGCGCACGTGGTCCCAGTGATTGTGAGTGATGATCACTTCCTTCACGTCGGACAAGTCAATGTTCAGATCACGTGCATTCTTCAGCACCGTTTCAGGATGGCTTCCGGTGTCCAGCAGAATGCGATGACCATCGGCTTCCACCAGCGCAGAAAAACCCCACTCGCCCAGGCCGGCGGTTTCGCCGACCAACATGGTGGAAAGCACAGTGATCTTGAGTGTGCGGATCTGCGCCACCGGGCTGGTAACGATTACTGTTTGAGCCTGGGCTTTAGCCGGCTGCGATCCGATTGTAACCAATGCCGTCGCGAGAACTGCGACCGTCAGAACGGTCGCCATAGCAATTCGCCGCCACTTCATTGAGACCCTCCTTCATGAGAAAACGCTTGGGCCCACCCGCATGATGGAAACAGACGCACTACTGCGCCCGACTGAATTCGTAAACGACCTCCCACAACAAGCGAACGCCCCCGGTGAATGCATCAACAGGTATGCGCTCGTCGTTGCCGTGTACGCGCAGCCAATCTTCCCGTTTCATAGGAAACGGCATGAAACCGTAGCTCGTAATGCCTTGTTCACGGAAGAAATGGGAATCGGTAAAGCCCGCGCTCACACTTCCGATTACGCCGGCTGAGGGGTAGAGCTGTTTCACGGTGCGTTCGATCACCGCGTGTAGGGGCGTGTCGACTTTGGATTCAGTCGGCGGAAAGTTCTGTACTACGTCGATAGTGATCGAGTCGTCCTGGATGATCTTGCGAATCTGCTGAACCCACTGCTCAATGGTTGTGTTCGGCAGCAACCGGCAGTCCAGCAGTGCGGTTGCCGCGGATGGCACGATGTTGACCTTTACCGAGCCTTCCAGCCCTGTAATATTGATGGTGTTTTCCAGCTTCGCCAGTTCCACCGGACGTTTCAATAGTTCTTCGTAGGCGCCCGGCCTTTGAATAAAGGCGCGTATATCGGCAAAGCGGCTGCGCCAAGGCTCAGGTTCATACGGCGCCCCAGTGCGGAAGGCGTATTCCACTGCCGGTGTCACCTGGAGTGGCTGCCGGTAAGTCCGCAGGCGCTCAAGTGCCGCGACTAGTCGGTTTACCGATGAATCCGGGTTGGGAATGGAGCCGTGCCCGGCTCGCCCTTTGGCGGTCAGCTTCAGCCACGCGGGGGTTTTTTCTGCTATGCCGATTGAAAAATACAGCGGCTTCCCAGCGTCACCGGTCAACGACTGAGCACCCTCGGTCACCAGGAATTTGGCGCCAGCAATCCATTCCGGGTGGTTTTTTGCCACCCAGCCTGCACCGTAGTTTCCACCAGCCTCTTCGTCGGCGGTCGCAAGAAAAATAACATCGCGCCGGAGCGAGACATGGTTGCGGTGTAACAGCAACACAGTTTCTAGGCTGGCAATCCCCAACGGCTTCATATCCACCGAGCCCCGGCCCCAAAGATAACCATCCTTGATCTCGGCGGCGAAGGGATCGACCGTCCAAAACTCTCGATTCACCGGCACCACGTCAATGTGGCTCAACAGAACCAAAGCGGGTTCTTTTCCCGTGCCCTTAAGCCGCACCACGATGCTTGCCCGCCCTGGTGCCGACTCTCCGGTTTCAAATGGGATTCCTTCGGCCTGAAAAATTTGCTTCAGCCACTCTACGCCACGAATTTCGTTGCCCGGCGGATTGGAAGTATCAATGCGAATGTACTCGACCAGCCGCCGAGTGGATTCGGCGTTGACTTGGTTCCAATCGATTTGCAACTGGCCTGACGGCTGTGTGACCGCCGACTGGGCTAATCCCAACGAGGCACTGATCCAGAGAAATACAAGTACCCATGAGCAGCGACGCATATCCATCTCCTTTGGTAGGTGGAATCAATGACTCCGGGGTTCGCGGTTTAACAGGATCGTCATTACTTCGGCGCTGAATCGCCCGAAGTTTACCGCTCGCGCAGGGTTTTGCAAGACCAAAGATGCATTTACGAACGAAGAGCAGAGCGAAGTGCCATTTTGGACTTCGCAGATAGACCAACACGGATTTCAGAAATCGGGGCAAACAACAACGTTCTTGAAAAAATACGGTTGGCCGGGCGGTTTACAAAGCGGTTTGCATTGCCGGGGCTGCCGACCGGGGGTGGAGGGGCTTTAGAATGGGCGCGTTGGGTTGCTTTCTTCACAGGGAATGCCTGTCTGGCATTTACCGCAACCGTATCGAGGCGTATGGCGGAGCAGGGTTTCGTTTATATATTTCTTGCACAGGGCATTGTCTTTGCCATTTTCGTCGATGGCTAGAGCGGGGCAACGAGGAATACAAGCACCACATTTATTGCAATACTCCTCAAATTGCTCATACGGTCGTTGTGTTGGTTCGAATTCGAAAGTGACTATGACACTGCCAAGGCGACCAGCAGAACCGACGTTGGTGACCATAGAACGACTCAGCCCAAAGGTACCAAGGCCAGCAACAAACGCAACGTGGCGTTCTGACCAATTGCTCCGCAAATCCACAACTCTGAATCCGTTGTCGCAACTGGGAGCCAGTGCCTGCCCGCCTGCTTTTTCAACTATGTCCACGATGAAACGACGTAGCACATTGTTGAACATCTCTCCTTCGTAACGTCCGTAAAGCCATTCCGTTGCGGTTTCCCCCTCGCACCGATTTGCCGAACGAACGGGTAGCGTAAACGGAATGAAATAAGAAATAACTGACTTGGCCCCGACCAACCACTCCTGAGGGGACATGTGCTGGGGGCCGACCACATCCGCTTCCTTGAACTTATCCCAGAGCGCGTCCTCGACACTCGCCACCCCCACTAGGGGCGGGTCGAAGATGCGTATCATCCCGAGATCAGTGACGACATTCTGCGGGCTAGTCAAGACAAGACTGTCAATCTGCTCTTTGATGCGGTGCAGAACCATGTTCCCCGAGTCCCCTTTGACCTTAAGCAAACAGCACACGCCGTATTATTGTGGGGTGAGGATGGCAACGGCGTGTGCCTTATTGAGTTGAACTGATCGTAGGTTCTCGCCGCGGCAGGGTCGGTGATATCCATCACACGCCAGTTTGACTTGGCTTGCGACCATTTGTCTGAGAGGCGCTCACTTCTTGCTGGAAGACCCTGCTCTCTCCATCAGCTATGCCTTCGGACTCTGGTATTCGAGGCCATGCTTCCGGAAGAAATCAGGATCCCACTGAATGCCATGACCCGGCAGGTTCGCAACATGCATGTAGCCTCCCTGATCGATGGGATAGAGCTCCGCAAATCCTGCCTGGAAGCCGGAGGGATCCCAGTATCCGGGATCGTACATGTACTCGATGAAGCCACTGTTCGGCGCAGCGCACTGCATGTGAAGGTTGGTGATCATGCCGACGCCGCTCTTGCCGTGATGTGGGCCGAACTTTGCGCCGAAGGCTTCGCCCATCGCGGCGATTTTGCGGATGACGCTGACCGGACCGCCGATCATCGGATCGGGCTGAATGTAGCTCAAAGAATCCCGGCGCAGGATTTCACGGAACTGCGCGAATCCGATGTTGCCTTCCCCGCCGGCAAGATACATCGTTTTGAGTTGCTTGCGAATGCGCGCCATGCCTTCATAGTCGTACAGTGGCAGTACCTCTTCCAGCCAGTAGAGGCCCATACCCTCGAGAGTGAGTGCCATCTTCTCGGCAACCTTGTAGTCCCATGCTGGAGGTGGATCTCCGGGCTTGTTGCCGCCCATGTTCGCATCCGCCATGACCTTCATCTTCCCGCCGACGGCCTTTATCACCGCGGCGACCAGCTTAACGTCGTCCTCCGGATTCATGTGGTGCAGCCGTAGTTTGAGCGCCCTGAAGCCTTTCTCATAGAAAGCAAGCGCATCTTCGGCCCGCTCTTCGGGGGACTTGCCGAAGTGTACGGTAGCGGCATAGGCCTGCACCTTGTCGCGTGCAGCTCCCCAGAGCCGGTACAGCGGCTGATTCAGAGCCTTGCCGATGATGTCCCAGAGCCCAATCTCCAGAAAGAAAAGGCGGATGGGAATCTGGCCGAGGCCATACGTATACTCGCTGTGCCCTTCCGCCTCGAAAAAGTTCTTGTTGTGTACTTCGATTTCGAAAGGGTCCTTCCCAACGAAATACTGCGCCTTCTTGTTTATGATTTCGCCGTAGTCGTCGGGCAATACGTAGTCACCGTCCATCGTGGTGCCGACCAATCCGGCATTGGTGAAGAACTGGACGATCACGTAGTCGCGCGAGTCCTGGGGAACTTTCTCGGTGTCCCACGGGCGGATCAAGCCGCCCCCGGTGGGCACCTTGCGGACAATAACCGTTTTGACTCCGGTGATCCGGATTGCGGGAGTTCCGGCAGGCCGCACCCAGCAAGCCTTCTTTTCATCTGTAGCGGCGAAAGAGGAAGAGGAATTTACCATAGCATTGTGCCTCGTCTGGAGTAATGAACCAAAGCATTCTGGTGACCCATAAAGCCCACCTGCGTTGATACTCGCTTGCAAACTGCTCCGGTGGGAAGCCGGGCGGCGCGATCCAGCATCCTCGCCGCCCGTGTTTAGCCAGTGCCAACTGAGCGTCAGACACCGTCAGACGAAAGACGGTCCCGTTGTTCCGGGGAAACGCAGGATCATCGCCTCGTCGATCTCGATCCCGAGGCCCGGCTTTTCGTTGGGCGAGACGGTGCCGTCGCTGCCGACCCGGATTGGCGGATCGATCATCTCATCGCGCAACGGATTGTTGAGCGAGCAGTCCGCTTCGAGGTAGCCGCCATTTTCAATTGCGCTCAGGAACTGCACCGTCGCTGTCGAATTGACGCCCTGGCTCGTATGCGGATGGATCTGCAGCTTGTCGACCGAGGCCATGGCAGCAATTTTCAGCGCTTCGGTAATGCCACCGCACTTCGACAGGTCGGGCTGGAGATAATCGACGGAGCCTTCCTCGATCAGGCGGCTGAACTCAAAGCGCGTGAAGTGATTCTCGCCCGCTGCCAACGGCACCGGGGCAAAGGCTTTGGCTTCGCGATAATGGCGGTAATCATGACTTGGAAACGGCTCTTCCAACCAGCCGACATTGCAGGCGGCAAAGGCCGGCATGGCGTGGCGGGCATCGGCCAAGCTGTAGCCGGTGTTGACGTCGACGAGGATGTCGAGCTCGGGTCCGAGGGCGCTCCGTACGGCCTCAACGCGAGCAATGTCCTTAGCCACGCTGTCGCCTCCGAGCCTGAGCTTCACCGCGCGGAAACCGGCGGCAACGAAGCCTTTGGTTTCCTCGACGAGCGATTCGGGGGGTTGAATGCCGAGCGCGATGCCGCCAGCATAGGCGGGAATCTTGTGGCTTTTTCCTCCCAGCAGTTTGTAGAGTGGCCAACCGACCGCCTTACCGCGAATATCCCACAGCGCCATGTCGATGCCGCTCATGCCCATGGCGCTGGCGGCGCCCATGCCATGGCTGCCCAATTGGAACTTGTAGATGCGCGACCAGACGCCGTTCACATCGGTAGCGTCCATGCCGATCACAAGCTGCTTTAGAGTTGTGTTGATCAGGCAGGCGATAGCCAAGTGGGCGCGCCCGTGGTGCGCTTCGCCCCAGCCGATAAGGCCCTCATCGGTTGTTACTTTCACAAATACGTGGTCGCGCTTCATCATCGTGCCGATGCCGAGGCGGACGCGGTGCTCCGGCGGAACCGGAACAGTAACAGGAAAAGCCGTGATCTCAGTGATTTTCATGCTTCCTCATTTTCTCGAAAAAGAGCGGTTCCAGCACTGGGAAACCGGTGCGGAACGTGAACGGATAGATAGAATTCGCCCGAAAATATCACGGCGAGAGCATCAATACTTCGCCGCGCGACAGATTATTCAACAACGCGATACCTGACGTGCTCGATCGCCAGCCAGCGGGGCCGTCTGAGGGTTGAGTGGCCAGATGAAACTTGGTCCTCAAAAAACCGGCCCGAGATAATACGGCTCCAGCAGATCGGCGTAGCGGATCGTCTCCCCTTTCGTAACTTCACCGGAGGCCACCGAGATGATTTTGGCGAAGAGCGCTTCTCCCATCGCATTCACCGTCGACTCGCCCGTTATGACCGCGCCGGAAGAGAAGTCGATGCTGTCTTCAGCCTTCTTCGCGGTGCGTGGATTGCCGGTGATCATCATCAGGGGCACGACCACGCCCGTGTTCGTCGCGAGCATCGGCGGGTCGATGCTCGGCAGGTCGTCTCCGCCTAGCTGATAAATCGAAATCTGACAACCGGCGGCGGCCAGGCTCATCGGCAAAGAAAACGAAGATTGCCATCCATCCATGAAGTGCAATCCTTTTTTCGTCGGCTGGGTGGCATACTCCAGCACTCCGACAATCGGTGAAGTGCCGGCCTTACGCACCGCGCCAAGCGATTTTTCTTCCAAAGTCGAAAGCCCAGCTGCGATGTTCGAGGGCAGCGGATTGATCGCGCGGATGTCTTCGCCCGTTCGTTTTACCGACTCCTCGACTTCGGCCACCATCTCCAGCAGTCGCTTCGCGTCGGCGGGATTCACGCAACGCGCCGCGACGTCCTGTTCGGCTCCGATCAACTCAACGGTTTCAGAAAAAATGGCGCTGCCGCCGGCTGCGATCAGCATATCCGCGGCCTTACCGAACGACGGGTTACCGGCTATGCCGCTGGTGGCGTCCGAAAGACCGCACTTCACGCCTATGGTGAGCCGGTCCATCGGAACCGGCTCGCGCCGAACGCACGATCCCAGTTCGACATAGTGACGCGCCAAAGTGATACCGTCCTCCACCAGTCGCTTAAGGCCTCCGGACCGCTCGACCGTTAGTACCTCCACTGGCTTTCCGGCCTTCGCGATTTCGTGCGCGAGGGCATAAGGGTCGACCTCGCGATAACCGAAGTTCTCCTTCGCTCCGAGCACTATGGTCGCGAATGTATTGGGATTTTTTGCCAGTCCGACGAAAATCCGCGCAAGTCGTTCGCGGTCCTTCTTGTGACGTCCGTTTTCACCGCCGGTGACTACGGTCTTCGTACCACTTACGTATTCGGTCACACGCGTGGCCGCAATGTTCAGAAGCCTCCCTGCCGGAACCACAAGAACGTAGTTTCTAGTTCCAGCCACTTCGCCCGGCCTGGGGAATCCTAAGAACGTTTGCATGAGGGTTACCTCAGAATCGCCAACGCCATTCGCCTCTCGGGCGAGCGGCGGCTATAGTCTGTGAAGACAGCCCCAAAAACATGCTGCAAGACCCTCCCGTTCACGCGGCCTTGGTTAGAAAACCGGGCCCAGGTAATAGGGCTCAAGCGGGTCGGAATAGCGAATGGTTTCCCCTTTCGTGACCTCGCCCGAGGCAATGGAAAGAATCTTCGCGTAGAGCGCTTCCCCCATCTGCTCAACGCTGGATTCGCCCTTGATAATGGCGCCCGAGGAAAAGTCGATGCTGCGCTTGGCCTTGCTTGCCGTGCGCGGGTTGCCGGTAATAATCATCAGGGGAGCGACGACCGCGTTGTTGGTAGCTAGCATCGGAGGGTCATTGCTCGGCAAGACATCGCCGCCCATTTGATAGATCGCTATCTGGCAGCCGGCAGCTGCTAAACTCATCGGCAGTGAAAACGCCGACATCCAGCCATCCATGAAACTCAGCCCCTTCTTCTTTGGCTGCGTCGCGTATTCCAGAACGCCCATGATTTTCGACGTTCCAGCCTTGCGGACGGCCCCCAGAGATTTCTCTTCCAACGTGGAGATGCCTGCGGCGATGTTCGACGGCAACGGATTGATGCCGCGAATATCCTCGCCCGTCTGCTTGGCCGCTTCTTCCAATTCGAACACCATTTCGAGTAGCCTTTTTGCATCGGCATCATCCGCACAGCGCTCCGCCATATCGACCTCAGCGCCGATAAGCTCGGTTGTTTCCGAGAAGATCACGCTGCCGCCATCCTTGATCAAGAGGTCTGCAGCCCGGCCGAAGGACGGATTCCCGGCAATGCCACTGGTCGCATCCGACTCGCCACATTTCACGCCAATCATGAGTCTATCGGCAGAAACCGGTTCGCGCCGCACCAGCGAGGCTGCGTGGACGTAGCGGCGAGCCAAGGCAATCCCTTCCTCCACCAGACGGTCTAGGCCACCGCATTCCTCGACCGTAAGCACCTCGACCGGTTTGCCGGCCTTCGCTATTTCGTCGGCGAGATTGTAGGGTTCCGTCTCCTGGTACCCGAAGCCCTTCTTGGCGCCGAGAATAATGGTCGCGTAGGTGTTGGGGTTCTTCGCGAAGCCGGTCAGAAGACGCGCAACTCGTTCACGATCTTTCTTGTGGCGACCGACTTCAGCGCCGCCGGTAATCGCCGTCTTCGTTCCGGCCACGTAGTCGGTGACGCGAGTTGCGGCAATACTGAGGACGCGCCCAGCGGGAAGAACGAGCACATGATTTCTCGTGCCGGCCATATCGCCGGGACGCGGAAAGCCGAGAAATGAATTCATTTCGAGGCACCTTGCTTCCTGACGAGATCCCCACGCCCGCGAACACCTTCAATATTATGTGCGCCCACCAAGCCGCCTTTTGGAATACTGTTGATGGCCCGGCCAATTGGGCGACCGTACTTTTTGATAACTTCTCCCTTTTCGATGGCACTGAGAGCGATCTTGTGGCCGAACGGAATCGGCTCGACCGACGTGAGTGTGATCGTCTCGGCAGGAGTTTGAATCGTCAACACAGTACCCTTACCCACTTCAGTGACCACGGTGGCCACATTGTCGACTGGTTCCAACTGCAGGGCGTGAAACATAGTTTTAGGATCTCCTTAAACTCGCGCGCCAGTACACTGGCGCCAAATCATCGATTTCCGGCAAGCGGCACGTAAAACTCATAGGCTGCCAAACGAACAACTGCCAACGCTACACATTGCCTTTCGGCCTGGCGACTACAGGCATTCAAGAAACTTGGTGCTACGGCCCCTGTCCTGGGCAGGCATGGCACCCGCAACTCTACTGAGGCCTCCCGGTTGAGTTGCCTCAACTAGCCGGAGAGAGACTGGATCGAGAGGAAGTGAGATCCACATCTTTTATGTTCAGCGGGCCGAACTTCGTCAAGAAGAACATGACGAGTAAGGCAGAACCCGCCATTGCCGAACCAGCGATAACGAGTGCTATTTGGAAGCCGAAGTACTGCGCAATGAAGCCCGTGATAACGGGAGACACGATAGACGCTATTGCGCCTGCAGTGTTCGTAATGCCACCGAGGGACCCGCCGGTGCCTTTCGCCGCAAGGTCCTGCGGCAGTACCCATATCAGCACCCCGGCCGCTTGCTCCCCTGCGATACCGAGAACCATGAGCCAGGCGGCTGCCACAGCACTTTCCGCGTAGGCCGCGAAAATTACGGCCACCATGGCAATGATCTGCGGGCAGATCAACATCGCCTTCTTGATGATCGTAGCATTCCAGCCGAAGCTGACGAGCTTGTCGCACAGAAAACCATACAGCGGTCGAACGAATACCGACACCAGAAAAGGCATGGTCGAGTAGAACGCAAGTTGGCCTAGATTGAAATGCCGGGCATACGCGAGATAGCCTGGCAGCCAGAGAATGAATAAATAATACAGATAATCGTTCAAGAACTTAATTACTATCAGTGCCCAGGTATCGCGGAATTTCAAGAGCACGGATAGCGGTATATGAGCCTGTTTGGCGGGTTGCGCTCCCCCGCTAACCTCCGCCACCTTGAGTTCCGGATAGGTTTTATGCCACAGCACCACCCAAATCAGGCTGCCGACTCCGGTCAGGAAGAAGGCCATCCGCCAGTTGGGATGACCCGCAGATCCGAACAGCATCATCAGACCGACCGTCAGGCCCGGAGTCACAGCGAAGCCGATAGGCAAACCGGTGGTGTAGATGCCGGTGGCTCTTCCCCGCTCTGACGGCGGGAAGCGTTCACTTATGACCTTGGTCGCCGCGGGGAAATTGACCGACTCACCAAATCCGACAAAGACCCGGCTAAAAAGCAGCGACACAAGGCCGGTGGCGCATCCGGTGAGAGCCGAGGCGACGGACCAGAGCGCCGCCCCGTATCCGTAGACTCGTTTCGCTCCATAGCGGTCACATAGTCGCCCCGCAGGTAAGTTCCCAAGAAAATAAGCCCAGCCGAAGGCGGACAGCACAATACCCATAGCGCCGAGACTGAAATGCAGATCGCGAGCGATGACGCTATTGGCGACCGAAAGGCTGGAGCGATCAATTGCCTGAATCGCAGTGCCGCTCATAACAAGAAACAGAATCCAGCACTTACTGCGACTCCATCCGGTTTCCCTTGGAGGAGTCGTATCCAACTGGACACCCGTAGCCACCCTGAACCTCCTGTAGCTTGTTTGAAATTGTTCCAGCTATACACCTAGACGACAGTGGGTTCAAGTGTATTCGGTGCGAATCTACCCAGATAACTGCACTGGACACGGAGAAGGCCCTGAAAGCGTTTCATCCTCCGACGCAAAAAATCACAGTAGGACTCGACGATGTTCAGCAGCTGGGGCAGAATCCCTTGGGCAGCAATGAAAACATCAGCAACTTACCTGTTCGTCAGCTTGCAGTCAACCGTAACTTCTTGCGCGGGGTCGTGATGAAACGAACAGCCTCACGAATACGTACGCAGCGCCAGAGAGTCCACAGCAACCGGCGGAGCTACGGGCTGGCTAAGACCCAGAGCCCGTCATACGCGCCGATATCGCTCATTTGCGCCGAGCCTCGATGCCTTACCGCGACGGCCACGAAAGGTAGCGTTTTGGCAATTACGGGCTGGATTACAGGCTGAAGCAGTCAGTATACAATGTTCTTCCAGAACTTGACACCGCAGGAACAGACATCGGCCACGATCACCTGTGCCTCGCCGAAGTCGGCCTGCGCTTCTCCCGGCGCGTGCGTCCGCGGGATGAACATCTCCCGGCTGCGCAGCGGCGCGGCGCGCACGTAGTCCTTTACGATGGTCTAGCCGCCCAGGAAAGTGTGCTTCACCCGCAAACGGTCAAGACGCGCTTGGCGGTGCGCCGCTGTTTGGCCGGTTTCGTCTCGTCGTCTTCCAGAATGGCGTTCCGAACACGCTATCTCAACGCTTCTTCCAACGCTTCTTCCTGGGTAAAAACAGTTACCGTTTTCACGGGCCTGGTTAGAAGCTTTAAAGCGGCCTTTACCATCAAACGCCGCCACTGAAACTCTTTCTCTTTGGGTAAATCCGGATTGCCGAACGGATAATGGAACTTGCCGCCGGCAACAAGTATGCGATTGGTGCCGACTCGTTCCGCGACAGTGTGGAGCGCTGTAACGCAGACCGTGGGAATGCCCGCACGTTCGATCTCTTTTGAAAGCGTAGCGCCGCTACGCGTGCCTGTCCCTCAAGTTGCTGTGAGAATCACCCCGGTAACACTCCGGCTCTTCAGATAATCGCCCATCTCCCTGCCGAGCTTTTGGCAGGTAGAGACGTTTGTCATATTACCAGTGGTTACCAGGTACTCCCCATAAAGCTTGCCGATGAATCCTTCTCTTTCAAAACTGCGTGTGGCATCGACGGGGACATTGCGATCGGGATCCTGATTGACCCAGGTGGTGATGTGGCCGCCATGCCAAGCTTCGTACTCGCCCTGCTGCAGGTCGTCACCCTTGATTGGATAATGAAACCACTTGGTGGCATTCCGGGTTTCCAGGTGGTCAGGGTTGCCGGCAGGCACAAGTCCAGCTTCCGTAACCAAGGCAATGGTTGCCTGCGAGATATCCTCGATGGGAGCCGGTGGTGGAACCTCGTCGAACTTAACGCGCTTGAGTTCCGTTTCCCATGCGCCACCAGAGAGCCTGGCCAGGGCCATCTCCACCGCTCGAACCGCAGCGTTCTTGCCTACGTTAACATTGAGGCGAAAACCGCGCGGCATATATCCTTCCGCGGCGGCTGGACCCAACTCTTCCTTCCGCCCCAGTTTGAGAGCGAGTTTCGCCATCGCCGTCAGGGCGCTGCGCATGCTGGCAGTGGAGCGGCCCGCCGGCACGATCCAACAGTATCTTCTGAAACTATCAATACCAGGATTATCCGGACCAAAGCCAGTCACGCCTGGGATGCCGAGTTCGTCGTTGACAGCCTTAAGCAGCATGCCACATGCCATGCCGTACCGGCCTGAATTAAAGGCTGGCCCCGCTACAACCACATCCGGCTTTAGCCGCCGGATATGCGCGAGAGCTTCTTTCAAAAACACTTCACTATGCTCGTTTGCAAAGTTGTCTCCAGCGTAAATGGTTGCGATGATCTGTCCCTGCTGTGCCAGAGCTTGGCTGAGGGCAGTGCCGGCCCCCT
>Ga0187871_10003117_pt1 | contig 12991 bp, 8 predicted proteins | sample June2016WEW_16_1_FD_132988 | JGI IMG/M metagenome (GOLD analysis project Ga0187871, IMG submission 132988) | Peatland microbial communities from SPRUCE experiment site at the Marcell Experimental Forest, Minnesota, USA - June2016WEW_16_10 | ecosystem: Environmental > Terrestrial > Soil >... | reverse complement strand
ATTCTCGCCCTTGGTATACGCATCGCGGGCCTGGGTCAGCGCGTTGAAGGCATTGTCCAGCGCCAGCGCCGACCGTTTCCCCAGGTTGGGCTCGGCTTTGATCTCCTGGAGACCGGCGCGCAGCACGCCGCTCACAAGCACGATCGCCAGCAATAAGCGCGAGGTCACCGTTTGTTCAACTCCCTGTCGAGCAGCTTGGCGCGTTGCTGCGCCTTCCACTCTTCGTCCGGAAATTCGCCTTTGCTGCGGGCCAGAAACTCCCGGTAATAGTCGAGGGCCGGCTTCAAGGCGCGCAGCTTGTCGTAGGTAATGGCGTGAAAGTAGTAATTCCCCGGCGTGTCGTCGCCCAACTGGTGAGCGTGGTCGAGCGCCGCGAGCGACTCGGGGAATTTCTCCAACATGTACAGCATACCCGCCAACTCGTTCCAGGCTTCGCGCGAATCCGGCTTCAGCTTGGTGGCCTGGAAGAACTGCTGCGCCGCGGGATCGTATTTCTTCGCATCGCGCAGCCCGCGCCCGTACATCATGTGCAGCGCATAGTTGCCCGGTTCCGCGGCTACGCTCTGGTCGAGCAGCGGCAGCGCTTTGGCGAACTGTTTCTCGAACAGGTACGCGGTAGCCAGGGCCAGCCGGTTGGCCGGCGTGGGATCTTTCTCGTTGGCGGCTTCGAGCGGCGCGATGGCATCCGCCGAATGCCGGCTTTCGAGCAGCAGTTGCCCGACATGCTCCTGGGCGGCCGCATTCTCCGGGAACTGCTGGTAGATGGCGATGGCTTCGGCGTTCTGGTGATTCTTCTCGTATAGGCCGGCGAGTTCCAACAAGCTGTCGCGATAGGTCGTATCGAGTTGCGCGGCGGCACGGAAGTGTGGCACGGCATCCACCAGCCGGTCTTGGCCGGCCAGCGCATGCGCCAAACCCAATTCGGCCGCGGCGGATTTTGCATCCAGATTCAGAGCCGCACGGTATTGCTCTTCGGCTTTGGCGGCGTCGCCAGACCCGAGCAGCGCCTGGGCCCAATACAGCCGCGGCCGGAATTCTTTGGGCTTCTGGTCGACAGCCTTTTGCAGGTATTGCGCGGCGTCGAGCGGCTGTTTGTCGCGAATCAGCAGAATACCGGCGTTCAACTCGGCTTCGTACAGGCCCGGCTTCAGTTCCAGCACTTTCTTGTATTCCGCGAGGCTGTCGGCATCGCGCTTCAGCATGGTATCGGCCAGCGCCAGGTGGAAATGCGCCGCGTAATCCTTGGGATCGGCGGCGACGGCTTTGCCGAAAAGCTCGGCGGCCTGATCGTACTTGGCGGCTTCCAGCGCTTTGGTACCTTCGGCGATGTAGTCGGGCGCTTGCAGGAAGAAAAGAACCGCGGCTAACGCCCACATACCTTTATTGTACGTTGTGGGGCGGGTCTGGAGACCCGCCGCAGGCGTGGACGCCCGCCCCACGGAGGAATTGACCGGTGTAGGAACCCGGCGTCTGGGCGATCTGGGCGGGGGTGCCGACGGCCACCACGTAGCCGCCGCGATCGCCGCCTTCGGGTCCCAGATCGATCACCCAATCCGCCGCTTTGATCACTTCCAGGTTGTGCTCGATGATCAACAGGCTGGCGCCGTTCTCGATCAGACGCCCGAAGGCCGCCAGCAGCTTGGCGATGTCATCGAAGTGCAGGCCGGTGGTGGGCTCGTCGAAGATGTACAAGGTGCCCGCGCAGGTGGCCTGCGCCAGGTGCGCGGCCAGCTTCACGCGCTGCGCTTCGCCGCCGGAAAGCGTGGTCGCCGATTGTCCCAGCCGCAGATAGCCGAGGCCCACGTCGGCCAGCACTTGCAGCTTTTGCGTGAGGCGCTTGTGGCCGCCGAAAAACTCGATGGCTTCATCGACGGTCAGTTGCAGAACTTCGTGGATGTTCAGGCCGTTGTATTTGATCTCGAGGACGCCGGTCTTGAAGCGGGTGCCCTTGCACTCCTCGCAAATCAGCTCGACATCGGCCAGAAACTGCATCTCCACCGTGACGGTGCCATCGCCCTGGCAGGTTTCGCAGCGCCCTCCTGGAATGTTGAACGAAAAGTGGCCGGCGGTGTAGCCGCGCTTTTCGGCGTCGCGCGTGGAGGCGAAGATCTGCCGGATCAGGTCGAACACCTTGATATAAGTCACCGGGTTGGAGCGCGGGGTGCGGCCGATTGGCGACTGATCGATCATGATGGTCTCGCGGATCGGTTCGGCGCCTTCGATCTTGCGGCAGGCGAGCTTGAGCGCCGGCTCCAGGGCGTCTTCGTCCGGTAGGAGCGGAGGGGCGGTTTCGGTTGCCGGCGCTTTGTGCAGCGCTTGCATGGAGCGGTAGATGACATCGTGTACCAGCGTGGATTTGCCGGAACCCGAGACGCCGGTGATTACCACCATCGCGTCGAGGGGAATTTCAACGTCGATGTTCTTTAAGTTGTGGGTGCGGGCGCCGAAGAATTTCAGACGAGGGAGGCGGGCGGCCTGAGAGGCCGCCGCAGGCCGAGGGCCTGCCCCACTTAGTTCTCCTCGCAGATAGCGGCCGGTTAGCGACTGGCCGTGGCGCAGGAGGTCAGGATAGGAGCCTTCGTAAACGATCTCGCCGCCGTGCTCGCCCGCGCCCGGCCCCAGGTCCACGATGTGGTCGGCGGCGCGCATGACGTCGGGATCGTGCTCCACCACCAGGATGGTGTTTCCGATTTCGCGCAGTTCGTGCAGGATGCGGATCAGCCGTCCGGTGTCGCGCGCATGCAGCCCGATGGAAGGCTCGTCGAGCACGTAGCAGGAGCCCACCAGGCGCGATCCCAAACAAGTGGCGAGCTGGATGCGCTGCGCCTCGCCGCCCGAGAGCGTGGACGAGAGGCGGTCGAGGGTCAGGTAATCGAGACCCACATCGTTCAGGAACTTGAGCCGCTGCCGGATCTCGACCAGGATCTTCTCGGCGATGGCGGTTTCTTCCGGCGAAAGATGCAGCGCATCGAAGAAGGCCAGCGCCTCGCCGATATTCATGCGTACGACATCGTAGATGTTATGCTCGCTGACGCGGATGCAGAGCGCTTCTTTGCGCAGGCGCGCGCCGCGGCATTCCGGGCACAAGGCGTAGCCCCGGTAGCGGCTCAGGAACACGCGCACGTGCAACTTGTATTTCTTGGTTTCGAGGTATTCGAAAAAGTTGCGGATAGCCGCGAAGACAGTCTCCTGTTCCTTTTCGGTCAGGTCGCAAAAGGGCACGGTCAGGCGCACGCCCTTGCTGCGCGCGGTCTTGCGGAAGTTGCCCAGCCAGGAGCGATGTTTGGGCTTGGTCCAGGGGTCCACGGCGCCGCCTTCGAGGGTGCGGGTTTTGTCGGGGATGGCCAAGTCCATATCGAAGTCGATGGTGTTGCCGAAGCCCTGGCATCGCGGGCATGCGCCGAAGGGATTGTTGAAGCTGAACAGGCGCGGTTCGGGCTCGACGAAGGCGAGGCCGCATTGCTTGCAGGCGAACTTCTCGCTGAAGCGCAGTGGGGCGGCTGGCGTACCGGTTGCAGGCTCCAACAGGATTTCGCCGGCTTCGCGATAGCCGATTTCGACGGTATCGACCATGCGCTGGCGCAACTCGGGACCCTGCTCGGCGGGGATGGCGAGGCGGTCAACCAGCACGAATACGGGTTTCGAAAAATCGATATCGAGCAGCGATTCGGGCGTGGAGAATTCGAAGATGCGTCCGGCCTGAAACAGCCGGTTGAAGCCCTTCTTGCGCAGATCGAAGAGATGATCGCGCAGTGCTTGCGTGTTGGGATGGGCTTCCGCGCTCACGGGAAATAGCGCGTACCAGCGCGAGCCGGCGGGCAGGGCCAGCAGCCGCCCGGCCACCTGATCCACCGTGTCGCGCTCTACGCGCGTGCCGCAGTTGGGGCAAAAGGTGCGGCCCACGCGGGCGAACAGCAGCCGCAGGAAGTCGTAGCATTCCGTGGAGGTGGCTACTGTGGATCGCGGATTCCGGCTGGTGTTCTTTTGGCGGATGGCGATGGCGGGCGCGATGCCGTCGATATCCTCCACTGCGGGCTTCTCCATACGCTCCAGGAACTGGCGGGCATAGGCGGACAGCGACTCGACGTAGCGGCGCTGGCCCTCGGCATAGATGGTGTCGAAGGCCAGCGATGATTTGCCGGACCCGGACACACCCGTGATTACAGTCAACTGGTTGTGCGGGAGCGACAGCGAAATATTCTTGAGGTTGTGGACCCGCGCGCCGCGAATCCGGATGTATTCTTGCAAGCCTGTTTCAGTATAGCAGCGAGAGCAAGGGTGGGCCGGTTGTTTTGGGTGGTTTCCGGGCAAGAATGCGAATTGGACAGACGAAACCAATTTCTTGTAAGGATCTTTGAATCATTCGTTTGCTCGGCTATTTTGAGCTGGGGAAATGAGCGGAGGGTTAACGGCCTACACATCCGAGATATATGTGACCGGTGGAAGGCTGCCGCTGGCGGGCGGGTCGGGCATGGCAGATGGGCGGCCTACGATGCGAGCTTTTTCTTCGTCTCTTTGAAGGCGAATTCCTCAAGTTCGATCCTCTCCCGGACGACCCTCTCAACCCACTGATCAACGCCGGCTTCGCGGTGCAACTTGGCCAGAAACGCTGCCCGCGCCGCCAGCTCACCGGGCAACGATAGGGCGGCCGAACCCGACCGCTTCAGTCGCGCCGGCGCATCCCAAGCCGATTCGTCGCTCGCCTGTGAGACCAGGAGCCGATCAATTCCTTCCTGGTTAAGCGTTTTGGCTTTCCTTTTCCCTGGTGTATTCATAGGGCCAGCCCGTGAACATTTTTGTACGAACTAAGCCAATAAGTAATTTGTTTACTTATACTTCCAAAAATGACGAAACCAATTTGCGGATGGGATCGGGGAGGTGCCTTTAGAGGGCATACGTCAAGGAGTCCGACGCGCCTTGTTGTTGAGCGGTCCGTGCCACATTTCAGTATACCAGCGGGGGCAACGGTGGACGGCGGTTTCGGGGATGGTTTGCGGGGAAACGCATTTCGGGCGAACGAAACCAATTTTCGGTAAGCCATTCAGAATGAGTTAATTACAGTCTGTTTTCCTGGCGGCGCCTGCCGACAGCGGGGTTATCGCGACACATATTTGAAAGCTGCGACCGGGTCCGAGCCGGGTCATCGCGGGGGCCGCGTTTCGATGGCCGCGAAGCGCTCCAGGCCGCGTAGGATTTCGGTTTGCATGTCGCGCATGGTCTCCAAGGTCCGCGCTTCCGAGTCCCGGATGGACTCGTGCAACTGGTCGAAACGCCGGTTGAATTCTTCGTCTGTCATGCCTGCTCGCCGGTTTCGCGCGCCCTCTCTTTTTCCGCCAGCCACTGCTCGACTACCTCAATCTTGTCCAGGCGTCTTTCATGCGCACTGGCTACGTGGTGCAGCTCACGGGCGGCATCCGCCAGTTTTGAGGTGGCTTCCTTAAGCGCGAGACAGTCTTCCTTGAGGGCAAGAGTCTCATCGTACAGGCGGGCCAAGGAATTCCAGAACTCCATCTTCTCGTGCTCGGTCATGCCTTCCCTCTGCTTCAGTGTACCGCTGCTACGGCATTGCCGTCCTGAAGGCGCGGGCAGCGAGTGCTTAACCGTTTTAGGGAAACCGCTCGGTTGAAGACGCGAACCGCTGCCGGCCTGCGGCCGGTGGACCGGCGAGGGCGCCGGTCCGCAGGCGGGGCGCCTGCCCCACTGTGTCGCGCATCTTCATCACCCTTGGTGGCACGCAGGGCCATGTGACCCTCCTTACGTTCGCGTACCCCTTTTCGGGCCGGCGGACCGCGATATCTTTATGTTTCGTTACGCCCCGAGATCGGCGTCCGCCTTAGGCAGAATATCGCTATCCCGGGCGATCCAGACATAGAGCGCCGGCAGAAGGAGAACACTCATCAGGAGTACGGCCACAAGACCGCCGACGATCACTATGGCAAATGGCCGCTGAGAATCGGAACCGATCCCGTGCGAAGTGGCCGCCGGCACCAAGCCGAGCGACGCCACCAGCATGGTCATCAGGATGGGCCGAAAGCGAAGTACCGCGCCGTCGTGCGCCGCATCCAGAATCGAATAGCCGCGCGAGCGGAGTTGGTTGATGTACTCTACCATGATCACGCCGGTCTGCACGCTGACGCCGAAGAGCGCCAGGAATCCGATGCCCGACGATACGCTGAAGTTGGTCCCGGTCGAATAGAGGGCGGCGATGCCGCCTATGGGAGCCATGGCCACGGCCGCCAGGATGAGGCCGGCCCACTTCATCGATCCGAACATAGAGTACAGGATCATGAAAATAACCAGCAGCGTGAGAGGAATGATGATGGTGAGCCGCCTCTGGGCTCGTTGCTGACTGGCGTATTCGCCGGCCCAGTCGATGTGGTAGCCGGCCGGCAACTTCACCTGCCGGTCGACCTTCCGGATAGCTTCCTCGACCGCGCCACCGAGGTCTCGTCCCCGTACGCCGTATTTGATGGCCACGTAGCGCTGATTTCCTTCGCGGTAGACTTCCGACGCGCCGTCGGCGACCGCCACATCGCAGAGCTGGGCTAAAGAGACGCGCTCGCCGGAAGGCGATAGCAGCCGGATGTCAGCGATAGCTTCCTTGGTGTCCCGGTACTTGGGCAGGTACCGCATCACCAGGTCATAGCGTCATTCTCCTTGCAACACCTGGGTCAGCGCGTTGCCGCCGACGGCTGTTTGGATGGCATCCTGCACATCCGCTGTGTTGATCCGGTAACGAGCCGCGGCAGGGCGATCCACGGTGAAGTTCAGGCTGGGCTGCCCCAGGACGCGAAACAGTCCGAGGTCTTCAATTCCCTTCACTGTGCGCATGACGCCCACGACCTGAAGACCCGTTTCTTCGAGCGTCTTCAGATCGTCGCCGTAGACCTTGATAGCCAGCTCGCCTTTCACTCCGCTGACGGCTTCCTCCATGTTGTCCGAGATCGGTTGCGAAAAGTTCCAGATCACACCTGGAAGCCTGGCGAGCTCCCGATTCATGGCGGCGATGAGTTCTTCCTTGTCCTGTCGAAAGACCGGACGCCATTTGTTTTTCGGCTTCAGATCGACGAAATACTCGGTATTGAAAAAACCGGTGGTGTCCGTTCCATCGTCGGGCCGGCCCACCTGGCTGGTAGCGGTGGTCACTTCCGGAAAAGAAGCGAGCATCACGCGCGCCTGGTTTGCCAGGCGGATGCCTTCCGTGGGACCGGTGCTGGGCGCCAGGGTGCCGCGCACCCAAATGGCACCTTCGTCGAGATGGGGCAGGAATTCGGACCCGATGCTACGGCTCAGCAGGAAGGCGCCAGTCAGGGTCAGCAGCGCAACCGCGAGCGTGATCCACCGCCAGCGAATCGCAATTCCCAAGGACCAGGCGTAGGCTTTGGTCAGCAACTCCATGAGCGGGTTGCGCCACTCTTTGGCGCCCTTGGGAAATACCACGCTTGCCAGCACCGGTCCGACGAACATGGAGAAGAGCAGGGCGCCCAGAAGCGCGAACGACACAGTCCAGGCCATCGGCTTGAACAGCCGCCCTTCCACGGACTGCAATGTGAAAATCGGCAGATACGCGACGATGATGATGGCGATGGAGTAAAACACAGGCCGCTGCACTTCATGCGCCGCGCGGCCGATCTTCTCCGCGGCGGTCTCGTTGGCGAGGCTGTCCGGGTGCGACAAGGTGCGCACGATATTCTCGATCATGACCACGGCGCCTTCCACGATCATGCCGAAATCGAGCGCTCCCAGCGATAGAAGGTTCGCCGGGATGTGCCGCAGGTCCAGGCAGATGGAGGCAAACAGCAGGGCGAACGGAATGGTCAGGGTGACGATCAGAGCGGCACGAAGGTTGCCCAGGAAAACGAAGAGGATGATCGAAACGAGGCAGATGCCCTCTACGAGGTTATGCATCACCGTGCCGGTAGTCAAGCGCAGGAGATCGCTGCGGTCGAGAAACGGGACAACCTTGACGCCAGGCGGAAGAATGTGCCGGTTGAGATCCTCCACCTTGGCGTGAATGGCATCCAGCGTGGAGTCTCCATCGGCGCCCTTACGCAGAAGGACGATGCCGGCCACCACATCGTCGTCATCGAGGATCTTGCCATCGACGCGGTGAATGGCGCGGGCGAACTGGCCCAGGCGGATCTTGGATCCCTGCTGCACCACGGCGATGTCCTTCACCCGCAATGGGGTGCCGTTCTTGCCGGTGAGAACGGTGTTTTCAATATCGCCGGCGGTTTTCACCTGGCCGATGGCGCGCACGTCGATCTGCTGCAGACCGGCCTCGATAAAGCTGCCGCCGCCGTTGATGTTGTTGTTGGTAAGCTGCTGCTCGACTTGTGCGAGGTTCAAGCCATAAGCGATCAGCTTGTCGGGATCGACCCGCACCTGATACTCGCGCGTGGGGCCGCCAAAGCTGGCAACGTCGACCACATTCGGCACGGATTTGAATTGCTTTTCGATGACCCAATCTTCGAGCGATTTCAGATCCATGACGTCATATTGCGGATTCGAGCTATGCAGGGTGAAGAAATAAATCTGGCCGACGGGACTGAAATCGGCGCCCATCTGGGGCTGTACGCCCGTTGGTAAAGTCACTTCCGAGAGCCGTTCCAACACCTTGACGCGATTCCAATCGTTCTCCGATTCGTCGTCGAAAATCAGCATCAGGCTGGAGAGCCCAAAAAGCGATACCGACCGCAGATGCTGCAGATGGGGTATGCCGTTGACTACATTCTCAAGCGGGATCGTGATTTGCTGCTCGATTTGTTCGGACGAGATCCCTGGCCATTGGGTGATCACCTGGACGTAGTTATTCGCGACATCTGGATAGGCTTCCACCGGAAGGCTCCGGAAGGAAATCACGCCCCAGATGAACAAGAGGATCGCGACGGCTAAGACCAGGAGCCGGTTCTTGAGAGCAAAATCGACGGCGCTACGAATCATTGCCGTTCCGCGGCGTTCGGCATCGTGTTCGGCATGACCGGCGCGCTCGAAACCGCCCGCCGCCCCGGCCTAATCCCGGAAACAATCTCCGGCAGTCGCACGGGAGCATGTTTGAAGCCGGCGCAGTGGCAATGCGTCGCTTGTGCCTCGCTGTGGAAAGTGACGGTCACAAAATACTCCGGTTTTCCGTTTCGTCTCTTGGCGTCCAGCACTATAACAGAAATCGGCCCGATGGCGCTTGACCGGTACATCGTCCAGTATGACGTTTGTGGGGCGGGCAATTTTGCCCGCAGCCGGCCTTCAGCCGGCCCGGCCGCCTGAAAAGGCGGCTGCGGTCAAGATTGGCCGCCCCACGGTGCATCGCACATTGCGGTCAGGCCGCGTTGAGCGCGGCGATATAGACGTGCATATCGTGATTCCCGGCGATCGATCCGGTGTGGGTGGTAAAGGCAACTGAGTTGCCGACGTGCTCGTAATTCAGAGTCTGCCCCAGGTTGTTCAGGAAGGTGAGGGGATTGTGGGGCAGCATGCCCGCGGAAGGGGCCGGCGAGGCGAGCGGCACGGTGGTGACGATGTCCTCGGTGTTGGCGACGCGCCATGCGGCGGCCACGCGGCTATTGAAACCGGCGGCGAAGGCCAGGTCGCCGACACGCGGTCCGGCGAAGCTATAGAGCGCCGTTTGCGCGGCTGCTCCGGAGGCGATGATGCCGGCGGCGGCCAGCACGGCCAGGGCTGCGCCGAGGCTGTGGCCGGTGACGATCACGTTGGGCTTGCCTCCGGCGCGCTGGATGGCGGCTGCCACCGAGTCCGCGGTCTGATCGTACACATTGGAGAAGCCTTCCTCCACATTTCCCAATGGATGGGGGGTTTGGGGAAAGGTGAAATCGGCGATCCAGTCCTGGGGGGATTCGGTACCGCGGTAGACCGTGAAGACGAGGCCGGAGGTACGGTTGCGAGCCACGAAACCGAAGGCCTCGGGCGCGGGCTTCCATTCCGGGCGGGCGAACAGGAGCCCCAATTGGTCGTAGTTGCCTTGGAGGCTCCAGGCGTTGCCTTGTTCGTATTGGGCGTAGGCCTGCATGACCAGCGCGCCGGCTTCCAACGCGACGGATTTATCGAATGCGGGTGGCAGGTACATGAGCGGCTCCTGGGAAGCAATTATACAACGAGCTGCAAGCGGCGGGTCTGGAGACCCGCCGCAGGCGTGGACGCCCGCCCCACACTAGAGCGTTTGGTACAATCGGGCAAAGGGGGACATCGGTTGACTAAAGCCACCTGGGATTTGCCCCGCACTCTGGGCGCGCTCCGCAACAGCGCATTTTCCGAGGACCGCATCGGCAGCCGGTCCGTCAAGGACGAACTCCGCAACAATCTGATCCGCAAGCTGCAATGTCCCACGCCTTTGTTTCCGGGCATTGTGGGCTATGAAGACAGCGTGGTGCCGCAGGTGGTGAACGCCATTCTGTCGCGGCACAATTTCATTCTGCTGGGATTACGCGGCCAGGCCAAGACGCGCCTGATGCGCATGCTGACCACGCTGCTGGACGATGTGCTGCCTTACGTGGAAGGCTGCGAGATCCACGATAATCCTTACCGCCCGATTTGCCGGCGCTGCCGCAACCTGATTCAGGAAGACGGCGACGACACACCCATTGCGTATCTCACGGCGGAGCATCGTTATGTGGAGAAGCTGGCCACGCCCGATGTGACCATCGCGGATATGATCGGGGACATCGATCCGATCAAGGCGGCGCGGCGCGGCCAGGACATCTCCGACGAGCTGACGGTGCACTACGGCCTGTTGCCGCGCGCCAATCGCGGCATCTTCGCCATCAACGAACTACCCGACCTAGCCGGCAAGATCCAGGTGGGCCTGTTCAACATCATGCAGGAAGGCGATGTGCAGATCAAAGGCTACCCGGTGCGGCTGCCCTTGGATCTGATGCTGGTGTTCACCGCCAATCCGGAAGACTACACGGCGCGCGGCAAGATTGTCACGCCGCTCAAGGACCGCATCGGCAGCGAGATTCGCACCCACTATCCGGTGACGCTCGACCAGGGGATGGCGATCACCGAACAGGAGGCATGGCTGAAGCGTGCGGCCCCCATCGACGTGCGCGTGCCGGTTTACATCAAGGAAATCGTGGAGCAGTTGGTCTTCCTGGCGCGCGAGGACAAGCGCGTGGACAAACGCTCGGGCGTTTCGCAGCGGTTGCCCATCTCGGTGCTGGAAAACGTGGTGTCGAACGCGGAGCGGCGCGCATTGCGGGGCAGGGAACTGGTGGCCGTGCCGCGCGTGCTGGACATCTACTCGGCGCTGCCGTCGATCACCGGCAAGATGGAGCTGGAGTACGAGGGCGAGCTGAAGGGCGGCGACGCGGTGGCACGGGAACTGATTCGCGTGGCGGTGGGCAAGGTTTACGACAGGTATTTCGAAGGCGCCAACGTGTCGCAGATCGTGCAGTGGTTCGATTTGGGCGGCACGTTGAAGCTCGACGAGGGCCAGGATGCGGCGGCGCTGGTGGAGGCGCTGGGATCCATCCAGGGCTTGATGGAAAAGCTCAAGACGCTGAAGCTATCGGCCAACGAGCCGGATGCGGTGCGCGCGTCGGCCGCGGAGTTTGTGCTGGAGGGGTTGTACGCGCACCGGCGCATCAGCCGCAACGAGGAGCGGCAGTTCGGCGCGGGGGAGCGCAAGCGCGAGGGTCCGCGGGAAGAGGGGCCGCCGCAGCGGCCGAATGTAAGGCGGCAGTATAACTAGGAGCTGGGGGCTAGGGACTAGGGGCTGGGGACTGGGGGCGCCCTCGGATTCACATGAAGATCAAGTACTCCAAATACACCGAAGAAGATTTCGGCATCGGGGCAGAGGACCTGTTGCAGGCGCTTTCCGATTTTCTCTTGCAGAGCGGGTTCAACACTCAGTACATGCCCGCCGGCGAATGGAACGAGCACACCCTGGAAGACCTCAAGAATGCCATTCAGCAGGCGCTCGAGCAGGGCGATCTTTTCGACAACGAGCAGATGCGGGAGATGCTGGAGCGTCTCCAGAACCTCACGCCCGAACAAATGCAAAAGCTGCTCGATAATCTGGTACAGAAGATGATCGACGAAGGGCAGATCACCGTCGAGCAGCAGGACGGCGAGCCCCAGGGCGCGGCGGGCGCGGGCAACGGTCCGGACAGCAAAGTGCGCTTCGAAGTGACGGATAAGTCGCTCGACTTTCTGGGATTCAAGACGCTCAAGGACCTGCTCGGATCGCTGGGCAAGTCCAGCTTCGGGCGGCACGACACGCGCGATCTGGCAACGGGCATCGAGGCGTCGGGTTCGTCGAAGCAATATGAATTCGGCGACACGCTCAATCTGGATATCAGCGCGACGTTGTTTTCGGCGATCCGGCGCGAGGGCGCTAAAGTGCCGCTGGAGATGGAGTACGGCGACCTGCACGTGCATCAGTGCGAATACCAGAGTTCCTGCGCCACCGTGCTGATGCTGGATTGCAGCCACAGCATGATCCTGTACGGCGAGGACCGTTTCACGCCGGCCAAGAAAGTGGCGCTGGCGCTGGCGCACCTGATCCGCACGCAGTATCCGGGCGACAGCCTGCGCTGCGTGCTGTTTCACGATTCGGCCGAGGAGTTGGCCATCAGCCAGCTCGCGCGCGTGCAGGTGGGACCGTATTACACCAACACGCGCGACGGCCTGATCCTGGCGCAACGGCTGCTGGCGCAGGAGCGCAAGGACATGCGCCAGATCGTGATGATCACCGACGGCAAGCCAAGCTGCCTGACGCTGGAAGACGGACGCGTGTATAAGAACGCGTTCGGTCTGGACCCGCTGGTGATCAGCAAGACGTTGGAGGAAGTCAGTCGCTGCAAGAAGCAGGGGATACTGATTAATACGTTTATGCTGGCGAGCGACTACGGGTTAGTCAACTTCGTGCAGAAAGTGACGGAGATCTGCAGGGGGAAAGCTTACTTCACGACGCCTTATACGCTGGGGCAGTATTTATTGATGGATTACATGAATCGGAAGACGCGCACGATTCACT
>Ga0187871_10003116_pt1 | contig 12993 bp, 6 predicted proteins | sample June2016WEW_16_1_FD_132988 | JGI IMG/M metagenome (GOLD analysis project Ga0187871, IMG submission 132988) | Peatland microbial communities from SPRUCE experiment site at the Marcell Experimental Forest, Minnesota, USA - June2016WEW_16_10 | ecosystem: Environmental > Terrestrial > Soil >... | reverse complement strand
GGGCAAGGCACCGTGGGGCAGTTGCTGGTGAATCCGCAGATGTATGAAGCCATGAACGGGACCATGCGCGAGTTCCAGGGGCTGGCCAAGGACATCCGCTCTAATCCCAAAAAGTTCCTGCGCATCAAGCTGGCAATCTTTTGACCTCGCGCAAGCGATTGGTGGTCAACGCCGACGATTTCGGATTCACGCCGGACGTGAACCGCGGCATTGTGGCGGCGCATCGCGACGGCATTCTGACGGCGTCCACTTTGATGGCCAATGGCGAGGCGTTCGACGACGCCGTGCGGCTGGCGCGGGAGACGCCATCGCTGGATATCGGCTGCCACCTGGTGCTGATCTCCGGCCGCTCAGTCATCCCGCCGTATGCTCCTCTACCGGCGTCGGCCGGGGGGTTGCTGCGGGCGTTGGCCGCGCGGCGGATCCGGGTGTACGACGAACTGGCGGCGCAGGTGCGCAAAATTCTGGCGGCCGGTATGGAACCCACGCATCTGGATACGCACAAGCACACGCACCTGGCGCCGCCGGTGCTGGACGCGGTGGCGCGCATCGCCGCGGAGTTCGACATTCGCTGGGTGCGGCGGCCGTTCGATATCCCGCTTACGGCGCACGGCATACCGTGGCTGAAGCGCGCCACCAGCGGCGGCTTGCAGGTACTGCGGGGCCGCTTCCACAGAGTGCTGGCGCGCCATGGCTGCAAGACCACCGACCATTTCGCCGGATTCCAACTGACCGGCCGTTTCCACGCTCCGGAGCTGGCGCAGTTGATTCGCGAGCTGCCCGAGGGGCTGACCGAGTTCATGTGCCATCCGGGCTATTGCGGCGGCGAACTGCGCCACGCTCGTACCCGGCTGAAGGAGAGCCGGGAGCGCGAGCTGGAAGCGCTTTTGGCGCCGGAGGTTCGTACGGCGCTGGTGGAGGCCGGGGTGGAGTTGGTGAATTATCGCGGAGCCGGCGATGCTTTACTGTAGGTTAGGGAGATCGTCATGAGCTATCAAAGCATTTGCGTGCAACTAGACGGGGCGGCCGCCGTGGTCACGCTGAATCGTCCGCAGCGGCGCAATGCCCTGTCGCTGGAGATGATGCTGGAGTTGATCGATTGCCTTAGCGCCATCGGGCGCGATCGGGCCATTCGCGCGGTCATCCTGGCGGCCGCGGGCAAGGTCTTCTGTTCCGGACACGATCTCTCCGAGATGGTGGGCCGCGATATCAACGCATACCGGCGCCTGTTCGACGTATGCAGCGAGCTGATGCTGAAGATCCAGGCGATTCCGCAGCCGGTCATCGCGGAGGTGCAAGGCATCGCCACCGCGGCGGGATGCCAGTTAGTGGCCACCTGCGACCTGGCGATCGCATCGGACCAAGCGGCTTTCGCCACGCCCGGCGTGCGCATCGGCCTGTTCTGCACTACCCCCATGGTGGCCTTGAGCCGCGCGGTGGGACGTAAGCGGGCGCTCGAAATGCTGCTGACGGGTGAACTGGTGGACGCGGCCACCGCGGCGGATTGGGGCCTGGTGAACCGGGTGGCGCCCGCGGCCGAGTTGCAAGCGGAAACGCGTAAGCTGGCGGCGCGCATCGCGGAGGCCAGCGACCTGACGGTGGCCCTGGGCAAGCAGGCCTACTACACGCAGATCGACCTGGACCAGCCCAAGGCCTACGCCTACGCCAAGGAAGTCATGTCCATGAACTCGCTGGCGGCGGATGCGCAAGAGGGGATTTCGGCGTTCCTGGACAAGCGCGCGCCGTGTTGGACGGGCAGATAGAACAGTTAACTTTCGTTAGCTGGAATTGGCAACCTGCCCACTAACTGTTACCTAGAGTACTTTTGCCAACTTGTTCCGGCGGTCCGCGCCAAGGTATCCATAGTAAAGAGCCAAGGCATGTCGGAAAAGAGGAAAGAACAGCGGCGTTTCACCAACGCCATGTTGGCCATTACCTGGGAGGACGCGCGCGGCCAGAACCGGGCACTGCGGGTCCGCGGCCTGAATGTTTCCAAGTCCGGCATGCGCATCGAATCCAGCGAAGAGATGCATACGGGAGCACCCGTCAGCTTGCGGGCGGAGCGCCACGAACTCGCCGGCAGGGCCACGGTACGCAACTGCATGCGGCGGGGGTCGGTTTTCCTGGTGGGACTTGAGTTTTCGGAAGAAACCAAGCGGACGCTGCGCCTGCCGCTGGTGGATGCAATCGATTTCTACGAGGTGCTGCAGGTCAGCCAGAATGCCGAGCCGGAGACCATCCACCGGGTCTATCGCATCATGGCCGCGCGCTTCCATCCGGACAATCCCCAGACCGGCGATTCCGAGCGTTTCCTGCTGCTGAACGACGCCTATGAAGTGCTTTCCGACGCGGAAAAGCGCGCGCTCTACGACGCTGCCCGGCGCGTCGGGGAATGCCAGCCGCTGCCGGCCTTCGAACTGAAGGAATTCGTGGACGGGATCGAGGGCGAGCAGAACCGCAGGCTCGGTATCCTTTGCCTGCTCTATAACCGGCGGCGGTCCGACATGGAGCATCCGGGGCTCTCATTGCTGGATCTGGAACGGCTGATGTCGTTTCCGCGCGAATACATTGCTTTCGCCGTGTGGTACTTGAGAGACAGGGGCTTCGTGCAGATGGGAGACAACTCGGATTACACCCTGACGGCGGCAGGCGCGGACCACGTGGAAACCAACTCGCCCCGCAACGCCGTGTTTCACAAGCTGCTCAGGGCCTGAAGCCAGCCCCTTCCATCACCACTGCACACGCGTGACACTGTAAGGACCCACCACAATTGGATTGGCCGAAGACGAAGACACGATCTGCACGGCGTTCTGGGCGGTCGCGGTGTTTTGAGCCGTGTCGCTAGAATTGGAGATATACGAAACGTTCACCGTCGATTGCAGCAAGTTTCCGTTGACCTCAATGGCCAAGGGGACGGCCGAGCTGGATTTGTTCGTGATCAGCAGGTAATGAGTCCCGTCCGCGCCCTGGTAGCCTTGCGCGAAGACCGCCGGCACGGGATTGCCGTCGTATCCTTCGATCGGAACCGTGGGGCCGCCCGCGACCGTGGTGGGCCAAGTGGCGTTGCTGTTGTTGATCGCCGAATTCGCGATCTCCATGGCCAAGGCGGTAGTCGAATAATAGAAGCTGAACTGTGTGTTTGGATCGGTGGCGGTATTGGTTGAGTAATTGGGGTTGGCTTGAAGTTGTTCGAGCAAGTAGGTCTCGTAATCGTTCACCGCGCGTATGATTCCCTGGGTAGCCGAATTCCCAAGATACAGAGTGGATATCCCCACTGCCCGGACTTGTGGAATCACAGACATGCGGGCGGTAAACTCGGCGCAGAAGATGGCGTTATAGATGTACTGCTCGAAAGGCATCGTATCCGGTCCGCTGTTCACCTCGGTGAAGAAGACCGGCATGGTTTCGCCGATGAGCGGCTGGATGTAAGAGAGGAACCAATCTGTGCTGCCATATGCCAGGATGCCATTCAGGGTCTGCTCCTCGTCGCTCGTGGATATGGATAGATCGGTTATCGGGTAGACGTGGAACGAAACGCCCTGCCAGTACTGAGGGCTATAAGCCGTCATTCCGGAATCCCACTCCGTGTAATCGCCAAGCTCCTGGACGTATGGCCCTTCAAAAAAGACGCCGACGGTGGCGTTGGGATTGGTTGCCTTGATATTCGAGTAAAAGGGGCTATACGCTGATGCCGCGTAAGAAGCAGGTGTAGGGAAGATCATGCCGAAGTCATATGGTTCATTGTCGATTTCCCATTCCAAAATATTCATTCCGGCCGAATCGGCCGCGGTCACCATGTTGACGGCCGATCCAGGAATGTAATCCGTATAACCATTGAAGGCCACTATCCCCGCGGCTCCCAACGTGTGCAGGAACGTGGCATAATCCGAGACGCACGAGCCGCCCGAGAAACAAGCGCCGCCTTTGGCTTGTGTGAGGGCGTCGGCGTTGATCAGACCGGTGTAAAAGTAGCTGTCTATAGACGGTTGGAGCTCGTTAATCCACCCGGGATTCTCGTGCGCCGTCTGCCAATCGAATGCCATGGAAGGAGTGCCCGATGGAAACCGGACCCAGCCGGGTCTCAGTGGTTCTACCATGGCTAAGTACTTGGGGTCCCAGTATTCTACGCCATGGAGGAGGTATTCGTCCTGGAAGCCGCTTAAGGCCGGCGCCAGCGGAGTGCTCGAGGTGGTGGTCACGCTGATGTACGGGATGGCCACCTGGATAGTGAAGCCATTCGCCAGCGAAGCCTGCTCCGTACCGGTGGTCACCGTGACCGTCTGCGACCCTTTGGCCGCCGAAGCGCTGATGGCAATCTCGGCCGTAGCGCTGGTGGGGCTGGTGACCGTGACCGGCCCGGGTTGTCCGGCTGTTGCGCCGCCGACCGAGACACCGGGGCCAAATGTCGCTACCGTGGTGCCCTGGGCAAAGTGAGTGTACGAGCCGGTGATGGTCACTTCGAGCGACAGCCCCGCGTGCGAAGAATTCGGGGACAGGGACTGAAGGGAGGCAGCGGGATTAATGGTCAGCGCAAACGGCCCGCTGGCCGTCAGTTGGCTGCTGTCCTGCACCTGGATGGTAAAGTTCGACGATGCGGCGGTGGTGGGCTGGCCGGTTATCGCTCCGGTGGCCGCAGCTAACGTGAGACCGCCCGGCAAAGATCCTACGGTTACCGTCCAGGTGTACGTTCCGGTGCCGCCGGCCGCCGTCAACGTCTGCGAATAATTCACTCCGACTTGGCCGGTTGGCAGTGGTGAAGCGGTGGTAATTACCAGAGTCACTGGCAAGGTGAAAGGCAAGCTGGCGGTGTTGTTGCCGCTGTCGGTTACTTTCACGGTGAAGGTCGAATCGATCGCGGTTAGGAGCGGTGTTCCCGATAAAACGCCTGCCGTGGTCAGACTCAGCCAAGCCGGTAGGCCCGTCGCCGACCAACTGTATCCGCCGGCGCCTCCCGAGGCCGCGAATGTCTGGCTATAAGCTACTGTTACAGTGGCGGCCTGCAGCGGTGATGTGGTGGTGATGAGCAGCGGCGGGTTAACGGTCAAGGCGAATGCTTTGGTTGCCGTGACCTGGTTACTGTCTGTCACCTGGATCGTGAAGTTCGCGGTGGTGGCGGTGGTGGGCTGGCCGGTAATCGCGCCGGTGGCCGCAGCCAAAGTGAGACCAGCGGGCAAGGTGCCCACGCTCACCGCCCAGGTGTACGTCCCACTGCCGCCGGTAGCTGCCACGGCCTGCGAGTAGCTTACACCAACCGTTCCGGCCGGCAACGGTGAACTGGTGGTGATGGCCAGCGGCGGGTTGACCGTCAGGGCGAATGCCTTGGTCGCCGTGACTTGGTTGCTGTCAGTCACCTGAATCGTGAAGTTCGCAGTAGTGGCGGTGGTGGGCTGGCCCGTGATCGCGCCGGTGGAAGCAGCCAACGTGAGGCCGGCGGGCAAGGATCCCACACTCACCGCCCAAGTGTAACTCCCGCTGCCGCCCGTGGCCGTCAGGGTCTGCGAATAGTTTACGCCGACGGTACCCTGCTGCAACGGTGAGTTGCTGGTGATCACCAGCGCCGGGTTGACGGTCACGGCAAAGGCCTTGGCGGCGGTTGCCTGATTGCTGTCGGTCACCTGTATCGTGAAGTTAGCCGTAGTGGCCCCGGTGGGCTGGCCGGTAATGGCGCCGGTGGCCGCAGCCAATGTCAGACCGCCGGGCAAGGATCCTACGCTTACCGCCCAGGTGTACGACCCACTGCCTCCCGAGGCCGCCAAGTTCTGCGAGTAGTTTACTGCCACCGTGCCTGTCGGCAATGGTGAACTGGTGGTGATGCCGATCGCCGGGTCGATGGTCAGCGCAAACGCCTTGGTCGCCTTTACGTTGTTCGTGTCAGTCACCTGGATCGTGAAATTCGCAGTGGTCGCGCCGCTGGGCTGGCCGGTAATCGCGCCAGTGGCGGCGGCCAAGGTGAGACCGCCAGGCAAGCTTCCCACGCTCACCGCCCACGTGTACGTCCCACTGCCGCCAGTCGCCGTCAGCGATTGCGAATAGCTTACACCCACCGTGCCGGCCGGCAAGGGTGAGCTAGTGGTGATCGCCAGCGCCGGGTTGACCCTCATGGCAAACGCCTTCGTGGCTGTCGCCGAGTTGGCGCCGGTCACCTGAATCGTGAAGTTCGACATTCCCGCCGTAGAAGGCTGGCCGCTGATCGCGCCGGTAGCCGCAGCCAACGTGAGACCGGCTGGCAAGGCTCCCACAGTCACCGCCCAGGTGTAATGTCCGCCGCCTCCCTGAGCCGCCAAGGTCTCCGAATAATTCACACCGGCTGTGCCCGTCGGCAACGGTGAATTAGTAGTGATGACAATCGACGCCTGGATAGTCAGTGCGAACTGCTTGGCGCCGGACATATGCAGGCTGTCGGTAGTTTTGATCGCGAAATTCGAGGTGCCTGCCGTGGTGGGCTCGCCGCTGATCACACCGGTCGACGAATTCAACGTCAGGCCGGCCGGTAAATTCCCCGCGCTCACCGCCCAAGTGTACTCTCCACTGCCGCCGGTGGCGGTCAAAGTCTGGGAGTAGCTGGTATCGGTCTTGCCCGTAGCCAACGGGGAAGTGTTGGTGATCTCGACGGGAGCGTTGACCGTTAGCGACGCGCTATTCTTGCTTGCAAAGGCGTTGCCGGTGGAGGTCGCGCCGGCGATGGAAACCTGGTAAGGCGTTGCGGCGGAAACCGTGATGGATGTGGGCACCTTGAAAGTGACGGCCTCGGTTGTGCCCGATTCAATGGTTACATTCGTCGCCGTGGTGGCGCCCGAAGGTCCGCTGCCAGAGGTAGTGGGGTTGAAGGTCACGGTTACGCTGGCCGGGGCAATAGTCCCGCTGGGGAAACCGTGGCCGATCACCGTTACATTGGTTACGGCCGGGTCGGCCGTAATGGGTGTAGCCGGCGTGTTCAGCGTGACTTCCGTGACTGCCCCCAACAGGAGCGATCCGCAGAGCAACGCCAACGCGCACACGAGCAAGCGCATCGCGCAACTGGCGTCAAATACACGTTCAATCCGCATGCTTTTCATCACAAGCCTCCGCTCCCGCAAGACGCCCTATAAACTTAGGTAGAGTTATCCACTTATGATTATGCGCGTTTGGCGCTTGCCGGGCAAGGCCGCCGCGACAAGCCGCGTTAGGTCTCCTGCAGAAAGGAACCTGGAACGCGGCCGTCACCACTGAACCAGCGTCACGCTGTAAGGGCCTACGGTAACCGGGTTGGGTGAGGTTGTAGTCACGATCTGCACGGTGGTTTGGGCGGCCGCGGTGTTCTGCGCAGTGTCGCTGGCATTGGAGATATAGGAAACATTGACGGTCGATTGCAGCTCGTTTCCGTCCACTTCGATGGCCATGGGTACGGATGAGGCGGATTTGTTCGTAATCAACACATAGTGTGTCCCGTTGGCGCCCTGGTAACCTTGCGCATATACGGCCGGCACGGGATTGCCATCGTATCCCTCGATCGGCACGGTGGGCCCGCCGGTCACCGTGGTAGCCCACGTGGCATTGCTGCCGTTAATCGCCTGATTGGCAATCTCCATGGCCAAGGCGTTGGTCGAGTAGTAAAACTGGAACTGCGTGTTGGGATTAGTCGAAGTATCCGTGGAGTAGCTGGGGTTCCTTACAAGTTGGGAAACCAGGTAGTCTTGATAATCGGCCACCGCGCGGATCATCCCTTGGTTGAAATCGTTAGAAAAGAACAGCGCGCTGATTCCAACCGCCTGCACTTGCGGAATCGTGGACATGCGCGCGGTCCACTCCGCGAGGAAGATCGCATTGTAGATGTATGACTCGAACGGCATGGTGGCAAACCCGTCGCTGTTCACTTCGGTGAAGAAAACGGGCGTGTTTTCCCCAATGAGCGGCTGTATGTAGGAGCTGTAATAGTCGGTGGTGCCATGCGCCAGAATCCCATTCAAGGTCTGCTCCTCGTCGCTGACGGCCATGGATGGATCGGTGATGGGATAGACGTGGAACGTGACCCCCTGCCAGTACTGCGGGCTATAAGCCGCCATGCCGCTGTCCCATGTGGTGTAATCGCCGACGACAGACATAAACTGTCCCTGGTAGAAGAGACTGGCCGTGGCATTCGGGTTTGCCGCCTTGATGTTCAAGTAATCGGGATTGTACCCAAACGCGGCATAATCGGCGGGCGTCGGGAAGATCTCCGGGAAGACATATGGTTCATTGTCGATTTCCCAATCGATGATGTTGATACCCGCCGTCTGAGCGGCGGCAACCATTTCGCCGGAAGAGTTGGAATTGACGTCGGTGTAACCATTAAACGTCGCTATGCCGTTGGCTCCCAGGGTCTTCAGAAAGGTGGCATAATCCGAGACACAGGATCCACCCGCGAAGCAGGCGCCGCCTTTGGCTTGCGTGAGCTCCTGGGCTAATTGAATATATCCTACGATGTTCAGTCCGAATATCGTGGATGGCATGTAAGGCTGCAGCTCTTTCAACCATATGCCATTCACGTGCGCAGTCTCCCAGTCGTAAGCCATCGAAGGAGTTCCCGACGGAAATCGGATCCATCCAGGTTTCAAAGGCTCCACCATAGCCAGCCACTTGGGGTCCCAGTATTCTATTCCATGCAAGAGATATTCGTCATAGAAACCGCTAAGACCCTGCGCCAGCGGAGTGGTGGAGGTAGTGGTCACGCTGATGTACGGGATCGCCGCCTGGACCGTGAAGCCATTCGCCAGCGAAGCCTGTTCCGCGCCTGTCGTAACGGTGACCGTCTGGGAACCGGTCGTGGCTGAGGCCTCGATTGTGATTTCGGCGGTGGCGGTTGTGGCGCCGGTAACCGTCACCGGTCCCGCCTGTCCAACTGTGCCGCCGCCTACCGCGATTCCAGGTCCGAAGCTGGCAACAGTAGTCCCCTGCGCGAAGTGCGTGTAAGATCCGGTGATGGCCACCTGCAGCGACAGCCCCGCATTCGAGGAATTCGGCGCAAGTGTTTGAATGGTTGCCGCGGGATTGACGGTCATCGATGCCGGCAGTGCCGCCGCGGCTTGATTAGTATCCTGAACCTGAATAGTGAAGTTCGCCGAGGCGGCGCTGGTGGGCTGCCCGGTGAGGGCGCCGGTGGCCGCGGCCAAAGTAAGGCCGGCCGGCAGCGATCCGACGCTCACAGTCCAGGTATAACTTCCAGTTCCGCCAGTGGCGGTCAAAGCCTGCGAGTAACTCACTCCCACCTGGCCCGTTGGCAACGGTGAAGTCGAAGTAATGGCGAGAGTCACCGGCACGGCGAAAGGCCCGGAAGTGGAATTGTTACCGCTGTCGGTCACCGTCACCGTGAAGGCCGCATCGACCACGCTGGCCGGCGGCGTTCCCGACAAAACGCCTGCGGTAGTCATACCCAGCCAGGCCGGCAAACCGGCCGCCGTCCAACTGTATCCGCCAGCGCCGCCGGAGGCCGCGAACGTCTGGCTGTAGGCCAACGCGGGGGTAGCGGCCTGCAAAGGCGAGGTGGTGGTGATGAGCAGCGCCGGGTTGACCGTGATGGCGAATCCCTTGGTCGCCGTCACGTTGTTCGTGTCAGTCACCTGAATCGTGAAGTTGGCCGCAGTAGCGCCGGTGGGCTGGCCGGTAATCGCGCCGGTGGCCGCGGCCAATGTGAGCCCGCCTGGCAAGGATCCCACGCTTACCGCCCAGGTGTACGCCCCACTGCCGCCGGTGGCCGCCAGGGTCTGCGAGTAGTTTACTCCCACGGTGCCCCGCGGCAACGGTGAGTTGCTGGTGATCGCCAGCGCCGGGTCGACGGTCACGGCAAAGGCCTTTGAAGCACTCGCCTGGTTGCTGTCGGTCACCTGAATCGTGAAGTTCGCGGCGGTGGCGGTAGTGGGTTGGCCGGTTATCGCGCCCGTGGCTGCGGCCAATGTGAGGCCGCCAGGCAAGGATCCCACGCTCACCGCCCAGGTGTACGATCCGCTGCCGCCGGCGGCTGCCAGAGTTTGCGAGTAGTTTACTCCCACGGTGCCTGCCGGCAGGGGCGAACCGGTAGTGATCGCAATCGCGGGGTCGATGGTCAGCGCAAATGCCTTGGCCGCCGTCACGTTGTTCGTGTCGGTCGCCTGAATCGTGAAGCTTGCAGTGGTGGCGCCGGTGGGCTGGCCGGCGATCGCGCCGGTGGCGGAAGCCAGAGTGAGACCGGCGGGCAAGCTTCCCACGCTCACCGCCCAGGTGTACGACCCGCTGCCGCCCGTAGCCGCCAGGATCTGTGAATAGTTCACTCCCACGGTGCCTGTGGGCAAGGGTGTCAAAGTCGTGATAACTAACTGTGGGTCGACCGCCATGGCAAACGCCTTGGTAGCGGTGGCCCCGGTGCCGCCAGTCACTTGAAGCGTGAAGGCGATGCCCGTTCCCGCCGTAGAAGGCCGGCCGCTGATGACGCCGGTGGCCGCAGCCAATGTCAGGCCGGCCGGCAAGTTCCCTACCGTCACCGCCCACGTGTAATGCCCGCCGCCGCCCTGGGCCGCTAAGGTCTCTGAGTAGTTCACACCCACCGTTCCGGTCTGCAAGGGTGAAGTAGTGGTGATGACAATCGACGGCTGAACAGTCAATGCGAACTGCTTGGCGGCAGGCATATGCAGGTTGTCGGTAACTTTAAGGATGAAATTGGAAGTGCCTGCCGTGGTGGGATCCCCGCTGATTGCTCCGGTGGCGGCATTCAAAGTGAGGCCGGCCGGCAAAGTCCCCGAGCTCACCGACCACGTATATGTTCCGCTGCCGCCGCTAGCGGTCAAAGTCTCCGAGTAGCTTATCCCGGTCTTGCCCGCCGGCAAAGGCGAAGGCGTCGTAATCTCGACGGAAGCGTTGACGGTCAGCGCCGACGTGTTGCTGCTTGCAAACGCGTTGCCGGTGGAAGTCGTTCCGGAAATGGAAACCTGGTAAGACGTCGCGGCGGAAACCGAGATGGTCGAGGGAACCTTGAAGGTAACGTACTCCGTTGTGCCCGATGCAACCGTCACACTTTCAGCCGTGGTGGCGCCTGAGGGTCCGCCGCCGGAGGTAGTGGGATTGAGTGTTACGGTGACATTGGCGGGCGGGATAGTTCCGCTCGGGAAACCACGGCCGATTACCGTAACATTGGTTACGCCTGGATCGGCCGCAGTGGGTGAAGTCGACGTGTTCAGAGTAACGTTCGTGACCGCCAACAGAATCGAGCCTGAGACCAGGGCCAGGGCGCATAACAACAAGCGAACCAAAGAATTCATCGAAGATGCGGGATTGATTCGCGCAGCCTTCATAGTTAGACCTCGACGCCCGCCGCTTGGCTTGGGACGAAAATACAATGATGTTACCGCCGATTATGGACGATTGGCGTCCCTCGAGTCAAGAAGTACTAATACTACTACTGTTCTCGCCCCCTGGCGGAGCTAACGGTCTTCGCGCGCCAATTGCGGGTCCGTGGGGTGGTGGCCGTTGACCTTGCGCTCCAAGTCGTCCAGGGTGGCCTGTTTCAGGCGCGCGGCTTCATCGAATTGTGACTTAGCTTGCGCGCGGCGGCCCATGGCGAACAGGGTCTGGCCGCGCAGATAGTAGACACTGGAGCTCCGCGGGTCGATGGCGCCGGCGGCGTCGAGCGCGGCGAGCGCGGCGGCGTACTTGCCCTGGCGCTTGTAGATCTTTGCCAGCCCATAGTCGGACGTACCCATTCCGGGATCGAGGCGCAGCGCCTCTTTGAAGTAGCGTTCGGCCTCCGGAATCTGGTCGAGGGCGTAACAGACCGCGCCGAGTTCGTCGTAGTCGTAAGCCACATCCGGCACGATAGCGATATCTTTGAGGAATTCCTGCTTGGCTCGTTCGAAGTCGTTCTGCCGCCGGTATTCGGTTCCTAGGAAGTAATGCACCAGGGGCAGCTTAGGATCGATCTTCGCGGCTTGCTGAAACTCTTCCATAGCCCGGTCGTACATCCCCTCACTCACGTGCGCCTTGCCGACGATCAGGTGAAACTCCGCCGAGTCATGGCCCACTTCGATCAGCCGCGTAGTGGCGCGTTCGTCGAGTTCCTTGATCCCAGCCTTGTTGGCGGCAATAGACACCACATAAAGGTAGTTCAGGTTATCGGACTGGCGCGGCCACAGCGGCTCCAGCGTTTGGGCGGCTTCGGCGTAGCGTTCCTTGAAGAAATAGCAGAGACCTAACAGATAGCGCGCCTGGTTGGATTCCGGCTGATCGCGCAGCACCGATTCGAAGGGCTGAATGGCGTGCTGGTAGTCGGCCTGCCGGTAGTAGACCAACCCGATATTCAGCCGGATGCCGGGCATTTTGGGCGCCAGCCGTTCTGCGGCGCGCAACTCCGGCAAGGCCGCCTTCCACTCCTTGCGGCGCATGTGTACAACGGCCAGGTTGCCGTGCGCGCCCACATTGTCCGGCTCGGCCAGCAGCACCGCGCGGAAATCCTTTTCGGCCGTGGCGAGGTCGCCTGCATCCAGAGCGTGCTGTCCGCGCTCGAAGATCTGCCGCGTATCGGCCGGCTGTGCGAACGCTCCCAAGGCAGCAACTATTAACCACAGATGCGCACAGATACACACAGATAGGATCGGTTTCATCTTGCGTGAATCTGCGTGCATCTGCGGCTAAGATCTTTCCCGGGTGGGCGATTTCGGCGCCATACTCCAGAGCCGGTCCCAGGAATGTTCTTTGTCCCACATCGGCGTCGGCTCGAAGAATCCCGATCCCGGCGCCAGATGCTGGCGCACGGCGTCCTCGTTGAGGGTAATGCCGAGACCCGGCTTATCGGGGACCGTGATGAAGCCTTTGTCGATGATCGGCTTGTCTATGCCCTCCACCAGATCCTGCCACCAGGGCACATCCAGCGAGTGATTCTCGCAGGCCAGGAAATTCTCGGTGGCGGCGGCGCAGTGCACACTGGCGAGCGCGCCAATCGGCAGGCCCGCATAGTGCATGGCCATCGGCACTCCGTATTCCATGGCGGCGTCGCCGATCTTATGGGTTTCT
>Ga0187871_10003115_pt1 | contig 13004 bp, 11 predicted proteins | sample June2016WEW_16_1_FD_132988 | JGI IMG/M metagenome (GOLD analysis project Ga0187871, IMG submission 132988) | Peatland microbial communities from SPRUCE experiment site at the Marcell Experimental Forest, Minnesota, USA - June2016WEW_16_10 | ecosystem: Environmental > Terrestrial > Soil >... | reverse complement strand
TTCCTTGGACGACTTGGCGAAAGCTCCAGGATCGCCCGGGGACGGGGTCCTCGAATGACTCGTCCCACTTTGGCCAGCCGTACTTGTTGCGCACCGGCTCGGAGCTCTCGAGCAGTCCGCGGCGGCCGTTCAAGACCTCGGCTATCGCCGGACGCAGTTCACGGGTGAGCGTTGCAATCGTCTCTTCGACATTGACGTTCCGGCCGTTGACGTTCTTCGTTCCGAACAGCTCCGGGAATTGCTGCAGAATATTTTCGCGAACCATGGCCGCCTCCGATGTTGTTCCATAGTAACTCGGGAGAGAGCGCTCCGTGAGAACCGCTCAAAGCGCTTTCCGACGGCATGCCGAAACGGGAAACCTGGACGGTGCTCTGACTTACGGAACTTTGGCCGGCTCATTCGCGTAATTTAATCCAGGTGCCGTCATGCTCAGCTTCTTACTGTGGTGTGTCCTGCTGTTCTTCTGCTGGCCGTTGGCGCTGGCCTTCTTAATCCTCTATCCCATCGTCTGGCTGCTTCTGCTGCCGTTTCGGCTGCTCGGAATTGCGGTGGAGGGAGTGTTGGAGCTGTTCAAGGCCATCATCTTTTTGCCTGCGCGTATTCTGCACGGGCCGCGCCGCGCGTGGTAGCGGTCGCCGCTTCTCCCATAGCGGGCCTAGTGGGGCCCGGCTTTCAGGTGTGCCGTTCAATCGCCAAAAGACCAGGGCTTCAGCCACTGCAAGCTGCCGGCAGGGGCTGAAGCCCAATCCGAAGTGCCTATCGTTCGGCACGCTTGAAAGCGTGCCCTGATACAAAACTAGCCGACCTTCACTGCGTGCTTCTCTTCTTCCTTGGCGGTCGGGAACTTGCGGCGGTCGATCCCGGTGTAGATCTGCCGCGGACGCGCGATCTTCTGCTCTGGGTCCTGCACCATCTCGTTCCACTGCGCCAGCCAGCCGGCCGCGCGCGGAATCGCGAACAGCACGGTAAACATGTCGGGCTGGAAGCCCATGGCCTGATAGATGATCCCCGAATAAAAGTCGACGTTGGGGTAGAGCTTGCGGGTGACGAAGTAATCGTCCTCCAGCGCGATGCGCTCCAGCTCCAGCGCGGTGTCCAGCCGGTCGTTGCGGCCGGTCACTTCGAATACTTCGTTGGCGACAGCTTTGATGATCCGGGCGCGCGGATCGTAATTCTTGTAAACCCGATGCCCGAATCCCATCAGCTTGAGCTCGCCGGCTTTCACGCGCTTGATGTAAGCCGGGATGTTTTTCACCGAGCCGATCTCGTCCAGCATCTTGAGCACTTCCTCGTTGGCGCCGCCATGCAGCGGGCCGGCGAGGGCGGAAGCGGCGCCCGCCATGGAGAGATACGGATCAGTCTGCGCACTGCCGATGACGCGCATCGTGGTTGAGCTGCAGTTCTGTTCGTGGTCGGCGTGGAGAATGAACAGGACGTCCAGAGCGCGCGCGATCACCGGGCTGGCGACATACTTCGGCTCCGTCATCTTCCACAGCATATTCATGAAGTTCTCGGTGTAGCTGAGATCGTTGTCCGGGTGCACGTACGGATACCCGCGGCGGTGGCGGTACGCATACGCGGCCAGGGTCGCCATTTTGGCGACCAGGCGCACGATCTGCTTCTGCCGGTTCACCGGGTCCTGGATGTTCTTGGCCTCGGGATACACGGTAGACAGCGCCGCCAAGGTACTCACCAGTATGCCCATAGGGTGAGCGTCATAGCGGAAGCCGTCGATGAAGTGCTTGGTGCTCTCATGCAGCATGGTGTGGTGCGTGATCTCCCACACCCAGTCCTTTTCCTGCTCCGGCGTCGGCAGTTCGCCGTAGAGCAGAAGATAAGCGACCTGCAGGTAAGTGCAGTGCTCGGCCAGCGTTTCGATGTCGTAACCGCGGTAGCGAAGGATGCCTTTGTCACCATCAATGAAGGTGATGCTGCTTTTGCAGAATGCGGTGTTCATGAACGCGGGATCGTAGGTCATGACCCCGAACTCGTCGGGCTTGGCCTTGATCTTGCGCAGGTCCATCGCACGAATCGTTTCGTGCTCGATGGGAGCTTCGTAGGTTTGATTGGTGCGTTGGTCCGTGATGGTCAAAGCGTCCTTCGGCATGACCGGTCCTCCTGTCGGATAGAAAGAATCTAGAATTTCCAGAAAACCAGGGGTGAACGAACGAGTGTTCGAACGGGTTCGATTTTACTGCTTAGATGCTCCCCCCACTCGCGACGAGCGTCACAGGACCTTGTGATGTAGGCCCGTCCCACGCCAGCTATTTCTTGGCCGCTTCGTCGGAAGTGCCGCCGCTCTTTTCCGAGCCGGAGGAACTTGTGCCCTGGCTCTCACCTGCCTTTGAGTCTTTGGAGCTGCTGGAATCAGCGCCGTTGCCTCCCGCGCTCTTGCCCGACTTGCGCGCATAATCAGTGACATACCAGCCCGACCCCTTGAACTGGACGGCCGGCGCCGAGAGCAATTGTTCCAGTTCGCCCCCGCAATGCGGGCAGATCGTGAGCGGCGGATCGGAAAATTTCTGGATTCGCTCAGTCAGGCTATGACATTGCTTGCATTGATATTCGTAGAGGGGCACCGGTTCTCCACACTCGATCGTTCTAAGTGATTGATTCTATTTTTCGCAAATAGTTGCGGTCAATTGTGGAGGGTAGAGCAGGCCTTTCAGGCCTGCGTCCCCGCGAAAAAGAATTACTCGGGGCGCTGAGGTCAAGTTGACCTCAGCGCCCCGAGCCCAAAATCCCGCCTGAGACGCGGGCCTGAAGGCCCGCTCTACCACCTCTGCAAAACGCTTTCCCTTGCCAGCCTCTGCCCGTCGCCCTGAAACTACTCGTGTGAGAGCGATTGCCATCATCCCCGCCCGATTTGCCTCAACACGTCTGCCACACAAGGTGCTGCGCGAGATCGCCGGCCGGCCGATGCTCGCCTATGTGTACGAGGCGGCGCGCGCCTGTCCCGGCTTGCAAGACGTCATTGTGGCGACCGACTCGCAGGCCATAGCAGACGTGTGCGGCGAGAATGGCTGGAGCTATCGCATGACATCGCCAGAACACCGCAGCGGGACGGATCGCGTGCATGAGGTCGCGCAAGCGGTCGAAGTCGACGTTTGCGTGAATGTGCAGGGCGACGAGCCGCTGGCCCGGCGTGAGCACCTGGACGCCCTACTTGAGCTGATGCAACGCGACGAGGTCTCAGTCGGAACACTGAAGACGCCGTGTGCGCCCGAGGACGTCAACAATCCCAACGCGGTAAAGGTCGTGACCGCGCTCGACGGCCGCGCTCTTTACTTCTCTCGTGCAACGATTCCGTTCAATCGCGACCCGAGCGGGCTCGTGCACTATTACAAGCACCTCGGTTTTTACGCCTATCGCAAAGCCGCGCTGGACGCGTTCTGCGGCTGGCCCGAGTCGGAACTGGAGCGCAACGAGCGCCTGGAGCAACTGCGGTTTCTGGAGAACGGCGTTGCGATTCATGTTGCCGAGACGCCATTCGATACCGTTGGGGTGGATACAGACGAGGACTTACGTCGCGCGGAGCAAATTCTGACGCGACGCTAGTCGTTTGCGGTGCTGACGGCTTGGTGGTTCGCTGCCCAGGCCTCGGCTGCGGCGACCCGCTTCCCGATCGACGGGTGCGAGTGAAACAGAAACTCAATCCACTGCGCCGGCTCGCGTTCCGCCAGGTTCTGGTCGGCCAGCTTCTGCATTGAGCTGATGAATGGCTCGATTGCCGGCGTGTTTTCCCAGGCGTAGCGATCGGCCTGGCGCTCATGATGGCGCGAGATCGCGTTAAGCGCGGGCATCAGGAGGAAACCGAGGACCGTCGCGACCAGCACAATCAGCGGCAGGTTGGCGAAATCGTACAGCCGCGGGTCGAGCGCCGGAAACCACTCTTTCGCGAGCACAAACCGCAGCACGACATTGATGAGCCAGAAGCCGAAGAGCGTAATCCCGACCTGCGTCAGAATGCCCTTCAGGATGTGCTTATGGACGTGATGGCCGAGCTCGTGCGCCAGCACGGCCTCGATCTCGTCCTCGCTGTAGTTTTGCAGCAGCGTGTCGGCCAGGATGATGCGCCGCGTAGCGCCCAGGCCGGTCAACGCCGCATTCGCCTTGTTCGATTTCTCCGACAGCTTCCACTCGTAGACCCCACGGATGCGCGTACCTGCACGCTCGCCAAGCTTGGTCAGCCGGTCGCGCAGGCTGTCGTTTGCCAGCGGTTCGAACTTATAGAAGATCGGCAACAGCAAAACCGGCGCGAGCTGGGCCATGAGCAGAAATAAGCCAACAAAGACCGCCCAAGCGATAATCCACCAGCGCTGCGGCGCGACCCGAATGATGGAGTAAATAATTTCCACCATGATCGCTCCCAGCACGAGCGAGAGCAGCCAGCCCTTGCACTCGTCCCACAGCCAACTGCGCAGTTTCTGGTTGGAGAGGTGATATTGGTGCTCCAGCCGGAAGCCGACAAAATCGAAGGGTGAGCTAATCAGCTTCGCGATGATAGAAAACATCAGCACGTACAGAAATACGGCGAAGAAGTAATGCTGACGCGCGCCGAGGTAAGACCAGTCGCGGAGTTTGCCCGTCCAGCCGGTGACGAGCAGCACGACCAGCAGAGCGAAACCGATCACGGTGTCGCTGAGGCTCAGCCAGCGCTGGATCCGGTTATACCGTTTGACCTCGGGCGAGTCCACCGTCTGCGGAGGTGTGGTAACAGTGGCCATCCTGTAGATCAAGTATAAAACAGCGGGCGGGTAGAGCTGGCGTTTACGCCAGCGTTTGAAGCGTGTTCCTTTGTTTTCTCTTCAGGGTTTTCAAAAACGCGAGGTTCGAGGGCGGGCTGAAGCCGGCCTGGACCAACTAAAGAAGCCAGTACGCCGGTCTGGAGGGCCGGCTCTACCTACATCACAATCTCGTTCGCCCGTCGTGCGATCGGGTGCTGCATCTCCTCCAGATCGCTCTTCACCAGGTTGAGCCCGTACACGCAGGATTCGAACTCGCGCGCCAGCTTCGCGAATAGCGGCGCCAGATTGGCATACTCGAACTGGTCGAACTTGGAGACAATGTAGTAGCTCTCTTTGCCCGCCTTGATGAAGTCGACAAAGTTCTCCAGCCGCTGCCGGCGCAGTCGATAGTGATTGATGCTTTCGGGAAACATGCCGGAGAGGAACAGGATGTAGTCGCCGATGTGCTTGCGTACCTGCCGCTCGCGGTCGAACGATGGCGCCGGACCGTATACCGGGTCGGCCTCCAGCAGCATCTCCCCGACATCGTTGAGGGCGCGGCCGCCGGAGTTGCGCAGCTTGAATAACTGCTCGACCTCGCAGAACTCGCTGAGCACATTCGAGATATAGTCCTGCACCTCGGCGTCGCGCAAGCCTATGTCGCGATCGAAGTGATGATGGACCAGCTCCGTAAAGAGTTCCTGCAGCGGGTGCGATTCCGGAATCATAGCTTGCCTGTGTTCTCCTGATACGTCTCCGACAACGTGTGATGCGATTTGATATCGCAATTTCTCGTCGCGCGCAAGAGTTACTCGCGCGCAACGTTACTCAAGAGGTTCATCATTATGAACCCGCGTTCGCGCTAAACGCTTCGCTGTAACTTTTGCATCGAGCGCATATGTTCAATTTGAGCGCAATTGGCGCGGCTTTGGTTTGCTGCTCCGCCCATGACTGGTCTTCGCGAGGCGCCTGTATCAGCAAAGAACCGCGTTGACTGCCAAAATTACAGGCAACCCGCGACAACGCGAAAACGCGTCCCTTCTGGTCGGCGAGCCTCTAATGCTCAGGAGGGACTCATGGAACGGCGGAACATCGCGGGCAATTCTCCCTACGAACCGATCGTCGGCTTTTCGCGCGCGGTAAAGGTTGGAGCATTCATATCGGTTGCGGGCACAGTGGCGACCGGCTCCGACGGAAAAATCGTTGGAGAGGGTGATATCTATGCGCAGGCGGTGCAGGCGCTGAAGAACATCGGGCGCGCATTGGAGGAGGCTGGTGCGAGTTTTCGCGATGTGGTGCGCACGCGCACGTTCGTCACCGACATCAGCCAATGGGAGAAGGTCGGCAAGGCGCACGGCGAAGTCTTTCGCGACATTCGCCCCGCGGCGACTATGGTCGAAGTGACCGGCTTCGTCGCGCCGGAGATGATGGTAGAGATCGAGGCGGACGCGATCGTCGCCCAGGAGCTCTAACAGCGCCGTTCGTCGCTCGCCATGCCATCCGCGCTTATCGCGGCCGGCAATGACGAGCGGGTGAGCCGCCTCCTTTGAAATTCCTGATCGAAATCCGTCATCGGCCTCATCGAATCCTCGGGAGACGCAACTTACGATGACATCCTCTCTTGACCTGAAGAAGATTGGAATCTGGACGGGCAATTTCGAGCCGCAAGCCGCCGGCAAAATCAAAGGAGCCGTTGCCGAACTGGAGCAGCTTGGCTACGGAGCAGTGTGGTACAGCGAGGGACTGGGCCGCGAGTCGTTGACCCAGGCCGGCCTGCTGCTCTCCGCTTCATCCCACATTGTGGTAGCCACGGGAATCACCAATATTTACGGGCGCGATCCGATTACCGCCGCCGCGGCGCAGAAGACCCTGAGCGAGGCCTATCCCGATCGCTTCGTTCTCGGGTTGGGCGTAAGTCACATTCCGCTGGTCGAACGCTTGCGCGGTCATGAATATCAAAAACCTGTTGCCAAGATGACCGGCTACCTGGATGCGATGGACCAGGCGCCCTACAACAGCGTTCTTCCGGAACACACGTACCGCGTTCTGGCGGCGCTCGGGCCCAAAATGCTGGAGTTGGCCGCCGGCCGCTCCAACGGCGCGCACACCTACAATGTGACACCCGAGCACACGGCCAAAGCGCGCCAGATCCTGGGGCCCGACCCATGGTTGTGTGTGGAGCAGGCTGTCGTGCTGGAGCGCGACGCGTCGAAGGCGCGGGCGATCGCGCGCGCGTTTCTGAAGTTCTATCTCACGCTGCCGAACTATACGAACAACTTCGTGCGGGATGGTTTCACAGAGGCGGATTGTCAGAACGGTGGCAGCGATCGCCTGATTGACGCGATCATCGCGTGGGGCAACCTGGACGCCGTCACGGAGCGAATTCAAGCCCATCATGCGGCGGGAGCCAGCCATGTGTGCCTTCAGGCGCTGCCGGCGGATCCCAAGTCGCTGCCGCTGCGAGAGTGGCGCGAGCTGGCTAGTGCGCTGATCGGCAGGTAGGACGGCGTGAGGACGACCGTGGCCAAGGGCATCAGGCTACTGGGTGACTTCTAAGCCGATTCCTTGTCCCTGAAACACTCTTTGCCCCGCGGCAGGCGTGGTCTTCACTACCATCCGGGTTCCGGCGGGTACCGACTGGCTGGCAGTCTGGGCAGCCGCCGGAGCAGGTTGGGTTGCGATTCCTGCGACGCGCAGTCCCGCACTCACGATCGCATCGATCGAAGCATCTTCACTCTGTCCCACGAAATCGGGCATCACGAACGACAGCCGCTCCTCGGGCGCAGCCATCAAAATGCTGATCTTCGGTTCGGAAATGTTCACCGCATTTGCCGGCGGACTTTGCGCCACGATCTGGTCGCCGGGCGCGCCTGGGATCGTCGCGGATGCGATGCTGCCCATCTCCAGGCCGCGGCGGCGAATGTTGATTTCCGCCGTACGCTCGCTGTTCCCGATCAGGTCGGGGATGACCACGCGCTGCGGGCCCATGCTCTCGGCTATGCGCACATGCCATCCGCGCCGTACCTGCGCTCCGGGCGCGGGCGCTTGCGACATCACCCGGCCCGGCGGAACGGCGGAACTAAAATAACGGTCGCCCTGCTCCAGCACCAGGCCGTGGTCGGCAAGCATCCGCTCCGCCTGGGTCTGCGTCAGTCCAACTATCTTTGGGATGGTCGTCTGCCGGCCGTGAATAGCGAAGCGCATCGCCGTCAGCGCTGAGGCGATGAAGACCACGCACAGCACCAGCGCGCGCAGCAGCCAGCGAAAGAAGCGCCGCATCAGTGCGCCTCGCTGTCGCCCGCCGCGCCGTCAGGCGTGTCGATCTTTTGCGCCACAGCCGCCGGCGTGGTTGGAGGCGGCGCAGCGAAGTCCTCGGACTCGCGTCCTTCCAGCGCTACGCGCATGAAGTCCATCCAGATGGGCAGCGCGGCCTGGGCGCCGGTTTCTTTGTTGCCCAGCGTCTTTTTCTCGTCGTAGCCCACCCAGACTCCGCAGGTCAGCGACGGCGAAAAGCCCACGAACCATGCATCGGTGAAATCATTGGTCGTGCCGGTCTTGCCGCCCAGCGGATGATTCAGCTTGCTGGCGGCGAACCCGGTTCCGTGCAGCACCACCTCACGCAACATGCTGACCATGATGCGCGCCGTGCGCGCGCTCACCACGTCGTGCACCTCGGGATAATCCTCCTCCAGCACACGGCCGTCGTAGTCGGTGACCTTGCGGATGTAGCGCGGCATCACGCGCACGCCGTCATTGGGGAAGGTAGTGAACGCTGCCGTCTGCTCGGCCAGAGTGATGTCGGCCGCGCCCAGCGCCACCGGCAAATACGGCAGCAGAGGCGAGGTGATGCCGAACCTGCGCGCGTACTCGATCACCGTCTTGATGCCGCCGATGCGTTCCGTCACCCTCAGTGCGGGGATGTTGCGCGACTCCGCCAGGGCATGGCGAAAGGTGATGACCCCTTCGAACTTGCCATCATAGTTGTGCGGCGTGTACGGCCCCGAAGACGTACTAAACGTAATCGGCGCATCGAGCACGGTGTCGTCCGGCGTGAGCCCCTGGTCAATGGCCGCCGTATAAATGTATGGCTTGAAGGACGAGCCGACCTGGCGCAGTGCCTGCGTGGAGCGATTGAATTTCGACTGCTCGAAATCGCGTCCGCCGACCATGGCTTTGATGTCGCCGCTGGAATTGTCCAGCGCCAGCAGCGCCCCTTGCACGCCGGACTCCTGCTCCAGCAACACGCGGCTGGCAGCGCCGTTCAGGTCGTCAACTTTGACGTACACGATGTCGCCGGCCTTCAGGAACTCCTGTGGCGACTTGTAATGCGTCCACTTGATCTCCTCCGGCCCCAGTCGCGCCTCGTAGCTGCCGAATTTGACGGTTGCGGCCATGGGCTCAACATCGGTCACCAGCGCGTGCACGTAGCTGCCGGGGCGAATGGCGCTGTCCCAATCGACGTGATGGTAGGTCGCCAGCGAGTCGCCATTCGCGACCACATTCAGCAGATTTCCCTTCCATCCATGACGTCGCTCGTATGTGGCCAGCCCATCGCGGACGGCCTGTTGCGCCGCACGCTGCATCTCCAAGTCAAGCCCGGTGTAGACGCGCAACCCGCCTTCGTGCACCTGCTCCGCGCCGTATTTCTTCTCCAGATACTGCCGGATTTCCTCCACAAAATTAGGCGCGATGTCATTGGCCTCGGCTTGCAGCTTCAGGCCGAGCGGCGCACTCTTGGCTCGCTGCGCCTCGGCCGCGGTGATCTTGCCGTCTTCCAGCATGTTGTTGATTACCAGGTTGCGACGCCGCAACGCGCGCTCGGGATTGTTGATCGGCGAGTAGTAATTCGGCGCCTTGGGCAGACCCGCCAGCACGGCGGCTTCTTCCAGCGTCAGGTCTTTAGCTTTCTTGCTGAAGTAATAATTTGCGCCTGCTTCGAATCCGTAGACTCCATGCCCGAGATAAATCTGATTGGCGTAGAGCGTGAAGATCTGCGGCTTGGTGAAGCGCCGCTCGATTTGAATGGACAGCATCACCTCCTGCATTTTGCGGCGGAAGTTGCGGTCGGGCGAGAGGAACAGGTTACGCGCCAACTGCATGGTGAGCGTGGAAGCGCCCTGCGCGCGGCTGTCGAGCACAATGTCGCGCCAGGCGGCGCCGAAGACGCGCCACACGTCCACGCCCCAGTGCTGCTCGAATTCCTTGTCCTCGGTTGAGATAAGTGCGTCGCGCAGCACTTTGGGAAAATCGTTGTAGCTGTCGATCACGCGCCGCTGCAGAGCGAACTGTCCGATGACGCGGTCCTGGTCATCGTAAAGTTGCGTGATGGTGCTCGGCCGATAATGCTCCAGCTCGGTCACTTGCGGTAGATCGGTGGAGTAAACCAGAAGCAAGCCCGAAACTGTACCGGCTGTCGCGGCGAGAACGATCAGCAACACAAACAACGCGTTGCCCACAAACTTCACGCCGACACGGCGCGATTGCGCCGAGGTTTCGACCGTGGGGGCAGCTTCTTCAACCACACGCTTCATGGGAGGACTACGTCAGCATAGCACTGAAGGAATGGCTTGTAGTCAGGGCTGTCTTGCGTCTTTCGTGATTTACAATCATCAATTTGTAAGTAGCTTCTTTTTTCATCAGAGGGCGTCGACTGGATGCCCGGGCGCCCCTTCTGTAGACGGGCAGCCTCACGATTCATCATCAATCGAACTGGAGCACGCACTTGCCGGAAACCATTTACGACGTAGCCATCATCGGCAGCGGGCCTGCCGGATACACCGCGGCCATTCGCGCCGGACAACTGGGACTGAAAACCGCTCTCATCGAAAAGGACGACGTTTTGGGCGGAACATGCCTTCATGTCGGTTGCATTCCAACTAAGGCGCTGTTGTTTAACGCCGAAGTCTACGACCATGTGAAAGAGGGCCCCGAACTTGGCCTGGAGAATACCGCCGGGGTAACGCTGAACTGGGGTGCAATCCAGAAGCGCAAACAGGGAATCGTCGACAAGCACACCAAGGGTTTGTCGTTTCTGATGCGCAAGAACAAGGTCGATGTCGTGCGCGGCTACGGCAAGCTGACCGGGCCGGCCAGCGGCGGCATCCACACCGTTGCGCTTGATGGCAGCGACCGGCCGTCGATTCAGGCGAAGAATGTCATTCTATGCAGCGGCTCCGTCGCTCGCATGTTGCCTGGCATGCAGCCTGACGACCAGATCCTGACCAATATCGAAATCCTCAGCCTGAACGCGATTCCGAAGTCGCTGATCGTGATTGGTTCGGGCGCGGTCGGCGTTGAATTCGCCAGCATCTATAAGTCATTCGGCGCGGATGTGACTATCCTCGAGATGCTGCCGCGCTACGTCCCGGTCGAAGACGAGGAGGTCTCGAAGGAACTGGCGCGCGTTTATCGCAAGCGTGGCATTAATGGCTTTGTGAACGCCCAGGTCGAGAAGGTCGAGAAGACTACAAATGGCGTTAGCGTTACCTTCACAGTTGATGGCAAGCAGCAGAAAATCGAAGCCGAGAAGGTGCTGGTGGCTGTCGGTCGCGCCCCGCGCACGGAAAACGTCGGCATAGAGAAGACGAAGATCGAAGTCGAGCGTGGCTTCGTCAAGGTTGATGGCTTCATGCGCACCGCCGAACCGGGCATTTACGCCATCGGAGACATCGTGGCCGGATACCCGCAACTGGCGCACTCGGGCGCGATGGAAGGTATTGTCGCCGTCACCCACATTGCCGGCAAACCCGTAAAGAAGATTAACCCGCTACGCATTCCCAATGCGACCTACTGCCATCCGGAGATCGGCAGTGTCGGCCTGAGTGAGGCCAAAGCCAAGGAACGGGGCTTCGAAGTGAAGATCGGCAAGTTCCCGTTCACGGCGAACTCGCGCGCCAGCATCGTGGGCCAGCACGACGGCTTCATCAAGATTGTCAGCGAGGCGAAATTTGGCGAAATTCTCGGGGTACACATCATTGGGCCGAACGCCACGGAGCTGATCGCCGAATCGGTCGTCGCCCTGGAAATGGAGTGCACCGCTGAGGAGCTGGCCAACATCATTCACGCGCATCCCACATTGTCAGAGGCGATGCTGGACGCCGCCAACGCCGTGTTCGGTATGGCAATCAACGCGTAGATTCGATCACCGGGTCGTGCCAGCCGCCGATGTCCGCTGCTAGCTCGCGAGCGTCCGGCGGACCCCACGTTCCCGGCTGGTACATCTCGGTGGGGCAGCAGTCGCCCAGGATCGGATCGACGATGGCCCACGCCGCCTCCACCGCGACCTGCCGCACAAACAGCAGCTGATCGCCGCGCATGGCGTCGGTGAGCAGGCGCTGGTAAGCGTCCATCTCGTCGTTGCTGGTGTACTTCACCGCCGAAAGCTCAACCGGCATCGGCACCATCATCGGCCCGGGCCGCTTCACGCGTCCGCCCAGGCTCAGCTCGATATCGGGGCCGAGGCGGAAGCGAAAATAATTCCGCCCGTCGCCGCCCATCTTGCTCAGCGGCGGCTTGCGCAGCTTCACGAACACCTCCGTGGCCGTAACCGGCAGGTTCTTGCCGGCGCGGATGAGGAAGGGCACGCCCGCCCATCGCCAGGAATCGATCTCCAGGCGCACGGCCGCGAACGTCTCCACGTCGGAGTGGGGCGCAACGCCGTTTTCGTTTCGATAGCCCTCGAACTGTCCGCGCACGATGTTCGCCGGATTGAGCGGCGGGATGGTGCGGAAGACCTTTACCTGCTCGTCGCGCACGGAATCGACGTACATCATCGTCGGCGGCTCCATGGCGAGAAAGGCAACCACTTGCAGCAGGTGGTTCTGCACTACATCGCGAATGGCGCCCGCTTCCTCATAAAACTTGCCGCGCCCCTCGACTCCGAACTTCTCCGCCATCGTGATCTGCACGCTGTGTACGTAATTGCGGTTCCAGATCGGCTCGAGAAAACTGTTGGCAAAGCGGAAGATGAGCAGGTTCTCCACTGCTTCCTTGCCCAGGTAGTGATCGATGCGGAAGATATTTTCTTCGGGGAATGCCTGGTGCAAAATCTCGTTCAGTTTGCGCGCGGAGACCAGGTCGCGGCCAAACGGCTTCTCCAGGATCACGCGCGCGTTGGTAGCGCAGCCCGACTTCGCGAGTCCCTGTACCACCACCGGAAACACGCTGGGAGGAATCGCCAGGTAATGCGTTGGCAGTTTCGCATCGCCCAGCTTTGCGCGCAGCTCGGCGTAGGTCTTGTCGTCCTTGTAGTCGCCGTCCAGGTAGTCAAGCAGCCCG
>Ga0187871_10003114_pt1 | contig 13018 bp, 15 predicted proteins | sample June2016WEW_16_1_FD_132988 | JGI IMG/M metagenome (GOLD analysis project Ga0187871, IMG submission 132988) | Peatland microbial communities from SPRUCE experiment site at the Marcell Experimental Forest, Minnesota, USA - June2016WEW_16_10 | ecosystem: Environmental > Terrestrial > Soil >... | reverse complement strand
GGGCGCGCTGGAGATCGGGTGGCAGCGGCTCCGTGATCAGCGGGAACGGGGCAGGGATGGTGCCGGCCTTCAGGCGGCCTCCGCGGGGGTGATGGTGATGGTGCAGCCCGGGCTGAGCTTTTCGAGTTGCCGCAGCAGGTAGGCCCGGCGCTGTTCCGGGGACTCCCGCTGGGTGTAGAAGTCGGCGCCCAGGTCCTCATCTAGCCTGACGGGACCTGCCCGAGGAGGCCGCAGGAGGCTCTGGATCCAGAAGTCAGAGCATCATGCACACCCAATCAGCCGCCCGGTCCGAGCCCTCCCGCTACAAGGACGGCCTGGCCGCCGCCCGGTGGGAGACCCGGGTCTATCACTGGCGAGCAGCAGAGAAGGCCCACGGGCATCACCTTTACCGCTGGCTGCAGCTCGGAGGCCACCTGGTGCTGCGGCGCAACGGCGGGCGCGGCCACCTGTGACTCCGGCTCGGGGATGAGGGCCGATGCTTCGCTGGTCAGTTTTTCAAGCCGCTTCCGTGAGGGCAGCATGAGAATCGCAAGGATCGCGCCGAGCCCTAGCAGCGCGGCCGAGATCGTGAAGGCCAGGGTATAACCGTGGGTCGCCGCGATCGCTGGTGCCTGCGGCCCTGTGTGGTGGGTGATGAGGTAGCTGGTCGTCGCGCTCGCTGCGATGGTGCTGAGGACGGAGATGCCGATCGATCCGCCAACCTGCTGCATCGTGTTGACCAGCGCCGAGGCCACGCCGGAGTCCTGGCGCGGGACGCCGGCCGTGGCCGAGTTGACAGCCGACGCGAAGATCAAGCCGAAGCCCAGGCCCATGATGAGCAGCGCGGGCAGCACACCTCCGGGGTAACTGGAGGTCACGGTGAGCTGGGCCAGGTAGGCGGCCCCGCTGGCGCCCAGCAGCATGCCCGCGGTTACCAGGGAGCGGGGCCCGGCCCGGGGTAGGAGCACGACGCTGTACAAGGTGGAGGAAACCAGGATCCCGGCGACCAGCGGCAGGAACAGCAGCCCGGAGGTCAGCGGGCTGTATCCCTTGACCTGCTGCATGTAGAAGGTGAGGAACAGGAAGATCGCGAAGAGCGCAATTCCGGTGATGCCGACCGCGACGTAGGCGCCGCCCCGGGTGCGGTCAAGGATGACCCGCAGCGGCAGCAGCGGGTGACTGGATCGCTGTTCGGCGACGACGAACGCGGTGAGCAGGACCGCGCCGAGGACCAGGGAGCCGAGGGTCAGCGTGGCGGTCCAGCCGGCCGTCTCGGCGCGGGAGAAGCCAAAGACGATGAGGAACAGCCCGGAGCAGGCCAGCACGGCGCCCGGCCAGTCCATGTGCGGCGGGCTGGCCGGGCGGCTGCTGCGGATGTAAGCCAGGGCGCCCGCCACGGCTATCGCGGCGAAGATCAGGTTGACGAACAGCGTGTAACGCCAGGACAGGTACTGGGTGAGCACCCCGCCGAGGATCAGGCCCACAGCGCCGCCGCCGACGGCGACCGAGCCGAAGACAGCGAAGGCCCGGCCCCGCTCGAGCGGGTCCCGGAACGTACTGACCAGGGTGCCCAGCGCCGATGGCGCGAGGATGGCGCCGAAGGCGCCCTGCAGCGCCCGGGCCGACACCAGCATCACGAACGAGACGGCGGCGCCCCCGATCGCGGACGCGACGGCGAATCCGACCAGGCCTATGATGAGGACCCACTTGCGGCTGTACATGTCGCCGAGCCGGCCGCCCACCAGCAGCAGGCTGCCGAATCCAGGGCGTATGCCGTCACCACCCACTGCCGGTCACTGTTGGGGAACCCCAGCGCCTGCTGCGCCGACGGCAATGCGATGTTCACGATGGTGGAGTCCAGCACCACCATCAGCTGGGCGACAGCCACCACGGCCAAGACCAGCCAGCGCCGGTCGGCAGGTGCCGTCGGGTGGTCCTGCGTATCCCGGGGACCTGGTGAAGCGACTGGCTGTGCCATGTGAACTCCCGATTCGGCAACGTATGTCTAATCAAGGTCTGGCTAAAGGCCGACTCACGGAGTCCGGGGCGATCGGCTTATTGGGTGGCCGGCTCCGCCGGATCCTCGGAGCCGGCCTCGACTCGTTCTTAAGGTCTGTCATCCCTTGCGTTCCGCCTTTCGTTATGCGGTGACGCGTTCTGCAGCGGCGAGATGCGCTGACAGGAACTGTCCGGCTCTGTCCAGCGCTGCGGCCGCTTCGTCGAGGATCGGGTAGAAGGTCTGGAAGACGTGCGGCACCCCGGGGGTGATGTCGAGCGTGACCTCGACGTCGGCGGTGGCGGCCTGCCGCGCGAGGCGGACGGCGTCGTCGAGGAGAACCTCGTGGGTTCCGGCCTGGATGATCAGGGGCGGCAGGCCGGACAGGTCGGCGAATATGGGGCTGATGAGGCCGAGAGCGGCGTCTTGTCCCGACGTATAGTCGCTGACCCGGGCCTGGAGGGCTTCCCGGCTCATCAGCACGTCGACCTTGCCCTTGGTTTCCATGGTCGCCCCGGCCAGGGTGAGGTCGGCATAGGGTGACATGGCGAAGCCCGCGGCGGGCAGGGGCAGCCCGTGATCGCGGGCGTTGACCAGGGTGGCCACGGCGAGCGCGCCGCCAGCGGACTCCCCCGCGAAGACAATGTCCGACGGGGCCGTGCCGTTGCCCAGCAGGGCTTCGTAGGCGGCAAGAGCGTCGTCGACCGCCGCCGGATACGGATGCTCGGGGGCGAGCCGGTAGTCGACGGAGATGACCCTGGCGCCCGCCCGCCGGCCGACCTGCGAGGCCAGGCCAGCAGCCTGGAATGCGTCCCCCAGCACGTACACGCCGCCGTGGAAGTACAGGACAACATGGCGAGGTTCGACTCCGCCGATGGTGATCTCGGCGGTGGGGACGCCGCCCAGCGCGGCTGCGGTCACGGTCACGCCGGCGGGCAGCGGCTGCGCCGACACCAGCTCCTTGAGCTGCCGCCGTTGCTCGCCGATATCGATGCCAGGGGGGAAGGCTGACTGCCGCAGGATTGCTTCGAGGTTCTCTCGCTGCTCGGCGCTCACGGACGATCTCCCGTCGGTTGGGGCTGGTCCGGCAGCCCGGGCGGGCTCGCCCATGTCAATCCGCTGCTGGAATCTCCCGCCGGGAGGCGGGCCACCACCAGGCTTGCCGCCAGACAGGTGAGGAGGCCTCACCGGTTCATGGTGATTCATCCGACCAGAGCACCGCAGAACCGATCTTCCACGGACAGCCGTGAAGCTGCTGGTCTCGCCCGCCGCGGCGCCTCCGTGCGCCGTCCTTCAAGAATGGAATTGACATTTGCAGTTCGCTGCCACCCTGGACTGCGGCAGAGCGATCATCGCCGCTAACGGTCACCGCTGCTAGCTCGCGCAATCACCAGAATCTGGCGAGAGCCGCTCACCTTGATGGCCAGTAGCTTCGGGGCATTCGATCAGCCGGCTAGCTACCGGGCCCCGGGTTCCCGGGCGCGATCTCGCATCAAGGAGGACCAGCAGTGAGCACGACTGCCACGCCTGACCGTTTCACCACGCTGCCGGATGAGCACGCGCTGCAGGCCACTGTCGTGGCGCTGGAGGAGCACGGGTTCAGTGTCGAGGTCGTCGGTGATCTCGATGCCGCGCGCCAGGCGGTGCTGGCCCATATCCCGGAGGGGGCGTCGGTGATGACCAACACCTCGGTGACGCTGGCCGAGACCGGGATCGCCGATGCGATCAACGACGGCGGCCCTTACGAATCAGCGCGGAACAAGATGTTCGCGCTCGACTTCGCGAGCCAGGGGCAGCAGATGAAGGCGATCGGCGGCCAGCCCGAATACGCGCTGGGCAGCGTGCACGCGGTCACCCGGGACGGAACCCTGGTGATCGCCTCGGCGTCGGGCAGCCAGCTGGCCTCCTACGCCTGGGGCGCGGCCAACGTGATCTTCGTGATCGGTGCGCAGAAGCTCGTGCCCACGCTAGCCGCGGCACATGAGCGGATCTATCAGCACAGCCTGCCGTTGGAGGACGTCCGGGCGCAGGCCGCTTACGGGCAGCACAGCCAAGTGGGGAAGATCCTGGAGATCCACCAGGAGCTGCCCGGCCGCATCCACGTCGTCCTCATCCGCCAGCCGGTCGGTTTCTGAACTGCCGGGCCAGCCGGCTCGGCCCGCAACACCCGAAGGCCGCCCATGATCCTCAACGCGGTACCGTACGACCGCCAGTTCGCCCTGGCGCCGCTGGATGAGAAGGTCGATCACGTCCGCGGCTCGCCCACCGGCCGCCTGATCATCGAGTACGGCGATTACGAGTGCCCGTACTCGGGGCAGGCGTTCCACGCGATCGACCAGGTAGAACAGCAGCTTGAGAGGAACGTGCGGTTCGCGTTCCGGTATTTCCCGCTGGCTAACATCCACCCGCACGCCCTCGCCGCAGCGGCCACAGCTGAGGCCGCCGCACGGCAGGACAGGTTCTGGGACATGCACGCGCTGCTCTTCCACCGCCAGAAGGCGCTCGAAGACGGCCACCTGCACGAGTACGCCGCTCAGCTCGGGCTGGACGTGGCGGCATTCGATCACGACCGGGGCCAGCAGGACCGTGCTGGAGCGGATCCAGCGCGACGTCGACAGCGGCCTGGCATCGGGCCAGGTGCTCGGCACGCCGACCCTGTTCATCGACGGCGTCGTACACCGCGACGGCTACGACCCGCTCACCTTGCTGGCGGCACTGGCACCATGAAGGTGATCAGAAGCCCAGGCGCTCGTTGACGATGATCGCCGTGACCCGGCCGAGGGTGACCGCCATGTTGATGATGAGGATGTTGTTCACTCCGTAGGCTCGCCGGGTCCGGGCATACTCGAGCGGGTAAACTAGCCGAGGACCTGACCCGAATCAGGGTTGAGACCTCTCCGGGAGATGTGGTGGAGCTGCCGGGCGATTCGATCCGGCCCAGCGATCCCCGTCGGGCGGAACCCGGGGGCTATCGTGATCACCCCGGACGGGCGGACCGCTTACGTGGCGAACGGCGGCTCGGGCACGGTGACCCCGATCAGCACCCGCACCAACACCGCCGGCCCAGCGATCCCCGTCGGACCCCACGCGCACGCTATGGCGATCACCCCGGACGGCCGGACCGTCTACGTGACCAACGACTTCTCGGGCACGGTGACGCCGATCAGCACCCGCACCAACACCGCCGGGCCGCCGATCGGAGTTGGACGCTATCCGTGGACCATCGCGATCACCCCGGACGGCCGGACCGCCTACGTGGTCAACCTCGGCTCACGCACGGTGACGCCGATCAGCACCCGCACCAACACCGCCGGGCCGGCGATCCCCGTCGGGATCTACCCGTGGACCATCGCGATCACCCCGGACGGCCGGACCGCCTACGTGGTCAACGCAGGCAACGGATTGCCCCGGGCACGGTGACCCCGATCAGCACCCGCACCAACACCGCCGGGCCAGCAATCCACGTCGGGCGGAACCCGGATGCTATCGCGATCACCCCGGGCGGCGGAACAGGTTACCCGCCTACCGGACACGCGGCCGTGGCGGATCCCCGAACCGCATCAGCCTAAGCCGCCAAAGCCCGGCCGCTGGAACCTAGCCGCACATCCCAGGCCGGCCGACCGGCCATGCTCGTCCTCGGTGCCGCTTTAACCGTGTCGTGTTCCCAGCGGATGCGAATCCGACACACAGGCACGGGTGACTGGCGGGCTGGCGTATTCGTTCGGTTCGTATTCACCCCGGTGTGGGCGTCTGGCGATAGCTGTGTGGCCCGAGTGGCCGCAGCTCGGCGGCCGGTAGTCAGCCGGAATGGGCGATATCATCGCCCTGTGGCGATGACAAATTCGGTGGCCGCTGGCGATGCCCGGGCGGCCCTGATGCCCGCGGCCGCGCTGTTTCGTTCCCTCGCCGACCCGGCCCGCCTGGCGATCATCCGGCGCCTGGGCGCCGGGGAAGCGCGCGTGGTCGACCTGACCGGCGAACTGGGCCTGGCCCAGTCCACCGTCTCCGCGCACCTGGCGTGCCTGCGGGACTGCGGCCTGGTCGACGCGCGCCCAGCTGGGCGCGCGTCGGTGTACTCACTTCGCCAGCCCGCCCTGCTCGGCCTGCTCGGCGCGGCCGAGGCCGTGCTGGACGCGACCGGCAATGCGGTCGCCCTCTGCCCCAACTACGGTCAGGGCCGGTGAGCGGACCAGAGGTGGCCGGGCTGGCCCGGCTGCGCCGGCGGGGTTTCTGGCTGGAGTACGCCAGCATGGCGTGGATGACGGCCGAGGCCGTGGTCGCTATCACCGCCGGGGTGGTGGCCTCCTCGATCGCCCTTACCGGGTTCGGCCTGGATTCCGTCATCGAGTTTTTCGCCGCCGCCGTCGTGGTCTGGCAGCTGCGCGGCGAAACACAGGGCGAGGAACGCGAGACCCGCGCGGTCCGCCTGATCGGCGTGACGTTCTTCGCGCTGGCTCTCTACCTCACTGTTGTGGGCATCCGCGACCTGATCACACAGGCTCGCCCGGGGCAGTCCGCGGCGGGCCTGGCGGTGGCGGGTGCCGCCCTGATTGTCATGCCGGGCCTCGCGGTAGCCAAGCGCCGCACCGGGCGCGCGCTCGGGAACCGCACCCTGGTCACCGACTCCGCCGAGACGGCCTTCTGCGCCTTCACTTCCGCCGCCACCCTGCTGGGCGTCGGGCTGAACACCTGGCTGGGCTGGTGGTGGGCCGACCCCGCCGCCGCGCTCGTCATCGCCGCGCTCGCTGTCAAAGAAGGCCTCGAAGCGTGGGAACACGACGCGGATGACTGAGGCCCTCACCCGTCAGCGCCGGCGGGAGCCGCCGCGCGGGGCCTGAATGGCTTAGACGGTGGCGTTTGCCCTGGTGGCGGAGGACGGGTCAGCGGCGCGCGCCGGGGGCGGTTGCCCGGTGCAAGTAGCCCGGTCATCGGCTGACTGCCAGCCGCGAAGGCCGCTACGGTGGCCGGGTGCTGGGGTCGGGGTGGACGGAGGTCGTGGCCCTGGCGGCGGCGTTCGCTATCGCGGTGCTGGCGACGCCTGCGGGGATCTCCGGCGCGGTGCTGCTGCTGCCGTTCCAGGTCAGCGTGCTGGGGACGCCGAGCCCGGCGGTCACGCCGACGAATCTGCTGTACAACGTGGTGGCCACTCCGGGTGCGCTGTACCGGTACTGGCGGCAGGGCCAGACCGGCGGCAGGCTCGCCCTGGTGCTCATCGCCGGGACGCTGCCCGGCGTCATCGCCGGATCTGTCATCCGCGTGGAACTGCTGCCCAGCCCTCACCTGTTCGATTTCGTGGTCGCCGGGGTCTTGCTGCCGCTCGGCGCGTGGCTGGCGCTGACCAGGCCGACGCGTGCGGGCGGGGAGGCGCGGCCGGTCCGGGCAGTTCCCCTGCCCGTGCTGATCCTGCTCGCCGTGGTGGTGGGCTGCGTGGGCGGGATCTACGGCATCGGCGGCGGCTCGATCCTGGCTCCCATCCTGATCGGCACCGGCCGGCCGCCGAGGGAAGTCGCTCCCGCCGCGCTGGCGTCTACGTTCGTGACGTCGGTGGCGGGCGTGGTGACCTTCCTGATCTTGTCGATGCATCACCACGGATCTGTTTCCCCGGACTGGTCTACGGGCATCGCGCTGGGCATCGGCGGCCTGGCCGGTGCGTATACCGGTGCCCGGCTTCAGCGGCGCATGCCCGACGTGCTGATCCGGCGCGTGATGGGCGTTCTCGTCGTGGCTATCGGCGCCCGTTACCTGTGGTCGGGACTGGGCTGACGGCGGCCGAGACGGGGAGTGACGAGCATGGGAGGCGGCATTCCCGGGCCGCGCCGGCCGGCCCCGGAAGCAACCCACCTTTGTGACCAACCTCATCAGATGGCACCGCTAGCGCGGGACTGCGCGTCTCGGTCGCCGTCGGCAGCCAGCCGCTGCCCCTGCGCGACCAGCTGCTCGAAGCGGACGACGTCGACCTCGCCGGGTCCCGCGGCCAGGGCATAGCCGGCTTCGGTGGTGAGGATCGCCGCCGGGCCGAGGGTACGGCGCAGCTGGCCGATCTGCGCCTGCAAGGCGTTAGCCGGGTTCGCCGCCTGCCCGTCCCCACAGCGCGTCGATCAGCCGGTCGGCGCTGACCGGCTGCCCCCGCTGCAGCGCCAGCAGGGCCAGCAGAGCCCGCTGCTTGGCGCCGCGGACCGGCACCGGCACCCCCGCAGCCACCGCTTCGAGCTCGCCGAACAGCCGGACCTCCATGACCTCCACCGTACGGCCCTCGCCCGGGCAGCCACACCGCACCGGCCGATATACCGGAGATCGCCCCGCCTTAGCGCCACGACAGTCCCGCCTCAGGACCCCAACGCAGGCTTACCTCCAACCGGTGTCATGGATATCGCATCCGAATGCACTGACAAGGAAACAGGGAGGAAACCATGGAACAGAGCTACCCCGTGGAGGTGCAAGCTCGCCTGGACGAGCCGTTGAGCCGCTGGCTGTGGCTGGTCAACTGGCTGCTGGCGATCCCGCACTTCATCGTGCTGTTCTTCTTGTGGATCGCGTTCGCCGTCGTCACCGTCATCGCGTTCTCCGCGATCGTGTTCACCGGGCGCTACCCCCGGCCGCTGTTCGGCTTCAACCTGGGGGTGCTGCGCTGGTCGTGGCGGGTCGGCTACTACACCTACAGCGTCCTGGGGACCGACCGCTACACGCCGTTCAGCCTCGGGCCGGAGCCGGGCTACCCCGCCACGCTGGACGTCGCCTACCCCGAGCGGCTCTCTCAGAAAGCCGACTTTGGCTTATGCATTCTTCTCAATCATAATGATTGCCACCACGGCGGTAATAGTATGGTATGCGTGGAGGTGGTCTGACACGGAGGTTCCGGCATAACAACAAAATCTGCTGAAATGGATTCCAAACAAAGAAACCGCTAGTCGCGCGGTTGCTGTATCTTCTTGTTGCGGTATGCAGGCCGCTTCGCAGCATTTGTTCGCTCAAGTCTTATTGTTTCCGGAGATGCCGCGCGGGCGCCTCCTGTGGCCAGTTCCGCATGCATACCCATCGACGGATCCCACGATGACGGTCGGGTGGGGCCCAGTGCCATCCGACGCGTCCAGGCCGACGGTCAGACGATCTTCGGGCCTGCCCGGCCATGCCACTGAGCAGGTCCCCTGGGGAAAGTCCAGGATTTCCAACCCCAGCCTCATTGCGTACAGCCTGGCAACGCAGATCAGGACCCGGCCGAAAGCAACCTCCCGTCAAACAGCCCGAGACGGTCACCTGCAGGAACTTGGCCGGATCGGCGTAATGCGTGGTCAGCGCCGGGACAGAGGCGACTTCGAGGTTGTCAAGCTATAGCTGGATGCGCGCTGGCGGCCGCACGGTCGCGCGCTTCAGATCCCGGGTGCTGACCCGGCCCAGCGTCGAGCTCGCCACATCCCGCCGGTGAGGGCCTGGCGCTGATGGGATGCTGGGGGTGACGGACACTAGGTCCATGAGCATTGTTCATCCGGCTTCCGGCATGGCGAGTGATCAGGCCGGGTCCGGTCCCGCGCTGGTCATCGGCGGCAGGCAGCTCGCGTTCGTGGACCGGGCGCGCATCTACGCGTGCGGGATCACTCCTTATGACGTGACGCATCTCGGGCATGCGGCGACGTTCGTCTGGATCGATGCGCTGACCAGTGTCCTGCGCTTGTTTGGTATCGAACCGGAAGTGTGCCGGAATATCACGGACGTCGATGATGTCCTGGACGAGGCGGCCCGGCGGGCCGGGTCGCCGTATGACTCGTTCGCGGCTGTGCAGCAGTACCACTTCGAGCAGGACATGGCCGCGCTGGTGGTGCGGGCCCCGGCGCACGATCCGCGTGCGCACAGGTATGTGCCGCAGGTAATCCGGCTGGCTGCGGGGCTGCTCGACGGGGGCGTGGCGTATGCCCGCGATGGCAGCGTCTATTTCCGCGGGCAGTCTGCGGCGCGGCGGGCCGGGCTGGGTCATGCAGAGGCCTTGCGGCTGTCGGCTGAGTACGGCGGCCGGCCGGATGATCCGGCCAAGGAGGACCCGCTGGACGTCGCGGTGTGGCAGGCAGCCGAACCGGGGCATCCCGCCTGGGAATCACCCTGGGGAACAGGCCGCCCGGGGTGGCACGCTGAGTGCGCCGCGATGGCTTTGTCGGTATTCGGCGTCGGCGTCGATATCCACGCCGGCGGCAAGGATCTGCGGTTCCCGCATCACGCCTACCATGCCGCGATGGCCGAGACCTTCACAGGCGTCACCCCGTACGCGCGGGCGTGGCTGCACGTCGGCACCGTCACCACCGGCGGCGCCAAGATGGCCAAGTCGGCCGGCAACCTCGTCCTGGTGCGCGACCTGCTCGCCGGCTACCCAGCGGCGGCCGTCCGGCTGATGATCCTGGACCGGCCCTGGGCTGACGACTGGGACTACCAGCCTGACCTGCTCGACGCCGCGGCCGCCCGGCTAGAACGCCTGTATGGCGCGGCCGGCCGCACGGCCGCCGACGACGACCTTTCCGGGATCTGCCGCCTGCTAGCCGATGACCTGAACGTGCCCGAGGCCATCGACTACGCCATCGAGACCGGCGGCACGCCGGCCCGGATGCTCGCCACTGTGCTCCGGCTGAGCTGAACAGCGGGGGGCCGCTCGCGCCCACGTCCGAATCCGGGCGATCGACCGGGCCACGGTCCCGGGCCAGCGGCTACTTGGCGGGGGTGACAGGCTCGAACCGGGCTTCCTGATCCTGGGCGGACCACCGGGCGACGTAGGAGAAACGGTCAGCGTGGACCAGGCTATGCCGCCATTCCACCGGCGTCGTCTGCCAGGTGGCCAGCCGCTCGATCGCGAGCGCAGGAGTGCGGGCGGGAAGGCTGAGCAGCCCGCGCTGCTCCGGGTCGGGCAGTACGGGACGGATCCGCTCCCAGCCCGCGTCCGGCCGGATCCCGCAGCGGGTGTGCAGCTCCTGGTAGAGCGCCGTATGGGTGAAATCCACCTCCAACAGCGGCCGGGCGAGCCTGGTGGGAAGCCACGAGCTGTCCAGGACGATGGGAACGTCGTCGGCCAGGCGCAGCCGCTCCAGGAAGACAAGCGGATCACGCGGCGGCCGGCCGAGCATCGTGGCGCTTCCTCGTCCTGGCGCTCCTCGAGCCGCCGGACGATGCTGCGCTGGACGAAGCCCTGCTCCTCGACAGAGCGGAAGAGGCTGTACAGGGCGCCGAGGGGCTGCTCGATGACCCCACCCCGGACGAATGTCCCCCGGCCCCGGCCCCGCTCGACCACGCCCTCGGCCTGCAGCCGCCGGACCGCTTCCCGCGCTGTGTGGCGGCTGACGCCGTACTGGGCGGTCAGCTCGTCGTCGCCGGGGAAACGCACGCCGAACTCGCCACTGGCCAGCCGGCGGCGCAGGTCAGCCAGCACCTGGGCCCATAGCGGCAGAGCGCTGCCACGGTCGAGGATCACGCCCTCAGTATGGAACGCCACCGCCAGGCAGGGAAAGCTGCCTGGTCATCGCCACCTACCTGGGGTGGACGATCCCGTGGGGCAAGCCGCTCACCCTGATCGGCGACACCCCGCGGCAGGTGGCCGGCGCCCAGCGGCAGCTGGCCCGCATCGGCATCGACCGCCTGGAGGCGGCAGCCACCGGCGCGGTCAGCGACCTGTCCGGCGGCCGCCTTTCCAGTTACGCCGTGTCGGGGTTCGGGGAACTAGCCGCCCGGTGGGGCAGCGGCGGCATCGTCGTGCTGGACGTCCGCCGCCCGGACGAATGGCACGCCGGGCACCTGGCCGGGGCGGTGCACATCCCGTTCTGGGAACTGGAGCAGCGGGCCGGCGAGGTTCCCGCCGGCGAGGTCTGGGTGCACTGCGCCAGCGGCTTCCGGGCTGCTATCGGCGCCTCACTCCTGAACCGGGCCGGCCGGCGGGTCGTGCACATCGACGACGACTGGGAGCGGGCCGCGCAGGCCGGGCTGCCGGTCACCGCCGGTGACTGAGGACGGTCTGACGCCCAGCGACCTGCTCCAGCGCTGGGCGAAAGTCCTGGACCAGGACAAGTGCATCGGGTGCCATGCGTGCACCACGGCGTGCAAGAGCGAGAACGAGGTCCCGCTCGGGGTGACCCGGACCTACGTGAAGTCAGCCGAGGTCGGGAGCTTCCCGCAGGTCCGCCGGGCGTTCCAGGTGACCAGGTGCAATCAGTGCGCGGACGCGCCCTGCACGACCGCCTGCCCGACTCAGGCGATGTACCGGCGGCCGGACGGCATCATCGACTTCGACAAGTCGGTCTGCATCGGCTGCAAGGCCTGCATCGCTGCGTGCCCCTACGACGCGATCTTCATCAACCCCGAAGACAACTCGGCCGAGAAATGCAACCTGTGCGCGCACCGCCTCGACGTCGGGCTGGAGCCCGCGTGCGTCACCGTCTGCCCGACCGAGGCCATCCTGGTCGGTGACCTGAACGACCCGCAATCGAAGGTTGCGCAGATCGTCAGCCGCGACGCCGTCACGGTCCGCCGGCCGGAAAAGGGCACCCGGCCGGGCCTGTTCTACAAGGGAGCGCATCAGGCGACCCTGGACCCGCTCGCGGCCCGCCAGCCCGATGGCGGCCTGTACGCGTGGGCGACACAGGGCGGTGAGCACGACCCCGGCCATGTCGCCAGCGGTCACCCCGGACAGCCCAGTTCCAGCGCCGAGGCCCTGCTGTCCTATGACATCAGCCACCATGCTCCGTGGGGATGGCGGGTCAGCCTCTACACCTGGACCAAAGGCCTCGCCGCCGGCGGCCTGCTGGTCCCCCTCCTGCTCATCCTGGCCGGGCAGCTGTCCTGGGGCAGCCCGCTGGCCCGGTGGGCGGCGCCGGGCATGGCACTGGCGTTCCTCGCGGCCACCGGGGTCCCGCTGGTCTGGGACCTGCGTCACCCGTGGCGGTTCTACCTGATCTTCACCCGGCATCACTGGCGCAGCTGGCTGGTGCGGGGTTCGTTCATCATCGGCGGCTACGGCGCCGCCCTGGCCTTGTACGCGACCGGCTCCCTGGCCGGGTCGGTGGTGCTGCGGCAGGT
>Ga0187871_10003113_pt1 | contig 13018 bp, 14 predicted proteins | sample June2016WEW_16_1_FD_132988 | JGI IMG/M metagenome (GOLD analysis project Ga0187871, IMG submission 132988) | Peatland microbial communities from SPRUCE experiment site at the Marcell Experimental Forest, Minnesota, USA - June2016WEW_16_10 | ecosystem: Environmental > Terrestrial > Soil >... | reverse complement strand
GGGCAGCGCCCCATACACCAACGATGCTGGCCGAAATCAATAGGTTCATGAATTCAGTATTGCGGATGCGGTAATCTTTCAAACAATCCCAGTACGTACCGGCCTGGACGATTGTTATGAGCCTAAAGTTGTGTGGCCGTGGAACACAGCCCAAACACCAGCAAAAGAAAACGGAGCACTTGCAGCACTCTGCGGGTATCGGTTTGACGGGCGCCAAGGCCAACGGGGTGCGCGGCGATTACGCTACCGCTATCCTATGTTATTAGACCTTTTAGTTTGCCATCGAGAGACAGCCGAGCTGGTAGTTGACAAGGCATGAAACACCTTGGTCCGAGCAAGTAGGTAAATTGCTAGAATCTCTCCGTCCGCAGAGCTTTTGGGAGAAAAGTTAAGTGCGACGACGGCCCGGGCAGAAGGCTCCATCCAAGCCCATCATAACGCCGCTACAGGCTACCAGCATCAACACAGAGTGTGCCTGAACCAATACAGCGACGTTTGCCCCTGATGCATGCTTCCGGTCCGAGCCGTTGCAATAATCAACTCGCACACCGACCCGTGTTTACGGCGTGGTTGTTTGGGAGAGCGGTGGGTGATGCCTTGCCAGACGGGCGATGATGGCTCTTGCGTATTCGGCTTCAAGTCGATCATTCGACTTCACGTCCTGTCCTGGTCGTGCCACGTAGTCGCTGGTTCCAAGGTGATAGCTGCCCCGAAGAAACTAGGTCCGCAATCTCGGGTCGGCGAAGAATGGGATCCGGATGCCTTCTCGCCCGATGACGTGAACCAACGCCTCCACGCCCGGCGCCGAACGCGCCCCGGTCCCCCCGCCGCTTGACCAGTTTTGTGGGGCGGGCACTCTGCCAGGCATTCTGCCCGCAGCCCGCTCACCCAGAGCGCGTCCCGCGCCGAATCCGCTAAGCTAAAGAACAGGCCTCCAACCTAAACCAAACATGCCCCTCGACAGCTATACCATCACCCAAGGCCGTGACCGCGCGCCCGCGCGCGCCATGCTGAAAGGCATCGGGTTCACCGATGCCGACCTTGCCAAGCCCATCATCGGCGTCGCCAACACCTGGATCGAAACCATGCCGTGCAACTACAACTTGCGCGAGCTGGCCGTCAAGGTAAAGGAAGGCATTCGCGCAGCCGGCGGCACGCCGATGGAGTTCAACACCATCGCCATCAGCGATGGCGTCACCATGGGCACCGAAGGCATGAAGGCCTCGCTGGTCAGCCGCGAAGTCATTGCCGATTCCATCGAACTGGTGGCCCGCGGCCACATGTTCGACGGCATCGTGGCGCTGGTGGCTTGCGACAAGACCATCCCCGGCGCGGCCATGGCGCTGCTGCGGCTCAACGTGCCCAGCGTCATCCTCTACGGCGGATCGATTCTGCCCGGACGCCACAACGGCCGCGACATCACCATTCAGGATGTCTTCGAAGCCGTGGGCGCCAACGCCGCCGGCCGCATGAGCGACCAGGAATTGCTGGACATCGAGAACCACGCCTGCCCCGGCGCGGGCGCGTGCGGCGGCCAGTTCACCGCCAATACCATGGCCACCGTGCTGGAACTGATCGGACTCTCGCCCATGGGCACCGCCGCGGTCCCCCAAGTCGACGCGCGCAAAAACGCTGTGAGTTTCCGCTGCGGCGAGATCGTCATGGACGCCGTGCGCCACAACCGCCGGCCGCGCCAGATCGCCACGCGCACGGCTTTCGCCAACGCCATCGCCGGCGTAGCGGCCACCGGCGGATCTACGAATGCCGTGCTGCACCTGTTGGCCATGGCGCGCGAAGCGGGCGTCCCGCTGGCCATCGACGATTTCCAGGAGGTCTGCCGCCGCACTCCCGTGCTGGTGGATCTGAAACCCGGCGGACGCTTCGTTGCTGTCGATGTGGATAAGGCCGGCGGCATGGGCGTGATCGCGCAGCGCCTGGTCGAGGGCGGCTACGTGGATGGCTCCGCACTGACTTGTACCGGCCGCACCTTCGCCGCGGAAGCCGCCGATGCGCGGGAAACTCCGGGACAGGAAGTCGTGCGCCCGTTGGCCAAGCCCCTCAAGCCGCGCGGAGGCATGGCCATTCTGCGCGGATCGCTGGCGCCGGATGGCTGCGTCATCAAGCTCGCCGGCCACGAGCGCATGCAACACCGCGGCCCGGCGCGCGTTTTCGATCGCGAAGAGGACGCCATGAGCGCCGTCACCGGCGGCCGCATCAAGCCAGGCGACGTGGTGATCATCCGCTATGAAGGGCCGCGCGGAGGTCCGGGCATGCGCGAGATGTTGGGCGTCACCGGCGCCATCGTCGGCGAAGGTTTGTCCGAGAGTGTTGCGCTGGTCACCGACGGCCGCTTCAGCGGCGCGACGCACGGCTTCATGGTGGCCCACGTAGTGCCCGAAGCGTTCAATGGCGGACCCATTGCCGCGGTGCGCGAAGGCGATGCCATCGCCATCGATGCGGATGCCGGAACCATCAACCTGGACGTGCCGCCGGAAGTCATAAGCGAGAGGCTGGCGGCCTGGACGCGGCCCGCGCTGCGCTATACCTCGGGCGTGTTTGCGAAGTACGTCGCGCTGGTGGCGTCGGCTTCCGAAGGCGCAGTCACCGTCGCGCCCACGCCACGCTAAACAACCAGACCACCGCTGCGGCATACCCGCCCAGCACGTCGCTCGGATAGTGCACCCCCAGATAGATGCGGGAGAAGCCAATCGCCGCGATTAGCAGCGCCGCAACAATGTAATACAGGCAGCGCCGCGCCCGGCTTCCGGTGCGCGCCGCCGCGAAGACGGCCAATCCGCCGAAGAACGCGCACGACACCAGCGCATGGCCGCTCGGGAAACTGTAGCCCATGGGTGCGGTCAGTGCAAAGAACGTGGCCGGCCGCGGCCGGTGAAACACCAGCTTCAGTATCTGGTCGAGAACTTCGGCGCCGGCCACGGTGATCGCGAACAGAAACACCGTGCGCCGCCAGCCCTTCCACACAAACCAGGCGACGGCCGGCACACCCACGACGATCAGAAACCAGGGCTCGCCGATTTCGCTGACGCTGCGCATCGCCGCGGTCAACGCCGGGTTGGCGTACGCGTGCACCAGCATGCGAATGCGGTTGTCGAACTGCTGCGTGCGTCCGTCGATCACCTCTTTCGCGAGCCACGCGAAAAGCACCAGTGCGGCGGCCGCCAGGAGCAGCCCGAGGGTCACGGTCCGGCTCTGGGGCGGCTTTTCAGCCGGCATCATTTGCCGAGCAGTTCGTAGAGCGGCAGTTCCGTCGCCGGATCCGCTGTTCGCAGGATGCCATCTTTGGCTTCGCGGGCCGCCTCCGTGGTGTGGACGTAGCCGCGCCCCGTCCGCGGATTCACCACCCATACGTACGGAATGCCGAAAGCCAGGTAGTCGTCGATCTTTTCTTGTGGAGGCGCGGTGACGATACGGCCTGCCGGCCGAGGGCCCGCCACGAGCGTGACATCGGGAACCCGAATTCGACTGGATTGCACCTGTACTCTTACCGCCACGGCAGCCCAGAATTGAGGGTAGTGGGTCAGCAGGTAGACCGCGACGCGCGACTGCACACTGGCATGATCGATTTCGCCCACATTTCGCTCCACGATTTCGCCGTCAACGTATTCGCAATCGCCATCTGGATAGCTCGTGCACAGATACTCGTCGACCGATACGAGCGTGGGGGCCATTGCCCTATTGTCGCATGATGTAAACTGGTGAGTCGTTCGACAGGAGTTGAAAATGCGCAAACGTTCCCTGATCCTCTCGTTCTTCGTCGCGCTGGCTGGCCTGGCGTTCTTCGTCGCGCGCACCGACGCCACCCCCGAAACCATCGCGCAAATCGCGCCCGGCGTCTGGTTCCGCGAAGGCGACCTGAAGAACCTGGGCCACTGCAACAACATCGTCATCGAGATGAAAGATTACCTCATCGTGGTGGACGCCAACTTCCCGAGCGGCGCGCGCGCCACCATGGCGGACGTCAAGCGGGTCTCATCCAAGCCGGTGAAATACGTCTTCGACACTCACCATCACGGCGACCATTCCTACGGCAACGCTGTGTGGACGGACGCGGGCGCCACCACGCTGGCCTATGTGGGCGTCGCCCAAGAGATGAAACGCTACGAGCCGGCGCGCTGGCAGCAGACCGCCAAACAGCGCAAGGACGTAGCCGCCATGAACCGCCCCTCCGTCGAGCCGCCCAAACAGACCTTCGACGACAACCTGTTCGTCCTGGACGATGGCGCGCGCAAGGTGGAGTTCCATTTCTTCGGCTGGGCGCACACCCGCGGCGATGGCTTCGTCTACCTGCCCAAAGAGCAGATCCTCTGCACCGGCGACGCGGTGGTGAACGGGCCATACAACTACACGGCTGACGGCAACATCGGCAACTGGCCGGAAGTCGTGCGCGCGGCTCAAACGCTGAAGGTGAAGACGGTGCTGCCGGGCCACGGCGTGCCGGGCGGCCCCGAAGTCATGGCGGGACAGGCGCAGTTCATGGTGGAGTTGCGCAAGGCGGTGACGTCCGCCGTGGACCAGGGAAAGAAGCCCGCGGATCTGGCCAAGCTGCAACTGCCGGACAGCGTCAAGAACTGGGTCGGCGACGGCCTGTCCGCGCAAGCCAAGGACGCCTACGAGGAGATCACACAAGGTAAGCCGCACGGCGAGATTCTGGGCGGCAAGTAGCTTTCGTTCTATACTTAGAATCGTGAGTGACCAGGACCGGCTGCATGAAATCATCGACACCTTGCCCCCGCGGCAGATCCACGCTCTTTTGACCCTCCTGGATAAAGCGCAGTCCGTTGACGACGAGGAGTTCGCCCGGCGTCTCGCGGAGGCGCCCGAAGAGGCAGTCGATGAGGAGACGGCCGCCCGCATCCTGGCCGCCGAAGCCGAGCAAGGCGAGAACATCTCTCACAACGAATTGAAACGCCGGCTGGGGCTGTGAGTCGCCTCCTGGTTTACCAGCCTGCCGCTGAGCGTTCGCTCAGCCCTGGAGTTTGGCCGTTTCGGTGGCACACGCTTTAGCCTGTGTATTTGCCGCAACCGGCCGCGGCGACGTTAAGGCACTGAAGGGTGCGCTGAAAGGCCGGTATCGCCTGCGTGTCGGCAAGTGGCGCACCTTCTTCAGCCTGGATCAGCCGGTATCGTGGTGGTGGCCGAAGTTGACAACCGCGGCCAAGCCTACTGACGATTCAAATCCTCGAGGTTCCAGGCGACAGAAATCCCCGGCTCTTGCCAACAGGGCGGCGTAGCACAGGGGAATCTCCCGCGACCAAACCAGCTCACGCAGCCGTCCGCGGCAGCACCTCCCTCTCAATCCGCGGCCCAACCTCCCGCTCGGCGACCTCCAGATCATAAGCGTTCTGGAGATTCAACCAATACTGCGGCGACGTGCCGAAGTACCGCGCCAGACGCATCGCGGTGTCCACCGTGATCGCCCTCTTCCCGTTGACGATGGCGCTGATCCGGTTCATCGGAACCCGCAGCGCGCGCCCCAGTTCGTTCAGGCTGACCCCAATCTCGTTAAGCTCGTCGCGGAGTAGTTCGCCCGGGTGGATGGGCGGCAGCCTACGTCTCCGTGCCATGATCTTCCCCTTCCTCAGCGATAATCCGCGATCTCGACATCGTGTGCGCTCCCGTCGCGCCAGGAAAAGCAGATGCGCCAGCGGTCATTAATCCGAAGCTATGCTGGCCAACGCCGTCGCCGCTCAACGCTTCCAACCGGTTCCCGCGGATCGCGGCCAAATCGGTGAGGCTCGTGGCTGCGTGCAGCCAGCGCAGCCGCTTGCGCGCCTGTTCCTCGATTCCACGGAATCTCCGGCTGCCATATCCTTCGTGAATCGCCTCGGTTTCCTGGCATCGAAACGAGCGAATCATAACATGTCAAAGCTACTACGTGCGGCGTACTGAGTCAACAGCCGCGAACGCTTGCGAAGCGGCATCCGAGCCGTCGAGCGATGGGCGGCGCCGCCACTCTAGCCAGCTTTTCCGGTATTCTAGTATCAGATAGCGATCCAATCGCGATTCTCACTATGGTCCACAACGTCAAGGATCTGTCCCCCGACCAACGGCTGGCTATCGAGGGCCTTTTGGGACGGGCGCTGCACGATGAGGAGAGCCTCACGATACGGCCGGCGCGAGTCGTGAAGGACGCTCCATCCGGCGCGGAACGCACCCGACTGTTCCGCACATACCTGGATCACCTCGACACTCTCGCCGGGCGCGTGCAGAACGTTTCCGAAGCCGCAATCGACGCGGCGATTGACGACGCCATACAGCACGTTCGACGCCGGGCCGAATGATTGTCACGTTCGATACGTCCATCCTAGTTCGCGCGACGAAACGATCGGACGGCCCCGCGCGCAAAGTCATCAACGCATTGGCGCTGAATCCCGATCACGTGATCGCCCTGTCTCCGTTTATCCTTGGCGAGGTCGGCAAGGTCCTGAGCTATCCCCGCATGCAGGCCCTGTACACGCTCACAGGAGATGAAATCTACCGCCAACGTGGAGTTCCTGCGGTCAATCGCCCGCATCGTCGAGCCGCAACGCGGACTGCCCGTCGTCCTTTCCGACCCCAAAGACGACCCAGTCGTGTACACTGCCGTTGCCGCCGGCGCCGACATCTTGTGCGTCAGGGACCGACACTTCTACGAGCCGGCCGTCGTGGCCTTTTGCAGACGGGAAGATATCCGGATCATGGATGATCTCGCGTTGCTTGAACTCCTCTCGGAGAAGCCCTGAAAAGAAGATCTCTCGCAAACCCCATGGCCGGTGACTCATCTCGTCCTCGCGGGTCCACACTGAAAACAAACGCCCACAGGCAATCCGTCAGCCGAATTCCCGTCGCCGGCATGCTACGCTTACACCGGGTAGAGCGTCGCGACCAAACCCGACCCCGCGGCCCTCGATCCTTGAAATCCGAATACTTGATCCGTCCGTGCCCGGATAGGCGTGGGCGATCCCAAACCAGATTACGAAGCGAACCCAATTCGACCTTTGTTTTCAACAAAAACTCGAGACGAAAGCCAATTTCCACCCGCCGCGGCTCAAACACCTTAAAGCGAAGGGCCCGTGTGGTGCGGGGCCATATGGGAGAGGAACTCCGCCAGCGTTTGCAGCCAAATTGGCGTCCTTTTCATTTTTCGCCAATTGATTGTTATCAATAACTTCCCGGGGGAGTTCCTCAGAAGCCATCGGCGTTCATCGGCGTGAATCGGCGGCCGGAATATCCGCCATAAGCCACTCAAAACAAACCATTTCCGCGAAATTGGTTTCGTCTGCTCAAAAAGCTGAAAGGTGATCCCGAACCGCCGAAACCATGAACCGCTCATTTGACCGCCCCCCACCCCATCCGCTATCCTAAGTCTTTCCCGATAGAGGCGCGGCGGCCATTACTAGCCGGGCGGGCATTTCCGACAGAGCTGCGGATGCCCGGCGAAAGGGGCCGATTGCAGTTCCGCCGAAACCGGCGCGGATGGCTCATGGCCGCGGCGGTTGGGGGGTAAGGCTAACACCTGCCCACTGTCACCCGATTCTGGAAGCGGGTGGAGCGCTATTCGGAAGCGAAGACTCGCCGGATCTCCCCGCGTCTTTTCTTCTGCCATCGCCTCCCGCCCGCGCGCATACGACTATGCAGCTTTTCGAGCTAACGCGGGCGTTGATCGATACCGAGTCCATCACCGGCAACGAGGAGCGTGTCGGCCTCCAGTTGCTGGACTACGTCTCCGCCCTCGCCGCCCGCTATGGCGGCCACGCCGAGCGTTCCGAAGTCGAGCCGCGCCGCGCCAATGTCTTCGCCTGCTGGGGCGACCGGCCCACCGTCACGCTCTCCACCCACATGGATACCGTGCCGCCCTTCATCTCCTCCCGCGAGGACGGCGACCATATCTGGGGACGCGGCGCATGCGATACCAAGGGCATCATAGCCGCTATGCTCAAAGCCGCCGAGGCACTGCTCGAAAGCGGCGTGCGCAATTTCGGAGTGTTGTTCGTGGTCGGCGAGGAGCGCAACAGCGCGGGCGCCTATCACGCGGCGGCGCGGCCCAAAGGCGCGCGCTATCTGATCAACGGCGAGCCCACCGAGAATAAGCTGGCGCTCGGCTCCAAGGGCGCGCTGCGCTATGAAATCGCGGCCACCGGACGCATGGCGCACTCCGCCTATCCGGAGTTGGGCGAATCCGCCATCGACAAGCTGCTCGATGCGCTCGCCCGCATCCGCGCAATACCGCTGCCGGTCGACGATCTGCTCGGCCCCAGCACATTGAACATCGGTACCATCGCCGGCGGGCGCGCGCCCAACGTCATCGCCGATGCGGCCACCGCTGAAATCTTCGTCCGCCTGGTGGGCGACTCGACCGCCACCAAAGACGCCATCGCCGCGGCCGTTGCCGGAAAGGCGGAGGCGCGCGAGATGATCGAGATTCCCGCGCTGCGTCTCGGCGCGCTCCCCGGAATCGAAACCACCGTGGTGGCGTTCACTACCGACATCCCCGCTTTCGGAGGCGCCTGGGGCACGCCGTTCCTGATCGGCCCCGGCTCTATCCACGTGGCGCACACGCTAGACGAAAGCATCCCTAAGCGCCAACTGGAAGATGCTGTAAGTATCTACCAAAGGATGGTGGCGCAGTTGCTATGAATACACGCGTGCGTTCTTGGCGCCCTTTGCGGGTTCCTTGGCGTCTTTGCGAGAAATCCGGAGCATAATCATGCAAACCAAAATCGAAGTAGGCATCCTCGGCGCCACCGGCATGGTGGGCCAGCATTTCGTCAGATTCCTGCAGGACCACCCGTGGTTCGACCTCAAGTGGCTGGGCGCAAGCGACCGCTCCGCCGGCAAGCCGTACCACGCCGCCACTGCCTGGCGCCTCAGCGGCGCAATGCCTGATTCCGTCGCCGGCCTGCACGTTCAAGAATCGAAACCGGGCAGCGCCCCGCGCCTGCTTTTCTCCGCGATGGACGCCTCGGTCGCCACCGAAATCGAGCGCGCCTTCGCCGAAGCGGGCCACGTCGTGGTGTCGAATTCCAAGAACCACCGCATGGAGCCGGACGTGCCGCTGCTGGTTCCCGAGGTCAATCCCGACCACTTGAAGCTGGTGCCCGGCCAGCAGCGCAATCGCGGCTGGAAGGGCCAGATCGTCACCAATCCAAACTGCTCCACTATTGTCCTGACGATGGCGCTCGGCCCGCTGAAGCCGTTTGGCATCACGCGTGTCATCACTACCACGCTGCAAGCCATCTCCGGCGCGGGTTATCCGGGCGTGCCGTCCATGGATATCACCGCCAATGTCATCCCCTACATCGGTGGCGAAGAAGAAAAGATGCAGCAGGAAACGCAGAAGATCCTGGGCGATTTCCGCGGCGATCACATCGAGCCGCTCGACGCCAAGGTCAGCGCGCACTGCAATCGCGTGCCTGTTGTCGATGGCCACCTCGTTACGGTCTCGGTGGAATTCTCCGCCAAGCCCACCGAAGCCGACCTGCGCCACGCTTTCGACCACTTCTCGAGCGTGCCGCAGCAGCGCCACCTTCCCAGCGCGCCGCCGCGACCGGTTATCTACATGGAGGAAAAGGATCGCCCGCAGCCGCGCCGCGATGCCGAGCGCGAACACGGCATGGCGGCGTTCATCGGTCGCCTGCGCCCCTGCCCGGTGCTCGATTACAAGTTCGTCGCGCTGAGCCACAACACCGTGCGCGGCGCTGCGGGCGCGGCCGTGCTCAATGCGGAGCTGATGCACTCGGAAGGAATGCTGGACTGATGATCGTCATGAAATTCGGCGGCACGTCGGTGGAATCGGCGGCCGCCATCGAGCGCGTCGCTTCGATCGTCAAAGCCCGCGCCCACCGCCGGCCCGTGGTCGTGGTTTCGGCCATGGGCAAGACCACCAATAAGCTGCTGGCCATCGCCTCCACGGCCATCGACGGCGCGCGCGAGGAATACATCCGCCAGATCCACGACCTGCGCGACTTCCACTCCCGCGAGGCGCGCCTCGTTGTTCCGCTGGCCGACCGCGCCGAGCTCGATCGCCTGCTCGACGAGCACTTCCAGGAACTCACCGAACTAGTCAAAGGCCTCGCCGTGCTGGGAGAGCTGACGCCGCGCTCCATCGACGCCATCTCCAGCTACGGCGAGCGGCTCTCCAGTTACATCGTCTCGCTGGCGTTCCGCCACTTCGGCATGGACACCGCACACCTTGACTCCCGCCAGGTGATCGTCACCGACCGCCGCCACACGCAGGCCGCGCCGCTGTATCCGGAGACCTACGCGCGCCTCGCCGCGGTCGTGCCCGCGCTGGCGGAAAATAAGATCGTTGTCATGGGCGGCTTCATCGCGGCCACCGAGGATGGCGTCACCACCACGCTGGGCCGCGGCGGTTCGGACTTCACCGCTGCGATTGTCGGCGCGGGCATCGGCGCCGAAGAGATCCAGATTTGGACCGATGTGGATGGCATGCTCACGGCCGATCCCACCATCCTGCCCGGCGGCCATCGGGTGAAGACCATCTCGTTTGCCGAGGCCGCCGAACTAGCCTATTTCGGCGCCAAGGTGCTGCATCCCGCGACTGTTGTGCCGGCCGTCGAGAAGAACATCCCGGTGCTGATTCTGAATTCGCGGCGCCCGGAGGTGTCCGGTACGCGCATCGTCTCCGAAGCCGTGCCCTGCGGCAACGTGGTGAAGTCCATCGCCTGCAAGCGCAAGATCACGCTGGTCAACGTGCACTCGACGCGCATGCTGATGGCGCATGGTTTCCTGCGCCGCATCTTCGAAGTCTTCGACCGCCACGAAACGGCCGTGGACATGGTCTCTACGTCCGAGGTCAGCGTCTCGCTCACTATCGACAACACCAGATCGCTCGCGGCCATCTGCCAGGAACTGAGCCAGTTTTCGGAAGTGTCCATTGAAGACGGGCAAGCCATCGTGTGCCTGGTGGGAGATAATATACGCTACACGCCGGGCGTGGCCATGCGCGTTTTTGGAGCGCTCGACGGCATCAACATTCGCATGATTTCGCAAGGAGCGTCGCTGCTGAATCTGAGCTTCGTGGTAGCCGAAACCGATCTGCACCGTACTGTGCAGGCGTTGCACAACGAGTTCTTTGCCGAACTCGACGCCGAGGTCTTCGATGCCGCTTGAAGGCAAGAGAGTTGTGGGGCAGGCTCTCAGCCTGCGGCGGCCTCTCAGGCCGCCTGCCTCGGAGGTGTTCAATGCCGCCTGAACACAAACTCGCCATAGTCGGTTACGGCAAGATGGGTAGGCTCATCGAGCAGTTCGCGCCGGAATACGGTTTCACGGTGGCGCTCAAACTCGACGAATTCAACAATGCCGCGTTCGAAGGCGTGACGCCCGCCAACTTTCAAGGCATCGACATCGCGGTTGATTTTTCCATCCCCGCCGCAGTCCCTGAGAACGTCGATCGCATCGCCGCGCTGGGCGTGAACATCGTGGTGGGTACCACCGGCTGGCTCGGCGAACTGGAACGCGTGAAGGCCGCCGTCGATCGTCACGGTGTCGGCCTGGTCTGGAGCCCCAACTATTCGATTGGCGTGAATGCCTTTTTCCGCCTGGTATCGGAAGCCGCGCGCCTGCTCGCCGGCGAGCCATCCTACGGCGCATGGGCTTGGGAGATTCACCATTCCACGAAAAAGGACGCCCCGTCCGGTACGCTGTTGAAGTTGGTCGAAGAGATGAAAAACGCCGGCTTCGCGCGCCCCATCGACGTCAGCGCCAATCGCGCGGGAGCGCACCCCGGCACGCACGAAATCGGATTCGATTCGGCGGCCGACACCATCACCCTGCGCCACACCGCGCGCAGCCGCGAAGGCTTCGCCCGCGGCGCACTGAAGGCCGCGCAATGGCTGGTCGGTCAAAAAGGCTTCCACGAGTTTAGCGAGGTACTGTTCCAATGAGACCGTTTACGGGCTGTGGCACGGCGCTAGTCACTCCTTTCCACCCAGACCAATCGCTCGATGAAGCAACCCTCCGGCGCCTGGTCCGCCGCCAGATCGATGCGGGCATCAACTTCCTGGTCCCGTGCGGCACCACCGGCGAAAGCCCCACCCTCACCCGGGCCGAACACTTGCGCGTCGTCGAGATTACGCTCGAAGAGGCCCAGGGCCGCGTGCCGGTGCTGGGTGGTGCGGGCGGCTACAACACCCGCGAGGTCATCGAACTGGCGCGCGAACTCGAACACCTGGGGGTCAGCGGTATCCTCTCCGTCACGCCGTACTACAACAAGCCCACGCAGGAGGGCCTCTTCCAGCACTATCAGGCGATCGCCGCGGCCATCCGCCTGCCCATCATCGTGTATAGCGTGCAAGGGCGCACCGGCGTGAATGTGGAGCCCGCGACGCTCGCACGCCTGGCAGCCATCCCCAACATCGTGGGGGTGAAGGAAGCTTCCGGCAACATCGCCCAGATGGCCAGCGTGATTCAGCAAGTGCCGCCGGAATTCATCGTGCTCTCGGGCGACGACGCCATCACCCTGCCTCTGATTGCGCTGGGCGGGCGCGGCATCATCTCGGTCGCGTCAAACGAGATTCCCGCGGAGATGACGCAGCTCGCGCAACTCTGCCTGGCGGGCGACTTCGCCGGCGCGCGCGCCTTGCAGCGCAAGTATCTGCCGCTGATGGAGATCAATTTCATCGAGTCGAATCCGATTCCGGTGAAGGCCGCCATGGCGCTGATGGGCCTGCTCGAACCGGTGTACCGCTTGCCAATGGTTCCTCCCAAACCGGAGAATCTCGCCAGGATTGAAAAGGTGCTGCAGTCTGTCGACTTGATGGGGAGAGTGAGCGTTGCGATCTGAACAAACGCGCGCGTTCCGCTGGGTTTGCGTGGCCGCAGCGGGTGCCGTGATTTCGGGATTCGGCTTCGGCGCGTCCGAGGCGCCCATCGCGGACGCGGCGACAGCTAGGGTTTTTAATACTAGCCTAGTAGGCCCAAACCTCCGGCAAACCGCCGAGGAAGCGAAGGACGATCTGGTGATCCGCCGCGGCGTAGGCGTCGAGGACCCCGCCGG
>Ga0187871_10003112_pt1 | contig 13018 bp, 11 predicted proteins | sample June2016WEW_16_1_FD_132988 | JGI IMG/M metagenome (GOLD analysis project Ga0187871, IMG submission 132988) | Peatland microbial communities from SPRUCE experiment site at the Marcell Experimental Forest, Minnesota, USA - June2016WEW_16_10 | ecosystem: Environmental > Terrestrial > Soil >... | reverse complement strand
TGCCCTGGTAGATTTTCGAAGGCAGGCGTGGTTCGACGAGGATGGAAAATTCGGATTGGCCCAGCATGTCGATGAAGCCGGGCGCGACGACCTTGCCCGCGGCGTCAATGGTGCGCTTGCGGGGAGCGGTCGTGAGGTTGCCGATGGCGGCGATTTTGCCGTCGCGGATGGCAACGTCGGCGGAATACCAGGGCGAGCCGGTGCCATCGATGATGTGGCCGTTGGTGATGACGAGATCGAAGGGGGGTGGCGTTGTTTGGGCGGGCGATGGTGAAGTTGCAGCGAGAAACAGGGCGAGCACGAGACTCAGCTTGTGAAACGTCATCGACTTTCCTTTTTGCATCATTACCTCAGCGGCTAACGCGGTCCCGAACAATTATTGTCGCAGCGCTGAAGGGCTGCGGCACCCAAAATCACACTAAGGCGTCGGCGCGCGGTGACAGATCGCTCCCACCGCGATCCAGATCGCGAGGGCCAGCCATTCGTACGGCCTGAAATGGCCGGGGATCGCCGGAACAACTTTCATCAGCAACATTACGATGGCCACTAACAATCCAAAGCCGGCCACGGACCATTCGACGGGCGACAGCTTTGATTGGCCAGGCAGCGTGCTTGAGCGTCCCATACTAATGTAAGCGGCGCAGGTGGCAGCCCATCCTATGGCGCAGGCGACTGAGCCGACCTCCGTAACTGGCACCAGGATGGCGTCCCCCAGGAGCACACATGCAGCCGTGGCGAGTCCGATGCAGAGGACCGCGGTCGAGGGCGTCTGATGCCGGGAGTGAATGCGTCCGGCGCGTGCGTCGATGAGGCCGCGGCGTCCCATGGCAAACAGCAGGCGGCTGGCGGCCACGAAGTTTCCATTGAAGCATTTGAACAGCGACAGCAACGCGGTTGCGAGAATGACGTTGACAATCCATCGTGAGCCTACCGCGCGCTGGAACGCGACCGCGGTCATGAACTTCTCACCGGTCAATTCGCGCCATGGAGCCACAAATGCGACCGCTGCGATAACGATTGTGTAGAAGAGAATGCCGACCAGGACGGCCATCCAGATGGACTTGTAAAATGCGTGGCTGCGAAACTCTGGAGTAGATTCTTCGGCGGCCTTGCTAACGGATTCGAATCCAGTCATGAAATAAGGAACGATCTGAACCACGAGCAGGAACGAAACCAGCGGTGTATGGGTAAAAAGCGGAGGGAAGTTGCGCGGCGATCCTTTGCTTGCGCCAAATGCGACGAACACGACAAACAGAGCGAGAGTGCCGAAGGATGTCCAGTTCTGGAAGGTCGCGCTGAGGCGGACGCCGCGATAGTTCAGCGTGGTGAGCAACGCCGTGAGACCGAGACCGATGATGAGGTGCGGAAGATAGACGGGGCGTCCGGCGATGCGGTAGATCTCAAGCGAGTCGAGCGACGGGACGATGTAGCCGGCGATGCGGCCAACGGCCACAGCCTCCCAGGGGCAGACGATGAAGTAGGCGAGCATCATCATCCATCCGGTAGAAAAGCCGAGGGGGCGGGAAAAAGCTGCGGAAGTATACGCGATCTCGCCCGCGGCGTCGGGCATGGCGGCCACGAGCCTGCCGTAAACCCAGCCGATGGGGAAGAGCAACGCCCCTCCGACGGCGAAGCCGAGCAGGGCGCCGAGTGCGCCACCACGCAGCAGCCAATCGTCCATCACCACCAACCAGCCGACGCCGATCATCGATCCCCAGGCCAGCGTGAAGTAGTCGGCGAAGCTGAGTTTGCGGGCTAGATGAGGCATGTGGATGAATTCGATCGGGTGAGCGTAGTGGAGCGCGAATTATAAAGCATCGGGCGAGGGAGGTTTGAAAGCATTTAGTGCTGATGAGATCCTGAGGCAGTGGGCGAGGACGCCCGCTGGACAGCCGCGGGGACGGCGGCGCTACTATTTCAGCTCGCGGCTTGCATGGTAGTATCGAAACATCCTCGCATGAAGCATTTTCTAGTTTCTAGTTTTAGTTTTGCCGGTTTCCAGTTCCGGTTTCGTCGAACTGCTGGCGACTGGAAGCTGGAAACTAGAAACTTTCTTGCCAACGAAATGATGCCTTCGACTAATTTGCGTAAGCGCGTGCTCAGCGGCATGCGCTCGACTGGAAAACTGCATCTTGGGAACTATGTGGGTGCGCTCGATAACTGGGTGCGGATGCAGGACGAGTACGAATGTTTCTTCTGTGTAGTAGACTGGCACGCGCTGACGACCGACTACGCCGACACTTCCCAGGTGAAACAAAATTCGATGGAGGTCGCGCTGGACTGGCTGGCCGCGGGTCTCGATCCGGAGAAATGCGTGATCTTCATCCAGTCGCATGTTCCGGCGCACGCCGAGTTGCATCTTTTGCTTTCGATGATCACGCCTTTGGGCTGGCTGGAGCGGGTTCCGACCTACAAGGAGCAGCGCGAGAATATCAAAGACAAGGATCTGGGGACGTATGGTTTTCTGGGCTATCCGGTGCTGCAAGCGGCGGACATTTTGATGTACAAAGCCGATGTGGTTCCGGTGGGCGAAGATCAGGTCGCGCACATTGAACTTACGCGGGAGATTGCGCGGCGCTTCAACGGTTTCTACGGCAAGCGCGGAAATGTTTTTCCTGAGCCGCAAGTGTTACTCACCCGCGCGCCCAAGCTGCCGGGCACCGATGGGCGCAAGATGTCGAAGTCATACGGCAATGCCATTTTGCTGACTGATCCGGAGCCGGTGGTACGGCAGAAGCTGAAGACGATGGTGACCGACCCAGCGCGAGTAAGGCGCTCGGACCCAGGAAATCCGGATGTTTGTCCGGTGGGCGATCTGCACAAGATTTTCAGTGACCGCGCTACCATGGACAAAGTGAACGTTGGATGCCGCTCGGCGGGCATTGGCTGCATCGAGTGCAAGAGCTGGGCTGCGGATGCCCTGGTGCAACTGTTGAGTCCGATGCAGGAGCGTCGCAAGAAATTCGAGGAGAATCCGCGGCTGGCTTGGGATATTCTGGAGGCTGGCAGCGAACGGGCGCGCAAGTTTGCCGCTCGGACCATGGACGGAGTACGTGACGCCATGGGAATGTCACTGGCGTATGAGCCACCGAGGGCGGAAGATGCCAAGTAGTTTGCACAACAGAATCGTTACATCCGAGGATAGCGTGGCGCAGCCTCTTGCGCCCTTGCTTGTCGCCGATCGAACGTCCGTCGCACCTGTCAAGGGACCGCCATCGTCATCCAAAGACAATCCGAAAGAGAAACAGGAAGAAAGTGATTCTCCGTTTGCGGTTTCGGTGACCGACGTGTACGAAGGCCCGCTGGATTTGCTGCTCGATCTGATTCGCAAACAGGATATCGACATCTACGACATTCCGATTGCTCGCATTACGGAGCAATATCTGGCATATGTCGAAAAAATTCGTGAGCTAGATGTGAATGTCGCGGCCGATTTCATCTATATGGCAGCGGTACTGATTCACATCAAGTCGAAGATGCTGCTGCCTCGCGATCCGTCGGCCAAGGCGGAGGAGTTGGAAGATCCGCGCACTGAACTGGTGAACCGGCTGCTGGAGCATGAAAAGTTCAAGTCGGCGGCGCAGATGCTTTTGCAAAAGCAGCAGATCGAAGATGCGGTGCTGACGAATCCGGCGCTGAAAGAATTTGTCGATGCCGAAGGCACCGAGCCGGAAATCGCCGCGGATGTGATTGACCTGGTCAAGACGTTTCAGCAAATTCTGGAACGCGTGCGCACGCGCCCCGTGATCAATGTGGATGAAGAAACCGTCACCGTGGGCCAGATGATTGATTATTTGCGGCGGCGGCTGGCGCTGGAATCACGTCCCATCCGCCTGAAGCAGCTTCTGATGCGTGTGCCCTCGCGGCACGCGCTGGTGTGCATGTTTCTGGCGTTGCTTGAAATGGTGCGGCTGCAAGCGATTCAGGTCCGGCAGGACCAGATGTTTGGCGAGATTGCGGTGCGCAAACATGTTGGCTTCGATGCCATCATGTCAGAACAAGTGGCAGTGCGAGATGATTGGAGGTAGACGAACAGTGGTCAGTGATCAGTGGGCAGCTAGAGCCGCCGGTTTGCTGACCACTAGCCACCGAAGATTATGAGTTTAAAAGCTCAACTCGAAGCTATCATTTACGCGGCGGAGACGCCGATCACGCTGGAGCATATGGTCCAGCTCGTGCGGGAGTCCGTGACGGCCGACGGCGCGGCGGACGACGCCGAGGTGAAGTCGCGGGTGCGGGCGGCGCTTGAAGAACTGGCCGCCGACTACGGCGGTCCCGACCACGGCATCGAAGTTCGGCAAGTAGCGGGCGGCTACCGCATGTCGACCAAGCCCGAGCAGCACGACATGGTGCGCAGTTTCGCCAAGAGCTTGAAGCCGCCGGTGCGGCTCTCGCTGCCGGCTCTTGAAACGCTGGCTGTGATCGCTTATAAGCAGCCCGCCACGGTGCCGGAAATCAATGAGATTCGCGGCGTGGATTCGGGCGGTGTCATTGCTACTTTGCTCGACCGCAAACTGATCACTACTGCTGGCCGCAAGCAGGTGATTGGGCGTCCCATCCTCTACAAGACGACCAAGGAGTTCCTGATGCGTTTTGGATTGAAAGATGTGAACGAGCTGCCCAGCATGGAGGAATTCGAGAAACTGGTGGCGGAATCGTTTCAGAGTGAGTTGATTCCGGCGGAAGACGCGGCTGAAGCGGAACAGAATGATTCCACTGAACTGGAAGTCGCGGAGAACTCTGACCTGAAATCGAGCGCCTGAGGCGCGATGAAGGCCACACATTTCGGCATGCCTGAAGGCATGCCCTGATACGAATCTCTTTCAAACATGCCTGCTGAACGTCTGCAAAAAATTATTGCCGCCGATGGGATTGCTTCCCGTCGCAGGGCCGAAGAACTGATCAGTGCCGGTCACGTTAAGGTGAACGGGAATGTGGTCACGGAACTCGGCACGAAGGCGGATGCGGACATCGACCACATCCGCGTGGATGGAAAGCTGCTGCAAGGCGCGCAACACCACGTCTACCTGCTGCTGAATAAACCCAAAGGCTACGTGACTACGGTGAGCGACCCTGAAAAACGGCCCACGGTGATGCAACTGATTCGCGGCGTGAAGAAGCGCGTGTATCCTGTCGGGCGGCTGGACTACGCGAGTGAAGGTCTTCTGCTCTTGACCAATGACGGCGCGCTGGCGAACAAGCTGATGAAGGCGGCGTCGCAAGTGCCCAAGACTTATGTAGTGAAAGTTGCGGGGGCTCCGAGCAACGAAGCGCTGGAGAAACTTCGAGGTGGAGTTTCGATCGCGACCGAAGATGGGCGGCGAGTACGAACTGCGCCGGCGGGGATCCGATTGATTAAGGAAGCGACCAACCCCTGGTACGAGGTGACCCTGATCGAGGGCCGCAATCGCGAGATTCGGCGCATGTTTGAGAAAGTTGGACATCATGTGGAGAAGATCAAGCGCGTCCGCTACGGCCCGCTTACCCTCGATGTTCCGCCAGGACATTTTCGGGCGCTGACTTTGCAGGAAGTGGATCGCCTGCGGACTGCCTGCAATAAACCGATAGCGGGAACGAAGCCTTCCGTGGCATGATGAGCGGCAAACATGAGCCGCTTTTTCGATGTAATCTCGAAGACCGCACGCGATATGGGTACGGTGAGTGCGCCGAGCCCAACGCCGGCGGCGCTGGAGCGCCGGTCGCACCTGATCAGACTTGATTCCAACGAAAATCCTTTTGGTCCTTCGGAGCGTGGGGTCGTTGCCTTGAGGGAAGCTCTGAACGCGTCGAATTTTTATCCTGACGATGATTCCACGCTGCTGCGGCACAAGCTGGCTGAGCAGCACGAACTGCCGCCGGATCAGGTGCTGGTGACGGCGGGCTCAACGGAAATGTTGAGCCTGCTCTGCCAGACACTGCTCGCGCCGGGGATGAACGCTGTGACCAGCGAGCGTTCATTTATTATTTACTCGATGGCTGTGCGGGCGGCGGGCGCGCGTCTGATCGAAGCTCCCATGCGCTCAGGCGAAGAGACTTTCGACCTTGACGCGATTCTGGCTGCGATCGACTCGAACACGCGCATCGTGTTTCTGGCGAACCCCAACAATCCTACTGGCACCATGCTGGAAGCAGCCGCAGTAGAGCGCTTTCTGGCGCGGGTTCCGGGCCACTTAGTTGTGGTTCTTGATGAGGCTTACTACGAGTTCGCAGCGCACTTCGCTGCGCTGAGGAAGATTAAGTTGTCGAACTCGCTGGACTATTTTCGCCGGGGTGCAAGCGTGGTGGTGCTGCGAACTTTTTCAAAGGCGCATGGACTTGCCGGCTTGCGCGTGGGCTATGGCTTGGGGCCCGGGGAATTGCTGGGATATTGCGCGCGGATGCGCAACACTTATTCTGTTTCGTCGGTAGCGCAAGCTGCTGCGCTGGCAGCCATCGGCGATCGCGACCACGTTCAGCGCGCCGTAGAAAACAATGCCGTGCAGTCCCAGGTTCTCGCCGAGGGATTGTCGAGATTGGGGTATCGCGTCGTCCCCACGTCGGCAAATTTCCTGTACTGCGATCTGGGAGAAGATGCCGCGGATTTTGCTAACCATCTGCTGGATGAAGGCGTGGCCGTGCGTCCGCTGGCGTCTTGGGGAGCGCCGAATTGCATTCGCGTGACGATCGGCACGCCCGAGCAGAACCAGGCTTTCCTACGGGCAGCGCAGCGGATTGGATCGTGCCGCTCCGCGGCGCGCAATAAGCTTGCCGAGCCAATTCGCAACTAGTAAGGAGTCACCACCGCGTCTTCGGGATAGCCCTGCATCCCAAATTCGGGGACGTCGAGGCCTTGTTCTTCCACCTCGGGCGCGACCCGCATGCTTTTTACTTTGTTGACGCACCAGAATACGGCGTAGGTTGCACCGAACGCCCAGGCAGCATACAAAGTTGCTCCCATGAGTTGGCATAGGAACTGGCGCGTGTCACCGTGGAGCAAGCCCGTTACGCCTTGACCTGCATGGCCAAGATACGTGGACGCACCCACGCCGTTCCATCCCGCGCCGTAGACGCCGTCGGCAAAAATGCCGACGCTGACTGCGCCGAGCCATCCGCAATAGCCGTGAACCGAAATCGCGCCACAGGGGTCGTCGATCTTGAGAACTCGGTCATTGAAGAGAACACCGAGGCAGACGACGACTCCCGCGAGCAAGCCGATGATTACCGCCGAAGTGGGAGACACAAACGCGCACGGCGCCGTGATCGCGACTAACCCCGCCAGCATTCCGTTGCAAGCCATGGTGATATCGGGCTTGCCGAACATGAAATACCACAAGAGCATCGCCGCCGCGGAGCCCGCGACGGCCGCAAGGTTGGTGTTGACCGCGACTACGGAGATACGAAGGTCAGTTGCTCCGAGAGTCGAGCCGGGGTTGAATCCCATCCATCCAAAGAGAAGAATGAATGTGCCGGAGACGACGTACACAATATTATGCGCGGGAAAGACGCGGATTTTCCCTCCGGGACCATACTTGCCCAGACGCGGCCCCAAAATAATCGCGAGCGCCATGGCGCAGAAGCCGCCCACGGCGTGGACTACGGTCGATCCCGCAAAGTCGACGTAGCCGTGGCCCAGGTTCAACGTGGAGCCGACTTGGGACAGCCACCCTCCGCCCCACGTCCAGCAGCCGGAGATCGGGTAAAGGATTGCACCGATGAAGAGTTCACAAAGCAAAAATGCCCAGAACGTTATGCGCTCGCAGACGGCGCCGACGATGATGTAGCCGGCGGTTTCCATGAATACCACTTCGAACAGGGTCAAGCAGTTGCTGGCGCTGTCATAGGCTGGACCGACAAGGAAAAATCCCTTTCCGCCGACGAATCCCCATTGGCCGCTGCCGATCAAAAAGTGGTTCAGCGTTGGGATTCCGCCCAGGTTGGTGGGCGCGGCGTTGATGGCGACGGCACCGAACTGGAATGCGTATCCGACAGCGTAGTAAGCGAGAAAGGCGAACACGTAGGCCGCAAAATTCAGCATCATCAGGTGGCCGGCATTTTTCTTGCGCACCAGTCCACAGGTGAGCAGGGCGAAACCTGCCTGCATGAACAGGACGAGGTAGCCTGTATTCAATGTCCAGGCAAAATTTGTCGCGACGCGGACGTGGCCGACGCTGTCGGCCAGCTTCACCGCGAGCGGTTCTTTCGCGGACTGCGCCTGATATTCATCGAATGCTTTCTTGTTCACGGCGTAGTCAGGAGCCGTCTTGTCGGTTGGCTCGGTGACCACAAAGGAATTGCCGGCAGCGTCAACGGCGGTAGTTTTGTCGCCGGTGGCTGTGCCGGATGGATCTGGTTTGGGGCCATCGTCGGCAAAGCAGCGTGTGGAAAGACCTGCCAGCAATGCGGCGGCGAGAAGTACAACGGTACCGACCGATGCCAACGATATGCGCAGAGAATGCCTGTGCCCTGGTTTTAACATGTCTGGTTGCTCCTGTTTAGAAAGGGTGGGCAATTCTTTGGTGGCCGTGCGTGCGCCGGAACAGCGCACGCAATTGCGGCGACGACACTATATTGCACACGACGGCTCACGCTGCGCCGAGGACCGTGAGCGGACTCCTTCATCAGTCTTGGTGGCCTGAGAATCGGGTTCAAAACGTAACGCCGACGATAAAAGGCTGGCATCCACTGAGTCCAATTCATATTTCTTATGGGAGCTATCAGGCCCTCCAATAACGATGGCGAAGGGCTGGGATCCCCGTTTTTGCCTTTTCCGGATCAATCCTCTAAGATTCGCATGCTTTTTCAAGGAGAAGAATACATGCAACTGAGGAAGGCTGTTTGCTGTGGATTAGTTCTGATGCTGGGTGCGGTGCTTGCCGCCGTCCCGGCAGTAGCTGCTGATAAATCGGATGTGGCGGGGCGCGCCGCAACCTGGGAGAAAGAGTACAACGCCGGCAACCTGGCAGCCGTAGTCGCGCTGTACGCCGCAGATGGCTGCCGAATGCCGCCCAATCAGGAACTAGCGCATGGCAGCGACGCGATTCTGGCTCAGCTCAAGGCGGGCAAGGATGGGGGCGCGGCGAAGGTCAAGATTGTCGTCACCAGCGCCGAGAGCAGCGGTGATATCGGCTACGGCACGGGGAAATATGTGATTAGTGGCGCGGACGGCTCCCACGTTGACCACGGCAAGTGGATGCTCGTCTCGAAGAAGACGAATGGGGTCTGGAAGACCGAGTGCGACATCTTTAACTCGGACATGCCTGTGCCGGCGAGCAAGATGAAATAGCGTTTGCCCGGGACGCACCCACGAATGCGGCAAAGGCCCGGGGTGCGTCGCCGCTTTGGGGACGAGCCTAACTGGCTAGAACTGCCACACGCGCGGCTCCGTAGAGTCCGGCATCGCTTCCGAGCAATGCTTGCGTGATGATGGTTTTTCGTTCGGTGCGGCTTTCCGTCTGGGCTGCTGCTCCTTCTTCTTTTCCCCAAGACTCGCGGCTCAAGGGATCTGCCGGAGCCGTTGCCGCATAGACCAACGACCGCTCGCGCAACTCCTCGAACATATTCGGAGCGTACGCATCCCAGGCGCTCGAAACGCCTCCGCCGATCACGAACATATCGAGATTCAGAACGTTGATAAGGCCGGCGAGCATGATGCCCAGGTAGCGGCCGAAGCTGCGAAAGATGCGTCGGGCATGTTCATCGCCTTGAATCGCCAAATTGTAGACGGACCTCGCGCCGAATTCAGCGTCGGAAGAAGCGGCTCTGGCCAATTCCGGCGCGTCGCCACTGGCGATCGCCTCGCGGGCCATGCGAACAATGGCACTGGCGGAAGCGTATTGCTCGGCGCATCCGTGGTTGCCGCAGCCACAGGGACGGCCTTCCGGCTCGATGGTGACGTGACCGAACTCGCCTGCCATGCCATTCATGCCGTGCCAGATTTTTCCGCCGAGCACGATGCCGCCGCCGATTCCGGTGCCGAGCGTAACCACTGCCATGTTCGGAACGCCGCGGGCAGCGCCCAGCCACTGCTCGCCGAGCGCGGCAACATTGGCATCGTTTTCGAGAATGATGCGCGCGTCGTTTTTCGGAAAGCCCAGCCGTCGTTCGATTTCCGCGCGCACCGGATAGTTTTCCCAGCCAGGAAGATTCGCCGACTTGCGCATCATTCCGGTCTGCATATCGATGATGCCGGGGACGCCGATGCCAGCGCCGAGTAGCTTTCCTGTTTCTCTGTACTTGCCGGAGAGCCGCTGAATCGCCTCGCACATTTCGTTGATTACGTGGTCGCGGCCGAGGGCAACCTTGGTTCCGAGAGTGACTTTTTCGAGAAGTTGTCCCTGGCTGCTCACAGCGGCAATGCGAAGGTTGGTACCGCCGAGATCGACTCCGATGGAGAAATCGGGCATGACTGGATGAGCCTCTAAACACCGCGAATCATAAGGCTGGACGATCCGTCAGCGAGTTCCCGGCAAAATACGAAAAACACCAAAGTCCTTGCCATCAATCTTGAATTTCTTGATTAAGCTGGCCCGCCGGGCACCGCCCTTTCCGGGCACTACTACTCGCCATCCCTTTCCACTAGGAATGTGTTTGGCTCGCCCTATCGCTTTGCCGGGCGCAACGCCCACTTTCTTTGGTGACATTGCCAGGCACCTCCACACCGAATCGAGAAGTTCTATCGCATTCTACATTCCCGACCTGTGTTACACAATTTTGCAATAACTTAGCTTTTCCAAAACCGAAACCATCAATCACTTCTGGCACCGCGGGCAGTAGTGGCTGCTGCGTCCGGCGATCACGATTCGTTTGATGGGCGTTTTGCATACCAGGCAGGGCTCGCCTTCGCGGCCGTAAACGCGGTGCTGCAATTGAAAGAATCCTTCTTCGCCTTCGGCGTCAACGTAGTCCGAAATGGATGAACCGCCGAGAGCAATCGCCTCTCGGAGAACCTCTTTCACCGACGCGAGCAGTTTGGTAAGTTGATCGCGGGTGACGGTAGAAGCGCGGCGGCGGGGACGAATTCCGGCGCGGAACAGGGACTCATCGGCATAAATGTTGCCCACGCCCCGCAGCAACTTCTGATTGAGCAACGCGCTTTTGATCGGTGTCTTGCGGCCACGAAACATCGCGAGGAATCGGTCGAGATCGGCTTCCAGCGGTTCGATGCCGCCAGCTTCGAAGTCGCCGGTGCGAGCCACGCTCAGCCGCCCGAAGCGCCGGGGATCAACAAACCGTAGTTCCTTGCCCGATGCCAGCGTCAGAATCGCATGCGTGTGCTTGAGAACTTCTGAATCCGGTTCGCAGACTTGCAGGCGTCCGGTCATGCCAAGGTGGACGATCCATTGCGCAGGCTTGGAGCTGACACTCTTTTGTTCCAAGTCGAACACAATGTGCTTCCCCATGCGCCGTACCGTGGCGATGCGGCTGTGCTCAAGCGTGGCGGCCATTTCCCGCGCCGACGACTTCAAAGGCTCCGGCTTTCGGCCCAGCCAGATCGATTCGATCACATCGCCGGAGACACGCCGGTCCAGCCCGCGGGCAATAGTTTCAACTTCGGGGAGTTCCGGCATGCCTGATTAGTGTACAAGGCGTTGGGCGGGGTGTGCGGTTGACTGTTGAGTAGGGCGGGTGCGGGCCTAGTCTTTCAGCGGCACGACGGTTTGGCCATCGCGGCAGAAAGTCGCGACCTTTTGCAGGTCTCCGTTGGCTTGGGGCAAGGTCATCACTGGCCCGTAGCAGTAAACCGCGTGGCCGGTGGCGGCAAAGTACCAGCGTCCACCTTTGGAGTGGTGTTCCACCTGACCGGATGGCCGACGCACAGGAGGCACGGGCTTGGCAGCCGTCAGACTGAACAACAAGGCTAGGGTCAGAACCTTCATTAACGGCAAATTTTCCGGACACGTGCTGTGCTGCGCCTACCTGTTATGCCTGCTGTCTAAGACCCATTTCCTATCCGGGCTTTAGATCGTGTTTAGAGCGCGTCGCCGGTCTGACAAATCCGAAGCAGGCACAGGAGGAAGCTGGGTATTGGGCTTCGCAATCTTGCTTGCCGGATTGTGAGAATGACGCTGCGGTGGTGCCTGATTTGATGGAACCTGGGCTGACGGAGCCTTAGTCGACGGAATCTGGGTTGACGGCGTTTGTGACGGTGGAGCTTGTGCGCGGCCCTGCGCTTGGGACTGCTGCGCCATTTGCTGATCGCCTATGGCCTTGCCTCGCCCGGCCCAAAGCTCCGTGCTGTCTCGACCCAAAACCTTTATCAGGTTGCGTTGCGTTTGAATGACTGAGCCTTGTTCAATGATGAGCACGGTCATGAGTCCGTAGGAAAACACGAACAGTACCGTGAGCAGCGGAAGAAGACTCCGCTTCTTCGTGGGAACCGCGATCGGCATCACCGTTGTGGAACCGAACGAAATAGTCAAGTGGCACCCCAGCCTGGCAGAGCACGGACCCAGGCAACAGGGAAGATTGCAGCTTGTCAGCCAATAGCGCGCGGGACTGGAAGATATTGAATTTATTTGAGTTAGCGTGACTTGCCGGATCGAGCAGCAGGGCTCCAAGTGCAATTCGATGCACATATTGAGCAGGAACCGTTGTCCGAAGAGATGGCGGCTGCTTCGGAACGCCCACCAGGAAAGGATTTCCAGGCGGACGCTAATTCGCGCCGGCAAAGCCCAGCGGCCAGTTTTATTTCCCGCTCAGCAGGAGTTTGGCAATGGTCGCCAACTGCATGTTGGAAGTTCCTTCGTAGATCTTGCCGATCTTGGCGTCGCGCCAGTATTTTTCCACGGGATAGTCTTTGGTGAAGCCGTAGCCGCCGTAGATCTCGATGGCCAGCGAGGTCACGCGCTCGGCTACCTGCGAGGCGAACAGCTTGGTCATGGCCGCTTCTTTGACGAAGTTCACGCCGGCATCTTTCATGCGGGCGGCGTTGTAGACCATCAGCTTCACCGCTTCAATCTCCGTGGCCATCTGCGCGAGCGTGAACTGCACGGCTTGAAACTCGGCGATGGGCTTGCCGAACTGGCGGCGTTCCTTTGCA